>Ga0207705_10000146_pt1 | contig 75353 bp, 73 predicted proteins | sample KBSC13metaG_FD_184314 | JGI IMG/M metagenome (GOLD analysis project Ga0207705, IMG submission 184314) | Corn rhizosphere microbial communities from Kellogg Biological Station, Michigan, USA - KBS C1-3 metaG (SPAdes) (version 2) | ecosystem: Host-associated > Plants > Roots > Rhizosphere > Soil ... | reverse complement strand
TATAATTTGACACAATAGGCATTTGCATCAATCAAGGGGCAACCCAGACCGCGCCGTTGCGTGGTTCTCGGCGGCCCTCGGGGTCACATTTCGCCCCCCGTCGCCGGGTCTGGCACCTGCCGCCTGACGGGTTTCGGGAGCTTCGCCTATCGTGCCTCCTGAGCCGCAAGGCGTGCGCCGATCTGCTCGGCTGCTCGATGTCGACCGTCCGGGCATGGGATCGCGGCACGCATCGGGTGCCGTGGTCGGCGGTCAAGCTGCTGCGGCTGTTCCGCCTGGGCGATTTGGGGACACTGCGCCCCGAGTGGCGCGGCTGGACGATCAACCGCAACGGGCTGGTGTCGCCGGAAGGCTTCACGTACAGCCGCGGTGATCTTGGCTGGTGGTCGCTGACGTGCAGGCAGGCCGAGTGCTGGCGACAGGACCGCGAGCGCCAGCGGGCCGCAGGCCGAGCGACTGGAAGGAGCGTCCCCGAGCCACCCTCAAGCCATGCCCGAAGCGCGGCACCGCTGGCGAGCCGGGGAAACTCAGTTCCTGCGGCCGATCGCATTCCCGCTGACCGCTGTGGGCGTACGTCTCCCCTGATCGTAGGAAAAGCCCCACGGCCTCCGCGGCTTCTCGCGCAGCGAGACCCGCGGAGGCCGCGGGGCGTGGACGCTGAGGGGGGAAAGTCCGCCCGGTGCGGCTCTACGGGGCTTGTCAGCTCTCAGAAACAAGTGGAACGCCAAGGCCAAAAAGTGAGGAAGGATGCGGCTTCCAGAGGGGGCGTCCGATGATGCCGGTCGCCTGTTTACAGCCCCATTCCTTCCAGTTCGACCCGGCCAAGCTGCGACCGCAACGGCTGCGCGAAACCATCCGGGAGGTGGCCAAACAGTACGAGGAGGAATGCCGGATCGAGGAGCAACGCATGGGCCGGCCTGCGTTCCGCCGTCTCTTCGTCACCCTCACCTACGCCGAGAACAGCAAGGGTGATCCGGGCGACGTCTCGGAGTGCTTGCGCCACGTTCGCCAGTGGGCGCGGCGGCTCGGTTGTGAGGTGCGGTACGAGTGGGTGGCCGAGGTCCAGAAGCGCGGCGCGTTGCACTATCACCTGTTGATCTGGCTGCCCCGGCGGCTGCTCCTGCCGAAGCTGGACCGCCGCGGCTGGTGGCCGCACGGCATGACGCAGGTCCAGACAGCGCGAAACCCGGTCGGGTACCTGTGCAAGTACGCCAGCAAGTGCCGCCCCGAGGATCTGCGCAGGCTGCGCAAGGGTACCCGGCTGTATGGCCATGGCGGCGGTTGGCCTGCATGGCGCGAGACGCTACGGGCGAAGCTGCGGCAACGCTGGATCAGGCGCAAACTGCAATGGCGCGCCGACGATGTGTTCCTGTACGAAGTGGAACGCGAGGCCGCCGAGAACGAGCGCGAGATGGCGGCGCTGTTCGACTTGGAGTTGCCCGCATGGGTCCAGCGGTTCGAGCGCCAGCGACCGCCGCCCGGGTTGGCGGGCCGGTACACCGACAGCGAGTCGGAGTTCTTGGCGTGGCAAGTGGATCAGTGGGAACGACAGGACCGTCGCGATGCGCTGTTGCGCAAGGGTCGTGCCCTGCTCGCCCGTTGTACCGGGGGCTACGTGGATCGGGTGACCGGCGAGTTCTTCCCGACACCGTACAAAGTGATCGTGGAGCGCGGCATCGTGACCGTGCAACGAAAGGAGGGGTGACGTGGAAGCACCAACAATGCAGTTCTATCAGCAAGCCAAAGTGCAGTTCGAAGCATGGTTGCGTGATCCGGCGTGCGATCTGGACTCGGAGGCCATCCGCGAGTGCGTCGCCGATTGCGAGCAAGCAATGCAGAAGCTGCGGGAGCGCGACAGCGAACGAGCGCACCCCTGAAAGAGTGACGCCCCCGGGGTCAAGGCCGGAGGCGTCGGGTTACTCAACTTCACCTGTAGGCGGGCTTGCGCCCGCAAAGGAACGATACATGAAAGCTGTACCTGTTGCACCTGCCCCCGTCCCGCCGGGCTCGGCGGCATCCCTGCTGCACTTCTTCCGGGATGCGATGGACAGACTGACCCTGCTGCGTCTCACCGAACGCGACCCGGCCATGCTGGAGTGCATCGAGCGCGCCCACGACGAAATCCTCGCCGGTGGCGCGTCCGTGCTGCGTCGCATGCGCGAATCGGGCAAGCTCGAAAATCACGGGTTGCGCGCGGTCGATAATCGTGCGGATAATCCGTCAACGCCGGGGTCAAGATAATGGACGGCTCACTCGCTTCCGAAGTAGGCATTTGCATCAATCATGAATCGATGCCCTGCGGTCCTGACGGTTGTGAAGTCCCACCCTATCGGACTTCGACGCGTAAAACTAATCCGGATGCAGGATCTGGGGCTCTCGGGTCGAGCTTGCGGCATAGTGCCTGTCGACTTCGCCCGCGACATTCGGATCAGCGAAGTTCGGCCAGTGGTCGGCGTCGAACCCCGGCGCATCCTTCAGTCGATCCTTGGATACGTCGAGAACCAGGCGCTCCTTTTCCGGATCGACGCGGAATGAATCCCAAGGCACGGCGAACAACTTGTTGCCGACGCCGAGGACGCCGCCAAAACTCAACACGCCATAGGCGATCTTGCCGCTGGCGGTGTCGATCATGGCGTCCTTGAGGTCGCCGAGGGATTCGTCCTGCGGATTCCGGACCTGGGCGCCGATGAGCGTGGATGCCGAAAGAAAACGGGAATAGAGAAATTTGACGGGCTCAGCCATGTGCGTCTGCCTCCATGCAGATTGCAGAACCGGGTTGCCGCGCGTGCGGGCAATCCAGCTGTCAGGCTATCGCCGCCGCACTGAATGCGAGCGGTATCCGTCATGGTCGGCATCGTCATTTTCGGCACCGTTCATTTCGGAAGCTTGGTCAGCACCTTGCCGCGATGCGCGGCCACGTGATCGGTCTTGTCGCTCTTGATCTCGTATTGCGGATCGTCGCTGCTGGCGCGATGGGTGTGGCCCTTGTAATCGAAGTCGCGGAGGTGGACCTTGGTGATCACGCCGCTAACGTGGCCGGCTTCCGAATTCCAGCGGACGTGGTCGCCGACCTTGAACCGGTCGGGCGCGGACGGCTTTGCTTTCTTTGTGGGCATGGGAAATACACCTCAGCCAATCGCCCTGTCGACGATTTGCTGTGCCTCGTCAAGAATGGATTGCAAGTGGTTGGCGTCCCTGAAACTTTCCGCGTAAATCTTGTAGATCGCCTCGGTGCCGGATGGTCGCGCGGCAAACCAGCCATGCTCGGTAACAACTTTGACGCCGCCGATGGCGGCGCCATTTCCGGGGGCCTTGTCGAGCGTGCGGATTACTGGACTGCCGGCGAGGCTCTCGAGCTTGAGCTCATCGGCGGTCAGCTCCGCCAGTTTCCGTTTTTGCGGATCGGTGGCCGCGGCCTCGACTCGATCGGTGAAAGGGCGCCCGAGTTCGTCCGCCAGCGCCTCATAGCACTCGCCGGGATTGCGCCCTGCCCGCGCCGTGATTTCGGCCGACAGCAGTGCCGGCACGATGCCGTCCTTGTCGGTGGTCCACACCGAGCCGTCCATCCGCAGGAACGAGGCACCGGCGCTCTCCTCGCCGCCGAAGCCGAGCGAGCCATCGACCAGTCCCTGCGCGAACCATTTGAACCCGACCGGCACTTCGTAGACCTTGCGCTTGAGCTTGTCGGCCACGCGATCGATCAGCGCGGTGCTGACCACCGTTTTGCCGATCGCGACCGCTCCCGGCCAGCGCTTGCGCCCGCGGAACAGGAAATCGATCATCACGGCCAGATAGTGATTCGATGGCAGCAAGCCCGACGAACGCGTCACCACGCCGTGACGGTCGTGGTCGGTGTCGCAGGCGAATGCGACGTCGTACTTGTCCTTCAAGGCCAGCAGGCGCTGCATCGCGTATTCTGACGACGGATCCATCCGGATCTTGCCGTCCCAGTCCACGGTCATGAAGGCGAAACGCGGATCGACTTCCTCGCTGACGACCGTCAGGTCGAGCTTGTAACGTTCGGCGATCGGCGCCCAGTAGTGCACCCCTGCCCCGCCCAGCGGATCGACCGCCAGTTTCAGGCCGGCGCTGCGGATCGCATCGAAGTCGATGACATGGACAAGATCGGAAACATAGGCGCCAAGGTAGTCGTGCGTGCGCGTGGTCGCCGCCGCACAGGCCTGCACGAACGGCACGCGCTTGACGCCGGAGAGCTTGTTTTCGAGATAGTGATTGGCCTGGTTCTGCACCCAGCCCGTGATGTCGGTGCCGGCGGGTCCGCCGTTGACCGGGTTGTATTTGAAACCGCCGTTGTCGGGCGGGTTGTGCGAGGGCGTGATCACGATGCCATCGGCAAGCCCGCTGTCGCGCCCGCGGTTGTGCACCAGGATTGCATGCGAGATCGCCGGGGTCGGTGTGAACTCGCCCCCCTTGGAAGACATCACCTCGACACCGTTGGCCGCCAGGACTTCCAGCGCATTCCGGAATGCCGGTTGCGACAGCGCGTGGGTATCGAAGCCGATGAACAGCGGCCCGGTGACGGACTCCTTCGCGCGGTAGTCGCAGATCGCCTGGGTGATCGCGAGGATGTGCCATTCGTTGAAGCTGCCGGCCAGCGAGGAACCGCGGTGTCCCGACGTGCCGAACGCCACTCGTTGCGATGGGTTCTCAGGGTCAGGCCGTATATCCGCATAAGCGGCCATAAGTTTTTCGATATCGACAAGGATGTCCTTCGGCGCAGGCTTGCCGGCAAGCGGACTGATCTGCTCCGCGCTCATCGGGCTTCCGTGCGCGCGGCGCGATAGCGACGGATCAGCGCATTGGTGGAACTGTCGTGTTCAAGATCGGGTTCGTTCTGATCCTGCAATTGCGGGATCAGCTTGTTCGCCAGCTGCTTGCCAAGTTCCACGCCCCATTGGTCGAACGAATCGATGTGCCAGATCGCGCCCTGCACGAACACGCTGTGCTCGTACAGCGCGATCAACGCGCCCAAGGTGTGTGGCGTGAGGTCGTCGGCGAGGATGGTGTTGGTAGGACGGTTGCCTTCGCACACGCGGTGCGGTACCAGCCATTCCGGTGTGCCTTCCGCGCGCACCTGCTCCGGCGTCTTGCCGAACGCCAGTGCCTCGGTTTGCGCAAACAGGTTGGCCATCAGCAAATCGTGCTGGCCCCCGAGCGGATTCAGCGACTGCATGAAGCCGATGAAGTCGCACGGGATCAGCCGTGTGCCCTGGTGGATCAACTGGTAGAACGAATGCTGGCCGTTGGTGCCGGGTTCGCCCCAGTAGATCGGGCCGGTGGCGTAGTCGACGTGTTCGCCCGACAGCGTGACGTGCTTGCCGTTCGACTCCATCGTCAACTGCTGCAGGTACGCCGGAAAGCGTTTCAGGTATTGGGCGTAGGGCAGCACCGCAACGGTTTGGGCGCCGAAGAAGTCGTTGTACCAGATCGAGATGAGCGCCATCAGCAAGGGCAGATTGCTTTCCGGTGGCGCGCTCCTGAAATGCTCGTCCATCGCATGGAAACCGGCCAGCATGTCGCGGAAGGCTTCCGGCCCGACCGCCAGCATGGTCGAGAGTCCGATCGCGGAATCCATCGAGTAGCGGCCGCCGACCCAGTCCCAGAATCCGAACATGTTGGCCGTGTCGATGCCGAATTTTTCGACTTCCTTGGTGTTGGTCGAAACGGCGACAAAGTGCTTCGCCACGGCCGCCTCGTTACCGCCGAGTTTCTGCAGGCACCAGTCGCGCGCGGCATGCGCATTGGTGAGCGTTTCCAGGGTGGTGAAGGTTTTCGAGCAGACGACGAAAAGCGTTTCGGCGGCGTCGAGGTCACGCGTCGCCTCCACGAAATCGGTGGGATCGACGTTGGACACGAAGCGGAACGTCATGTCGCGGCGGCTGTAGTGCTTCAGCGCCTCGTAGGCCATCACGGGCCCGAGATCGGAACCGCCGATGCCGATGCTGATCACGTTGCGGATGCGCTTGCCGGAATGTCCGCGCCATTCGCCCGCGCGCACTTTTTCACTGAACGCGGCCATGCGGTCCAGCACTTCGTGCACTTCGGGGATGACGTTGGTGCCATCCACCAGGATGCGCTCGTCCCGCGGCGCGCGCAGCGCGACGTGCAGTACCGCACGTTTTTCGGTTTCGTTGATCTTGTCGCCGCGGAACATCGCGTCGCGTCGCGCGAAGACGCCTCGCGCCTTGGCGAGCTGCCGCAGCAAGCGAAGCGTGTCGTCAGTCACCAGGTTCTTCGAATAATCGAGGTACAGCCCCACGCCTTCGGCGACGAGGCGGGTGCCACGCTTCGCGTCGCCACCGAACAATTGTTTCAACGTCGTGCCGCGCAACGACCGCCAGTGACGCGCGAGCGCCCGCCATTCGGCGGTCGAGCGCAGCGACGGTGCGCTCATGCGCGCGCTCCCCGTCCTTGGGCCTCGGCGACGCTGGAACGCTTCTGTGCAATCCGCTTCAGCAGGTCGTTCCACGACTTCACGAATGCCGCCGCCCCGTCCCGTTGCAGCTTGCCGGCAAGCTCGGCATCATCGATACCGGCCGCCTTGAACTGCGCGATCACCTTTTCGCAATCACCGCCGTCCGTCGCCATCGGCGCGCCCAGCTTTCCGTGATCGGCGAACGCCAGCAGCGTCTTGTCCGGCATGGTGTTGATGGTGTCGGGCGCGGCCAGTGCCTCGATGTACAAGGTGTCGGAAGCCTTGGGATCCTTGGTGCCGGTGCTGGCCCACAGCAAACGTTGCGGATGCGCGCCGGCCGCAATGATTTTCTTCCAGCGCGCACTTTCGCGCAGTTCGACGTAGGCCTTGTAGCTGCGCTGGCCGATCGCGATGCCGAGCCGGTCCTTGAGTTCCACGGGAACCTTGTCGGCGACGGCCACGTCCCAGCGGCTGACGAAGATCGAGGCCACCGATTCCACCCTGGGCGACTTGCCTTCGGCGATGCGGCGTTCGATCCCGCGCATCCAGGCTTCGGCGGCGGCGAGATACTGCTCGCGCGAGAACAGCAGGGTCACGTTGATCGGCACGCCCCGGTAGATCGATTCCTCGATGGCCGGAACGCCGGCGGGTGTGCCGGGAATCTTGATGAAGAGGTTGTCGCGATGGCCCTTGGCGTGCAGCGCAATCGCGGAATCGATCGTGGCTTGTGTCTCGTCGGCCAGCAATGGCGAGACTTCCAGCGACACGAAGCCGTCAACGCCGTGGCTGGCCGCGTGCGCCGGCTTGAACAAATCAGCCGCGCGGGTCAGGTCCTGCAGCGCGAGCGCGAAGAACAGATCTTCGCCTTGCTGGCCATCGGCGATCAAATCGGCGATCGCGTCGTCGTAGTCGGTGCCGCCGGAAATCGCCTTGTCGAAGATCGACGGATTGGACGTCAATCCGGTGACGTTGCAGTCGGCGATGTATTTCGCGAGCGTGCCGTCGTTGAGGATGCCGCGCGTGATGTTGTCCAGCCAGATGCTCTGGCCAAGGTCGTGCAATTTCTGGGTAGGGTTCATCGATTCACTCCGCGGCGGTTGCCGGTTGCAAGGGGAAAAGGAAGGCGTGGGGCTGCATGCCCGCGAGTTCGCCGACGTGATCCAGCGTGATCTGGGCGGCCGGGTATTCCTTCAAGACGGCTGGGTCGTTGGCGTAATGGCCCTGGCGCACGAACACCGTGGTCAGGCGGTCGCGCCAGTGGCGTTTCATTCCGTCCAGCACGCGCAATTTGTCTTCGACCATCACGTAGTGCGTGGCCGGAAAGTGTCGCACCACGTCGTCCAACATGCGCTCCTTGTGCACGTAGATCAAGACCCGGCCCTGCACCGCATCGGCAATGCCGGAGACATTGATCTTGCGTGGCTGCAGCACCACGTCGCCATCGGACAGCACCACGCAGGGGCCGAATTGCGCAAGGTGCGAAACCGCGTCCAGCGCACCGGGATACAGGCGCGCTGCGAAATCGTATTCCAGGAGATACGCCGCCAAGTCTTGCGCATGCAGTTCGTCGTCGCATTCGAGCCGGAAGCGCTGGATGGCGCCGAGATAGTCGGCATAGCCGAGTTTTTCGCGGAGGCCCTCATAGATCTCCCAATACTTCTTTGCGGCGTCCGCGCCGAACACGTCCGCGACGTGCTTGTCGAGATCGTCCTGCACGCCATCGTTGTCGAGCAGCGTGTTGTCGACGTCGAACAGGAAAACGAGAGGCGCGATCTCGCTCATCGGGCCACCTTGGGCGCCGGATCGAGTTGCGGGTCATTCCAGCCACCCGCGTGGGCAATCAATGCGTCGGCTTCCTTCGGCCCCCAGGTACCGGGCCTGTATTTGTGCACCGGCACCTTGTCGCCGATGATCGGATCGAGTACACGCCAGGCTTCTTCCACGCAATCATCGCGGGTGAACAAAGCCGAGTCGCCGTCGATCGCGTCGCCCAGCAGGCGTTCGTACGGCGCCATGGCGGTGCGAATGTGCCGGTGTGCAATCAGCTCCACCGGATGCCCCTTCATCGCCTCACCGGGCTCTTTCACGCGAGCACCCAGCGAGATGATGACATCGGGACTCAGGCGGAAACGGAAATGGTTCGCCGCGCCATTCGATGGATCGTCGAACACCTGTTGTGGCGGATTCTTGAGCCGCACCAGCACCTCGGTGCATTTCACGGGCAACTGCTTGCCCGCGCGGATGAAGAACGGCACCCCGGCCCAGCGCCAGGTGTCCATGTGGATGCGCAGCGCGGCGAACGTTTCGACTGTGGATTTTTTCGCGACCCCCGGTTCCTTCAAATAGCCATCGAATTGCCCGCGCACCACGTCCTCGGGTGTCAGCGGACGCATCGAGCGGAACAACCGCAGCTTCTCGTCGCGCATCGCGTCGGCACTGCGGTTGGCGGGCGGCCCCATCGCCAGCAGCGCCAGCACCTGGAACATGTGGTTCTGGACCACGTCGCGGATGGCGCCGACCTCGTCGTAGAACTTGCCGCGCCCCTGCACGCCGAAATCTTCGGCCATGGTGATCTGCATGCTGGCGATGTGGTCGCGGTTCCAGATCGGTTCCAGAAAGGCGTTGGCGAAGCGAAAATACAAAAGATTTTGCACCGGCTCCTTGCCGAGGTAATGATCGATGCGGAAGATGTCGTGTTCGTGGAAGAACCGGTGCAGTGTGCGGTTGAGCGCGCGTGCCGACCTCAGGTCGCGCCCGAACGGCTTTTCGACGATCACCCGTGCGCCCTGCGAACAACCGGACGCAGCCAGGCCCTTCACCACCGGCACGAACATGCTGGGCGGGATCGCAAGATAGTGCAGCGGATGCTGCGCGTCGCCGAGCGCCGCGCGGAGCTTCTCGTAGGTTTGCGCGTCGCCGTAATCGCCGTCGATGTACTGCATCTGCTTCGACAGTTTCGCGAATGCCGTCTTGTCGACGCCGCCGTGTTCCTTCAGGCTGTCTTCCGCGCGCTTGCGCAACTGGTCCACGTCCCAGCCCGAGCGCGCGATGCCGATCACCGGCATGTCCAATTTGCCGTCCTTAATCAACGCCTGCAGGGCCGGAAAGATCTGCTTGTAGGCGAGATCGCCGGTGGCGCCGAAGAACACGAAGGCATCGGACGTGGCGGTGGGCATCAACTCGGTTCCTTGTGCAGGGTCACGCGGACGTGGTGCGACGCGCCGTCATCGACCAGCGCGATGCCGGCGCCTGAACCCTGCAACGTTACACCATCCACTTCGACCGCGGCGACGCCACGGCAGACGTGCTGCGGGTTTTCCACCTTGATCCGCCAGCTCGTGTCGCCGCGACGGTACGTCAGCGAGAAACCCTTCCATGCATGCGGGATGCACGGGTCGATGTGCAGCCGGTCGGCCTGCAGGCGAAAACCCAGCACCCATTCGACGATTGCGCGATACAGCCAGCCTGCCGAGCCGGTATACCACGTCCAGCCGCCGCGCCCCGTGTGCGGCAGGACCGAGTAGACATCCGCGCATTCCACGTACGGTTCGACCTTGTAGCGCGCCAGTCTTTCGGGGGAATCGGACTTCCGGATCGGATCGAAGATCTCCAGCAATTCGCCGGCCTTGTCGCCGTCGCCCAGCATCGCGAAGGCGATCAGCGCCCAGATCGAACCGTGCGTGTACTGGCCGCCGTTTTCGCGCAGGCCGGGCGGATAGCCCTTGATGTAACCGGGGTCGTGCGAGGTCTTGTCGAAGGGCTCGGTGAACAACGGCACCACACCGTCGCTGGGCCGTACCAGGTGTTCGTTCACCGCGCGCATCGCGCGCTCGCAGCGCTCCGGATCGCCGCGACCGCTGATCACCGCCCACGATTGCGCCATCGAATCGATCCGGCATTCGGTGTCGACCGAACTGCCGAGCGGCGTGCCGTCGTCGTAGAACGCGCGACGATACCACGCGCCGTCCCAGGCCTTGGTTTCCAGCGCCAGTTCCAGTGCGCGTGCGTGATCGCGCCACCGCGCGACACGCGAATCACGACGATCGTCCGCAAATGGCGCAAAGTCGCCGATCACCTTGATCAGGAACCAGCCCATCCAGACACTCTCGCCCTTTCCGTCCGCGCCAACGCGGTTGAGGCCGTCATTCCAGTCGCCCGTGCCGATCAACGGCAGGCCGTGCACGCCCGTCGCAAGGCTCGCTTCGATCGCGCGCGCGCAGTGCTCGAACAGCGTGCCGCGATCCGTCGAAGGTTCGGGTTTGGAGAACGCGTCGGTCTGTTCGGGTTTCAGCGCATCGGCGCGGAGAAACGGCACCCGTTTTTCGAGGATCCCTGCGTCGCCCGTCGTTTCGACGTAATGCGCGACCACGAACGGCAGCCACAGGCGATCGTCCACCATCCGCGTGCGCAGGCCACGCCCCGATGGCGGCAACCACCAATGCTGCACGTCGCCTTCTTCGAACTGGCGCGACGCGGACAGCAGGATGTGTTCGCGCGCAACGTCGGGCCGCGCGATGCAGAGCGCCGCCACGTCCTGCAACTGGTCGCGATAACCATACGCGCCGCTGGCCTGGTAGAACGCGGTGCGCGCCCATACCCGGCAGGCCAGCACCTGATACGGCAGGCAACGATTGACCAGCAGGTCCACCGAGCGCTGCGGCGTTTCGATCTGCAGGGGCGCAAGCACGCTGTCCCACCGCTGCCGCGAATCAGCGAGCAACCTTTCGACCTTGGCGCGGCGATAGCGATCGATCAAGCGCGTTGCGGCGGTGCGGTCGGCACCTTCGCCCAGCAGGAACACCAGTTCGGTGGATTCATCCGGCGCAAGTTCCACGCTCGCGACGACGGCGCTGCGCGCATTGTCGTCACTCCCGGGCGTTGCACCATCGGCATTGCAGGCGATGAACGCCACCGCGTCCGCGAATTCCTCGCGCCACGCATTGCGGGCCAGCACCGCACTGCGCGCGCGATCGGATTCGACCTGCGTGGTCGAACGCGCGTCCGTTCCGATCGGCCCGAGCATCCAAATCACCGACTGCGCCACCGCGATGCGGCGCGCCCTGCCGCTGCGGTTATGCAGGCGCAGGCACGAAACCTTGACTGGATCGTCGGCCACCACGCACTGAGTCAATTCCGATTCAATACCGTGCACGTTCGCGTCGAAACGCGCGTAGCCGGGACCGAAGCGCGCGACGTAGGTGGCGCCGCCAGCGCGGATCGGCGATGCGGTGGCGCTCCACTCCGTGTCATCGTCGGCATCGCGCAACAGGAAGGCTTCACCGACCGGATCGCGCACGGCGTCGTTCGACCATGGGGTGATCGGGTTCTGCTGGCTATTGATGGCCCAGCAATAGCCGCCACCGGTGGCGCTGACGAGGAAGCCGAAATCGGGATTCGCGACGACATGCGTCCACGGCGCGGGCGTGTGCGCGCCGTCACTCAGCAAGGTGACGTACTCGCGACCGTCAGCCGTGAACCCGCCGAACCCATTCCAGCATTGCAATGCCTTGGGCGCCGGCAGCGAAGCGGGCTTGCCGCCACGCGCGTGCGTAGCCCGCTCCGTCGACACCTCGCTCACAGCTGCATCCAAAGCGGTGGCGCAACGTGCAAGTTGCTCCGCAAGCGATCCGTCGCGCCCGTCCAGCACGATGCAGGCCGCCGTATTCAGACCGACGAGCAACTGTTTGTCGAGATCGCGCTTGCGCAGCACGAACACCGACCCTTGCGCCTTGTCGTGTTGGTCCGTATCGCGGATCGCGCTTTGCAGCGCAGCGTCGAACGCGCCGGCACCATCGCTTGCAGTGGCATCGAGTACCACCAAATCGACGGGAATCTGACGCGCGCGCCACCACCGCTGTGCGCGCAGCAGTTCTTCGAACAACCCGATTTGCAACGCATCGTTGAGGTGCAACAACACGATCGGCAGGTCGCCCGAAATGCCCTTGCGCCACAGGACCGGTGCGCCGCCCTCGCCCTTCGCACTCTCTGCCGAACCCGCACGCCACGAGGCATCGACCCCAACCAATGCACCCGTGAGGTACCGGAATCGCCGCGCCGCAGCCTCGTCGACGTCAGGTCCGCCGCGCGAACGCCGCGCTGCGACGCGCGCGCGCGCGAAGACCTTCGCGCAGGCATCGGCCGTCCGATACTGCCCAATCAACCCGAGCACCTCGTCGCGCGACGTACCGACCGTGGTCACGAATGCGGCACGGCGGGTTTCGCCCGCACCGACCGCGATGCGCGTGCGCAGGCTGAAGATCGGGTCCAGCACCGTGCCGACGCTGCCGGACAAGGATCGACCGTCGCGCAATGCCGCCGGTGCCCCCAGCGAACCGTCCCGGCCGATGAAGCGCGCGCGATCGGTTTCGCATTCACGCGTGCCGCGTTCGTCGCCGTCCACGACCAACGCGTGCGCCGCCCATACATCCGGCTCGGACGGGTCTTTCTTGCGCCGCCACGCCAGCAACACGCCATCCTCGAATGCCGTCTGCACGAACATCTTCGAATAAGCGGGGTGCGCACGGTCGCCCTGATCGGAGCCAAGGACCAATTCCATGTACGAGGTCAGTTCGATTTCGCGCTCGACCGGTCCGTCGTTCCGGATTCCGACGCCGCGTACTTCGACCGCATGATCCGGATCGATCGCGATTTCGAGCGTGGTGCTGAACGTGCCGTCGCGCCGCTCGAACCGCGCCATCGCGCCGTCGAACCAGTGTCGCGTCGCGCCGCCACACGGCAACGCCGTCGCCGACCACGTTGTCCCATCCGCGGTGTCGCGAACAAAAACGTAACCGCCCTGCTCGCCGCCGCGATCGCCCGCGCGCCAGCGACTGACCGTCAGCCCTTTCCAGCGGCTGCACCCTGCGCCCGCGGAGGTCAGAAGCACCGCGTAACCCGCGTCGCCCAGCAGGGAGTATTCCAGACAGGATCGTGAATCGGCAGGCATGGTCGGGCATCCTTCCATCGTGCGTAAATCGCACAACATACGGAGTATGCGCGCCTCCGCCTCAATCGTTCGTGAAAGCCTCCCGGTAGCGCGGCCCATTGCGGCGACGCAACTTGACGTGGGCGTCGATGCGGCAAAGGATGCCACGTGGGGCGCCGCCGCCATTCACCCGCCCGCAATCGGAGAAACGACGATGTCCGAAATCGCGACCGAATCAGCGACGTGTCCCGTGCACCCGCTGGACGTGCCGAAGCTGGAGGCGTTGCCGGCCGGCGCCACGCCGCAGCTCACCTGCTACCAGCTCGGTCCGCAGGCCGCACCCATCATTCCGGGGCGCCGCGACCGCGCGTGGATGGATGCCACCAACGATCACTACGCGTACCGCTGCCTGCCGCTTGCCATGGCCAACACCAGCGGCTGGGAGATCACTTGCCCGCTGGATTTCGAGGTGACCTGGAACGGCAACCAGGACATCAACGCAATCACCGCGCGCGCACCCGGCGTCGATCCGAATGCGTTGCGCGCGCTGATCACCTCGCACTTCGCACATGGCATCCTCACCTTCCACACTGGCTGGCTGTTCCGCACCTCGCCCGGTTGGGGCCTGTGGGTGCGCGGTGCGCCCAACGACGCGAAGGACGGCGTCCAAGCCCTCGACGGCATGGTCGAAACCGACTGGCTGCCGTTCCCGTTCACGATGAACTGGCGGTTCACCCGGCCATGCACGGTGCGTTTCCGGAAAGGCGATCCGTTCTGCTTCATCACCTTGTGTCCGCACGCCTTGCTGGACGAGGTTGCGCCGAAGCGCGCCAGGATCGAGGACGACCCGAAATTGCAAGCCGACTACGTCGAGTGGGGCGAGTCGCGCGCCGAATTCAACAAGCTGTTGCGCGAGGGCGACCCGGCCACGGTCGCGAAGAAGTGGCAGCGCAATTATTTCCAGGGCAAGGCCACCGAGGGCGGTGCGCCGTTCCATGTCAACAAGCGGCGACTGAAGCCCGTCGAATAGCCCCCTCGATTCGCGACGCTCCGCAGCGCGCGTTACCATCGCCGTTTCGCGATGCAAAGCTTCGCGTCAATATTTCCTGGGAGAACACCATGCAACTCGGAATGATCGGCCTCGGCAAGATGGGCAATTTCATGGCCCAGCGGCTGATGAAAGGCGGTCACGACGTGATCGGATTCGACCCGAACGAGAAGGCGCGCGAGGCGCTCGCCGATGCCGGTGGCAGGTCCGTCGATTCGCTCGACAAGCTGGTCGAAGCACTGCAGGCGCCGCGCGCGGTATGGATGATGGTGCCGTCCGGCAGGATCGTGGATGAGACCGTCGCGGCGTTGAACGACCGGCTCGGCAAGGGCGACGTCGTGATCGACGGCGGCAATTCCAACTACAAGGACGACCAGCGCCACGCCGGTTTGCTGTCCGCCAAGGGCATCGACTACGTCGATTGCGGCACCAGCGGCGGCGTGTGGGGGCTCAAGGAAGGCTACAGCATGATGGTCGGCGGCGACGAAAAAGTCGTCGAGCGCTTGAAGACGATCTTCGAAGTGCTGGCGCCTGGCAAGAACAAGGGCTGGGGCCGCGTCGGTCCGGTCGGTGCGGGACACTTCGTCAAGATGGTCCACAACGGCATCGAGTACGGCATGATGCAGGCTTACGCGGAAGGCTTCTCGATCTTCAAGCACAAGGACGAGTTCAAGCTCGACCTTGGGCAAATCGCCGAGATCTGGCGCTACGGTTCGGTGGTGCGCTCGTGGCTGCTCGACCTCACCGCCGACGCGCTGCAGCGCAATCCCGAGATGGAGGGCCTCGCGCCCTACGTGGTCGACTCCGGCGAAGGCCGCTGGACGGTGGCCGAGGCCATCGACCTCGACGTGCCCGCGCCCATCATCACCGCCTCGCTGATCGAACGACTGCGCTCGCGCGATACGGATTCGTTCTCCGACAAGCTGCTGTCGGCGATGCGCAACGAATTCGGCGGCCACGCGATGAAGAAGGAATGACCCGCGTTCCAGCCGTCCTGCCCGCGCAAACGGTGCGTTGGCACCTGTTTCCCGATGACGGTGCGTTGCTTGCCGATGCGCTTGCGCGAGTGACGGCTGCCGCGCGCGCGGCCATTGCGCAACACGGGGCATTCGACATCGTGCTTGCAGGCGGCAACACGCCGCGCAAGCTGTATCGCGCGCTGCGCAATGCCGACGCCAACTGGACCTGCTGGCACGTCTGGTTCGGCGACGAGCGATGCGCGCCACCCGATGATCCGGAACGCAACAGCAAGATGGCGCGCGACGAATGGCTGGATCACGTCGCGATTCCGGGCGGCAACGTGCACGCCATCCCTGCCGAGTCCGGCGCACGCGAAGCCGCCGCGGTGTACGCGCGCGAGCTGCGCAGCGTGGACACCTTCGATCTTCTGCTGCTGGGCCTTGGCGAAGATGGCCACACCGCCAGCCTGTTCCCCGGCCAGGACTGGGGCGTGCACGCTGATTCGCCCGACGCGATCGCGGTGTTCAACGCACCCAAGCCGCCGCCCGAGCGCGTTTCCCTGAGCGCGCACCGGCTGTCCAACGCGCGTCATGTGTTGTACCTCGTCGAAGGCGCCGGCAAGCGCGATGCGGTCGCGGCCTGGCAGCGCGGCGATGCGATTCCCGCCGCGTCGATCGCGCCCGAAGCCGGCGTGGATGTATTGCTGGATGCTGCGGCCGCGGCTTGACGACGCGGCGAAACCGCCGCTTGTCGACCCATGACAGCGTGGCGTCGTGCCTTGGCGTGGCCACGTCCCTCACCCCGGACATCCGCTGGCGAAGGACGTCCCACTCCGGACGCTGTATCGGCAACTCTCTCAATCATGTCGCCCGTGCCGCATCGCCCCGCAACCCTGCTGCCAGACGTGCTGGTAAACGTGGGCGGCGACCGCTTCCTTGTCGGCGGCGGTGAACGGCGGCGTTGGCAGCGGCGTAGACCTTGTCGAGGATGAACACTTCCACATCTGACTTGGTCTGCTCTTTCTCCCAGAAGCGGTCGAGTTGCCCAAGGCGCTGCTGGATGGCGGCCAGCAGGTCGCGGCTGGCCTGCTTGACGCGTTCACGGTCTTTCCTGCTCAGGCCGTCGCGCTTGAGCAGGTCGAACAACGCCAGTTCCTCTTCGCTCAAACCTTCCCGCACATGGCGGTTCTGCTCGTCGTCCAGACTGTCGGCCAGCTCCATCAGGCGGCGGAAGGTTTCCTCGATGGTGACGCGGTTCTTGTCGTTGTTGTAATCGGCCACGATGTCTTCGTAGCGTTTTTGATAATCCATGCGGGTTGCGTTCTTGCCCAGCATCTGCGCGAGCCTGGCCTCGACGACGTCGCGGATGTCCTTCAGCGCCGTGGCCTTGCGCTTCACCTTTTTGGCGAACTCGTCGCGCAGCTTTTCCATGTTGATCTTGGAAAGGTCGTAGGTCCGTCCGGCAGCCTGATCATCGCCCGGCGTGTCCGTGCGGATCGCGGCGTTGACGATCCGGTGCAAGTCCTTCAGCACCGCCGTCACGTCGGCCGTGTCGCGGCGCTCCATGAGCTTCTTGTAGATCGCCTCGATGTTGTCGTGGCGTTCGGCAAACTGCAGCGCCGCAGGTTCGGTCAGGAGTGCCTTGAAGCGCGTGAACACCTGCCGCGCCAGCACCTCGAAGCGGCGCTTGGCGGTGTCGGACGTGTACACCGCCTCCACCGCATCGGCGTGCGGCCCGCCGTCTGATCGGCGGCGATGGCGTCGCGCGCCGCGTAGTAGCGGTTGCTGGCGTGGCGCAGGAACAGCAGGCCCAGGATGGGCATGAAGTATTCGTTGGAGGCCAGCCCCGAGTTGGCGCGCAGCGCGTCGGCCAGCTTCCACAGGTCGGCGCCGAACTGGTCGAGGTGGGTGAAGTGATCGGCGGTCAAAGTTGTTCCCGTCTTGCTGGCGTTGTTGCTTGCGTTGGCCTTGGCGAGACTGGATGGACGGTTCACGGGCATATCAGCATCAGCTTCGGGTAGTAGGTGCGGTAACGCCTGGCGTCGCGCGTAAGCAGTTGCATGCCTTCGATGGCGGCATGGGCGCCGATGTAGAAGTCGGGCAACGGTGAAGTGCGTACGCCTTTGGCCCGCCGGTAGCCGAGGAATGCCTTGCCGGCCAGAAAGCCGGCTTCCCACGGTAGTGGCAGGCGCAGGAAAACATCGGGTGCCAACGCGGCATCGAGATCTTCGATGCGCTCGAAGCCCACGGACACTTCCGCGTAAATGATCGGGTTGACGGCAAGCTCCCCCTGCGCAGCGACCACATTCAGCTGCGCGGCCGACCACGCGCCCCACTGCGGGTCGTCGGTGAGTACGTCCAGCAGGACGTTGGAATCGACCAGCACGCGACTCATGCGCCGCGCGTCAGTTGCATGATCTGGTCGGTACTGAGACGCGAGGTGGCACGGCCACGCAGGCGTGCTGCCACATCGGGTGTCGCAGCTTTGTTTGCGTGCACAGTGCTTTGCACCTGATCGAGTGCCTGCTGCAGGCGCTTGTTCGGTTTGAAAGGTTTGTCGAGTGCCGCCAGCAGGCGTCGGGCCTCGGCCGCCGACAGCGTTACGGCGCCCGTTTCGGCAGCCACCGCAGCAGCTTCGCGCAACGCGGCTTGCCGCACGAAGGTTGCCAGCGGCACGCCGCGCAGGTCGGCGGCGTGGGCGATCTTGTCTTTGTCGTGGGCATCCAGGCGCAGATCGAGGCGGGCGGTGGCGGTCATGGGCTGTTTCCTTTTGCGTACGGTAGTATACCGTACGAGGTCGGATGGCCCAACTGCCAGGACACCTGCTGCACTACCCAGCCGCCGCCAAGTGGCGCCGGCCCTCGCGCTGGTCATCGAGGCGCCGGGATTCCGCGGCTGGCGTTGTGCAGGCATCGACGCCGCACGATCCTGCCCTTACCGCTCGGCAGCCAACCCCGCCAGATCGCCCATATGCGCGCGGTAATAGCGCAACTCGTCGATCGAATCGCGGATGTCCGACAACGCGGTGTGCGCGGAATCCTTGCTGAAGCCCTTCGCCACCGCGGGCGCCCAGCGCCGCGCAAGTTCCTTCAAGGTCGACACGTCCAGGTTGCGGTAATGGAAGAAGCGCTCCAGCGCCGGCATCTGCCGGTACAGGAAACGCCGGTCCTGGCAAATCGAATTGCCGCACATCGGCGACTTGCCGGATGGCACCCAGTGCTCGAGGAATGCAATGGTCTCGGCCTCGGCGTGCGAATGGTCGGTGCCGGATTCGAGCACCCGCTCCCACAAGCCCGACTTGGTGTGCTGGTGCCGGTTCCAGTCGTCCATTGCCAGCAATCGCGCTTCCCCGTGGCGGATCGCGAACTGCGGACCTTCGGCGAGAATCTGGAGGTTGCGATCGGTGACCACAGTGGCGATTTCAATGATCGAATCGGTGTCGGGGTTGAGGCCCGTCATTTCGAGATCGATCCAGATCAGATTGCCATCGACGCACTCGCTCATTGAATTCTCCTTCCCACCAGTCTAGCAATATCCCGCGCGCCAGGCCGATTGCCTGCCGCGCGCGCGTGCCGTAGGCTCGCCCGATGCCTACGCCGACGATGTTGTGGTACGACTACGAAACCACCGGCACCGACGCCGTGCGCGATCGTCCGGCGCAGTTCGCCGCGTTGCGTACCGACATGGATCTGAGCCCGATCGGCGATCCCGCCACGTTGTATTGCGCACCGGCGCCGGATGTCCTGCCGCATCCGGAGGCTTGCCTGATCACCGGAATTGCACCGCAGGACGCACTCCGCAACGGAATAATCGAAGCCGAGTTCGCGGGGGCGGTGCACGAACTGCTGGCCGAGCCGGGCACCTGCTCCACCGGCTACAACAGCATCCGCTTCGACGACGAAGTCAACCGCAACCTGTTCTACCGCAACTTCTTCGATCCCTACGAGCATTGCTGGAAAAACGGCAACGCGCGCTGGGACATCATGGACTTGGCGCGTGCCTGCCATGCATTGCGCCCGGACGGCATCGAATGGCCGCTTCGCGATGACGGCTCGCCTTCATTCAAGCTGGAACATCTCGCCCAAGCCAACCATCTGGAACAGGCGCGTGCGCACGACGCCACGTCCGACGTCATCGCGACGGTCGGGCTTGCGCGGCTACTTCGCGAACGCCAGCCACGGCTGTACGAGTGGTGCTTCGCGTTGCGCCACAAGCGCGCCGTGATCGCGAAGCTGGCCGGCGCGCTGGCGGCGCGGCAGCCGCTGCTGCACGTCTCCCACAAATACGCCGCGCAGCGCGGCTGCATTGCGATGATCGTGCCGCTGGCGGAACACCCGACCCGCGAAGGCAGCTTCATCGTCGCCGATCTGGATGTCGATCCCGATGCCTGGACCGACCTCGATCCCGACGACTTGATGGAGCGGATGTTCACGCCGCGCGCGGATCTTCCGGAGGACATGCAGCGCCCGCCGATCAAGGAAGTGCACACCAATCGCTCCCCATTCGTCGCGCCCATCGAAACGCTGCACAACGTCGACACGCGGCGCATCGCGCTCGACCCCGACCGCTGCCTCGATCACCTGAAGAAAATCCGCGCCGCGGACGGCCTGGCCGAGCGCATCCGCCATGCTTTTGCTTCCCGCGCACTCCGCCATCGGGAAGCCGAAGACCCGGAACTGATGCTGTACTCGGGGTTCGCGTCGGACGCAGACCGCAAGCGTCTCGACGAGGTGCGCGCCACCCCGCCGGAGCATCTGGCGACCTCCGGATTCGCGTTCGCCGATCCGCGCTACGACGAACTTTTGTTTCGCTACCGCGCCCGCAATTGGCCCGGTTCGCTGGACGCCCGAGAGCAGGACCGCTGGCGCGCGTTCGTACGCGACAAGCTGGGCCGCGAATCGGATGCGCGCACATTGACGCTGGCGCGATACTTCGCGACCATCGCGTGCTTGCGCGCCGAGATGCCGCCCGGCCCCCAACAGGCGCTGCTGGATCGCCTGCAGGCATGGGGCGAAATGGTTCGCACCGACTACGGAACCTGACATGCCGCACGCCTGTTTCTCACCCGCAACGTTCAAATTCCTGCGTGCGCTGCAGCGCCACAACAACCGCACCTGGTTCAAGGCGCACCAGGATGCTTACGAAGCCCACGTGCGCGGGCCGTATCTGCAATTGATTACAGACTTGCAGACACCGGTCGCGAAACTGAGTCGCCATTACCGCGCCGATCCGCGCAAGGTCGGCGGTTCGCTGTTCCGCATCCAGCGCGACACGCGCTTCTCCGGCGACAAGGCACCGTACAAGACTTGGGCCGGCGCGCGCATCTTCCACGAACGGCGGCGCGAAATCGCCGCGCCCTCGTTCTACCTGCACATAAAGCCCGACGACTGTTTTGTCGGCGCGGGTCTGTGGCATCCGGAAAACCACACACTGCGCAATATCCGCAGCTTCATCGTCGACAATCCGGCCTCGTGGAAGCGCGCCGCGCACAGCCGCGCGTTCCGCGATCATTATGAATTCTGGGGTGATAGCTTGAGCCGCGCGCCGCAGGGATTTCCGACCGACCATCCGTTGCTTGAGGACCTGAAGCGCAAGAGCTTCGCCGCCGGGGTAGGTTTCGATGACGCGCTGGCCTGTTCGCCGAAGCTGTTCCCGTTCATCGTCGACCACTTCAAGCGACTGGCGCCGCTGGTCGACTACCTTTGCGCCGCGCAGAACCTGGAGTTCTGACGATGGCCGCGCGATCAACGCTTCACACCCTGCTGTTCACGCTGGTGTGCATGGTCGCAGGCATCGCCGGTGCCGCCACACGCCAGTCGGTGCATGTGCTGTTCGTCGGCAACAGTCTGACTTACGTCGGCAATCTGCCGGCGGTGCTGGAAGCGCTCGCGGCGGACAATGGAAAGCCGCTGCAAGCCGACATGCTGGTGAAAGGCGGGGCAACGCTCACGCAGTGGCTGGAATCTGGCGCCGTGCAACGCGCGCTGCGGGCCCGCCGTTACGACTACGTGGTGCTGCAGGAGCGCGGCAACGACTTCGCGTGCGGGTTCGGTCCGCAGGTGTGCAAGGACTCGCGGCACGCGCTGCATGCACTCGCGAAGATCGTGCACGATCGCGGCGCGAGACCGGTCCTGATGGGTACCTATCAAGTCAGCGACGCCGCTTCGAAAGCACTCGTTGCCGCGGAATCAAAAGCGGCCCGCGCCGAGGCCATGGCCTACCTGGCCGTATCGCCGCGCCTGAACATGGGTCGCGAACGCGCCCCTTACGACGATTGGTTCGCCAAGGCCGGCCATCCAGGACACGACTTGGTGCTGGTAGAAGCGGTGCTGTTGTACCAGCAACTGTATGGCGCTCCGCCGCAAGCCAAGGCGCTCGCGGTGCGCGCGCCGATGTTCGTGCCCGGCAGCAAGTTCGCGACACCGTCGCCCGTGTCGGAACCATTGCGGCCCGATATCGCGCTGGCAGGCGGCTACGATTATTCGCGTGACGAGATGACGCTCGCGATCCAGCTCGCGGGCGATCGCTGACACGCGGCTGTCGGGTGCGCTACGCCTCGGCGAACGGAAACGCCAGCACGTCGCGGATGTCGCGGGTGCCCAGCATGTGCATCAGCAGGCGATCGACGCCCAACGCGACGCCGGCGCAATCGGGCAACCGGTCCAGCACCGCCAGCAGGTTTTCGTCGATCGGCAACTCGCGCCGGCCGCGCGCACGGCGCCGCGCGTTGTCGTGCTCGAAACGCGCGCGCTGCTCGGCGGCATCGTTCAATTCGTGATAACCGTTGGCGAGTTCGTGTTGCCCCAGATACAACTCGAAGCGTTCGGCAACCGGCGGGTGGCCCGGGCTGATGCGCGCCAGCGAGCATTGCGAGGCCGGAAAGTCGTATACGATGGTCAAGGCGTGATCCGGCAAAGCGGGTTGCAGGCAGTGCGTCACCAGCAGGTCGAGCCAGTCGTCGCGCGTCAGTCCTTCAGGGTCGATGCGGAACTCCGACAACGGCACACGCAATGCGGTTTCATCCGCGGCGAAGGGATCCATTCCGAGGCCGCGGCGAAACCATTCGCGATAGCTGGCGGCGCTCACTTCCGCATCGCGTTCGACAAGTGCCAGCGCGGCGCGGACGAACTGCGCGCACTCCAGCATCAGCCGGCGATGATCGAAGCCGACGCGGTACCACTCCAGCATCGTGAACTCGGGATTGTGCGACGTCCCCGCTTCGCCATTGCGGAACACGCGGCCGAGTTCGTAGCAATCAACGAAGCCATCGGCGAGCAGGCGCTTGAGCGGATATTCAGGCGACGTACGCAAGAACCTTTCACGCGCGCCCGCACCGATCGGCCCCGCAAATGTGGTCGAAAAACCATCGATATTGGGTTCCGTGTTTCCCGCCGCCGAGAGAATCGGCGTCTCGACTTCGACGACCTGGCGTTCCGCAAAAAAATCGCGGATCAGCGCGCCAAGACGCGCACGCATCCGCAGCGCCGTGTGGCGATTGCGCGCGTCAGCCGCCATGCGCTTTCAGGAAATCCAGCAGCTTCGCCTCGTCCCAGATTTCCACGCCAAGTGCCTGCGCCTTGTCGAGTTTGGAGCCGGCAGCTTCGCCCGCAACCACGAACGAGGTTTTCTTCGATACCGAGCCCGCGACTTTGGCGCCCAGCGCTTCCAGCTTGTCCTTGGCCTCGTCGCGGGTCAACGACGAGAGGCTGCCAGTGAGCACTACAGTTTGCCCGGCGAGCGGACCTTCGGCCCGTCGTTGCGGCGCGGATTCCTTCCAGCGCACGCCGGCTTTTTTCAGCGCGGCAATGGCACCCCGGTTGCGCGGCTCGGCGAAGAACGCGGCAATGTGCCCGGCCATGATCGGGCCGACGTCGCTTACCTCGGTGAGTTGCGCTTCGCTGGCGTGCATCAACCCATCCAGTACGCCGAAGTGCCGCGCCAGCGTCTTGGCTGTCGCTTCGCCCACGTCTGGAATCCCTAGCGCGTAGAGGAAACGTTCCAGTGTGGTGGTCTTGCTGGCTTCGATCGCGTCCACAAGATTCTCGGCCCAGCGCGTCGCGATCTTGCCGGCTCTGACGGTTTCCGGAACCACGCCATCACGCTCTTCGCCGCGGCGTTTCATCGCCACGAAATCATCCAGCGTCAACTTGTACAGGTCGGCAATCGAGTGCAGGTAATCGAACGCGATCAGGTCCTCGACGTAGCGCTCGCCCAAACCATCGATGTCCATCGCGCGGCGCGATGCGAAATGCACGATGGCTTCCTTGCGTTGCGCGGCGCATACCAGCCCGCCCGTGCAACGCGCCACCACCTCACCGTCTTCCCGCACGATCGCCGATCCGCATACCGGGCAATGCTTCGGCATGTGCCATGGCTTGGCGCCGGCCGGGCGGCGCTCGAGGTTCACCCGCACCACTTCGGGAATCACGTCGCCGGCGCGACGCACGATCACGGTGTCGCCGGCACGCACGTCCAGCCGAGCCACCTGGTCCATATTGTGCAGTGTGGCCTTGGTGACGGTGACGCCGCCGACCTGCACGGGCTGCATCACCGCGAACGGCGTGGCCGCACCGGTGCGCCCGATGTTGATCTCGATGGCTTCGATCACCGTGCTTTTTTCCTGCGCCGGATACTTGTGCGCCAGCGCCCACCGCGGCGCGCGCGAAACGAAGCCCATTTCGTTCTGCTGGTCGTAGCGGTCCAGCTTGTAGACGACACCGTCGATGTCGTAGGGCAGCGCATCGCGTTGCTCGCCCATGCGGCGGTAGTAGTCGAGCAAGCCCTCCAGGCCTTCCGCGCGCTCGACCTGCGGACTCACCGGCAGTCCCCATTCGCGCAACCGGTCAAGCATCGCCAGATGGGTATCCGGCAGGCTGCCGTCCCGCACCTCGCCTATCGCGTAGGCATAGAACGCCAGCGGACGCGATGCGGTGACGGCGGGATCGAGCTGGCGCAGCGAGCCGGCTGCGCCATTGCGCGGATTGGCCAGCGTGCGCTCGTTGCGCTTGCGCGCGCGTTCGTTGAACGCTTCAAATGCAGCCTTGGGCATGTACACCTCGCCGCGCACTTCCAGCACGCCCGGCCAGCCCTTGCCGCGCAGATTCAACGCGCCATGTCCATTTTCTCCGCGGCGCAAGCGCAGCGGAATGGCCTTCACGGTACGAAGGTTGGCGGTGACATCCTCGCCCACGGCGCCGTCGCCACGGGTGGCGCCCTGCACGAACGCTCCGTCTTCGTAGCGCAGGCTGATCGCGAGCCCATCGAGTTTGGGTTCGGCAGAGAACACCAGTTTCGATTCGGGGCGGCCCAGCGTCTGCGCGATCCGGCGCACGAATGCCGCCACCTCCTCGTCGCTGAAGGCATTGGAAAGCGAAAGCATCGGCAGCGCGTGCTGCACCTGCGCAAAGCCGCCGGTTGCGCGCGCGCCGACGCGGCGCGTGGGCGAATCGGGTGCGGCGAGTTCCGGATGCGCGGCTTCCAGATCCTCCAGCTCGCGCATCAAGCGGTCGTATTCCGCGTCCGGAAGCGAAGGGTCATCCAGCACGTAGTAGCGATAGTTGGCGTCGTCGATCTGGCGGCGGAGCGCCACGGCGCGTTCGCTTGCGTTGTCGTCGGGGTGGCTGTCGGATTTCCGGGGCATGTTGGCTGGATCGTTTCGATGCATCTTGCAAAGTGTAACCACGGTGCCGCGGCCCTCGATGCGGGCCGAACTCCCGCGACCGATTTCCGCAACGAAAGGTAGCTGAAAGGTTGCCGTAGCACTATTTTGACCGGGTGAGGTGCGGTCCCTCTTTGTCGTGGGCAGTTTTGTGGCAACCCTCGTGCTACCGGCTGTTCATGTTCTCACCCCCGTGCCCGGCCTGCGTTGAACCCCTCCCCGGTGACGCAGGCCGGACACGCTTAGGTTTGTGCGCGGTCCATCCGCGCGAAAACGAAGCCGACCATCCCTGGTCGCCTTTCTGCTACCACCTCGATCGCGGCATGCCGACTTTCCGGGATTGCCTAGCCGTGCGCGCTTTGGCAAGCCAGAACGGCCATCATTGAAACAACCGATTCCGGATCGCGCTGCGCGCGTCCGGAATGACGATCAAAAGCGAATCGATGCATTTTGTCATCACGGGGCTGCTCTGCGGCCTTCCTTGGCCCGACTTCTCACAACAGCGGCTTCGGATATTCCTTCACGGGTGGCATTAAACTACCGATTCTTTTTGACCCGCTGGGCCAGTCGACCGCTCCCCGATGTCCGAAGCGAGCTCTCCCGCAGGGATTGCGCAGATGCGCGGCCTGATCTGGCTGGTCGCCGCGGCGTTCTTCATGCAGACGCTGGACTCGACCATCGTCAACACGGCGGTGCCGAGCATCGCGCACGCGTTGACCGTGCCGCCGATCGCGCTGAAGACGGCGCTGACCAGTTACGTGCTGACGCTGGCCATCTGCATCCCGGCCAGCGCGTGGCTGTCGGATCGATTCGGCACGCGCCGCGTGTTCGCCGCGTCGATCCTGATTTTCACGCTGGGTTCGCTGGCCTGCGGCGTGTCACAGACATTGACGCAACTGGTCGCGGCGCGCGTGCTGCAGGGCATCGGCGGCGCGCTGCTGATGCCGATCGGTCGCTACGTGCTGGTGCGCGCATTCGGCCCGAAGGATTTCGTCGCCGCGATGAGCACCGCCGGCATCCCCGGGTTGCTCGGCCCCGTGCTCGGTCCGCTGCTGGGCGGCGTGCTGTCGCAATACGCCTCATGGCGATTGATCTTTCTGGTCAACGTGCCGGTCGGCCTGATCGGGCTTTGGCTCAACCGCACCCAGATGCCGGACTTCCGCGGCGAACGCCGGCCATTCGACTGGATCGGGTTCGCGTTGTTCGCGCTCGCCTCGGGCATGTTGCTGACCGCCGCGGAAACCGCAGGCGACGACAATTACCGCAATGCCGGCATCGCCGCGCTGGTCGGGCTGGTGTGCGCATTTGCCTACTGGCGCTACAGCCGTCGCGCGCGCCACCCGGTGGCCGACCTGACGTTGCTGAAGGTGCGTAGCTTCACCATCGCGCTGGGCGGTGGCATGTGCACGCGCCTCGGCACCGCGGGGTTGTCGTTCGTGCTGATGCTGTTCCTGCAGGTCGGTTGCGGCTGGTCGCCCACCGCCGCAGGCATGATCATCGTGCCGCAGGCGATCGCGATGGTGCTGATGAAGCTGCTGATCGATCGCATCCTCAAGCGTTACGGCTATCGCCGCGCGTTGTTCGTGAACACGACCCTCGCGACCGTGCTGCTCGCGTGCTTCGCGTTGTTCAACGCGACCACGCCCTGGTGGGCGATCGCGCTGTTGATGTTCGCCTATGGCTTCGTGATGAGCCTGCAGTACACCGCCATGAACACGCTGGCGTTCGTGGATCTGCCTCCGGAACGCGCGGCACAGGCGTCGTCGCTGAGCTCGGCTGCGCAATACCTCGTGATCAGTTTCGGCATCGCGTTGTCGTCGTGGCTGTTCGCGCTGTTCCTCGGCAATGATCACCACGACGCGGTGGCCTACGTGCACGGCTTCCGTTTCGCGGTACTGGTGATGGCCGTGCTGCCGCTGGTCGCGGTGTACGTGTTCACGCGATTGCGCCACGACCGGCCGTTGCGGCGGCCCATCACCACGCCCGAAACCGCAGCGTAGCAGCCAAGCGAAAAGGGCAAGTTGGCGGCTGCGCCGCCTGTAACGAGCAAAGAGCAATGAACCGCTCTCACTCTTTACCCTTTACTCTTCACGGCAAGCGCAGCGAGCGACTTTACGTGTAATGGGCGACACCACCGCGATCCTGCTGGAAGTCTTCATCATCTTTACCGCGGCGCAGGTCGGCGGCGCGTTCGCGCGCTGGATTCGCCTGCCAAGCGTCGTCGGCCAGATCGTGGTCGGCTGCATCGTGGGGCCGTCGGTGCTCGGCTGGATCACACCGTCGGAGCCGCTGGAAGTCTTGTCTGAAATCGGCGTGGTGCTGCTGCTGTTCGCGGTGGGACTGGAAACCCGACTCGACGACGTGAAACGCGTGGGCGGCAGCGCCTTCGCGGTGGGCGTGATCGGGGTGATCGTGCCGTTCGTGGGCGGCGCGTTCTGGGCGCATTCGATCGGCCCCGACTGGCCGCGTTCGCTGTTCGTCGCGGCGGCGTTCGTCGCAACATCCGCTGGCATTACCGCGGCCGTGCTGAAGCAGATGGGCGTGCTGCGGCGAATCGAAAGCCGGGTGATCCTGGGCGCGGCAGTGATCGACGACATCCTCGCGATGCTGCTGCTGGGCGTCGTGGTCGCGATCCAGGCAGGCGGCTCGCTGCGCGTCAGCCGATTGCTGGTGGTGGCCGGCGAGGCGATCGGCTTCGTGCTGGTGGTCGGCTGGCTGGGCACCCTGATGATGCGGCGCGGTTCCAAATGGCTGGAACGCGCGCGCGATCCGATGTCACCGCTGCTGATCGTGCTGATCCTGTGCCTCGGGCTTGCCTGGGTCGCAACGCGCTTCGGACTGGCCGCGATCATCGGTGCGTTCCTCGCGGGCATGATCGCCTCCGAGACACGCCAGCGCATGCAACTGGAAGAGCAGATGCAACCTCTGCTCGCCTTGATGACGCCGTTCTTCTTCGTACTGACCGGCGCCCAGGTGGCACTTGCCGAACTCGCCAGCGGCGAAGCCCTGTGGCTGCTGCTGGTCGCGACGTTGCTGGCTCTGGTCACCAAGCTGATCGGCGGATGGTTGGGGGCGTTGCGTCTCGGTGTTCGCAGTGCCCTGATCGTGGGCGTCGGCATGATGCCACGCGGCGAAGTCGGCATCGTGGTCGCCGCACTCGGACTTTCCGCGGGCGTGTTCGGCCAGCAACTGTATGCCGTGATCATCGCGATGTCGCTGCTCACCTCGGTGATCGCACCGCCGTTCCTTGCGATGCTGCTGAAGGAGCGGGACGCCACGCCGGAAGCTCGCGACCAGATGCGTCCCCAGGATCGCGCTTCGACGGGTGCTGCGAACAAGTAAGCGGGCGCTGCCGAGCCTTGCGCCGTGGATCGTCAGACGCGATGCGCGATCTTTGCCGCAACGGCGTCGAAAAACGTGTCCGGCAGTTCGCCCGTCACCGGCACGCTCCACCAATCCGGCTGCGCGAACGCGCGACACTTCACGGCGTCCTTTTCGGTCATCAGCACCGGCAGGTCGTCACCGAAATCGAGATCGCCAGCCGCGTAACGGTGGTGATCGGAAAACGCATGTTCCACCACCTCGATGTCGAACGCGCGTAATCCATCGAAGAACCGCGGCGGATGACCGATGCCGGCCACAGCATAAACGCGAGAACCCGAAAAATCCGTCAGAGGGCGAAGCGAGCTGTCGTGCAGATTGCGTGCGACGTCGCCATGCAAGCGCATGGGAATCGCGGATGTGATGCGCTGGCGATCCGATGAATCGCCGGGCAGTCGAGTGCTCGTTGCATTGCCGGTATTCACGACCACGAAATCCACTTCATCCAATCGTTCGGGGGGTTCGCGCAGCGGCCCTGCGGGCAGCAAGCGCCCGTTACCCAATCCGCGTGCGCCATCCACCACGCACACTTCGATGTCGCGCGCCAACGCGTAATGCTGCAGGCCATCATCGGCGAGGATCACGTCGACACCCTCGCCCGTCAGCAGCGCTGCCGCCGCTGGGCGATCGGCGCCGATTGCCACCGGCACCCTCGTGCGCATGCGGATCAACGCAGGCTCGTCGCCGACCGTCGAGGGGTCGGGTTGTGCATCAAGCAGCATCGGGCGTTGCGCCGTACCGCCGTAGCCGCGACTGACCACACCGGGTTTGAATCCCCGTGCACGCAAGGCTTCCGCCAGCGCGATGGTCAACGGCGTCTTGCCGGCTCCGCCGGCCACGATATTGCCTACCACGATCACCGGTAGCGGGAGGCGTTTCACGCGCAACCAGCCGCGGCGATACAACGCACGCCGCAAACGCACCATGCTGCCATACAACGCCGACAACGGCACCGTCCACCAGGGCGATGCACCATCCTCGTACCAGCGTCGTTGCAGGGATTGGCCTGGCACCATCAATCTCCGTCATCCCCGCCGATGCGGGAATGGACAAGTCATTGGGCAAGCGCCGCCGAATCGCGGAATTGCAGGTGGTGCAGCGCCGCATACTTGCCGTTGCGCGCCAGCAGTTCGGCATGGGTACCGCGCTCGACGACATGACCCTGGTCGAGCACGACAATCTGATCGGCGTGTTCGACGGTCGACAGGCGATGCGCGATCACGATCGTGGTGCGATTCTTCATCAGCCGCGACAACGCATCCTGGATCAGGCGCTCGGATTCCGTATCCAGCGCGCTGGTGGCTTCGTCCAGCACCAGGATCGGCGCATCCTTCAAAAGTGCGCGGGCCACCGCGATGCGCTGGCGCTGGCCACCCGAAAGCAGCGAACCGCCCTCGCCCACCCGGCTGTGGATGCCGTCGGGCAATTCGCGGATGAATTCCATCGCGTTGGCGGCTTCGGCCGCGGCGACGATACCGGCTTCCCCGACGTTCGCCAGCGCACCGTAGGCGATGTTCTTCGCGATGGTGTCGTCGAACAGCACCACGTCCTGCCCGACCCAGGCGATTTGGGCGCGCAGGCTGCGCAACGTGTAATCGCCGAGCGGATGTCCATCCAGCAAGACTTCACCCGATGTCGGCTCGTAGAAACGCGGAATCAGGCTGGCGAGGCTCGACTTGCCGCTTCCCGAGCGCCCCACCAGCGCGGTGATCGAACCACGCGGACACGTCAACGAGATCCCCCGCAACGCAGCCGCGCTTGCGCCTGCGTAGGTCAGGTGCACTTCGCGGAACTCGATGTCGCCGCGGCAGCGCTCCAGAATCTTCGTGCCTTCGTCGCGTTCCATCGGCGCGTCGAGGACGCCGAACAATTCCTGCGCGGCGGCGAGCCCGCGCTGAATGCTCGACTGCACGGTGGTCAAGCGTTTCAACGACGGCAGGATGCCGCCCATACACAGGAACAGCGTGGCGAACGATCCGGCGGTGAACTGGTTGTCCAGCATGAACGGGCGCGTCGCGAAAAACACGATCAGCGCCAGCGCGATTGCGGCCGCCAACTGCACGAATGCGGTGGAAAGGCCATTGGTCGCGGCCACCTTGACGTTCAACTTGCGCGTGCGATCGGTGACTTCGTCGAACCGCTTCGCTTCGTAGTCCTGGCCGCCGAACACTTTCACCTCGCGGTGCGCGCCGACCACTTCCTCGACCACGCTGGTGACGCGACCGACCACATCCTGGATCGTCACGTTGATGCGGCGGTAGCGACGGCTCACGTAAGTGACCAGCAGTCCGATCATCGGCACCATCACCAGCAGCGCCAGGGAAAGCTCCCAACTCGTCCACATCATCACCCCGACCAGGCCGACCACCGTCAGCCCGTCCACGATCGCGGTCTTGGCCGAATCGGTGGTGGCTTGCGCGACCTGCTCGCTGGTGTAGGTGATGCGGGAAATCTGCTGGCCGGATGATTCGTGGTCGAAGAACGCCGTGGGCATCCGCAGGTACTTGTCGAAAATGCGGCGCCGCATGTCTTGCACGATGCCGCGACCGACGTACGCCGAGCCGTAGGTCTCGACATAGACCGCGATGCTGCGAACCAAAAAGATGCCGACGATGATCAACGGCATCCAGAAGATCACATGCGGATCGCGGATCACGAACAGTTTGTCGATCAGCGGCTTGATGACCCGCGCGAACAGCGTCATGCAGGCAGCGTCGGCCACCATCGCCAGGACGGTGGCGGCGACCACGATGCGGAACGGATGCAACAGGCTAAGCAACCGCCGATAGGTCGTCGCGTCGGAAGCGGCTTCCGTCATGACGCGGGCGCGCCCGACGGTGGCGCGGTCGCGATCGACAGATGCGTGAAGCCGAGCTGGCCGAGCGCGTCCATCGCGGTCACCACGGCCTGGTGCGGCGTCATGCCATCGGCGCGCAACAGCACGGGGCGTTCGCGATCGTCCCCTGCGACGGCCTGGATGGCGCGTTTCAAGGTGGATTCGTCGTCGCCCAGCACGCGATTGTTGGCGACGAAGAAATGGCCTTCGCGGTCGATCACCACCACCAGCGTATCGCGCACGGGCGCGCTGGCGGCATCGCTGGCCTGCGGCAGCGACACCTTCATGTGGCCCTGTTGCACGAAGGTCGTGGTCAGCACGAAGAACATCAGCAAGGTCAGCAGCACGTCGATCAGGCTGACCACGTTGATTTCGAATTCGTCGGCGTTGTCGTTGCCGATGCGCATCGATGCGTTCCGTCAGCCCACGACGCGCGCGGGACGCGGGACACTTGTCCCCGCGGGCGTGCGCGTGTCGATCGGCGTGGGTCGCGCGACCGACAGCTCATCCAGCAGCGCGGTCGCTTGCTTTTCCATCTGCACGACGTAGCCGCGCACGCGCGAGCGGAAGTAGCGGTGCAACACATAGGCGGGAATGGCCACCACCAGGCCGGACGCGGTGCAAACCAGCGCCTCGCCGATACCGCCTGCCATCTTCATGGGATCGCCGACGCCCGAAACCATCACCGCGAGGAACATGCGGATCAATCCGAACACGGTGCCGAGCAGGCCCAGCAGCGGGCCGATCAACGCGATCGTGCCGAGCGTGTTGAGGTAGCGTTCGAGACCGTGCACCACATGGCGGCCGGTATCCTCGATGCGCTCCTTGATTTCCGCACGCGAACGGTTGCGCACGTCCAGCGCGGCAGCCAGCAACTCGCCCAGTGGCGAATTTTCGCGCAAGGCCTGAATGTGCGCGGGATTCAGTTGCTGCGAGTGCGCCCAACTGCGCACCTGTTCGCCGAGTCCGGGCGGCAGCACCGCGTTGCGGCGCAGCGTCCAGAAGCGTTCCAGCACGATCGCGAGGCCGATTGCCGAGCACGCCAGGATGGGCAGCATGCCCCAGCCGCCGGCCTTGAGGATTTCGAACACGTGAAGCTCCGCCGCAAGGTGGTTTTGCGCCGCATGATAACAGTGTGTCCGCGGGGATCAGCGTGACGCAGTCGACCCGTTCGGCCCGGTTTCCCGCCAGTAGTGCGCCTGCCGCAGGCGTTCTTCGGCCACGATTCGGGGTGCAGCCGAAACCGGGAACCCCACCCTCACCGCCCCGGTGGATGGCGTATTCAGCAAGGGAATGCCGAGCGCGTCATAGCGCGCCACGACCGCCGCAGCCGGATGGTGATAAGCGTTCAAATAGCCCGTGGAGGCGATCGCCAGTATCGGGTGCAGCGCCCGCAGGTAATTGTCGCTCGATGAAGTGTTGCTGCCGTGATGAGGCACAATCAGCACTAGTGGAGGACCGGCAGGCACCGCGTGCGCGATGTCGGCCTCGACCTTGGACGAGGTATCGGCCGGCAGCAGCAATCTTCCATCCGCACCGGCCACCAACAGCACGCAACCCGCATCGTTGCCTTTCACCGTCACCGGCGCGGGCGGGCGCAACATCCGGAACACGACGCCATCCCATTGCCATTGCTGTCCGGCATGGCATTGCCGCATGGGCACCGGGCCGCGCGCGGGCTCGCCGCCCCAGACCGGCGTATGCGGAAACGCCAGCAGCACCGACGTCGCGCCGCCGGCGTGATCGTTGTCGCCGTGACTGATGATCATGCGATCCAGCCGCGTAATGCCGAGCGCGTGCAGCGTCGGCACCACCGCCGCGTCGCCCAGATCGAATCCGGACGGATAGCGCGCGCCCGCATCGACCAGCAACGCGTGCGAACGTGTGCGTACCAGCACCGACAAGCCCTGTCCCACGTCGATCACGGTCGCTCGAAATCCGCCTTCGCCCGGCCGGACGGTGCGCGGAAAACACAACGGCAACAGCAACAGGGCGCCAAGCGCGCGCGCCGGGATGCCGCGCGGCGCCAACAGCCAGATCGATCCGACGCACGCGAGTGCAAAGGCGAACAATGAGCTTTCCGGCAGGTATTGCATCGCCCCGGGCCACGCCGCGAGATGCGCCAGCAGCCACCACAACGCGTCGACGAGATGGGCGCACACGTGCAGCAGTGCCTGTCCCGCCCACGGCCACGCGAACAGCAGCGCGCACGCGGCGAGATCGATCGGCACGATCACGAAGCTGACGAACGGCACCGCCACCAGGTTCGCTAACGGCGCGACCAGCGAGGCCTGCCCGAAGAACCAGACCGTCAGTGGCAGCAACGCCAGCGTCATCAGCAAGGGCGCGAATCCGATTTCCTTGAGATGCCCGCGCCAGCCAGCATCGTGCGCCAGCGTCCACGCCAGCAAGGCCACGCCCGCGAACGACAGCCAGAATCCCGCCGACAAGACCGACAGCGGATCGACCACCAGAATCGCCGCCAACGCCAACCCGAAGCCCTCGCCGAACCCGCCGCCGCGCCGCAGCAGGCGCCAGCCTGCGACGACGGCGATCATCAGCAGGGTGCGCGTGGTCGGCAGCCCGAAACCGGCCAGCGCGCCATACGCAAGCGCGGCCGGAAACGCGACCGCGGCCTCGGCCAGAGGCCGAGCCAGCCGCAGCCCCAGCGACGGAAGCAGCCACCACGCGAGCCTGACCAGCAAGGCGCCGAATACCGCTGCCAGGCCCACGTGGAATCCTGAAATCGCGATCAGGTGTGCGATGCCGGTCGCGCGCACCACCTGCCAATCATGTTCGTCCAACGCGCGTTCGTCGCCGACGGAAAGCGCACGCAGCAAACGCACGGCATGCGCATCGTTCGGAAGCGCGGCCCCGATCGCGTCGGAAATACGCGCTCGCACCCCATCGACGCAGGCGCCTTCGGTGAGCATCGCATTGGCCGGATCTTCGCGAACATAGCCGGTAGCGATGATGCCTTTCTGCAAGGCCGAACGTTCGAAATCCATCCCGCCGGGATTCACCAAGCCGTGCGGCCGCTTCATGCGTACGCGCAGACGCCACCTCGTACAGGGCTGGATCCGCGGTGGCGCGTGGTGGCGCGAGGCGTACCACGACAGGCGCACATGGCCGCGCACCGGGACGGAGTTGCCCCCGAACGACGCCGTCGCGATCGTGAAGTCGAAACGCGTCGAATCTTCCTGCGCACGCGGCAGATCCGTCACCGTGCCGATGACCAGCATGTCCTGTTTTTCGAGCGCGTATGGCAGGCGCGCGCCCATTGCGAGATCGGCACGCCACGCAGTCCACGCGAACGCGGCCACCGCAATCGCCACGCACCACGCGACCGACGACAGAGGCCAGCGCAGGCACGCCCCAAAGCCGATCAGCGCCATGCATGCGAGCAATCCATCCAGCCAAGGCGGCGGCAATACCGGCAACCCCTGCACCGCGACGGCGCCACACAGGATCGCGACCGCGAGAGTCAGCATCCCTGGCCGGGTTCGGACAGCGCGGCTTCCCCTGCGCGCGTCCACGTCGGCGTCAGCCGGATTGTTGCATCGGATGCAGCGCGCCGCCGGTCAGTTCCAGCACGCGATCCATTTGCCGCGCGAGGCCCTTGTCGTGCGTCACCAGCACGATGCTGGTGCCGATTTCGCGGTTCAACTCCAGCATCAGTTCGTACAGTGCAGCGGCGTTCTGCTCGTCGAGGTTGCCGGTGGGCTCGTCGGCCAGCACGCACGCAGGCCGTGTGACCAGCGCACGCGCCATGGCGCAGCGCTGGCGCTCGCCGCCCGACAGCTCGCCGGGTTTGTGTTCCAGCCGATGCCCGAGGCCGACGCGCTCCAGCAGCGCCTTCGATTGTTCGCGCGCTTCGGGAATCGCGGTGCCGCGGATCAGCAACGGCATCGCAACGTTTTCCAGCGCCGTGAATTCCGGCAGCAGATGATGGAACTGGTACACGAAACCGAGCGAATGGTTGCGCACGCGCCCGCGTTCGGCATCGGGCAGCTTCGACAGCTCGCGTCCTTCCAGTTCCACCGAACCCTTGGTCGGCGTATCAAGGCCACCCACGATGTGCAGCAGCGTGCTTTTTCCGGACCCGGATGCGCCCACGATCGCCAGCGTCTCGCCGCGCGCCAGTTCGAAGCTGACGTCGTGCAGGACGGGGGTGCGCAGGCTGCCTTCCTTGTAGGTCTTGGCAATGTGGCTGACGCGAAGCACGGCTCCACTCGCCGGGTTCCGAATCCCGAGTGCCGGGTCCCGATTACTCATAGCGCAACGCCTCCGCCGGCTGCGTGCGCGACGCACGCCACGCCGGATAGATCGTCGCCAGCAGCGAGAACAGGAACGCCATGCCGGTGATCCAGCCGACCGACGGCCAGCTCAGTTCGCTGGGCACGTTGTTGATGTAGTAAACCGATTCGGGCAGGAACTGGTAACCGGTGAGGTTCTGGATGCCATCCACGATGTGGGGCACGTTGATCGCCAACGCCACGCCGCAGACCACGCCAATCACGATGCCCATCACGCCGATCATCAGGCCCTGGATCATGAACACGCCCATGATGCTGCGTGGCGTTGCGCCCAGCGTGCGCAGAATTGCGATGTCCGATTGCTTGTCGGTGACCAGCATCACCAGCGATGACACCAGATTGAACGCCGCTACCGCCACGATCAGCGACAGGATGATGAACATCACGATCTTTTCCATCGCTATGGCCTTGAAGAAGTTGGCGTGCTGTTGCATCCAGCCGCGCACGAGGTAGGCGTCGCCCAGCCGATGGGCGAGCGCGGCCGAAACCTGGTTGGCGGCGAACAGATCATCCAGCTTCAGCCGGATGCCGCTTGGGCCGCTCATCTGGTACAGCTTCTCGGCATCTTGCATATTGATGATCGCGAGGCCGGAATCGTATTCCTGCATGCCGATTTCGAAGACGCCCGTCACCGTGAACCTGCGCAGGCGCGGGACCGCGCCGATCGGCGTGGCGCTGATGACCGGTGCGTACACGATGACCTTGTCGCCAACGTTCACGCCGAGTTGCAGCGCAAGGTCCCGGCCCAGCACAATCCCCCACGAGCCCGGCGTGAGCGATGCGAGCCTGCCGGCGATCATTTTCGAGCCAAAGTCGGCGACCTTCGGTTCCTGGCCGGGCAGGATGCCGCGGATGATGGCGCCTTGGCTCGCCGCGTTGCCGCGCAGGAAAGCTTCGCGCTCCACGTAGGGCGCGGCGCCCTTCACGCGCGGATCCTGCTCGGCGATCGAGAGCGCCTGCTGCCAGTTCGGCATGCTCTGCGCGACCCCCGTGATCGTCGCCTGCGATACCGCGCCGAGGATGCGGGACTGCAACTCCGCGGCGAACCCGTTCATCACCGAGATCACGGTGATCAGCGCGGTGATGCCGATGATCAGCCCCAGCATCGACACCACGCTGATGAAGGAAATGAAATGGTTGCGCCGCTTGGCGCGGATGTAGCGGATGCCGATGAAAAGTTCGAGTGGACGGAACATTCGAAAGCGCCGGGAATTGGGGATTGGGATTTGGGCCAGCCTGATATCAAGCCATTCGCGCTGTGCGCGGCATCGCGAACGGGTACTGCGCGACGTGCAAGCGTGATGGAACCATGCTGCACGGGCAAGCGGTTCAGACCATCAACCGCTGTCAGCATTCCCTGACGCGGGATGCTTGCCGGTATCCGTGCCAATGCGCATCCGCAGCCTGCGGCGGGTATCGGCATCGAGGTTGTCGGGCAACAGCCACAGATGCGCACGCTCGCGCGGCGGCCAGCGCAGTGTCAGTGCGATCAGCGGCCCCATCACGCGCATCGCATGAACCGCGCCCTGGGCTTCGCACCGCCGGTCGCCGGGACGATCGTTGAGCACGAGATCGGCGCCGCCATCGGCGCGCCACAATATCGATCGCACGCGCGGACGCAGCAAATTTCCAAACGCGGCGCCCGCGATGCCGGCAATGCCGAACGTCAACGCGAAATGCGCCCAATGCGGCAAGCCGCTGAGCCAGACCGCAACCAAGGCCATCGTTGCGGTCGCGAGCGTCGCGAGGATCAGGCCGCGCGATGCCCGATAGGCAAACCCGACTGACGGCGCTGCCTTCATCGCACCAATCCCGCACGCTTGCGGATGTCGAGGACGATGGTCCGCCAGTCGGCGCGCGGCGGCTCGGCATGGCCCATCAGCCAATCCCACAACATCGGGTCCTGCTGATCCAGCAGCGCGTCAAACGCGTCGAGCTGCGGCGCGTCAAGCGCGTCGCGATGCGCTTCCAGCCAACCGCCCAGCAACGCATCGAGTTCGCGCGTGCCCCGCCGACAGCGCCATTGCAGGCGCCTAAGTTGCGCGTCGATCGGCGCGGACGCCACGGCATGCGCCGCCCGGTCCCGGTCTTCGGGTCCCGGGTCGCTGCCATTCATACCGTGCGGTTGACCAGCAACTGCTTGATGGAAGCAATGGCCTTGGCCGGATTCAATCCCTTCGGGCAGGTATTGGTGCAATTCATGATGGTGTGGCAGCGATACAGCTTGAACGGATCATCGAGATCGTCGAGACGCTGGCCGGTGGCCTCGTCGCGCGAATCGACGATCCAGCGATAGGCCTGCAGCAGGATTGCGGGTCCCAGGAAGCGATCGGGGTTCCACCAATAGCTGGGGCACGCCGTCGAACAGCAGGCGCACAGGATGCACTCGTACAAGCCGTCGAGCATCTTGCGGTCCTCGGGCGACTGTAGGCGCTCGTGCGCGCCCGGCGAGCTCTGGGTTTGCAGCCATGGCTTGATCGACGTGTATTGGGCGTAGAAATGGGTGAGGTCCGGCACCAGATCCTTCACCACCGGCATGTGCGGCAACGGATAGATGTTGACGTCGCCCGCCGGCAATTCATCGAGCCCCTTGGTGCAGGCGAGCGTGTTCTCGCCATCGATGTTCATCGCGCAGGAACCGCACACGCCCTCGCGGCAGGAGCGCCGCAAGGTCAGCGTCGGATCGATTTCGTTCTTGATCTTCAGCAGGACATCGAGAACCATCGCCGAGCCGGTGACGTCGACCTCGAAAGTATCCACGCGCGGATTGCCGCCGACATCCGGATCCCAGCGATACACCTTGAAGTTGCGCACCTTCTTGGCGCCGGGCTTCGCGGCAAAGCGCTTGCCCTTTTGCACCTTCGACATTTGCGGCAATGTGAATTCGGCCATTTCGGTACCTTTGTTTATCGCTCGCTACGTCCACTCAACCGCGAGTCGCTCGCTACGCTCGCTGCAAGTCGCGCCTTCGGCGCTGCAAATTGTCAGGAGAAGCCGCCAGCCTTTGGCTCTTTCTTACCCTTTACAGGGCGCGCAGCGCCCGACTTGACCCTCTGCCGCTCCTAGTACACCCGCTTCTTCGGCGGCACGGTCTTGACGTCATCGGTCATGGGGTTGGCATGCACCGGCCGGTAATCGAAACCGCAGCGACCGTTGTCGTCAACGGTTACCAGGGTGTGCTTCATCCACTCGGCATCGTTGCGATCGGGGAAATCCTCGCGCGCATGCGCGCCGCGGCTTTCCGGCCGCTGCTCGGCCGAATGCATCGTGGCCACGGCCTGTCCGAGCAGATTGGAAAGCTCGAAGGTTTCCACCAGATCGGAATTCCAGATCAGCGAACGGTCGGTCACCTTGATGTCGGCGAAGCCTGCATAAACCTCGTCGATCTTCGCGCAGCCCTGCTTTAGCGTGTCGGCGGTGCGGAACACGGCCGCATCGGCCTGCATGGTCTTCTGCATCTTGATGCGCAGCTCGGCGGTCGGCGTGCCGCCGTCGGCGTGACGCAGCTTGTCGAGACGCGTCAGCGCCGGCTCCAGCGCATCGCCCTTCAATTCGCGGTGCAGCGTGTCCGGCTTGATGACTTCGGCGCAGCGATTGGCGACCGCGCGGCCGAACACCACGAGGTCCAGCAGCGAATTGGAACCGAGGCGGTTGGCGCCATGCACCGACACGCAGGCGGCTTCGCCGATCGCGAACAGTCCCGGCACCACCACGTCGGGATCGTCGCCGACCTTCTGCACCACTTCGCCGTGGTAATTGGTCGGGATGCCGCCCATGTTGTAGTGCACGGTCGGAAGCACCGGAATCGGTTCCTTCGTGACGTCCACGCCCGCGAAGATGCGCGCGGTTTCGGAAATGCCCGGCAGGCGCTCGTGCAACACGTCGGCGCCAAGGTGTGCGAGGTTCAGAAACACGTGATCGGCGTGATCGCCCACGCCGCGACCCTCGCGAATTTCCATGGTGATCGCGCGGCTGACCACGTCGCGCGACGCCAAGTCCTTGGCGTTCGGTGCGTAGCGTTCCATGAAGCGCTCGCCCTTGGAATTGGTGAGGTAACCGCCCTCGCCGCGCGAGCCTTCGGTGATGAGACAGCCCGAGCCATAGACGCCGGTCGGATGGAATTGCACGAATTCCATATCCTGCAGCGCCAGGCCGGCGCGCAACGCCATGCCACCGCCGTCGCCGGTGCAGGTGTGCGCCGACGTGCAGGAGAAATACGCGCGCCCGTAACCGCCGGTGGCCAGCACGATCGCGTGGCCCTGGAACAGGTGCAGGGTGCCTTCGTTCAAGTCGATCGCGAGCACGCCCGTGACGCGGCCGTCGCGCGGATCCTTCACCAGATCGGTCGCGAAGTATTCGACGAAGAATTTGGCGTCATGCTTCAGCGCCTGGGTGTAAAGCGTGTGCAGGATCGCGTGGCCGGTGCGGTCGGCCGCGGCGCAGGTGCGCTGCGCCACACCTTCGCCGTAGCGCGTGGTCATGCCGCCGAACGGGCGCTGGTAGATCTTGCCTTCCTTGGTGCGCGAAAACGGCACGCCGAAGTGTTCCAACTCGATGACGGCCGGAATGGCTTCGCGGCACATGTACTCGACCGCGTCCTGGTCGCCCAGCCAGTCGCCACCCTTCACCGTGTCGTAGAAGTGGTAGCGCCAGTCGTCCTCGCCCATGTTGCCGAGCGCGGCAGCGACGCCGCCTTGCGCCGCGACGGTGTGCGAACGCGTGGGGAACACCTTGGTGACGCAGGCCGCCGACAACCCCTTCGCTGCCAACCCCATCGTGGCGCGCAGGCCGGCGCCGCCGGCGCCCACCACCACCACGTCGTATTGATGCGTTTCGACCTTGTAACTTTCAGCAGACATCGGCGGCCCTTTTCCGGAATCGAGTCATTGCGCTTCGGTCAGTAATAACTGGCGCCGGTCAGCCACACCGCGAGCACCGCCATCACACCGGCCAGCGCGCCCAGCAGTGCGCCGAAACGCAACGCGATCTGCAGCGCCGTTTCCAACCAGCGGGTGTGTACGTAATCCTCGAGGATCACCTGCAGGCCGAGTGCGCCGTGCCAGAACAGGCACACCACGAACACGATCAGGAAGATCGCGTGCACCGGCTGCGCGATGGTCTCCAGCACCGTCGGATAATCGGCGTGCAGCACGCCGCCCATCAGGAACAGGAACCAGATCGACAGCGGCACCAGCGCAACCGCGGTCACGCGCTGCAACCACCACGGACGTACGCCAGACCGCGATGCGCCCAGCCCATGCGCGACTTTCAGCGGATCGCGCAAGCCTTCCTGCCCCGGATACGCGCTCATGCGGCACCTCCGCCCACGTGCACCAGCAACAACACCCACACCAGCACGGTCAACACCACGCTGATCGCGGTGATGGCCCAACCGGTGGACCAGTAAACCGGATCATGCGTGCGGTCGCGGGTGGCGGGGCCGTAATTTCTGCCGGCATCACGCACCAGGTGCTGGATGCCGTTGCAGAGGTGGAACAGCAACGACCATGTCCACAGGAACAGCAGGACCAGGCCGATCCAGCTTCCGCAGAACGCCGCGAATGTACTCCAGGCCGCGTCGCTGGTTGCCGCCGCGATCAGACCCCAGACCACCAGCAGCGCGCCGAGGCACAGGAACAAGCCTGTGAGCCTGTGCAGTGTCGATTGCAGCATGTTGACGCGCCAGCGGTAGATCCCCAGGTGCGGCGACATTGGTCGGGAATTCGGCATGTCTTTCGATTCCTGATGACGACTGGCGCTGTGTCCCCACGTCGGCTTGTGCGCCGATGATCCTTTCTATTGTTGCACGAACGCGTTCACGCCGCGAATGACGGTCTTCCATTGCTGCCGCCACGCAGGGGCTGTTGCGGAAAGTCGGGGCACAGTAGCCGGCCTTGACCTAGATGAGGTCGCGATCTTGCACTCGCGTGTTCCCTCGGACAGCAGCGATCAATGATCGATCGCATCAGAAATCAATGCAGCGCCCGTTCTTTTCCCAATCCCCGTAGCGCGTGGGATCGAGGCCATCCCCCTCCGGCGTCGCGCGTTCGCGCGGCGCTGGTGTCGATGCAGGCGGCTTCGCGGACGCAGGTGTTTGCGACGCGTCCTGCCCATGTTGGTTTTCCGTCATGTCAGTCAATCGCAAAAAAAGCGAATGCGAATTGTCGCACCGAACGCACCCATGCGCAGCCGGGCCGCTGCTAACGTAACCCGGTCGACGCAGCAACCCTGTTCGAGCAGCCACGATGACTTTCGATTTTCCTGCCATCGGCACCATCCATTGCATCGCGCTGGAAGGCGCCGACGCACGACGATTCGCGCAGGCGCAATTTTCGGGCGACGTGGAGGCGCTGCAGCCGGGACACTGGCGGTGGAACGCGTGCCTCGACGCACAGGGGCGGGTCCACGCGCTGATGCATCTCGCCGATCTTGGCGATGGACGCTTGTTCGCCGTGCTGCGTGGAGGCAACGCGGAAACTTTTCGCGCGGTGCTGGTCCGATACCTTTTCCGCCTGCGCGTCAACCTCACAATCGAATCCTTCACCGCGCAATGGGGTGATCCGCTGCCGGCCGAAACGGCCAAGCAAGAAAAAAGCGTGATCGTCCTCGGCTACGGAACCCGCAGCCTCCGGCTCAGTGCGTGTTCGGAATTCGCTTCACCTGATCCCGATGCGCAGCGCCGCTGGCGACTGGACGATATCCGTCGCGGTTGGCCCTCCCTGCCCGACGGCGAGCCGGAATTCCTGCCGCCGGCGCTGGGACTCGAACGACTCGGCGCCATGGCGTTCGACAAGGGCTGCTATCCGGGGCAGGAAATCGCCGCCCGCCTCCATTACCGCGGCGGGCACAAATGGCACCTTTGCCGGTTGCGGGGATCCGTCCCGTTGCCCGTCGGCGAGGTTCGCGATGTTCCCGGATCCACGGTCGCGCGGGTGTTGGACATCGTATCGGCTGAAGACGGTTTCGAGGCCTTGGCTGTGCTTCAAATCGGAACACCAAGTGAAATCAGATTGTTGGGAAATATTTATGCAATCGAATCTACGTTCGATGCGTAACCTGATCTAAATGGTCAGCCTTTTCCAACGGGTTTTTAACACACCGGCACTTGCGCCACGGCTGAACCGCCCTTACCTTTCGCGCAGCTTCGCAAGCCGGGTGTGACGTATTGCCCGGTTTGCGCGCGGTCCGGAAGTCCGCACCGCGCGCAAAGACGGCGACGAATGCCGTTTGCCACGACATGTTGGCGCAGTGCGGAACCCGCCAGCCCCGGCCCTTTGCCGGAGATCGCTTCCGGGTCCGAGCCAGCATCCATTCCAGATTGCGGCGATGTGCCCGATGGCCCGCCGTGTTCCAAGCCAGGTGCCGGCCTGATCCGGCATGTGGTGCCTTGCATAGGAGAACGACCCGATGACCTTGGGCCTGTTGCTCGGCATGGTCGCACTACTTCCGCGTCCGGTCGCCGATCAAACCTGCCTGGCTGCCACCGTGTATATGGAGGCGCGCAGCCAACCCACCCGCGGCCAATTGGCCGTCGCCGAGGTGGCGCTGGATCGCCTCGACATGGGCCGCTACGGCAACACCATCTGCGACGTGGTCACCTCACCGCACCAATTTGCACTGACGACCACCTCGAAAAAATTCAGGATCGACAATCCCGTGGCCTGGAACAAGGCGTGGAAGATCGCCGGACAGGCGATCGCGATATGGAACCAGCCCATCGCTGATCGCAAGCTGGTCGTGCCACACGCCAATCATTTCATCCGGCTCGGCTCGACCGCGACCTGGGCCAAGAACCCGGTCGCGACCATCGGCGATCACGAGTTCTACGTGGTCGACTGAGGAAAGGTTGCATGAAATGAAAGAGCCCTCCATCCGGAGGGCTCTTCTTGATGCGCTCGAAGCTCAAACCATGGATCAGTAACGGTAGACTGCGTTGTTGCGAATCATCACGTAGTCGCCGACCCGCACCTGCGGCGGATCACGCGTCGTGACGGTGGCGTACTGGCCGTCCTGAAGCTGCACGACCACCTGCCAGCCGTAATCGCCGTTGCCGGCGCGCTCGCCGATTGCATGTCCGGCAAAGCCGCCACCCACCGCGCCCGCGACCGTGGCTGCGGTCTTGCCCTTGCCGCCACCGACCTGGTGACCCAGCAAACCGCCGACCACGGCGCCGATCACCGTACCGACGGCCGCGCCGTTGCTGTTGCCGCTGCCGAGCTGGACTTGCTGGATGTCGCGGACATAGCCGCAACCTTGGTAGCACTGCCGACTGCCGCCGTTGTAGCCGACCGGCTGTCCTCCGTAACCCGGGCGCGTGTTGTAGGCGGGTGCGCACGCTGCAAGCAGCAGCGCGACAGCAACGATGCTAATCAAGCTGGCCACCGATCGCATGGCCTTCCGGTGTTCAAGAAATACTCGTTTCCACATGGCTTTACTCCTTCTTCCGTGGGTGGCCGCTCAAATTCACTGGTAGTAGCTGCCCGACGACTTGCCGTCGGCAACCACCGCCCCGTTGCGAACCGGCAGGCCGGTGCCGACACCCGGGTTGTGGTCCATGCGGACGTGGCCCGCCTGCCCGTTCAACGTGTAGGTCACGTCGTAGCCGACCGTCTTGGTGGAGGTGCTCTTGTCGGTGACCGTATGGCACACGTTGCGGGTTTCCGTGTGCGCTTGATTATTTTCCTGATGGCGCTTCTGGATTTCATGTCCCGCGAACGCGCCTGCCGCCGCGCCGCCGACCGTGGCGAGCGTCTTGCCCTTGCCGCCACCGACCTGATGACCGGCCAGCGCACCCACCAGACCACCTACCACGGCGCCGCCGACCTGATGCTTGTCCTTGTAGGTTTCCGGAACGGCGACCTGCTCGTCCTGACATACCTGTCGCGGTTTGCTGCTGGTCACCGATTGGGTAATCGGTTGAACGGCCACCACTTGCGCGAACCGCGGCTGGGCCGCGGCGACCGGCGCGTTGGGTGTCTGCGCGTTGCCGTTGTCCGCCGTCGACTGCTCGCCCGGCGGCAATTGCGCGGTCGCCGCCGACGTGGCCATCGTCATGTTGGCCGGCGTTGCCTGGGCTTGCGGGTTGTTCCCGTGCCCACAGCCGGCCAGTACGGCCACGGCAACAATGCCCAGCGATGCGAGGACGGCGCGAGTCAGAATCGTTTTGTGTTTCATCGTGCTCTCCCGGCCGAATGGCCCCTGATGACAACCTGATTCAAACAACTCCACAATGAACCATTCATCAACATGTCTGAATCGGTTCATGTTCCGTTCCAGCGTACTCCGATGATCGGAAAGCCGCCCGTTTCGTTGTTCGATAGCCACGCGCACCTCGACGCACCCGAATTCGACGCGGATCGCGGACGGGTGCTGCACGAGGCACGTGCGGCCGGGGTCGGCGAAATGCTGATTCCGGCCGTGGCCGCCGCCAGCTGGCCGGCATTGCACGCCCTATGTGCGTCCGAATCCGGTTTAAACCCGGCATATGGATTGCACCCGTGCTATCTCGAACGACATTCCGACGATCAGGATCTGGCCGCACTGGACGCATGGATTGGCGCGCATCCGGCGGCCGCCGTGGGCGAATGCGGACTGGACGAGACAGCGCCCCATCATGATCGGCAGGTACGCCTGCTGCGCGGGCACTTTGAAATTGCGCGCCGCCGCGATTTGCCGCTGGTCCTGCATGCGCGCCGCGCTTTCGAAGCGATGATTCTGGAATTGCGACGCTTCGGCAAGCCGTTGCGCGGCGTGGTGCACAGCTTCTCGGGAAGTACCGAACAGGCACGCCAACTATGGAGCCTGGGGTTCCTGGTCGGGATTGGCGGCCCGGTTACCCACGACCGCGCGCGGCGCCTGCGCAAGGTCGTTGCGTCGTTGCCTGCCGAAAGTCTGCTGCTGGAAACCGACGCGCCCGATCAACCGGGCGCGCAGCACAAGGGCCAACGCAACGAACCCGCGTTCCTCGTCGAAGTCTTGCATTGCGTGGCGGAGCTGCGCGGCGAAGATCCGGAAGCGCTTGCGCGATCCACTGTCGCGAACGCGCGGCGTCTGTTCCGGCTGGATTGAATCCTCAAGATTTCGGTTTCAACAACATTTCGATTGCCCGTCCCACGGCCGCAAAGCCGAACGCCGCGGTCACGTGGGTCGCGGCGCCAAGACCGCCACCGCAATCCAGCTTCAATGAATCCGAACCTTCCGGGCGCGTGCCGCAGACGCTGCCATCGGCTTGCGGATAACGCACGTTTTCCAGCGAATACACCGCCGGCACGCCGAAATAGCGGTCGCGGTTCGACGGGAAGTGAAATTCCTGGCGCAGCTTGCGACGCATCAGGCTGAGCAACGCGTCGTGTTCCGTGCGCGAGAGATCGCGCACGCGGATCATGGTGGGGTCGGTGCGCCCGCCGGCCGACCCGCACACGATCAGCGGCAATTTGCGGCGGCGGCACCAGGCCGTCATCTCGACCTTGACGCGGAACGCGTCACAGGCGTCCAGCACCAGACCGAAGCCGCGATCCAGCAACTCGGGCAAGGTCGCCGGTGTCACGAACCGCTCGACCGGTTCCGCCATCAACGCGGGATTGATGCCGCGCAGGCGCTCGGCCATCACCGCGACCTTGGCCCTGCCAAACGTACTCACCAGCGTGTGGAGTTGCCGATTGCTGTTGGAGACGCACACCTCGTCGGCGTCGATCAGCGTGATTGCGCCGACGCCGCTGCGCGCCAGCGCCTCCGCAGCCCATGATCCGACACCGCCCACGCCCACGACCGCCACGCGCGCATCCGCCAGCCGCGCCACGCTGCCGGCACCGTACAACCGCTCGATGCCGGCAAAACGGGGGTCGATCATCCGGCCATGATAACGATGATCCGGCCGCGGCAATGAGAGTCGGGCGTCAGATCCGCACCCGTCCGCGCAGGATGTCCACGAACATCGCCCAGTCGCCCATCAGGCTGTAAACCGGATGGCGGAATGTCGCCGGTTTGTTCTTCTCGAATGCGAAATGACCGATCCACGCACACCCATAACCGCACACCGGCGCGCCGATCAGCCACCATGGATTGCGTGTCACGGCGGCGGCGATTATCGACGCGATCACCAGCCACGAGCCGAGAAAATGCAACCGTCGGCAACGACGGTCGGTGTGTTCGCCGAGATAGAACGGATAGAACGCGCGAAAGTTTGCGCACATGCCGCGCATCATCCCACAAACAAAAAACCCCGCATTGCTGCGGGGTTTTTCGTGTTGCGTTGGCAACGACGGCTCAGGCGGGTTGCACCTGGTCGGCCTGCAGACCCTTCGGGCCCTGGACGACGTTGAAGGTGACCTTCTGGCCTTCCTGCAGCGACTTGAAACCCGTGCCAGTGATCGCGCGGAAATGCACGAACACATCCTCACCATTTTCACGGCTGATGAAACCGAAGCCTTTGGCATCGTTGAACCATTTCACGGTGCCGGTCTGACGCTCCGACATAACTGACTCCTTACTACTCGATTGGTTGAGAAACAGTGCACTTGCATGCACAACTTGAAGCACTGACTAGCGAGAGTGAAGACAGCGATGCGATCGTCGAACGGTCAGCAACCGGCCCCAACAAACCGCCCCCCGCGATTTGGCTAACTCAGCGGGCGCGATCCTACAGCACTCTTGCACCAAAATGCCAGTGCATGCGCCCTTGAATGCCCATGATTGTTCGCGAGGGGGATCAATCCCGATCGACTTGGCGCCTTTGGCTTTCCTCGATGCCCACCAGCGCCGCCAGCGCGCCGCCCAATGCCAGCGCAGCAATGCCATAGCCGATCAGCCCGATCACCATGCCCAGCGCCAGCGGCACGGAACCGCCATGCGACACCGCCGCGGTGATCCCGTAGGCGATGCCGGCGGCGACCAAAAGAATGCCGATCCAGGCGATCAGCCGCGCGGTGGCCAGCGCCAATCCCAGATGACGGCTTTGCAGGTGTCGGTACGGCAGCCAGCGGCGTGGTTCCATGGTGTCATCTCCCATTCCAATTCGTTACGGCGTTGAAGAACATCCGATAGCTGCCGATGGTTTCGCCGCGCCAGATCGGATTGTTGGCGAAAAGCAGCACGTGGCCCTTGCCGTAGCGCGCGTCGACCACCGCGGCGCGACCCGCCATCGCACTGCCATTCTCGAGCAATCCGCTGATCAGGAGTTCGTTCGCATCAGCCCAGCGCGCGATCACGGTCGGCCGCGCACCTTTCGGAATCACGAACGGATTGTTGCGGGCCTGTTCGGCATTCAGCGGCACCGCCTGCCACGGCTTCACATCGGGCAATGCGGGCGGCGCCTGATATGGGCGCCCTTCCGGCACATCGGGGTCATCGGGTCCACCGCGCCCGGTCGGACGCTGGTAGTCCTTCGCGGTGACGAGGCCACGGTTGCCAATGGTCTGGTCGGCGACATTGAAGGACATGCCTTCGGAACTGTAGAGCGCAAACGCATCTTCGTAGCCCGCCGCGACAGGACTGCTCTTGTCGACCAGGTTCGCGCGCAACACGCTGCCGACCACGCGCACGTCGTCGGCCTTGGCTACCGAAACGCCCGGCGCAATACCGATATCGATCGCAAACCGCGCGGTGTCTTCCGACGTGACCAGCAAGCCGCCATCGGCCACGAAGCGTTTCAGGTTGGTCACGCCCGACTCGCCCAGACCCGGACGCACATCCGGCGTCGAATCGATGCGCCCGAGATTGGGCGTGAGTTCGGTTTTCTGCCACGGCATCGGATTGCCGTACATCGGCAGGCCATCGACGATCAGCTTGGTGTTGGCATAGCCGACCGGCCCGAACAGGATCACGTCGTACTTGCTGCGCAGGTCCGGATCGCGTGAGGCATCCTGGGTGCTGATGTAGGTGTACGGCACGTGCAGCTTGTCCAGCGCCATCCGCCACCAGCCTTCGGTTTGCGTGGAAAGCCAAGTGTGCATCAGCGCAATGCGTGGCAACCGGCCGTCCACGCCCAGCGACGCAAGGGTGAAGGCGGGCCTGTCGAAATCGCCATGCACTTCGGTCATCGGCACCTTCAGCACCGAGGTATCGATCACACGCGCGACGTCCACGCCGAACAGGTCGCCGAAGGACCAGCCGGTATCGTCGTAGGGATGTTTCTGCGGATCGTCGGGCGACCAGTACTGGCGGTCCAGCAGGGTATCGGCGATGCGCGAATACGGCTGGTCCATGCGGATGATCCAGCTTCCCGCCGGGAAGGTGCGTTTGACCGTCGCGACTTTCGGCGGCTCGGTGGACGCGGACTTCTTGCCTTTGGACTTGTCACCGTCGGTGCTTTCGGTATCGTCCGCGACTTCCACCGTAAACGGCGCGCCGGCACGGCTGATCTCGACATGTTGCCGATGCAGCGCGCGCAACAGGTGCATCTGCGCGCCCTTGTCCTTTTCACTTTCGGTCAGCACGTAAGCTGCTGGCCCAGCCAGTTCCGGCTTCTCGATCGAGCGTTTCGACTTCTGCCAGAAATTGTCGAGGAAGTGCTGGCCGTTCTGCGCGAAGTAATACAACGCCGTCAGCAGACCGGATTGCTCGTAATTGTTGTTGTCGCGCTGCGACCACAGCACCTTGGGCAGCGGCGGATTGGGCTTGTACCAGGTGCGCGCATAATCGTCCGGATCAAGGATGCGTTCTTCGGTATCGGCCCCGCCATTGCCGAAAGTTTCATACAGGCGGCTGATGCCGTTGTGCATCGCCGCGATGAACATCAGATAGCCGGGGCTCCAGGTATCGAAGTTGCCGTGCGTGAACACGCCCGGCAGTCCCAACTTGGTCAACTGCTCGACATTGTTCCAGCCGATCTGCTGCCATTCACTGGTGAGGATCGGATCGATCCACGCGTTGTAGGGCCCGTCGCCCACCGTGTTGTCATAAAGAAACGGCACCGACTCGTGCAGGTCGTGCAGCACCTGCGCATGCCAATTGACGTAGGTGTTCAGCACGTTCTTCGTGAGGTCCAGCGTCACGCCCATCGCATCACGGTTGTTGTCGTGCGCGACGTAATGGCCCCAGTAGATGAGGTGCGGATAGTTTTCGCCGAGATGCGCGCGGTGCCACCTGTAGAGATCCACCATCCGGTCGCGGCCGTCCACCTCGACCACCGGCGTGATCAGGGTGATCATGTGCGAACGGATGTACTGGATGTACGGCGCATCGTCGACGGCCAGCCGGTACGCCAACTCCATCAATGCGGTCGGCGCGCCGGTTTCGGTGGAGTGGATCGTGCCTGTGATGTAGTAGACGGGCACCGTCTGCCTGATGAGCGCCGCGGCTTTCGTGTCAGCCATGCCGAGCTTGCGCGGATCGGCCAGTTGCGCGAGCCGCGCTTTGTTGGCGTCCAGATCCTTCATCAATGATTCGTCGGCGATCGCCACCGCGATCATCTCGCGGCCTTCCTCGGTCTTGCCGATGGAAAACACGCGCACGCGTGGCGTGGCCTTCGCCAGCATGTGGAAGTAGCGGTACACGTCTTCCGCGTACGGCAACATGTTGGGCGCGCCGGCGACGTCGCCCAGCACGGCTTCCGGCGTCGGCACCGTTTGCGATGCCGGGAGGTAATCGGTCAAAGGCGTATTGAAGTCCGCCTGCGTGGTGTACTTGGCGATTTTCGTGGTGTACGCCTGATTGACCGGTTGATCGGGATCGCGCGCGTACGGATTGTTGGCCGCGGCGGATGCCGTGCCGCACATCGCCAATGCCAGCCATGCCAAGCCCAAACGTGTGCGCTGCATGTCCCCGCTCCCGCCTCGTTTCGATCCCGCCAAGCGTAGCCAAATTCAGCGCGCGACGGGGGTGTCGAAAGGCATGGTGGGATCGCGACGCTGCGATCGTCTTACTCGCAGGCCAGCCATTGCACGCTGAACTGCCGGGCCGGGTCGGTCCAGACGCCGGCCACCCGCAGGCCCGCGCGCGCCGCGAAGCGGGCGAAGCCTTCCAGCGTGTACTTGCAACTCAATTCGACCCGCATCGCCTCGCCTGCGCCGAAGTGGAACGCCCGGCCATCGATGTGCACGTCCTGCTCGCGACGGCTGACGATGTGGGTCTCGATGCGTCCCGCCAGCGGATGCCAGCGCGCGCGATGGCGAAACGCCCCGAGGTCGAAGTCCGCACCCAGCTCGTGGTTCATCCGCACCAACAGGTTGAGGGTGAACTCCGCGGTGACGCCTGCGGCGTCGTTGTATGCGGCTTCGAGCACTGCCGACTCCTTGTCGAGATCGATGCCGATCAGTATGCCGCCAGGCAGCGCGCCACCGCCCTGCCCCGCTTCGTTGCGCATCTCGCGGAGCAGCCGCAGTGCATCATCCGGTGCGAAATTGCCGAGCGTCGACCCGGGAAAGTACACGACGGTCTGCCTCGGTGCGCGCGCCGCGCGCGGCAACTTGATCGGTTGCGTGAAGTCCGCGCACACCGGCAGCATTTCAATGCGCGGGAACTCGCGCTCGAGTTTGGCCACGCTCTCGGCCAAGGCGCTGCGCGAAATTTCCACCGGCACGTAAGCCACCGGCGATTCGAGGTTTCGCAGCAGCAAACGCGTCTTCAGTCCGCTGCCACTGCCGTATTCGACCAGGCGCACGTCCGGCCCCAGTGCTGCGGCAATTTCGCCGACGTGGTCGCGCATGATCGCGATCTCGGTTCGGGTCGGGTAATACTCGGGTTGTTCGCAGATGCGCTCGAACAACTCCGAGCCGCGTGCATCGTAGAAATATTTCGACGGCAACCGCTTTGGGGATCGCAACAGGCCGGACAGCGCATCGGCCAGAAGGCCGTCTCCCGGTTGGCGGTCAACGAGACGAGCGACGCGCGCTGCTTGCGGATTCGGTTTCATGCATCCCTCGCCAACCGGATGCCGCTGAACTGCCAGCGCGCCCCCGGAGAAAAAAAGTTGCGGTAGCTCGCGCGCACGTGCCCAGCCGGTGTCGCGCACGAACCGCCGCGCAACACCCACTGCCCGCACATGAACTTGCCGTTGTATTCGCCGAGCGCACCGCCCGCGGGCCGGTAGCCCGGATAGCCGACGTAAGGGCTCGACGTCCATTCCCATACGTCACCAAACATCTGCAACGGCCGTTCGGGGTCAGCTTGCGCACGCGACGGAAGTGGACGCAACGCGCCGGAATCGGCGAAATTGCCCTCCACCGGGAGCTGCTGCGCCACGACTTCCCATTCGACTTCGGTCGGCAGCCGCGCGCCAGCCCAGCGCGCGAACGCGTCGGCTTCGAAGAAGCTGACGTGGCAGACCGGCGCGGATGTTTCGATCGCCCGGCGCCCGCCCAGCGTGAAGGTGGTTTCCAGCGCGTCGTCCCAGTACAGCGGGTGCAGCCAGCGTTCGCGCTGGACGGTGTCCCAGCCTTCCGACAACCAAAGCGCGGGATTGCGGTAGCCGCCATCGGCAATGAATTCAAGAAATTCGGCGTTGGTCACGCAACGATTGGCGATCGCGTGCGGATGCAGCAACGCGCGATGACGCGGCGTTTCGTTGTCGTAGGCAAAATTTCTGCCCGCATGGCCGACCTCGGCGATGCCTTGTTTTCCAGCAATAAACCGCAGCGACACGGGTTCCATTTTGGCTGCCGGAAGCACTTCACGAAATGCCGGCTGCAGCGGGTTCAACGAGAACAGATGCTGGATGTCGGTCAGCAGCAATTCCTGGTGCTGTTGCTCGTGGTTGAGGCCCAGCGTGACGCGTGCAATCACTTCCGGATCGTTGCCGCGATGATCCAGCAACGCGCGCATCGCCGCGTCCACATGGGCGCGGTACGCGTTGATCTCGCGTAGCGTGGGCCGCGTCAACAACCCCCGCTGCGGCCGGGCGTGCATCGGGCCGACGGTCTGGTAATAGGAATTGAAAAGGAAGTCCCAGCCTTCATGAAAGCGGCGATAGCCGGGATCGAAATGCGCAAGCAGGAATTGTTCGAAGAACCACGTGGTGTGCGCAAGATGCCACTTCGCGGGGCTCGCGTCGGGCATCGACTGCGCGACTGTGTCCTCCGGTGCCAGCGTGGCGCAGAGCGCCAGCGTCGCATCACGCACGCGCTGGTAATTCAGACCCGCACGCTTGTGCTCGCGCGGTTCGCGGCTCGGTCTTGGCTGTGCGGACATGCGAGGAAGGCCTCGTGCGACGCGGCGTCAGCTAGGCTACATGCTGAAGACTTAATTGAAACAATCCGCGCGTTCAGCCGGCGTGACGACGTGCGCGGCCTCCGCTGTCCGCGCGCACCGGCAACCCCGCCCACGCCCTGCAATGCGGCGCCACGCATTCACAACACCGGCGAATCGTCGTGCAGCATCTCGCGACGCACGATTGCGATCGGCGCGAAGCCGTGCTGCATGAAATCGTCGTGGAATTTTTCGAGGTTGAAGTTCGCGCCTTGTTGCTTCTCGACGTCGGCACGCAATTTCAGGATTTCCAGCTTGCCGAGCGTGTAGTACAGATACGTCGGGTCGGACGTGCCGCGCTTGGTTTCCACCTCGCCCACCGCGGGTGATTGGTAGCCTTCCTTGACGAAGAAATTCCTGGCCTGATCCAGCGTCATCTGGCCGGTATGCAACTTGATGCCGACGATGAAACGCGCGTTGCGCAACAGCGCATCCTGCAGCTGGCCGAGCTTCAGCAGCAACTGCTGGCGGCGATCGTTCGGAAATTCGTACCGCGCGAGGCCTTCGTCCAGCATCATCTGCTCGCAGTAATGCGCCCAGCCTTCGGCGTTGGTCGCGGAACCGAGCAGCTTGCGGACGCGATCGTTCACCTTGTGCATCCACAGGAACTGGATGTAATGGCCGGGATACGCTTCGTGCGTGGCGATACTGGTGATCACCGGATAACTGAATTGCGCCATGAACTCGTCGATGCGCTGTTTCGGCCAATCCTTTTCCGGCAACGTCACGTTGAAGTACGCCGTGGTCGCCTTCGTCTCGTAAGGTCCGGGCGTATCCATCGACGCGAACGTGGTCGCGCGCATGAACGGCGGCGTTTCCTCCACGGTCGGTCGTACCGTGGACGGAATCGTGATGATGTGGTGGCTGTCGATGAAGCCGATCAGGGTGCCGAAGGTCGCCCGGAAGGTATCCAGAATCTTGTCCGACGGTGGGTGGTCGGCCGCCAGTTCGGCCAGCACCTGGCGCGGTGTCTTGTCGGGGTCGAGTTCCTTCGCGACCTTGGCGAACTCCGCCTGGTTGGCCTTCATGTTGGTTTCGTCGAGCGCGACCAGCTTGTCCAGCGGCAGATCGACCATCTCGTCGTATTTCAGTTTTTCGCGAAACACCTTGGCGCCGATCCGGAAATCGCCATGCGACTTCGGCAGCACGTCGTTCTTCAGCCACGTCTGGTAGTCACCCAGCGCATTGATCACGGCCGCGTTGGACGCCGCGAATTCCTTTTTCAGCGCGGCGTCGCTGACATCGGTGAAAGCCGAAGGCACGTCGTGCCGGAAGAATTCGATCAACCCCGGCAACTGCTCCAGCGCTATCTCGGTATAGATCTTCGGCGGATTCTCGAGGTTCGCGCGCGCGGCCAGCAACGCGGCCGGCATCTGCTTTTCGCGTGAGATCAGGTCGCGCATGCGGGTTTCGGGCGGCGCGAACTTGCGTTCCATCAGCGTGAACGCGCTGGACGTGATGCCGCTGGAATAGAAGTCCGGATTCTTTTGCCAAGGCCGGATCGATTGCAGCGTCAGCAGCGAACTGCGGATGTTGTTCAACACCAGGTCGCGGTCGCCGCGAATGTAAAAACTGAGCGACGCCGGATCGACCGCGGCGACACGCTGCTCCCAACCCTTCAGCGCCTTCACTTCGGCATCGATGCAGGCGCGCGAATAATCCTCGAGCTTGCCGTCGTATTCATGGATCCCGTAGCTGGTGGCCGCCGAAGGATTGGTCGGCAGATAGAACGCATCGAAGTACTGGTCGGCCAGATGGGTGAATGCCTGGTCCGCCGCCGCCGTATCGGCAGGTTTCGCAGCGCCCGCCACGCACGGCACGAACAACAAGACGAACATTGCCAGCCACCAGCCCTTGCCCCGTTCGCGCGTCATGCAACCTCCCCGATCGGAATGATGCTTCAATGCCGGAGCGGCCACGCTAGCGAGGCTGCCGCGGCCGCGCCCGTGCCAAAGGTTGGCCGAGTCCACAATCGCGCAAGAAAAAAAGACCCGGCTGCGGAGGCCGGGTCTTTCGTCACACGTGGGGAATGATCAATGGCCGTGGCGCCGGTAATACTGGCCGCGCCCGTCATGATGACCGCCACCCCGGTAATAGCCGTGGCCGCCGTCGTAGCGCCGCCCGTCGCGGCCTCGCCAGTGGCTGCCGCCGCTGCTGTATACCACCCCGACGTTCACGCTGTTGCCGTAACCGTAGCTGGGATAACCGTAGCCCGTCCCGTACGAATACGCCGGATAGCTGGGGTAGTTCTGGGAGTACCCCTGCGTCGGGTAACTCTGGTAGTACCCCTGCGTCGGGTAATTCTGGTAGTACCCCTGGGCCGGATAACTTTGCGCCGGGTAGTAGCCGCCGTCGTAGTACGCATTCGAACTCCGGCTGGCGCTGGCGATCACGCCGCCGATCACCGCACCGACGACCAATGCGCCGAGCACTTTGCCGGAATCATCCCGGTGGCCACGGTAATCGTGTGCCATGGCTGCCGGGGTCGCCAGCACGGCTGCCGCAGTCAACGCGCAGGCGAGCATCAGTTTGTTGCGAATCGAACCGGGTCTGCTTTTCATGGCTGACTCCCCGTGTGAAGGTGGCGTCAGTATCCCATACACGGATAAATCTATACTGAAGAGTTTTGTTATGGAAGCGCTAACCGTTCAGCCAGTTCAGGCGCCCTTGGAGGCCGCTTCGCCGCTGCGGTCCTTGCGTTTGCGCGATTCCAGCAAAGCCTTCAGATTGGCCACGGCCTGCTCGTGACTTATGGCCTTGGGCTTGGGCGCACGCGGCTTCGGCGGCTTGCGGGTCGGCGTATGCGCGGCCGGCATAGGCGAACGGGGCAGCTCCACGGGGCCGCCCAGCATCCAGTCATCCCCGAAATGCGAACGCGGAATGTAGGACGGCGGGCGCCGTCGGGCATTGGCGCGGGCAGCAGCCACCGCCTTGGCCGCGGTTTTCACCGAAGCCGGCCTCACGGTCGGCTTGGCAGATGCCGCGGATTTGGCCGGGACGGCCGGCTTGGGGGCGGCACGCTTGGGGGTCTTGGCCGCCGTTCGCGGCTTCGGCTTCTTGACCACGGCGCGAGCGGGCTTGGCGGCCTTGCGCGGTGCGGCCGCCTTCGTCGGCTTCGACTTGGCGGTCTTGCGGGTCGTCTTCGCGGCCTTGCTTGCGGCCTTGGAGTTCCGTTTTGTCACCATTGCAGCTTTCCTCATGTTGTCGCAGCGCACACCCGACGCACGGGTTGTCCACGGGTGTGCTGGATCTTTCGAGACGGAGCCCCTGTTGCCGAATCGGCCTTTGCTAGAAGCTGCGTCCGTCCACTTGCTGGATGTCCAGATCGGCCGGTTCGACTCCCTGCAGGCAGCGGGCGTTCACCGCGGCCATGGGGTGTCCCGCCTGCTTGCCGTCCGCAAAGGGCGCGACGCCGCAGACCGAACAGAAGTGGTGGGCGATCTTGTGTTTGTTGAACCGGTAAGTGTTCATGTCCGCCTCCGGTGTGGACAGCCTCAACTGCTCGCGCGGCACGAACCACAAAAGATAACCCTTGGGCCGGCAATGGGAACAATTGCACTCCACTACGGTTTCGATCTCGCCATCCACTTCAAAGGCGATGCGGCCGCAATGGCATCCACCACGCCAAGTCGTCATGCGTCCAACCCCAGCGTCAGTCCGGCAATTATCGCATGAACCTGGCTTTCCCGCACGTGTATCCTGTTGATCCCCTTCCCGAAGGCGACTTGATGCGCAGTTTCGACGATGAACACGGCGGCCACTGGCAGGCCGCGCTGCTGGAAGCATCGTTCGGCAACATATTGCTGATTTTCAGCCGTGTCGGCGGCGAAGGCGTGCTGCACAAGACGCTGGAAACCGCCAATTATCACGAGGCGGAACAATGGCTTGCCGGCTCCGACGAAGCGGCGTTGCGCGCTTCGCTGGCCGAGGCCGAACCGTGGGGATGAATCGCAGGCGGAATGCGAGGCTCAGTGTCGCCTGCGGCGCGGCTCGTCCTTGCCCAAGCGCACCTGCAACATGCCGCCGGCATCTGCGCTGTGGCCGTTCAACGCTGCGACCGCCGCACGCGCCTCATGGCCTTCCATCTGGAGTTCGGCGAAGCCTTTGCATTCGCCGCTGAAAAGATCCTTGGCCATGCGCAGGCTGCGCACCTTGCCGTGGACCTCGAACAATTCGGTCAACGCAGGTTCGGTCATGCTGCGCGGCAGACCGCGGACAGTGATAGTCAGCATTCCATACTCCTGAAAACAAAAACGCCGGGCGGAAGACTCCGCCCGGCGTCGGGATTACGCGGCGTTGGTTACAGCGCCTGGACTTGCTCGGCCTGCAGGCCCTTCTGGCCCTTGGTCACCACGAAGCTGACCTTCTGGCCTTCCTGCAGCGACTTGAAACCGCTGCCTTCGATCGCGCGGAAATGCACGAACACGTCCTCGCCACCTTCCTGGCTGATGAAGCCGAAGCCCTTGGCGTCATTGAACCATTTCACGGTTCCGGTTTTACGATCCGACATGGATTACTCCTTGCAACATTGGGAATGCCGTCGCCACATTGGCGGCGGCTCGAACTGATTTGCAGGGGAGCAAGCGGGACATGACGATGGGCGAGATCGCGAGGATCAGGCACATCGGGCCACAATTTACCGTGACCCGGCAAACACAGTGTCGTGCATGATACATGCGATTCCGGAAAATGGCGAGTGATATTTGCCTTCCACTCAACGTGCGCGCAGGGAAAGCGCCAACCCGGTCAGCGAGCTCAGGAAAATGAGCCCCAGCAGGATGCGATAGCCCAGCAGCCACCAGCTACGCGCTGCGCCGCGGGTCCCCAACAAAAACAATGCGATGCCGAGGGCGAACAAAGCCGTAGCCGCCATTACCAAGCTGAAAGACCCGGCCAGGGTACCCCCGATCACGCCGGCGTTCGCGAGGTTGAAGACCATCCACTCGCTGGCGACCCAGCCGGACGAGGGCGCAGGTTCCGACAACCACGCTTGCCCTGCCCCGAACACGATCTGGGCGACCCCCACGATCAGCACCAGATAGGCCGACATCCATACCAGTTGTTGCGCCGGGCGATGCGCCACGGCCGCGGCCACCAATCCGCCGACGATGATTGCGGCAACCCCCAAGCCTGCAAATGGACGCGCCGCACGCCAGCGGGCGTTCGTTGCCAGCGTCAGCACCGCAGGCCGGCCGTCTCGCGGATGCCGTCGACGACGGCGGGGTCGAGCCCGACGTTGTTGCGCTCCAGCACTTGTTCAGCGCGGTAGCTGGAACGCACCAAAGGTCCCGACACCACTTCCAGAAAGCCCATGCCAAGCGCCAGCTCACGGTATTGCTGGAATTGTTCCGGTGTCACGAAGCGCTCGACCGGCAAATGGTTCTGCGTGGGTCGCATGTACTGGCCCATCGTGACGACATCCACGTCGGCGGCGCGGATGTCGGACAGCGCGCGTTCGACCTCGTCGTCGGTTTCGCCGAGACCCAGCATCATGCTGGTCTTGGTGACGGTCTGCGGCGCGTAACCTTTGGCGAACTTGAGGATGTCGAGCGTCTGCCGGTAACCCGCACGCGCGTCGCGCACCGGATGGGTCAGGCGTTCGACCGTTTCGACATTCTGCGCGTAGGTGGCCAGGCCGGCATCGAGAACCGTGGCGACGTGCTGGTGCCGGCCCGCGAAATCAGGCGTCAAGGCTTCCACCGCCGTGTCAGGCGTGCGGCCATGGATGGCGCGGATGCAGGCCGCGTAGTGGCCGGCGCCGCCATCCGGAAGATCGTCACGATCGACCGAGGTCAACACCACGTACTTCAGGTTCATCAGCGATACGGCATCCGCGACGTTGGCCGGCTCCATCGGATCCAGCCAACCGTGCGGATTGCCGGTCGACACCGAACAGAACTTGCAGGCGCGCGTGCACACCGAACCCATCAACATCAGCGTGGCGGTGCCACGCCCCCAGCACTCGGCGATGTTGGGGCACTTGGACTCCGCGCACACCGTCGACAGCTTGTGGGTGCGGACGATGTCGCGGATTTCCTCGTATTTCGCGCCGGCGGGCAGTTTCACGCGCAGCCATGGCGGCTTGCGCGCCGCATCCGGCACGCGACTCAAGGGATTGGGACGGATGCCGTCCTTGACCGCGCGCGTGCCCTGCGGACTGGTGAACTTGCTGCCAGGCAGCGGGCGGAGCTTGTCTGCGGATTCGCTCATGGGGCTCGTGCGAAGGAATGGACGCGCATCGCTGCGCCACAGCCTTTCATTGTAACGCTCCGCACATCACATGCCGAAGTGCGGGTTGCGCAACTGCTGCAGGAAGATCGGAATGACCCGCGGTTCCATCAACACCGTGAACACGATGCCATAGGCCGCGCCCCACATGTGCGCGCTGTGGTTGATGGAGCTGCCGCCGCGATGATCCATCCAGATCGAGAACCCCACGAACGCAACCGCATACAGGATCGCCGGCACCGGAAAGAAGAACACGAAGATCATCGACCACGGCGACAACAGGATGAACGCGAACAGCACCGCCGACACCGCGCCGGATGCGCCGAGGCTGTGGTAGTTCGCGTTGCGCCGGTTCTGGATGTAGGTCGGCAGGATCGAAACCAGCAGGCCGCCCAGGTAGAACCACAAAAAGCCGAGCGGCCCCAGGTGCCGCGCGTACAGCCACTCCATCGCGCGACCGAAGAAGAACAGCGTGATCATGTTGAACAGCAGGTGCTGGAAATCCGCGTGCACCAGTCCGTAGCTGAGCAAGCGCCAGTATTCGTGCTTCTTCTCGATCGCTGGCGGCCACAGCAGCAAGCGCTGCATCAGCTTGCCGTCCTTGAACGCAATCCATGAGACGACGCAAGTGATGGCGATGATGACGAGTGTAAGGATCATGTCGATTCGCTTTCGGGTTGAGTGGTCAATACCGGAATTTCACAAGTGAACTGGCGCGACACAGATGTAACTTTCGGCCACGTTTGGTGCTAGGCTGGACGGGTTGTCCAGGGGGTAACCCAGCAAGGAGGAGGACACACCATGCACGCACCGCACCGCGTCGGCTTGCCGCGCAGGACCGTGATACTAACGGCGGGCCTTCTGGCCGCCATCAGCGCCGCCGCCGCGATGGCGCCGGAACCGATCGTGGGACCACCGATCGCGATAGGCGAAACCGGTGTGGCTGTTGCCGATCCGCTGGTGTCGGCGCCGCCGGAAACGCCCTGTGTCGTCAAGCTCTACACTGCCAACTCCCCTACCGGCACGTTCGACGATTATGCCGCCCATCCGTTCGATTACGCGCCGCCATCCGGCTGCAAGGGCCCATGGAACAAGGTGGTTTTCAAGGCCGATTTCAATGTCAGCACCGGCCGTCAATACGACCGTACCGCCAGCGTGTGGGTCGGCGGCGTGAACCTGTATTTCGGCACCACCCAGGAACCCTCTGCATCGCGCAGTCCGAGTTGGCACGTGGAGCGCGACGTCACCAACCTGTCCGCATTGCTGATGGCGTCGCATCCGGGCAACGCGGTGGTCTACAACATCTACAACAGCACCTACAACGGCTCGATCACCGGTAGCGCGGAACTGGACTTCTACCCGGCCACGCCGGAATTTCCGGCGCCCCGCGTGCCCGATCAGGTGTTGTCGCTGGGCAGCGATCCCGCCGGCAATGCCGTCTCGATCTACACCGACCAGACGCCGATGGCGCGCACCTTCACGCTGCCGACCAACGTCGATCGTGCCTATCTGGAAGTGACGGCGGAACCGCAATCGGGTGACGAGTTCTGGTACAGCTGCGGGCCGGATTCGATCATTTTCGCCACCGGTTGCGGTGGCACCGGCTTCCGCGAAGCCGAAATCACGCTCGACGGCAAGCCGGCCGGATTCGTGCCGATCTCGACGTGGATCTATACCGGCGGGGTCGATCCGTACCTATGGCGGCCGATCCCGGGTGTACAGACGCTGGATTTCCTGCCATCCCGCGTGGATATCACCCCGTTCGCCGCACTGCTCAGCAACGGCCAGCCGCACACGATTTCGGTCAGCGTGGCGACCGGTGATCCGGCGTTCCAGAACAATAGCCAGCGCTTCGACACGGCGGCGACTCTGTTGCTGTATCAGGATGCCGGCAGCGCGCAGATCACCGGCGGCCTGATCGGTGCAGTTGGCGACAGCGGCGTCCACCCGGACAGCACACTTTCCGGCAGCGGCGACGTGTACGACATGAATGTCACCTCGAGCCACAAGTTCAACGCGCGCGGCTATGTCAATACCTCGCACGGGCAGGTGACCACCGTCGTGGCCGAGAGCGCGAGTTTCGGCAACCACGACGTGACCACCAATGGCGACACGGTGTACGAGCAGAACATCGCAGTGCAGACCAGCGCGACGTCCACCAGCACGACCATCGGTCCGTCCGGCACCAGCACCACCAGCCGCAACTGGTCGTTCCCACTGCAGCTCGACTACAAGTTCGCGCTCAACCCGGACGGTACCTCTTATCAGGCAACCACCGTCGATCAACGTTTCACGCTGCAATCGAACGAGGCCGGCGCCGATGGCCGTTACGCCTCCAGCCGCTACCAGACGGACAACGCGACCGACACCTTGAACTTCGATTCCAGCGGCAACTTCACCGGGCCGGTGGGCCAGCAAAGCTCACAGACCTATCGGTTCAATGACTCGACCGGTGCCTGCTACAGCCGCACGGTCGATGCCGCCGCGGGCGCGGTGACGCAGGTAAAAGACGGTATCGCGTGCCAGGGATCCGGGCAGCAGCGGCATTGATGGGCAGTGGCGGCGATGGTCTCCGCACACGCGGCGACCGTCGCCGTCGCGCAAGGTAGTATGCTGGAGTGCGATCTGGGGGCATCCGGCGCCGGCGTGCGGCGTGTGTCGCCATGCAAAAACGCCCACTCAACCGTCCGAGGATTTCTTCATGTTGCCCTTCCGCCTTTCCCGCTGCCTGACCGTCGCGGTCGCGATTGCCGCGATCGGCGCAGCCCTGCCCGCATCTGCGGATTCAGCCGTCACGGTGACGTTTCAGCCGAACAACCCATGGACGCAGGAAATCGGCAAGGTCACGCGCATGGACGACGCGCAGGATTACACGGTTGCGATCGAGGCCGGCAAGACCTTCCAGATCAATCTGGTCACTCGCGATCCGAACGTGTTCTTCACGGTGAACAACGATACGCAGGACAAGAAACTGGTCGACACCTATCAAACCGGTGCGACCACTTGGTCCATGTCCAACACGGACGCGTCGACCTACACGATCCACGTGTATGTCCAGCCGGAAGCCATGCAGCGCGGTGAGGTCGCGGACTACGCGTTGCAGATCGGCCAGTACGGACAATCGGACATGCGCGCGCCGACCACCACCGTCACCTTCGAGGAAAACAAGCCGTGGGTGCAGGCGGTGGGCACGCTCGATTCGCAGGCCACGTCGCGCGACTACGCGGTGGCGATCGCGGCCGGCCAGACGCTGGCCGTGAATCTCGTGACCCGCAATCCCAAGGTGTATTTCAAGGTCGAAAATCCAGGCAATGGCCAGACCCTGATCGACAGCGCCACGAGCACGACCACCAATTGGACCATGCCGGTCGACGCGGCGGCGAATTACACGATCAGCGTTTACGCCGATCCCGCGGCAGTTCCGCCCGGCGCCAAGGCAGGCTACGCCTTGCAGATCGGCCATTATCCGCAGGGCAACACGCAGCCGGCGACCGCCGGCAGCGCCGCGGCTCCGCCCGCGACCGCCGCATCCGCGGCCGCACCGGCTGAAGCAGCCAGCGCGCACGACTGATTCGCGCAACCGACCACCCGAACGCGGCGCGACCGTGCCTTTCAGCACAGTCGCGTTCGCGCGCCGATCGCTAAAGTCGCACGGAAACCGGTATTGAGGTTTTCGCGACGCAGGATGCGCCGCACGAGGGTCGATGCCGCAGGCATTGGCTCATCGAGCGAGGCCGGGCGTTTGCCGGTTTCGTCGCGCTGACAAATCCCGGATGGATGTATTCAGCGCTTCCATAACATCCATGGGGATCTGACGATGCACAAACCTCTTCTCGCGACGGTGTTCGCCGTCGCTGCCTGCTTTGCCTGCACGGCTTCGCCGCCGGCACACGCCGACTCCGCCAAGACCAAGACCGACAGCGGCGCGGACTTCCAGTTGCCGCCGCTGCCCGCCGCTGCCAGCAAGGCGCAGAGCATTTCCGTCGACGGACACACGCTGAACTACACCGTCTCGGTCGGCTGGCTGCCGGTGCGCGACGACAAGGGCAAGACCATCGCGCAGGTCGTCTACACCGCGTACACGGCGCCCGGCAAAAACCGCCCGGTGACGTTTGCGTTCAACGGCGGTCCGGGCGCGGCTTCGGTATTCCTCAATTTCGGCGCGATCGGCCCGAAGATCGTCAAATTCGGCGTCAACGGCGATTCGCCGTCGGACCCCGCAAGGCTGCATGACAATTCGAGCACCTGGCTGCCGTTCACCGATCTCGTGTTCATCGATCCGGTCGGCACCGGCTACAGCCGCGCGCTGGTGGACGACAAGCAGGCCACCAAGGATTTCTATTCCACCGACGCCGACATCGCGTACTTGTCGCGAATCGTCTACGACTGGCTGGTGAAGAACGGCCGGATGGATTCGCCGAAGTACATCACCGGCGAAAGCTATGGCGGGTTCCGCGGCCCGCGCATCACCTATTACCTGCAGACCCGCCTCGGTGTCGCGATGAACGGCATGGTATTGCTGTCGCCCTATCTCGATCCGTTGGCGTGGGGCGATGAATTCGTCTCGCCGATGGCCTGGATGACCACCCTGCCCTCGATCGCCGCCGCGCATCTGGAACGCGAAGGCAAGCTCGATGCCGCCAACATGGCGCCGATCATCGCCTACACCCGTGGCGAATACGCGCAAACGCTGATGAAGGGCCGCAGCGATCCCGCGGCTTACGACGCGATGATCAAAAAGGTCACCGAACTCACCGGCCTCGATCCGACATTCGTGAAGAACTCGGGCGGCCGCCTGGAAACACAGGCGTACCTGCGCGAGGTGTATCGCTCCCAAGGCAAGCTGGGCAGCCGCTACGATTCCAACTTCACCGCGTGGGATCCGTTCCCGTATGCGCCGCACCAGCGCTCCGGTGATCCGATCCTCAACGGCATCATCGCCCCGACCACCACCGCGATGGTGCAATTCGTGACGCAAACCGTCGGCTGGAAATACGACGGGCGCTACAACACCCTGAGCTACGACGTGAACCGGTTGTGGCACGACGATGACGACGCGAACGACGGCTCGGTGAAACAGTTGCGCGAAGCCGTCGCCAACGATCCGAACCTGCGCGTGCTGATCGCGCACGGCTGGGATGACCTGTCATGCCCGTTCATGGTGTCGGTGCTGGCGGTCGACCAGATGCCGGCGATGGGTGACCCGACCCGCGTCGAGGTCAAGGAATATCCGGGCGGGCACATGTTCTATGCGCGCGCCGCCAGCAACGCCGACTTCGTGAAGGACGTGCACGCACTGTTCGACAAGCAAGGCTGACAATTCCGGTCACGAATGATGGCCCGCTCCTGCGAACCAGCGCCGCCCAGGAGCGGGCCAACCTGCCCTTCCGGCTGGATACCGTGCACTGGCAGCACTTCCATGGCTTCAAGGACGGCCGGGCGGCCACCTGCGCGGGCACCGACGCGGATGCGGACCACGACGACATCGTCGACCTGATCGAAACCGAAAAGACATCGGGCACCACCATGGCGCCGTTCGACATGAAACCCGCCACGATGGATGTCGCGCACGGCACCTATCCGAAGGCCGGCGCCGAGGGCCACTACACCTATCGGGAAACGGTTTCGCTGAAGGCACTCGACGCCGCGTTCGCCAAGCAGTTCCCCGGCCAGAAACTCGACCTCGACAAGCGCATCGTCTACATCCACGGCGTGCCCGACGACACCAGGTTGCCGTCCACGGTCGCCTCGCTCGGCCCGATTCCTGCGCAGACTACGTTGCCGATCGCGTGCGGCCGCATCGAGCGCGTGTCGGGCAACCCTTCGAACTGACGACGACCAGCAGCGGCCACCTAACCGGTCGCGGCCACACCCGCGAAACATCCTGCGAGCAACGCGGTTCGACCGCGCCATTCACGGACGGTGAACCTGCACGCCTGCGCTCGCCACGCGACGCCCGGTGTCACGCGCAACGATTGCGTACAGCGCCCGCGTGAAGCGCACCGCGTCGCCAGCCGCAAGATGCGACCATTCCGGCAGCCAGAAGCCTTGCAGCTCCGGATGATCCTGGAAATGCACGCCGGGCGCGCCGGTCTTTGCCAGCAGTACGTCCCAAGTTTTTGTGCGCGGGAATGCCTTGTCCTCATACGCCAGGAACTCACCGGCGCTGGGCGTGCGCACGAAGATCACTTCCACGTTGCGCTTGTGCAGTTTGGCAACCGCAGCCGCGGCACGCGCAATCTGCGCATCCGACTCGTGCTGCACCTGTGCAGGCGTCGGATCGCCTGGCCGCGTCACGAATTGCTGTGCCCAGATGCTTTGTGCCATCGCGCGATATTGCGGATCCTTCTCCAGCTTGCCCCAGATATGGCTGGCGCGGTCGTCAGCGGTGACGATCATCAGTTTGCGAACAGCCCTGTACGGATGCATGCCCGGGCGCACCGGCCACCATTCCTGCCGCTCCAGAACCTTGGGCAGCGCGTAATCCGGCTCGTCGAAGGCAAGATGTGGTTCCACGAAATGCATCGACAGCCATTGACCGATTCGCTGCGACGGCGACTGCTTGCGGGTGTACTTCAGCACATCGCCGCGCGCGGCAAAGCCACTGAAGAAAAGATTGGGTGCCACGCCGACCAGCAGGCGGCTGTTGCGGAAATTCGGATCATCCGCCAGATCCTCCAGCGCGAACATCGGCGAGGTGCCCTCCATCGCGAGCTGGATCGGGCGCTTGCCGGAAAGCTTCTGCCACACCGGCAACTGCAGGTCGAACAGCATGCGCGACGATCCGATCAGCACCGTCGCGCCCACGCCTTCGCCATTGTCGATGCGGCGGCGCTGGGTCGCCCACAGACCATCGCTGTTGGCGATGCTGGGCTCGACCCCGAATGCGCGCCAATGCCATTCCCACGTACCCAGCATCAGCAATGTCAGCACCAGTGCGGCGAACATGATCGCGCCCCAGCGGCGATCGGGGATGTCGCGCTCGGGCACCGGTTGCGCCTGACCCGGGCGATCCGCCGCGGTCCGGCGCAGGCCGGGACGCAGCGCGATGCGCGCCTCGGCGCTCGCGGATCGCCCGACGGACAGATCAGCACTGGCCGATTCAGAACTGGAAATAGATGAATGCATTGCCGTTGCCTTGCGTGGCGATGACCGCGAACGCCATGACCGCCCACGTGCACGACAGCACCGCCGCCGGTGCGCGCGCCAACACGGATTCGAGCGTGCGATCGCGCATCAGCCAGTGCGTGATCACCAACCCGGTGATGATCGCGGCCACCATGACCAGCGACTCGGTGCCGAGCAACGGCACGGCTTTCTCGTTCGCGCCGACCATGCCGCGCAGCATCGTCCACGCGCGCGAAAAGGTTTTGGCGCGGAAGAACACCCACGTCACGTTGACCAGCGCATAGGTGATCAGGGCGAACGCGAGCAGCGTCCACGCGTTCGGGCGGAACCCGGCAAAGCGCTTGCGCAACCAGCGTTCGACGGAGAGATAGATGCCGTGCAACCCGCCCCAGGCGACGAAGGTCCAGCTCGCGCCATGCCACAGGCCGCCGAGCAGCATGGTGCCCATCAAGGCTGCGTAGGTCCGGCGCGGACCATGGCGGTTGCCGCCCAGCGGGATGTACAGGTAATCGCGCAGCCACGACGACAACGTGATGTGCCAGCGCCGCCAGAAATCCGAAAACCCGATCGCGGCGTACGGAAACCGGAAGTTGTCCGGCATCGCGAAGCCCAGGCACATGGCCACGCCAATCGCGATCGTGGAATACCCCGCGAAGTCGCAGAAGATCTGTCCGCTGAAAGCGAGCGTCCCCATCCACGCGTCCAGCGCGCCTGGAATCCTGTTGCTGTCGAAAACCTTCTCGGCCGCGCGGGCGAGAAAGCCATCGGCCAGCACCACCTTGTTGAACATGCCGATGGTCATCAGCGCGAAGCCGAAGAACAGCTGTTGCCGCGTGGCCCGGCGCGGCTGTTCGAACTGCGGCACCAGTTCGGTCGGCCGCATGATCGGGCCGGCGACGAGGTGCGGAAAGAACGTCACGAACAACGCGTAGTCGAGGAAATTGCGCGCTGGAAGTGCGCGGCGCAGGTACACGTCCAGCGTGTACGACATCGTCGCGAACGTGTAGAACGAGATCCCCACCGGCAGCACGATGTCTGGCGCGGGCGCGTGGTACGCCACGCCGACCGACGCGAGCAGCGCGGTGAAATTTGCCAGCAGGAATCCGCCGTACTTGAAGTAGCCGAGCATGCCGAGGTTGGCGACCACCGACAGCAGCATCCAGGCGCGCCTTGCCGCCGGCCGCTGCGCCTTGACCAACCCTTGCGCGGCGTACCAGTCCACCACCGTCGAGATCCAAAGCAGGATCACGAACGGCGGATTCCACGCGGAATAAAAAAGGTAGCTCGCGACCAGCAGGTTGACCTTGCGGACTTTCCACGCGAGCGGCAGCGAATGGATCGCCAGCACGATCGCGAAGAACGCGATGAACGTCAGCGAGTTGAAGACCACACAGGCCTCCCGGCCCGGGGCCGAACTCGGCTCCGAGGGCGGCGGGAGTATGTCACAACCGGCAGCCCGCGCCAGTGCCGCGCCAGGCGATCGACCAGCGCATCGTGAAGGCAGGTGTTGTGGCCACGTGAACCCGCTACCGTGGCGCGATGCTCGGTGTCCAGCGCCCCCCGTGCGACGAAGGCGTCATCCGCAGCCGGCCGCGCGCCGCTCCGCCACGCCGTGCACACCCGGGACGCGCGCTGGCGGCCAGCGTGCTCGGGTCCAGCATCGCATTCATCGACGGTTCGGTGGTCAACGTCGCCCTGCCCACACTGCAGCGCGAGATGGCTGCCGGGCTCGCTGCGATGCAATGGGTCGTCAACGCTTATCTTTTGATGCTCGGCGCGCTGGTGCTGGTGGGCGGCGTACTCGGCGACCGTCTCGGCCAGCGCGCGGTATTCACGTGGGGCCTGGTCGTGTTCACGCTGGCCTCGGTGATCTGCGGTCTGGCGCCGAACGCCGGCGTACTGATCGCGGCGCGCGCGGTGCAAGGTATCGGCGCTGCGTTGCTGGTGCCGAGCAGCCTGGCCATCATCGCCGCCGTGTACCCGGAAGCCGAGCGCGGCAAGGCGATCGGCATCTGGGCCGCGGCCGGCGCGATCACTACCGCGATCGGCCCGGTGCTGGGCGGCTGGCTGGTCGACGCGGTGTCTTGGCGCGCCATCTTCTTCATCAACGTGCCGCTGGCGATCGCCGCCGTGATACTGGCGCACAGCGCCGTGCCGAACCAGCACAAACGGGACGCCGAACGCCTCGATTGGCTGGGCGCGCTATTGGCCATCGCCGGCCTGGCACTGCTGACCTGGGCGCTGATCGCGTGGCCCGACCGCACTTCGGACACCATCACGATCGACGTCGCGCTGGCACTCGGCGTCCTCGCGCTGGCCGCCTTCGTGATGGTCGAGGCGCGCAGCCGCGCGCCGATGGTGCCGCTCGGACTGTTTCGTTCGCGCGATTTTTTCGGCGCCAACCTGGTCACGCTGCTGTTGTATTTCGCGTTGGGCGGCGCCCTGTTCTTCCTGCCGTTCAACCTGATCCGCGCGCACGGCTATTCGGCAACGGCGGCCGGGGCCAGCCTGCTGCCGTTTTCGATCCTCATGGGCAGCCTGTCTCCGACCGCCGGCGCGTTGGCCACTCGCTTCGGCGCGCGCCTGGTGTTGACCGTGGGCCCGGCGCTGGCTGCACTCGGCCTGGCATTGCTGGCCATGGGTGCCGCCACTGCGGATTACTGGCGCGGCACGTTTCCGGCGATTGCCGTGCTTGGTCTGGGCATGACCATCGCGGTGGCGCCGCTGACCTCGACCGTGATGGGCGCCGTGCCCGCCGCCCAAGCCGGCGTCGCGTCGGGGATCAACAATGCCGTCGCGCGCATGGCCAGCCTGCTCGCGGTGGCGGTGCTGGGCTTGCTGTTCCGCGCCCCAGCCGATGCGACGACGCCGGCCGGAACGATCGCCGGCTTTCGCACCGTCGCAGCCGGCGCCGCACTGTGCGCGCTCGCCGCGGCGGTGTGCGCATTGGCGATCATCCGTCCACCGCCGCACGCGAAAACCGGCGCATCCCGGCGAACCGGACACGTCACATAAAGCCGGAAGCGGAACCGCTCACCCGCGCACCGCACGCGGGTGAGCGCATCGAAACATCACATCGCCGGTTTCTTGAAGCGATAGATGAACTGGCTGGTATGGCCGCGGATCGACGGATCGAACACCTTGACGTTCAGCGGGTCCTTGGGATTGACCAGCGCGTCGCTGGAACCGTCGAACACGAAGCCGGCCGACTCGACTTCCTGCTTCACCACTTCGGGATCGATCCGGTGCAGCGTATTGGTGTCGCTGATGCCGGAACCCGCCGGCGCGATGTGGTCGATCACGATGAACACCCCACCGGGCTTCAGCGCGTCGTACACCTCCTTGTCGAACTTCTTCATGTCCACCGGACCCATGAACGGGTCGTGGTAGTCGTGGTAGTTCTGAGAGGTGAACACGACGTCCACCTTCTGCGGCACGCTCAACATAGCCGCCGGCTGCTTCAGCAGGCTCACGTTCTTGTAGGTGCCCTTCACCAGACCCTGCCAGTTCGCAAAACTCTTGGCCGAATACTTCGCCATCTCGTCGGGCCACACCGTATAGACGTGGCCCTGCGGACCGACGATCCGGCTGAACACACGCGTCCAGTACCCCGAGCCCGGATCGAGCTCCAGCACTTTGTCACCGGGCTTCACGCCGGTGAACGTCATCACCGTCGCGATCTCGCGACGCGAATCGTCTTTCTTGTCGGCGGCGCGCGCCGGGTCATCGATGGCCTTGGTGACGTAGGCAGGAACGTTGACCGCCTGCGTGGTGGGCATGGACGATGACGCAGTGGATTGCGCGTTCGCCGCAAGCGGCAGTGCCAGCGCGGCAAGCAACACGACACTCGGATTTCGCATCACGTTCTCCTTTCGGGGGCGGGCCAGCCATTGTGCACCCAAAACCGCCGGACGTGACATGGCGGCCGTCGACCGTCACCCGGACTTCGGCGATCCTCCACCGCGACGTCCGAGCAGCCAGTCCATCGCATGGCCCTCATCGAGGAATCCCCGGAACGCAAGGCCGTGATTCAACGCGACATGGGTGCCGAAATTGTCGGGATCGATGAATTCCGGCCGGATCACCAGCGCGAGCCGAATCGCGCCGCGTCCGGCGACCGCCCATTCGGTCATGATCCGGTGACGCTCCGCCAACGTCGGCGGGCCCGAAGCGATCGCGGTGATATCGACCAGCAGCTTGCTGACGCTGGATCGCTTGGCGCGCTGGATGGCATTGCCGACCAGCGACACGCCCTGCTCCAGCCCCGCGCTTCCGCCGAGGCGGAAGATGGCGACGCCTTCGAAGACTTCGTAAGACGCATCATCCATGGCGCACCGGTCGGCGCGACGCGCCCAGCGTGCCTGCCTCATCGTGCATGATCGCGCGCGATCTCCTGCTTGCTCAACCGCAGGAAGCGCGCCGCATTGTTGTAAAGAATGTCGCGCTTCTGTTCCGTAGTCAGGAAATCGGCGTGTTCGATGGTTCAGTCCCGATGCCGATCGTCTGCGGCCAGATCATCTGGTCGGAGCCGAACATGATTCGCTTGCCGAAACCGGCATCAACCAGCCGTCGCAGCGCGTCGTAGGGGCGGCCGGAGTATGGCACAAACGGTGCAGCCACAAGCGCCGCCGGAACAATCCCTGCGCGACGCCGGACAAGCGGTTTCGCAACGCGTGCCTGGCCTGGTACAGCCTGATGTCAGGCGGCCACCACGAACCGGTTGCGCCCGGCCAGCTTCGCGCGATACAGCGCCGCGTCGGCCTGTTCGATCCACGCCCGTGCCGTGCCCAGCCCCGCGGGACCGCGCGCCAGACCGATGCTCAACGTGCAGCGCAATCCCGGCGCCTGCTCGATCTTCAGCTCCGCGACGCCCGACCGGATGCGGTCCGCCACGGTCTCGGCAACAGCCACGTCGGTCCCGCACAGCACGGCGCCGAACTCGTCCCCGCCGTAGCGTCCGGCAAGGTCGCCCTGGCGCAGGCCGGCGCGAATGATTTCCCCGACCTGCCGGATCACCTCGTCGCCGATCGTGTGGCCGAACTGATCGTTGATGCGCTTGAAGCGGTCGATGTCGATCAGCAGCATCACTGCGCTCTCGCAGCAGCGTCGCGACAAGGCGTCGTTCACTGCCTCTTCCCAATGGCGACGATTCAGCAGCCCGCTCAGGCCGTCGATGCTGCCCAACCGGAGCAGCTGGCGGTTCTGCGAGCGCACCCGTCGCGACAGCCGATGCGTCAGGAAACCGAGCGTCACCGGAAACACCATCAGCAACGGCAGCGAGGCCATGATTTCCGCCATGTCGGTGACCGGCGCGAACGTCATGCCGTTCGCCACGGCGGCCACGCCGCATGCGAGCACCAGCATCGCGATGCCCCGCGCGAGGAACGTGAAGCCATCGATCGCGATCAGCGCGATCGCATACATCGTCATCAGCAAGGCGCTCGGCAGCAGGTTGAATTGCATCAGCGCGATCCATACGCCACCCATCGCGGCGTCGCACAGGAAGAAGCGCCGATCCTCGGCGATCGGGTCGTTGCTCCGGCACAGGATCAGCCAGGCCACATGCGGCCACACCAGCGCGTGCAATACCAGCAGCACCCACATCTGCGCCGGCACGCCATGCCGATACAAGACCATGCCCACCGTGACGCCACCGAGTCCCAACCCCAGCGTACGCAAGCTGCGCGAGCGGGCAAGCAAGCGCCGGACTTCGGCAGGCGTCTTGATTTCGATGCTTGGCAATACGTCGATGGACATGGGACGTGGCACCTGCATGGCTTCAGGTTCCATTTGAGCAAGAGCGGTGCCATGCCCGCGTCCACACCGACGCCCGTCACGGATTTTCACCGAATCGGCGACCGGAGCGTGACGCACTGCGCATGTGGAAACACAAGTTCACGCCGCTGGCGCGCGACGCTCAGGCTTTCAGGCGCCAACCCGTCCGGAAAATCCACCACACGCCGGCGAGGCACAACGCCAGGAAGACCAGCGTCGCGACCACGCTGATGCCGACATTCACGTCGGCGAGTCCGTAAAAACTCCAGCGGAAACCGGAGATCAGATACACCACCGGATTGAACAACGTCACCTTCTGCCAGAACGGCGGCAGCATGTGGATCGAATAGAAACTGCCGCCGAGGAAGGTCAGCGGCGTGATGATCATCAGCGGCACCACCTGCAATTTTTCGAAGTTGTCCGCCCATATCCCGATGATGAAACCGAACAGGCTGAATGCCACCGTGGTCATCACCAGGAACAGCACCATCACCGCCGGGTGCGCGATCGAATACGGCACGAACAATCTTGCCGTGCCGAGGATGATCAGGCCGACGATGATGGCCTTGGTCGCGGCCGCGCCGACGTAACCGGTGATGATTTCGAGATACGACAGCGGCGCCGAATGCACCTCGTAGATCGTGCCGACGAACTTCGGGAAGTAGATGCCGAACGAAGCGTTCGACACGCTCTGCATCAGCAGCGACAGCATCACCAGCCCGGGAATGATGAAGGCCGCGTAGCTCACGCCCTCCACGCTGGTGATGCGCGAGCCGATCGCCGAACCGAACACCACGAAGTACAAGGACGTCGACACCACCGGCGACAGCACGCTTTGCATCAGCGTGCGCCCGGTGCGCGCCATCTCGAACTTGTAGATTGCGCGGATGCCATGGATGTTCATGCGTCCTCCTTCACCAGTTCGACGAAGATCTGCTCAAGCGTGTCCTGGCGCGTGCTCAGGTCCTTGAAGCCGATGCCGGCGGCAGCCAGATCGCGCAGCAGCGCGGTGATGCCGGTGCGCTCGCTTTGCGTGTCGTAGGTGTAAGTAATCTCGTCGCGCCTGCCGTTGAGTTCCAAGCCGTAGTCGGTCAAGGATTCGGGCACCGACGCCATCGGTTCGTGCAGTTGCAGCCGCAACTGTTTCTTGCCGAGCTTCTGCATCAGCGCGGTCTTGTCCTCGACCACGATCAGCTCACCCTTGTTGATCACGCCCACGCGATCGGCCATGTCCTCGGCCTCTTCGATGTAGTGCGTGGTCAGGATGATCGTGACACCCGACTCGCGCAGCCGCCGCACCATCGCCCACATGTCGCGCCGCAATTCGACATCCACGCCCGCGGTCGGCTCATCGAGGAACAGCACCGTCGGCTGGTGCGACAAGGCTTTCGCGATCATCACGCGTCGCTTCATGCCACCCGACAACATCAGGATCTTGGCATCGCGCTTGTCCCACAGCGACAGATCCTTCAACAACTGTTCGAGATAGGCGTCGTCCGGCGCTTTGCCGAACAGCCCGCGGCTGAAGCGCACGGTATTCCACACCGTCTCGAACGCGTCGGTCTTCAGTTCCTGCGGCACCAGTCCGATGATCGTGCGGGTCCTGCGCCAGTCGCGGATGATGTCGTGGCCGTCCACCACCACCGTGCCCCGCCCCGGATTGACGATGCCGCAGATGATGCTGATCAGCGTGGTCTTGCCGGCGCCGTTCGGGCCAAGCAACGCGAAGATCTCGCCGCGGCGCACCTTCAGGTCGATGCCCTTCAGCGCCTTGAAACCGCCTTCGTAGGTCTTGTCGAGGCCGCGAACCTCGATCACCGCATCGATGATCGCGTCGCGTGCCGTGGAATCATTTTGCATGGGCATGGCCATAAATGAACCGGTGGGTATTGTATTTATCACCTGCGCCGCGGCACAAGCGGCGTGGCAATCGTATCGCTCAGGGAGCGCCAATTTTGCTCGTCATCCCGGATATCGCTTCGCGATTCCGGGATGACGACGACTGGAGTGCATCGCCACTCAATGCCCATTGTCAGGCGAATGAACGCGTCCGTTCTTCACCACGAAATCGATCTTTGTGGTGTTATGAATGTCACGCGAGGGATCGGCGTCCAGCACCACCAAGTCGGCCCGTTTGCCGCGCGTAAGCGTGCCGCGTTTTGCAGATTGTCCCAGTGCGGCAGCGCCAACTTGCGTCGCCGCATGAATCGCCTGCAACGGCGTGAAACCGGCGTGCTCGACCAGCAGCGCCATTTCCTGATGCACCGACGGCATCTGGCCGAGATCGGGGCCGTCCTTGCCATGCTGGAAGCCCGCATCGTCGGTACCCGCGTCGATCGGCACGCCGCGCTGGTGCGCCAACTTCGTCACCGCGTAACTCCACGGCATGATGCCCGCGCCGACACGTTGCGGATGGTGTTCCGCCTCGTTCTTGAACACCAGCAATGTCGCATCGAGGATCGTGCCGCGCTTTTTCATTGCATCGAACAGCGCAAGAATCTGCGGCGCATCGGGTTTGACGTGTTCGAAATCACCCATCGCGCGCATCTTGTAATCGTCCGGCACGTTCGACGCGGCTTCCCATACCAGATACGGGCTGTGCGAAATGGTGTCGGCACCTGCCTCCACCGCATCGCTCGGCGTGGCTGGAAAGATCGTCGCGTGCGTCCACACGCGCAAGCCCTGCCGATGCGCTTCCACGGTGATCGCCCTGACCAATGCCGCCGGAAGATTCGCATACAACTTGATGCCGGTCGCGCCGGTGCCCTTGGCTTCGGCGACCGCCAACGGAATGTCCGTCTTCGCCGTGATCGCCTGCATCCACGGCGCAAAGCCCAGCGGCTCGCCCTTCGAGGCATCCTGCGCACGAACGTCTTCCTTGAAGAAACTGGGCCCGGCCATCAACGCCACGTAAAAGATATCGGGCGACGCAAACGCGTCCGAATCCGCCTGGCTTGCGAGGAATTGCAGCAGGCGATCGTCGCCCGCCATGTCGCGGATACCGGTCACGCCGCCCAGCAGCAAGGCCTGCAGGAAGGTCTTGTAGTGTGCGATGTCCAGTTCGGCGCCGGTGATGTGCACGTGCGCGTCGATCAAACCCGGAATCACGTACTTCCCGTTCAGGTCGCGCACTTCGGCATCTTTGGGCGCCGGCTGGCTGCCGTCCGGATACACCGCCGCGATGCGCTTGCCTTCGATCACGATCGTCATGTCGCGCTGGACCGGCGAGCCGGTGCCGTCGATCAGTCCGACGTGGGTCAGCAGCAGCGGTTTCGGAGCAGCGGCAAGCGCCGGCGACGCGAACAGGCACAACAGCAGCGGCAGGATGCGTTTCACGGAATTCCCCGAATGATCCGGCAAGGATAAACGGAACCCGTTCCTGGCGACGTTCCGATTTGCGCAACCAAAGAGTTTGCGCATCTTCCGGGTCTGTCCTAACATGCAACTTCACGGTTGCATGGAAGGAGACCCGATGAACGCCA
>Ga0207705_10000144_pt1 | contig 76661 bp, 67 predicted proteins | sample KBSC13metaG_FD_184314 | JGI IMG/M metagenome (GOLD analysis project Ga0207705, IMG submission 184314) | Corn rhizosphere microbial communities from Kellogg Biological Station, Michigan, USA - KBS C1-3 metaG (SPAdes) (version 2) | ecosystem: Host-associated > Plants > Roots > Rhizosphere > Soil ... | reverse complement strand
GGCATCGTGTGGGGGGTGGCCCCGGGCGATGCTGGAGGTGCAAACCTCCAGGGGCCTGTTTCAGGCCACCCGATAGAAATTCCGCGGCCACCCCTGACTGGATGCCTGCGCATAGGATGGTTGCAGGTAGGCATTCCGGAGCCACACGCTCCAAGGTCGCAAATGCAACGTCCCCGCTGCCGGGAGACAAGGGAGCGGAACCGCGCCGGTCACACATGCTTGCCTCAAGCCAAGGGAAACGTGCGCCCGCGCGCCTTCACTCCCCAACCCGTCATTCCCGCGCAGGCGGGAATCCATATATCCCGAACCCTCAGGCTCCTGCGCCCACACAGGCTTATAGATTCCCGCCTGCGCGGGAATGACGAACGGGATTCCGTCATCCCAGCGAAAGCTGGGATCTCAGGAGGTAGAGGGACAAACCTCATCCGCATCCCACCGTCATCCCGGACTTGATCCGGGATCCACCGGGAGTTCGCCGCCAAGCCGCTGGGTGGATCCCGGCCTGCGCCGGGATGACGGAGAGAAAGATCCCAAACCCCGTCACCGTTCGAGCGAAGCCGAAGGCGCACGCGCCTCAGGCCGGGCGACGGAAAAAAGTCACGCCGCAACTTGCGGGGCGTCGTCCTTGTTGTCGGTCGCGGGCTCCGCCGCGTCGCTGATCCATTCGATCCCCGCCACCCGCGTCATGACGCGCAGCAGCTCCTTTTCCCCGACTGGCTTGGGTAGAAAAGCATTGGCGCCCGCTGCAAGGCATGACGCGGCGGTATCGTCGGAGACATTGGCCGAGATCACGATCACGGGCACGTCCTTCAACGGCTCGATCATGCGGATCAGGCGCGTCGCCTCGACCCCGTCCAGGACCGGCATCTTCAAGTCCATCAGGATGAGATCGGGCTTGTTCCGCGCGGCGTTGCGCAGCGCCTCCAGGCCGTTCTCCGCCTCGCCGCAATCGAAGCCATATTCGCCGAGCATGGCGGTGAGCAGCGCGCGATTTCCCTCGCCGTCGTCGACCACAAGTACGCGGCGGCGGGCGCCGGTATAGCGGCTCACCTGCGCCATATCGATCGCCGCGGAACGACTGGCGGGCTCGATCACGGGCACATGGATTTCGAACCGGAAGCTGCTGCCTTGGCCGACCCGGCTGTGCACATGAATCTCCGACTCCATCAGTTGGACGAGCTGGCGCGTGATCGCCAGGCCCAGGCCGGTGCCTGCCTCCCTGCGATCAACCGATCCCGCCTGTTCGAACGGGCGGAAAATGCGTTCGATTTCCTCGGCGGAAAGCCCGGGGCCGCTATCAAGCACCTCGAAGCGCAGGCGTGCGCCGGCCTGGGTCACGTCGCGCGCCGAGACGAGCAGCGTGACGCGGCCGGCGGCGGTGAATTTCACGGCATTGCCGAGCAGGTTGAGTAGCACCTGCCGCAGCCTTTTCTCATCGGCCTCGACCATGCGGGGAACCTCGTCCCCGATCATGCAGGAGAAAGCGAGCCCCTTCTGTTCGGCGGGAACGCGCATCATCTCCTCGACCCTTCCGATCATCGCGCCGAGGTCGCAGGGGCCGGTGTGTAGCTCCATCTTGCCCGCCTCGATCCTGGCGAGGTCGAGCGAGTCGGTGATCAGGGACAGCAGGTGATTGCCGCTGTGGTTGATCACGCGGACGGCCTTCATCTGCTTCTCTTCGAGCGGCGCCCTTTCCAGCAGTTGCGCATAGCCGAGGATGGCGTTCAGCGGCGTGCGCAATTCGTGGCTCATCTGCGCCAGGAAGTCCGATTTGGCCTGGCTCGCCTGCCTGGCTGCGGCCGCCGCGTCCGCAAGCGCGTCGCGTGCCTGCGTCTCCAGCGCAATCCGCTCTCGCGCCTCAAGCTGCACGCGGCGATAGCGGTGCGCTGCATAGAGGAGAAGCGCCACGCCGAGCAGGCCCAGGATCGCCAGATATAATTGTTCCGCCGCGATCGCCGAGCGCGCCACCTTCACGCTCCTCACCGCAAAGACATAGTCGCCCGGAGTTGCGCGGGTCCCGGTCATGAACTCGATCGAGACGACATTATCGAGCTGGATCCGGCTAAGCTCGGGCGGGATATGATGCTGGCTTAGCCACCATTCGGGAATGCTGAAGTCGCGCGGGTGCAGCACGATGCGGTTGCGCCCGGGGAAGAGCGAGAATTCGGCGATGTTGATTTTGGCCGTGCCACGGTTGCCATGCGTGCTGTAACGCGGGTCCTCGTTCTTGAGATGGAAACGCACCGTTGTCGGCGGCCCCTTATAGTCCACCACCAGCGCGATCGACTTGAACCCGGTGAGGTCCTGTCCGCGCTTGGTCCCGAACTCGTCGAGCCCGATCTCATAGCCGCAGAAGATGCTCGACGCGCCGCTACGAAGCGCGCACGACCAGCGTAGCGGCTCCTTCGATGTGGCAACCGACTTGCCCCCCGGCATGACCTGGTCGGAATAGCTGACGATATCGGCCAGGGGTGTTTTCCCGCCGCGTTCCACGACGATGTCGCGCGCGAACAGTTGATGCTGGAACAGGACGACCGAGCTTGCCGTCACGACAAGGGCGAGCAGGCAGAATTCGGCCCAATACCTCCGCCAGGCGGGACTTCCCGGCCGGTTCCCGCCGATCGGCAACGCGTTTTCAGTCATTCCCCACCCACTCGATACTCAAACCCCCGCATCCGCTTATCAAACGACCGTGAAGAAATGCTTTTCATGCGGCGCAACGACTTGCCCCACGCACAGACCAATCTTGATGCGTATCAATGCACGCCGTAATCGATCGTAAATACTAAAGCTGGCAGGATGCTTCTGCCCGTTTCGCCAGGCGCGTTGGAGTTGGTAAGCGTGAACATAATCTACATCGACGATGATGCGGCCAATCGGGCGCTGCTTCGCGATATGCTGGCCGTCGATGGAATTGAAATTATCGAGGCGGCGGACGCGCGGACCGGGCTCAAACTGATCGAGAAGAGCCGTTTCGACCTGATCTTCATGGATCTGCGCATGCCCGACATGAACGGTCTCACCGCCATCCGTCAGTTGCGCGCCAGCGATGGCGACCAGCGCGCTATTCCGATCGTGGTCGTCACCGCCGACCCGAGCGAGGGCGTGAAATCGATGTGCCGCGCAGCGGGCGCGACCGACTTCCTCGAAAAGCCTATCTCGATGGACAAGCTGTTTGCGATCGTTGCGTCGATCCGCAAGCAACGCGCGGCGGCAGGCTGAAGGTCGCGGCCCTCACGGAAATCGAACGCGGCACCGATTCTTTTCCAATCATAATATTATAGGCGCTTGATCTATCGGCGCCGCGAACCCAACAAGCGCGCATGGCTAAAGCCGCATCCGCATCCGATTATCGCGAACTCGCCCGTCGCCGCCTGCCGCGCTTCCTGTTCGATTATATCGACGGGGGGTCTTATGCGGAGGTGACCCTTCGGAGGAACGTCGCCGATCTCGAGGCGGTGGCGCTGCGGCAGCGCGTGCTGCGCGATGTGTCCGGCATCGACCTTTCGACCAGCCTGTTCGGGCAGCAATTGCGCCTGCCGGTCGCGCTCGCGCCGATCGGGCTTGCCGGAATGACCGCGCGCCGGGGCGAGCGCCAGGCCGCGCGCGCGGCGGCCAAAGCCGGCATTCCCTTCTGCCTTTCGACCGTTTCCGCCTGCGCCATCGGCGAGGTCGCGCAGGCCAGTCCGACGCCTTTCTGGTTCCAGCTTTACATGATCCGCGACCGTGCATTCATGATCGACCTGATCGCGCAGGCGAAGGCGGCCGGATGCACATTGCTCGTCTTCACGGTCGACATGCCGCTGCCGGGCTCGCGCTATCGCGATCTGCGTTCCGGGCTCGCGGGCGCGCCGGGCCTGCGCGGCAGCATCCGCCGGACGATGCAGGCGCTCGGCAAGCCGCATTGGGCCTGGGACGTGGGCGTGCATGGGCGGCCGCATCAGCTCGGCAATGTCGCGCCCGTGCTCGGCAAGAATTCGGGACTCGAGGATTTCCTGGGCTGGATGCGCGACAATTTCGATCCGACCTGCACCTGGGCCGATCTCGAATTCCTGCGCAAGCACTGGGACGGCCCCATCGTGATCAAGGGCATTCTCGATCCCGACGATGCGCGCTCCGCGGCGGATGTGGGTATCGACGGTATCGTCGTATCCAACCATGGCGGGCGCCAGCTCGACGGGGTGCCGTCGACCACGCGCGCGCTGCCGGCGATCGCCGATGCGGTCGGTGATCGGCTCACCTTGCTCGCTGATGGTGGCGTGCGCTCGGGCCTCGACGTGGTGCGCATGATGGCGCTCGGCGCCAAAAGCGTGCTGCTCGGCCGCGCCTGGATCTATGCCATGGCGGCGCGGGGTGAGGCGGGCATCGCCCATATGCTACAATTGTTCGAGGCCGAGATGCGGGTGGCGATGGCGCTCACCGGCTGCACCTCGGTCCGCGACATCAATCGGGACATGCTGGTACAATGACGCTTGCCGCTTTTCAGGTCGATCCGCGCGACGACGTCGCCGCCGCTCTGCGTGAGATCAAGGCCGGCGAGACCGTCCTCGGTATCACCGCGCGTCAGGATATCCCGATGGGCCACAAGCTCGCGCTCCGCGATCTGGTGGCGGGCCAGCCCGTGCTCAAGTTCGGCTACCCGATCGGTCACGCCACGCGGGAGATCCTCGCGGGCGACCATGTCCACACCCACAATGTCGCGACCGCGCTCGAGGGAAGCGGCGCCTATCTTTATCGGCCCGCGCTCGATCCGGCCGAAACCGGCCGGGCGCCGACCTTCCGGGGCTATGTCCGCGCGGACGGGCGGGTCGGCACCCGTAACGAGATCTGGATACTGCCCACGGTCGGGTGCGTCGCGCGCACATCGGGCAAGATCGCCGAGATTGCCGGCCGGAACGCCGCCGGCCGGGTCGATGGCGTGCACGCCTTCCCGCACCCGTTCGGCTGTTCGCAACTGAGCGAGGATCTGGACGGCACGCGCAGCATCCTCGCCGCGCTGGCGAGCCATCCCAACGCGGGCGGCGTGCTGATCATCGGGCTCGGCTGCGAATCCAACCAGATCCAGCGGCTGCTGGAAGAGGTCGATCCGCAGGCACGCGGCCATATCCGCACGCTTACCGCGCAGCTCGCCGGCGATGAGGTGGAAGAGGGGGTCGCTCTGGTCGAGCAATTGATCGACGAGGCCGCGAAGACACCGCGGACGGAGGTTCCCCTGTCCAAGCTGGTGCTGGGCGTGAAGTGCGGTGGCTCGGACGGCTTCTCCGGCCTCACCGCCAACCCCCTGGTCGGGCGGATGAGCGATGCCGTGACGGGGGCAGGGGGTGTTTCTGTGCTGACAGAAATACCGGAAATCTTCGGCGCCGAGCAGATCTTGATGATGCGCGCCGCCGACGAGCAGGTGTTCGGTGAGGTCGTCGATCTCGTGAACGGCTTCAAGCGCTACTTCACCGATCATGGCGAGCCCGTCTCGGAAAACCCCTCGCCCGGCAACATCGCGGGCGGCATCACCACGCTCGAGGAAAAGTCGCTCGGCGCGGTCCAGAAATCCGGCCGCGCGATCGTCACGGACGTGCGCCATTATGGCGAACGCGTGCGCAAGACCGGGCTGACCCTGCTCGAAGCGCCGGGAAACGATGCCGTATCCTCGACCGCGCTCGCCGCAGCCGGCGCGACCGCGATCCTCTTCACCACCGGCCGCGGCACCCCGCTCGGCTTCCCCGTGCCGACGATCAAGGTCGCCTCCAACAGCGCGCTCGCCGCGCGCAAGCCCAACTGGATCGATTTCGACGCGGGGCAGGTGCTCGACGAGGGTATGGACAAGGCGGCCGAGGCCTTGCTGGACATGGTCGTTGCCATCGCCTCGGGCAAGGAAACCGCCGCGGAGCGCAATGGCGAACGCGAGATCGCGATCTGGAAGCGGGGCGTGACGCTGTAGCGTTGTTCGCCCACAAAGACGCGTGACGCTGTAGCGTTGTTCGCCCAACAAGGACGCGTCACGCTTTAGGGGCGGTTGCACCCGGATAGGCGCCCGGCTAGGCGGGGGAGGGAGGCCGTCTTGAGCTCTTTTTCACCCCTGATCCTCGGTATCGGCGGCACGTCGCGCCCCAATTCGACCAGCGAGCTTGCGGTGCGCTGCGCGTTGAACGCGGCTGAGGCGATGGGTGCGCGCACGAAGCTCATCGACGGCGCGCTGATCTCGGGCCTGCCGCTCTACGTGCCGGGGCGGACCGAGCGTACGTCCGACGAATGCGCCTTCATCGAGGCGGTGCGCGAATGCGACGGGGTGATCGTCGCCTCGGCGGGCTATCACGGCAGCATCACCGGCCCGATCAAGAATGCGCTCGATCTGCTCGAGGATCTGTCGCGCGACGATCGGCCCTATCTCGACGGGTGCGCGTTCGGCGCGATCGTCGGCGCGTTCGGCTGGCTTGCCTGCGGCACCACGCTCGTCACCTTGCGCTCGATCGCGCACGCCCTGCGTGCCTGGCCCACGCCTTATGGCGCGGCCTTCCTCGCGCAGGGGCAAGTATTCGATAATGACGGCGTGGCGCTCGACCCGAAAATTGGCGATCAGATGACATTGGTCGCGCGCCAGGTGGTGGATTTCGCCCGCTGGCGCCATGCGGGAGTGGCCGGTTAAAAACGGGTCAGGCGCGCAACAACGCCTTGTCCGCCAGCATCTGCAGCGCCTGATCGAGCGACATCGCATCGCCACCCGACAGCTTTTGCCATTCCCGCGCCAATGCGCCGCGATCGCTGCCGCCGTCGAGCAAGAGAAGCAGGCGGCCAAGCGCCGGATTTTCGAGCGTCGTCCAGTCGTGACGGAGCGTGACGAGACGCTTCTCCCCCTCCGCCGCCTGCACCCCTGCGAGCGGGCTCGCGATCGGACGATCGCCGGCGTGCGTGACGAAGCAGGGTTCGACAGTGCGAAGCTCGACCATGCCTTCCAGCCCGTAATGGCATAAGGCGCCGAGCAGGTCGGGGCTGGTTGCGAGTTCCGCGACCGGCATCATCCTCGAGCCAGAGGCGATCAGGCGGTGCATCATCGCCGCGCGCTCCGGATCGGGGATGCGGAGCCCGAGCCTGTCAGTCTTGAACACGTTCGTCTCGGCTGCGGTCGCGCGGGTCCAGACCCACATGTCCTGCGCCGCGGCATGTTGCGCGATCCGGGTGAATGGAACTTCGGCGCGAATGAACATGCTCGATCGGAAATAGCGCCCCGTGGCATAATCCTGCGCCTGCAGCCGGTCGAGCAAGGCTTCTTCGCTCATGCGGGCATGGTCGGGGTCGAGAAAGCCCTTTTCCCAGCCGCGACCGCGCGCCTCGCCGAGATACTGAAGGCCGTTCCGCGCCGCATCGCCCACGACGTGGGTCAGCGATTGGGGCGCGTAATAATCGTTGAGGATGTCGTGGTAGAAGGAGCCTTCGGATTGCAGGAGCGCGGCTTCCGCGTCCTTCTTCATCGCCACCGTGATCGGCTGATCGCCCTCCCTGGGGACCGCGAACTCGCGAAGCAGGGAGCGCGCGGTAGCGAGCCGTTCCGACGGCGCCTCCAGGTGGCGTACGCGTTGCTTCAGCATCTCGTGCAACGCGGTGCGGGTATAGCCGCCCGGCAAAGCGTCGTAGCTGACGAAGGCGATGCCCTTAGGCGACAATAGCCGCGCGATCATCGGCATGACCGCTGCCCGGACCTGTTCGGGCACCCAGGCATAGATGCCATGCGCCAAAATATAGTCGAACGGCCCCTCCAGCCTGTCGGCGGCCTCCAATATGTCGATCAGTTCGTGACGGACATTTGCGAGGCCGGCTGCCTGCGACCATGTCCGGCCGCGCAATAAAGGTGCCTCGGCAATGTCGAAATTGACCACCTCCGCGCGCGGGAAGGTGGTCGCCATCGCGATCGCGTCGAGGCCGTCGCCGCCGCCGACATGCAGGATGCGCGCGGTTTCGACCGGCGGGGCGTCGATGCCGTGCAGCCGTGCGATCACCGCCATCGCCTCGGGATGGCTCTGCCAGAAGATCAGCGATGGATAAGCGATCTCATCGTAGGAGGTGGGGGCCGGGCTCATCGCCGCGAGGTTAAGCCCGATCTCGCCACGCTGATCAACGGTCCAGCAGGTAATCCACGATCCGGTCCGCCGCCTCGTCCGGCGTGAGCCTGGTCGTGTCGATCCTTATTTCCGCATCCTCCGGCGGCTCGTACGGGCTGTCGATGCCCGTGAAGTTCTTGAGCTGGCCGCTGCGCGCCTTGGCATAGAGGCCCTTCACGTCGCGTTTCTCCGCCTCGGCGAGCGATGTATCCACGAACACTTCGATGAACTCGCCCTGGGGCAGCATCTGCCGTACCATCTCGCGCTCGGCGCGGAAGGGCGAGATGAACGCGGTGATCACGATCAGGCCCGCGTCGGTCATCAGCTTGGCGACCTCGCCCACGCGCCGGATATTCTCGACACGGTCGGCGTCGGTGAAGCCCAGATCGCGGTTTAGGCCGTGGCGCACATTGTCGCCATCGAGCAGGAAGGTGTGGCGGTTCATCCGCGCCAGCTTCTTCTCGACCAGATTGGCGATGGTCGATTTGCCCGCGCCCGATAGTCCGGTGAACCACAGGACGGCCGGCTTTTGCCGCATCGCCGCCGCGCGCGCCTCGCGCGTGATGTCGGTTGCCTGCCAGTGCACGTTCTGCGCGCGCCGCAGCGAGAAATGGATCATACCCGCCGCGACGGTGGCGTTGGTGAACTTGTCGATCAGGATGAACCCGCCGAGGTCCCGGCTCGCCTCATAGGCTTCGAACACCAGGGGCCTGTCGGTCGATAGGTTCGCCACGCCGATCGCGTTCAGCTCCAACGTCCTCGCGGCCGTATGCTCCATCGTGTTGACGTTGATCTGATATTTGGGCTGCTGGATATTGGCGGTGACGGTCTGCGTGCCGAGCTTGAGCCAATAGGAACGGCCGGGCAGCATCTCTTCGTCCGCCATCCAGACGATCGTCGCCTCGAACTGATCGGCGGCCTGGGGCGGATCGCCTGCCGCCGCGATCACGTCGCCGCGCGAGCAGTCGACCTCGTCGGCGAGCGTCAGCGTTACCGACTGGCCGGCTACGCCTTCTTCGAGATCGCCGTCGAAGGTGACAATCCGTGCCACGGTTGAGGTCTTGCCCGAAGGCAATATCCGCACCGCATCGCCGGGCTTGACCGTGCCGCCCGCGATCAGGCCGGAAAAGCCGCGGAAATCCAGATTTGGGCGATTGACCCACTGCACCGGCAGCCGGAACGGCTTGGCGCGGTCCGCATCCGCGTCGAGCGGGACCGTCTCCAATATCTCCATCAGCGGCTCGCCCGCATACCAGGGCGTATTCGTGCTTTTGCTGGTGATATTGTCGCCGGCGTAGCCCGATATCGGGATCGGGGTGAAGCTGGTGATGCCGATCGATTGGGCGAAGGCCGAATAAGCCAGCCGGATGCGGTCGAAGGTCGCCTGATCGTAGCCCACCAGGTCCATCTTGTTCACCGCCAGCACGATGTTGCGGATGCCGAGCAAGTGGCAGAGGTAGCTGTGCCGCCGCGTCTGCGTCAGCACGCCCTTGCGCGCGTCGACAAGGATCACGGCGAGGTCGGCGGTCGAGGCGCCGGTCACCATGTTGCGCGTATATTGTTCGTGGCCGGGCGTGTCGGCGACGATGAACTTGCGCCGGTCGGTCGCGAAGAAGCGATAGGCGACGTCGATCGTGATGCCCTGTTCGCGCTCGGCGGCGAGGCCGTCGACCAGCAGCGCGAAGTCGATATTCTGCCCCTGCGTGCCGACCCGCTTGGAATCCGCCTCCAGCGCGGCGAGCTGATCCTCGAAGATCATCTTCGAATCGTAGAGCAGCCGTCCGATCAGGGTGGACTTGCCGTCATCGACCGACCCGCAGGTGATGAAGCGCAGCAGGCTCTTATGCTGATGCCGGTCGAGGTAGGCGTCGATATCCTCGGCGATGAGCGCGTCGGCTTCGTAGGAAGAGGGGTTGGCCATCAGAAATAGCCCTCCTGCTTCTTCTTCTCCATGCTCGCGGCCTGGTCGTGGTCGATCGCGCGGCCCTGGCGTTCGGACGTGGTGGTCAGCAGCATTTCCTGGATGACTTCAGGCAAGGTCTTCGCCTCGCTCTCGACCGCGCCGGTGAGCGGGTAGCAGCCAAGCGTACGGAACCGGACCGAGCGTTCGACCGGCACTTCGCCCGGTTTCAGGCGGAAACGATCGTCGTCCACCATCAGGATCAGTCCGTCGCGCTCCACGGTCGGGCGTGGTGCTGCGAAATAGAGCGGCACGATCTCGATATTCTCGAGATGAATGTACTGCCAGATGTCGAGCTCGGTCCAATTCGAGATCGGGAAGACGCGGATGCTTTCGCCCTTCGCCTTCTTCGCATTGTAAAGGCGCCAGAGCTCGGGCCGCTGGTTCTTGGGGTCCCAGCGATGATTGGCCGAGCGGAAGGAGAAGATGCGCTCCTTCGCGCGGCTCTTCTCCTCGTCGCGGCGCGCGCCGCCAAAGGCCGCGTCGAAACCATGGAGGTCGAGCGCCTGTTTCAGACCCTCGGTCTTCCACATATCGGTGTGGAGGCTGCCATGGTCGAACGGGTTGATCCCCTTCTCCTTGGCCTCGGGATTCTGGTAGACCAGCAATTCCATTCCCGCCTCGCGCGCGGCGCGGTCGCGCAGCTCGTACATCGCCTTGAACTTCCAAGTCGTGTCGACGTGGAGCAGGGGGAAGGGCGGGGGCGAGGGGTAGAAGGCCTTGCGCGCAAGGTGCAGCATCACCGCCGAATCCTTGCCGATCGAATAGAGCATCACCGGCTTCTCGGCCTCGGCGACGACCTCGCGCAGGATGTGGATGCTTTCGGCTTCGAGCCGCTGCAGGTGGGTAAGCGATGCGGTCATGTTGCGGCGGTCTCAAGCATGATCATCGGCGCTTGTCGCAACACAAAATCTTTGCAGCCGCAATGTCCTATGCCCTACGCGCATTGGCATGAGCGGGGATCGAAACGAACTTTTGCACGGGCTGGCACAGGCGGCCGTGGCCGCCGGCGCCGCGATCATGGCGATCTACGACAGCGATTTCGCGGTCGAGATGAAGCAGGATGCGTCGCCCGTGACGGCGGCCGACGCTGCCGGTGAGGCGGTGATTCTCGAGGCACTGGCCAGGCTCGCGCCCGACATTCCGGTCGTCGCGGAGGAAGAGGCCGCCGCCGGCCGCATTCCCGATACCAAAGGCCATTTCTTCCTGGTCGATCCGCTCGACGGGACCAAGGAATTCATCAACCGCAACGGCGACTTCACCGTCAACATCGCGCTGATTGAGGATCATGCCCCGAGCATGGGCGTGGTGTTCGCGCCGGCCGAGGGGCGGTTGTTCGCAGGCGACGTGCGCGCAGGGGAGGCCTGGAGCGCAATGGTCGATCCGCACGGCGCGATCGGTGCGCCCGAGCCGCTCCGCATCCGCAGTGCGCCCATCGGGGGGCTGGCGGCAGTCGCCTCGCGCTCTCACAATTCGCCCGCGACCGAGGCCTATCTTGACCAGTTCGACGTTGCTTCGCGCGTCTCGCGCGGCTCGTCGCTCAAAATCTGCATGGTCGCGTGCGGCCAGGCCGACCTCTATCCGCGGCTCGCCCCGACGATGGAATGGGACATTGCCGCCGGCGATGCGGTGCTGCGCGCGGCGGGCGGTACGCTGGCAGCACCCGATGGCAGCCCGATGGCCTATGGCAAGCCGCGTTTCTTCAACCCGGGCTTCGTCGCCGCCGGCGACGTCAAGGCGCCGCCGATCGAGCCGTTCCTGAACGGCTGACCGGCGGCGCCTCGCTGTCAGTTGAGCGGCAGGTCGAGCGCTTCGGCCACCGCCGCATGGCGGATCTTGCCGCCCGAGATGTTGAGCCCATTCGCCAGATGCGGATCGGCCTTCATCGCCGCCTCCGCGCCCAGCTTCGCGAGCTTCAGCGCGAACGGCAGGGTGGCATTGTTGAGCGCGAAGGCCGAGGTCCGCGCGACCGCGCCGGGCATGTTCGCCACGCAATAATGGATGATGCCGTCGACCTCGAACACCGGGTCGTCATGCGTGGTCGCGTGGCTCGTCTCAAAGCAGCCGCCCTGGTCGATCGCGATATCGACCAGCACCGACCCGCGCTTCATCGTCTTCAGCATGTCGCGCGTGACCAGCTTGGGCGCCGCCGCGCCGGGGATCAGCACCGCGCCGATCACCAGGTGCGCCTTGGCCACCGCGGCCGCGATCGCCGCCTTGGAGGCGTAGGCGGTCTTGATCTGGTTCGAGAAGAACATGTCGAGCTCGGCCAGGCGGTCATTGTTGATGTCGTAGATGGTCACGTCGGCGCGCATGCCGACCGCCATCTGCGCCGCATTCACGCCGGCGATCCCGCCGCCCAGGATCGCGACCCGCGCGGGCGCGACGCCGGGCACGCCGCCCAGCAGCACGCCGCGCCCGCCTTGCTCCTTCTCCAGATAATGCGCGCCGACCTGCACGGCCATGCGGCCGGCAACCTCCGACATCGGCTTGAGCAGGGGCAGGCCGCCCTTGGGGCTGGTCACGGTCTCATAGGCGATGCAGGTCGCGCCCGACTTCATCAGCCCCTCGGCCTGCGGCTTGTCGGCGGCAAGGTGGAGATAGGTGAAAAGCAGGTGATGGGGCTTGAGGCGCGCGATCTCGACCGGCTGTGGCTCCTTGACCTTCACGATCATCTCGGCCTGTCCGAATACCTGATCGGCATCGGGCAGGATCGTGGCGCCTGCCTCGATATAATCGGCATCCTCGAAGTCGATGCCCATGCCCGCTCCGGTCTCGACCACCACCTGATGGCCGGCCGCGACCAGCTCCGCCACTGACGGCGGGGTCAGGCCGACACGATATTCGTGATTCTTGATTTCCTTGGGCACACCGATGCGCATGATCCGCTCCTATGTCGTTGCGGCGATCATAAGCGATTTTTCGCGACAAATCCGTGCAAAGACACCGCCCTTATGGCATTTGAGCGCATAGATTTTGCGAAGATGGGTCGATGGAAGATAAATCTATGCCCGAGCCCGACCGCGCCGACCGCGCCATCATGCTGTCGCTCGCACGCGACGCGCGCACGCCCGTCAGCCGCGTGGCGGAGGAGGTGGGATTGTCACAATCTGCCTGTACGCGCCGGATCCAGGCGCTGGAGGCATCGGGGCGACTCACGGGATATGGTGCGCGTTTCGGCCATCGAGCGCTTGGCTTCCACGTGACCGCGCTGGTCGACATCACGCTCTCGACCCAGGTCGAGGAAGAGCTCGCCCAGTTCGAGCGCGCGGTGGCCGAAATCGACGGGGTGGTCGAATGCATGCTGGTTTCGGGTGCCCATGATTACCGGCTCAAGATCATCTGCCGCGATCTCGACGATTATGAGCGGCTGCACCGCGAGCATCTCGGCCGGCTGCCGCGCGTGACCACGATCAGCAGTTCTTTCGTGCTCCGCGCCGTGCCCACGCGCAGCGAGGCGGATGCCCTGTTCAAATGACGTTCAGGCGGCCCTCTTTCGCGGGGCTGTTGCTACCCCCATATGGAAGTGCTAACGCGCGCCCCCGCTGCCGCCGGAGAGGGAAGCCCGGGCGCATCACAAAGCAGACGCCTTCACTTAAGGTACCCTCGTTTCAATGACATCCGGCACCGCCGTTCAAGACAATGCCGCCCCGCCCGAGCCGCCCTTCGGCTCGGAAGGGCATGGCCATGGCAATCAGGGCCTCGCGCGCCTCGCGCTAGGGGCGGTCGGTGTCGTTTTCGGCGACATCGGCACGAGCCCCCTCTACGCCTTCCGCGAAACCTTCGCCGGGCACCACACGCTTGAACCGAGCGCGGCCAATGTCCTCGGCGTACTCAGCCTGATTTTCTGGTCGATGATGATCGTGGTGACGATCAAGTACGTCACCATCATCATGCGCGCGGACAATAAGGGCGAGGGCGGCAGCCTCGCGCTGCTCGCTTTGATCTCGCGTACCAATTCGACCAAGGCCCGCTGGACCAAGGGGCTGATCCTGCTCGGCGTTTTCGCGACCGCCTTGTTCTATGGCGACAGCATGATCACGCCGGCAATGTCGGTCCTGACCGCGGTCGAGGGCCTTGCGGTGGTCAATCATCATTTCGGCAGCTTCGTCATTCCGATCGCGGTTGGCATCCTCGTCGGCCTGTTCGCGATCCAGTCGCGCGGCGTGGGCAAGGTGGGCCTGATGTTCGGCCCGATCATGCTGCTCTATTTCCTGGTGCTGGGCGTGCTCGGCGTCGTGAACATCATGGCCCACCCCGGCGTGTTCGCCGCGCTCAATCCGCTGCACGCCATCCGCTTCTTCATCGACGATGGTATCCGCGCCTTCCTGGCAATGGGTTCGGTCGTGCTGGCGGTGACCGGCGCCGAGGCGCTGTATGCGGACATGGGGCATTTCGGCCGGCGCCCGATCGGCCTGTCCTGGCTGGTCTTCGTTCTCCCCGCGCTGATGCTGAACTATCTTGGCCAGGGTGCGATGTTCCTTGCGGCGGGTCCCGAGGATCTGAAGCATATCATCCATAATCCCTTCTTCCTGATGGCGCCCGAGACCGTGCGTCTGCCGCTCGTCATCCTCGCGACGATGGCGACGGTCATCGCGTCGCAGGCGGTGATCTCCGGCGCTTTCTCCGTGACCCAGCAGGCGATCCAGCTCGGCTTCATGCCGCGCCTCAGGATCGAGCATACCAGCGCCAGTTCGGCCGGGCAGATTTACATCCCGGCGGTCAATTGGGCGCTGATGATCATGGTCATGCTGCTGGTCCTGTTCTTCCGCACCTCGTCCAACCTCGCCGCGGCCTATGGCATCGCGGTCAGCGGGGCGATGCTGATCGATACCTGCCTGATCGCGGTCGTGCTCTTCACCCTGTGGAAGTGGAACAGGATCGCGGCGGGCCTTATGGTCGCGGCCTTCTTCACGGTGGACGGCGCTTATTTCGCCGCGAACATGACCAAGGTGCCCGATGGCGGCTGGTTCCCGCTGCTGATGGGCTTCATCATCTTCACGCTTCTCACCACCTGGGCACGCGGCCGCGCCCTGATGATCGAGCGGATGCGCGAGGCCGCTATTCCGGTGCCCGTCTTCGTCAAATCGGCGGTCAACTCGGCGACGCGCGTGCCGGGCACAGCGGTATTCATGACGTCGAGCGCCGGTGGAGTGCCGCATGCGCTGCTTCACAACCTCAAGCACAATAAGGTGCTTCACGAGCGGGTCATTCTGCTGACGGTGAAGATCGAGGACGTGCCTTACGTCGATCCGATCAAGCGCATCTGGTTCGAGGATCTCGAAGCCGGCTTCTACCGCCTGGTCGTGCGCTACGGCTTCATGGAAGAGCCCGACGTCCCCGCCGCGCTCGCGCTCGCGACCGAATGCGGCGCGCGGTTCAAGATGATGGACACCAGCTTCTTCCTCGCCCGCCAGACTTTGATCGCCTCGTCGCGACCCGGCATGGCGCTGTGGCGGGAGAAATTGTTCGCCTGGATGTTGCGCAACGCCGAAAGCGCGATGGAATTCTTCCGCCTGCCGACCAACCGCGTCGTCGAACTGGGCAGCCAGGTCGAGATCTAGCGGAATAAGCCATCCCGTTCCCGTTCCTTGGATCGCGTGGCATCGGCCCGCGTTCGCTGCAGCATAACTGCTGGAGACTGGAATGCTGGATGTCGCCGGATGGGTCGCGCCCGCCGCCACGATGATCGCCGCGATCATGACCGCCTCCAACCTGGGGGCGCGCGTGACCGGATGGGGATTTGCCGTCTTCTCGGTCGGCGCGCTTGCCTGGATCGCGGTGGGTGCCGGGACCGGCCAGCACAATCTTCTGTGGAGCAACGCCTTCCTGCTGCTGGTCGACCTGGTTGGTGTCTGGCGCTGGCTCGGCCGGCGGGCGCGCTATGACGAAGCCGCCCAGGCGGCGTCCGCCAAAAGCCGGCAAGCCGCCGCGCCGACCCTGTTCGCGCTGGCCGGTCTGGAAGGCATGCCGGTGCGCAACGCGACCGGAGAGACGATCGCCACCGTCGTCGATGCGATGGCGCGCTGCGACGAGGGCCGGATCGTCTATCTTGTCGTGCGCGAGGGCGGCGTCGCCGGGGTAGGGGAGAGGCTTCATGCGGTCGGCTGGGATGAGGTCCGCGTGCGGGATGGCGCGATGACGAGCGGGCTTTCGCAGGCACGGCTGGCGGCGCGCCCCGCGCTGGCGGCCGGACAATGGCCGGCAACCGCGGCGGCTGCCGGTGTCGGCTGATCACGCGCCTCTCATTGTCTCCGCTCTATTCGGACCGGAGGATTTCGCCTGGCTTGATGGACTGCGCCGCGCCCATTTTCCGCCCGAGCGCAATCGGCTGCCGGCACATCTCACCTTGTTCCATCACCTGTCGCCGAGCCTGGGGAACGAGCTGAAGCGTCGGCTGGGCGATGCCGTGCGCAGGGCGCGGCCGCGCGCCGAGGCGGCAGGGCTGATCGATCTTGGCGGCGGCGTCGCGGTGCGGATCGTGTCGCCCGAGTTGGAAGAGGTGCGTGCGGACCTTGCCGATGCATTCGCGGGCCTGCTCACGCCACAGGATCGCGCCGGCTGGCGCCCGCACGTGACGATCCAGAACAAGGTGGCGCCTTCGGAAGCAAGCGCGCTCAAAACCCGTCTGGAGGCCGTTTTCCGGCCGCGTGTCGTGCGGATCGATGCGTTGGCGGTCTGGATCTACCGCGCGGGCGATTGGGAGCCGTTTTCCCGTCATCCCTTCCGCGGCTGACGCGGCGCGCGGTCAATCGATCTGGCCGATGCCTTCGCAATTCAGGTCGAACGCGGCGAGGCCGGCGTCGAGATAGGCGGCGAGCGTCGGCATATCGAGCAACTGGTCGACCGGATCTTCCGCATCGGGGTCGGCGGCCGCTTCCAGCGCCTCTTCCCATTCGCTTGCGTCATAGGTGCCGCGCCCGACCCAGGCGAGCGCGAGGATTTCCTGGACCTGATCCTCGCCCAGATCGTCGAGCAGGGCGACCATCTCTTCCTCGATCGCCTCGTTGGCCTCATCTTCCAGGACCGCATATTCGTCGTCCGAATCGGTGGGATCGTCCTCGTCGTCATTTTCAATCGACGGAACCTGCGCCTCCAGTTCCCGGGCGCGGATGATCAGGCGGCAGATCGTTTCCAGCGGCGTCGACAGGTCCATCTCGGCCAATCCTCCCTGTTGCGGTAACGCGAACGTGGAAAGCGAAGCACAGTTCCTTGGTCATGTGCAAAGCCGCGGTTGACCCGCTTTCACGCGCTGCTATAGGCCGCGCCTCGCGCTGGCAAACGCCTTCCATGGGGCGGAGTAGCTCAGCTGGTTAGAGCAGCGGAATCATAATCCGCGTGTCGGGGGTTCAAGTCCCTCCTCCGCTACCAGCGCGTTTTTTTTCGGATTCCGCGATTTCAGGGTCGGGCACGCAGGGCGGCGCCCGGTGCAACCTTTTTCGCCATGTTTCGTCCCCGTCCCGAACGAAGGGGATTGAAATGGATCGATTCTTCACTGCCATCGCCAACACGATCGCCCGCTTCGTCGGCGATCCGATGGCCTTCATCCTCGCGGCTACGACGGTGGCGATCTGGGCCGCCACCGGCCCGATTTTCCATTATTCGGACACATGGCAGCTGGTGATCAACACGGGCACGACCATAGTCACCTTCCTGATGGTGTTCCTGATCCAGAATTCGCAAAATCGCGACGCCGCGGCGATGCAGGCGAAACTCGACGAACTGATCCGCGCGGTCGAGCAGGCGCGCGGCCAGTTCATCGGGATCGAGCACAGAACCGACAAGGAAATCCAGGAGATACGCACCGAACTTGAGAAGGAGTGCGCGGAACTGGAGGAAAATCCGCGCAAGCCGCACAGCAACACTTATCTCGAACGGCTGCAGCGCCGCCGCTGATCGGCGGGTTGATAAAGGGCGCGTCCAGCCCCTATCTGTTTCCCGACAGTTTAGGGGTTCGAGAATAATGTCCGCCGTTCATTCCACGCGTATGCTGATCCTGGGTTCGGGGCCCGCCGGCCTGTCCGCCGCCATCTATGGCGCGCGTGCGGGTCTTTCCCCGATCGTGGTCCAGGGGCTGCAACCGGGCGGACAGCTCACCATCACCACCGATGTCGAGAATTATCCCGGCTTCCGTGACGTCATCCAGGGTCCCTGGCTGATGGAGGAGATGCAGGCGCAGGCTGAGCATGTCGGCGCGCAGATGATGTGGGACACGATCGTGGAGGTCGATCTGTCCGAGCGTCCCTTCCGCCTCAAGGGCGACGGCGGCGCGCTCTATGTCTGCGATACGCTGGTGATCGCGACCGGCGCGCAGGCCAAGTGGCTGGGTGTTCCGGGCGAGATCGAGCTCGGCGGCAAGGGCGTCTCCGCCTGCGCGACCTGCGACGGCTTCTTCTACCGCGGCAAGAAGGTCGCGGTGATCGGCGGCGGCAATACCGCGGTCGAGGAAGCGCTCTACATGACCAACCACAGCCATGACGTGACGCTGATCCACCGGCGCGATTCGCTGCGCGCCGAGAAGATCCTGCAGGACCGGCTGTTCGCGCATCACGGCATCACGCCGCTCTGGAACAAGGCGGTCGAGCGCTTCATCGGCGACCAGCAAACCGGGTTGGTCGCGATCGAGCTCAAGGACACGCGGACGGGCGAGCTCTCCACGATCGAGGTCGACGGCGGCTTCGTCGCGATCGGTCACCATCCCGCAACCGAATTGTTCGGCGGCCAGCTCGAGCTGGACGAGGGCTATATCAAGGTCACGCCGGGCACGTCGAAGACCAGCATCCCGGGCGTATTCGCCTGCGGCGATGTGATGGACAAGGTCTATCGCCAGGCGGTCACCGCCGCCGGCACGGGCTGCATGGCGGCTTTGGACGCCGAACGCTTCCTTCAGGAGCAGGATTTTCCGGTGAAGGAAGAGGCCGAAGCGGTCGCGGCGGAGTAAAAATCCTCTCGTCGCCCCAGCGAAAGCCGGGATCTCATGAGGGTGGGCTTGGCTGCCTGCGATGCCAGCTTTCGCTGGCGTGACGGCTAGTAATTGGCTCTCACGAAATAGAGCCCGTCCGGCGGGGCATTGAGCCCCAATGCCGCGCGATCCGCCGCATCCAGCGCATCTTTCAGGTCGGCCTTGCTCCATTGCCCCTGGCCCACCATCGCCAGGCAACCGACCATCGAACGGACCTGATGGTGGAGGAAGGAGCGCGCCGCCGCTTCGATCAATACCCACTCGCCCTCGCGCCGCACGTCGAGCCGGTCGAGCGTCTTGACCGGGCTTTCCGCCTGGCAATGCGCCGACCGGAAGGTGGTGAAGTCGTGCAGACCGATCAGCACCTGCGCGGCATCGTGCATCGCTTCGGCGTCGAGATCGCGGGCGACACGCCAGGCGCGACCGAGATCGAGCGTCAGCGGCGCGCGGCGGTTGGCGATGCGATAGAGATATTCGCGACCCACGCAGGAAAAGCGCGCGTGCCAGTCGTCGGGCACGATTTCGCAGCCGATGATCGCGACCGGGTTGGGCCGGATCAGCGCGTTGACGCCCTCCATCAGGCGGAATGGGCTGATCTCCTTCGCGATATCGACATGCGCACTCATCGCCAGCGCATGGACGCCGGCATCGGTGCGGCCGGCGGCGTGCGACACGACCTGCTCGCCAGTCATGGCCTCGACCGCCTCCTCGATCGCCTGCTGGACGGACGGGCCGTGCGCCTGCCTTTGCCAGCCCATGAAGGGGCCACCGTCAAATTCCACCGTGAGGCGGAAGCGGGTCATGCCAGCTTCGTGCCCGCGGGAACGGCGAAGCCGCGCAGAAGCTCGGCGGCGGTCATCACGCCCCGGCCGGCGCGCTGCACGGTAAGCGGGCGAATGGCACCCTTGCCGCAGGCGATCGTGAGCTGATCGTCCAGAACGACGCCTGCGGGACCCTGGAAATCTATCGCGTCCGCCGCGAGAATGCGGACCCGTTCGCCGTCATGTTCGAACCACGCGCCAGGGGCGGGGGCGAAGGCGCGGACCTGGCGCTCCACCTCGATTGCCAGCCTGGAGAAATCGAGCCGTGATTCGGCCTTGTCGATCTTGGCCGCGTAGGTGACGCCTTCCTCGGGCTGGGGTTCGGCCAGAAAGGCGCCCGGATCGGCGAGCACCTCCACCATCATCCGCGCGCCCATCGCCGCGAGTTCAGCGGTCAGGTCGCCCGCATTCTTGCGCCCGATCGGCGTGCGCTCGATCTTGAGCATGTCGCCCGTGTCGAGGCCGGCCTCCATCGCCATGATCGTGACGCCGGTTTCCTCGTCACCCGCCAGGATGGCGCGCTGCACCGGTGCCGCGCCGCGCCAGCGCGGCAGGATCGAGCCGTGGACATTGAGGCAGTCCCATACCGGTATATCCAGTACCGCCTGGGGCAGGATCAGGCCATAGGCGGCGACGATGAGCGCGTCCGGCTCCAGCGCGGCCATCTTCGCCTGCTCCTCTTCGCTCCGGAGCGATGTGGGCGAGCGGACCTCGATACCGAGCGCCTCGGCGCGGCCCTGGACCGGCGAGGGGCGATCGGTCTTGCCACGGCCGGCCGGGCGGGGCGGCTGGGTGTAGACGGCGACGATATCGTGCCCCGCGGCGTGCAGCGCTTCCAGCGTCGGCACGGCGAAATCGGGGGTTCCCATGAAGATGATCCGCATGGGCATGCCTTCACCACAATCAGGATGAGGAAGCTACCTCCCTCTCCACACGGCGTTCGCGGGGATGAGGGTGTAGGGAGGCGACGTCACTCCCTCTGGCGCGAGCGGTTTCGGGACGCCATATGTTCCGCCATGGCTTCCCCCGAAATCGATGCGCTGACGCAGGCACTGGCCCGGCTGCCCGGCCTGGGGCCGCGTTCGGCGCGACGTGCCGTCCTGCATCTGCTCAAGAAGCGCGAGGCCGCGCTGGCGCCGCTCCAGCGTGCGTTGGAGGCGGTGAGCGAGAAGCTCGCCACCTGCTCGACCTGCGGTAATGTGGACACGTCGGATCCGTGCCAGATCTGCGCCGATCCGCGCCGCGACACGCGGATGCTGTGTGTCGTCGAGGAAGTCGCCGATCTGTGGGCGCTCGACCGCACGCGGCTGTTCCCCGGGCGGTTCCATGTGCTGGGCGGGCGGCTGGCGGCGCTGGAGGGGATCCGGCCGGAGGATCTCACGATCGATCAGCTGGTCGGCCGGATCGAGCGCGGCGGAATCGACGAGGTCGTGCTCGCGATGAACGCCACGCTCGAAGGGCAGACCACCGCCCATTATATCGCCGAGCGGATCGAGCGCTTTCCCGTGCGGGTCACCCAGCTCGCGCATGGTTTGCCGGTGGGCGGCGAACTGGACTATCTGGATGAAGGAACTTTGGCACAGGCGTTGCGGGCACGGCGCCCCGTCGGCTGACCTGAACAGGGGGAGACGATCATGGGCGTGACCGGTATCGGCGGCTTCTTCTTCCGCGCACAGGATCCACAGGCGCTTGGCGCCTGGTATGCCGAGCATTTGGGGGTCGGCGCCGGCAAGTACGGCAAGTGGGAGACGCAGGCCGGCACCAGCGTCTTTTCACCCTTCGCCGCGGACACCGATTATTTTCCGACGGATAAGCGATGGATGCTCAACTTCCGCGTCGATGGGCTGGATGCGCTCAAGGCGGAGCTTGAGGGCAAGGGCATCGAGGTGTTCACCAACCCCGATTGGGACGTGCCCGGCGTCGGGCGTTTCGTGCGCATCCACGACCCGGAAGGGAATCCGATCGAGTTGTGGGAGCCTGCTTGAAGGCGGCGCATTCACCTCCTAAATCACCCGCTCATGGCTATTCGTCCGATCATCGAGGCGCCGGATCCCCGGCTGCGCGTCAAGTCCACGCCCGTCGAGCATGTGGATGACGAACTGCGCGCGCTGATCGCCGACATGTTCGAGACGATGTACGAGGCGCCCGGTATCGGCCTTGCCGCGATCCAGATCGGCGTGCCCAAGCGTGTGCTCGTGATCGACCTGCAGGAGGAGGAGGGCGAGGACGGGCAGCCGATCCGCAAGCCGCTGGTCTTCATCAATCCCGAATTGTCCGATCCGTCGGCCGACATGAACACCTATAACGAAGGCTGCCTGTCGGTGCCGGACCAGTATGCCGAGGTCGATCGTCCGGCGACGACCCGCGCGAAGTGGCTCGATGAGAATGGCGTGGCGCATGACGAGATCATCACCGGCATGCTCGCGACCTGCCTGCAGCACGAGATGGACCATCTCGAGGGCATTCTCTTCATCGACCACCTGTCGCGCCTGAAGCGCGAGATGGTGCTCAAGAAGCTCGAAAAGGCCCGCCGTCAGCGAAACGCGGCCTGACCTAAACCGTCATGCCGGACTCGGTCCGGCATCCAGCTTCTTACTTCATCAAAGACAGCGGGACCCGGATCGACTCCGGGGTGACGTCAGGACATCAGTCGCTGACCGTCGACAATGCCCGGCGGCAATCGTCGGCGCATTCGCGACACATCTCTGCGCAGCGCTTGCAGTGATCATGGTCGTGCTTCGCGCATTCCGCCGCGCAAATCTCGCAAATCTCGATGCAGGTGTGGAACATCGCCCGCAGCGCCTTATTGTCCTCGCCTGTCTGACGCACGGCCATGCGCGACAAGGCGGTGCATACGTCCGCGCAATCGAGGCAGGTGCGGATGCATTGGCGCATGTCCATCTCCTCGCCAGAGCAGGCGTCTGCGCAGGACGTGCAGATGATCGCGCAATACATGGCATGCTTGGCCGCTTCGGCGAGCGGCTCGTTGACATGGCCGTGGGCGAGGGGGTGGGCTGCGATCATCTTGCGGACGGACATAAGGCTCTCCCGATAGTCTCGTTGATCCAACCCTGCGCCTGACGTGGCGTTCCGTCCAGCAGACCTTTATTCAACCCGCTTGAGCGTGGCCTCGCTCTCCGGTAGGTTCCCATTTCGTTCCCTGGAGTTTGTATGGGCCTCACCTTGGTAATTGCTGTTGTCGCGCTGTTCGCCGGGCTCGCGGTCGGTTGGTTCGCCCGGGCCGGTGCGGCGGCAAAGGCGGAGGCGCAGGCGGCTGAGGTCGCACCGCTTCGCGATCAACTGAGCCAGGTCACTGCCGCGCGCGATGTTGCCCTGCGCGAGTTGGCGGTGGAGCGAGCCTCCACCAACGAACGGATGCAGGCGTTCGAGGCACGTATGACCGAGTTGCGGGAGGCCAAGGACGCGCTTTCGGCTCAGTTCAGCGAAGTCGGGGCGAAGCTGTTGGGGGAAGCACAGCGCCAGTTTCTCGAACGTGCAGATCAAAGGTTCGCGCAGGCGAACGAGAAAGGCGAGGCGCAGCTCAAAGCACTGCTTCAGCCGGTCGAGACCACGCTCAAGCGCTACGAGGAAGGGTTGCAGAAGGTCGAGAAGGAGCGGATCGGCAGCTACGAGGCGTTGAAGGAGGCTGTCAGCAGTCTTGCGCAGGGCAATGATCTTGTTCGCAAAGAAACCGCGCGCCTGACCAACGTGCTGCGCTCCAGCCCCAAGCATCGCGGGCGTTGGGGCGAGGAGCAGCTTCGCACCATCCTCGAATCCGCGGGCCTTGCCGAGAATGTGGATTTCGAGCTGGAAAGCGCGGTCAGCGACGGCGAACGCCAGCTTCGCCCGGACTGCGTGATCAAGCTGCCGGGCGGGCGCTGCATCGTCATCGACGTGAAATGCCCGCTCACCGCGTTCGAGCAGGCGTATGACGAGGAGGACGAGGTCCGGCGCGGCGAATTGCTGCTCGCGCATGCCAAGGCGATGCAGAGCTACGCAACCGACCTTGGACGCAAATCCTATTGGCGCCAATTCGATCTCTCGCCCGATTTCGTGATCATGTTCATCCCGGGCGAGCATTTCCTGTCCGCCGCGGCCGAACGCGCGCCCGACCTGATCGAGCAGGCCTTCCGCGGCGGGGTGATCATCGCGTCGACGATCAATATGCTGGCACTCGCCAAGGTGATGGCAGGCATGTGGCGGCAAGAGGGGCTGGCGAAGCAGGCCGAGGAAGTCGGCAAGCTCGGCAAGGAACTCTATTCGCGCCTGCAGACGATGGGGCGCCATGTCGAACGGCTCGGGCGTAACCTCAACCAGGCGACGGGCGCCTATAACGACTTCGTCGGCAGCCTGGAGAGCCAGGTGTTGACCCAGGCCAAGCGCTTTGAGGCGCTGAGCGTTGAAACGGCGGGCAAGACGATCGATCCGCTGCCGGTCGTCGATACCGCCGTGCGCCCGTTGACGAAGCTGGCGGCGCCGGGGTTGGCCGATTTCCCTGAGGCAGCCAAATAATTGGCGACACCTGGGGGAAAATTGCCGGCCGCGCCGCGCCCGCTCGCGCGCTGCCTGGGCGTGCTCGGCATATTGTTCCTGACCCTGTCGGCGACGACGCCGGCCTCGTCGGTCTTCATCATCGTGCCGGGCATGTTGCAATCGGCGGGCACGGGCACGCTCTGGGCCTTCCTGCTGGCGGGGCTGGTCTGTGTCGCGACCGCCTATGTCTATGCCGAATTGTCCTCGGCTTTTCCGGTCGCGGGCGGAGAATATGTCGCCGTGGCGCGCACGCTGGGGCCGTTACCCGGTTTCATCGTGCTGGGAATCAATGTCTTCAACAACATGATCTTCCCGCCGGTGGTGGGGCTGGGCGTGAGCGCGGTCTTGGGCACGGTCATTCGCGGCCTGCCGCAAATCCCGACCGCGATCGTGGTCGTGGTCGGCTCCACCCTGTGCGCCTTGCTTAATATCAGGGTGAACGCGCTCGTGACCGGCGTTTTCCTCGCGGTCGAGGTGGCCGCATTGGGCGTGTTGATCGTCCTCGGTCTGGCCGAGCCCGCGCGCGCCCTATTGCCGATGCTGGCGCATCCGGCCGCGCTCGCGGGCGATGTGCTGGTGCCCGCTTCACACAGCGCGATCGGCCTCGCGACCACGGTCGCGATCTTCGCGCTCAACGGCTATGGCATGGCGGTCTATTTCGGCGAGGAGATGCACGACGCGCACACCAGGATCGCGCGCGTGATCCTGACCTCGTTCGGGTTGTCGCTCTGCCTTGAACTCGTCCCGGTGGTGGCGGTGCTGATCGGCGCGCCGGATCTGAAAAGCCTGTTTGCCGCGGACGATCCATTCGGCCTGTTCGTGAGCGGGCGCGGCGGGACCCTGATGTCGCAGATGGTCGCGATTGGTGTGGTGATCGCGATCGTGAACGCCGCGATCGTGACCGTGCTCGCCTCGGCGCGGTTCTTCTGGTGCACCGGGCGTGATGCGGTCTGGGGCTATCGCTTCGACGAATTTATCGGCGCGATCCATCCCAAATGGCAAAGCCCGTGGATCGCGACGCTGATCATCGGGCTGATCGGGGTGATCTGTTGCTTCATCAGCCTCAAATTCCTGCTGATCCTGAACGGCGGCGGCCTGATCGTGACCTATGCCGCGATCAGCCTTGGCGCGCTGGCCGGGCGGCGTAACGGCAGCACCGGCCATGCCATCTATAAGATGCCGTTATTCCCGGTGGCGCCGGTCTTCACTTTGCTGGCGCTGGCGTATGTCGTCTACGCCAATTGGCAGGACGTGGAGGAAGGCCGTCCGGGTATGATCGCCACTGCGGCTCAAATGGTGCTGGCGGCAGCTTATTATTGGGTGCTGGTCAGGCGGCGGGGGGCCTGGGTCGTGCACGATCCCGCAACTGCCTGATCTAACCCAATCCTCCCCGGCAATGCCGGGGTGGATCTTCTAGAGGTTCAACAGCGCGGGATCGCCGCCTTGTGCGGTGATGTTGACCGAAAGCGCACGCTCGGTCGCGTAGCGCAGCAGTGAATGCGGCCCGCCCGCCTTGGGCCCCGTGCCCGACAGGCCTTCGCCGCCGAACGGCTGCACGCCCACCACCGCGCCGATGATCGATCGGTTCACATAGACGTTGCCGGCGGGCACGAGCCCGCGGATTTCCTGCGCGAAACGTTCGATCCGGCTGTGGACGCCCAGTGTCAGGCCATAGCCCCGATCGGCGAGCTTGCCCGCGACCTCCTCTAGCTCGGCCGGGTCGTAGCGGTAGATGTGCAGGATCGGTCCGAATATTTCGCGCTCGAGGAAATCGGGCGTCGGCACCTCCGCGATGACCGGCCCGAAGAAGCTGCCGCGATCGGGGACAGGGTCGAGCTGGCGGATGATCTTCGCCTCGCTCCTGAGACGTTCGACATGCGCCTCCAGATTGGCACGCGCTTCCTCGTCGATCACCGGGCCGATATCGGTCGACGGATTGGCGGGATCGCCGATCACCAGTGTGTCGAGCGCACCGGAGAGGGTTGCGATCAGCTCGTCCGCCGAATCCTCCGGTATGAAGAGGATTCGCAGAGCGGAGCAGCGCTGTCCGGCCGAGCCGATCGCAGATTGAATGACGTCGTCGACGACCTGTTCCCGCAGCGCGGTCGTATCGACGAACATGCCGTTCAATCCGCCTGTCTCCGCGATGAAAGGCAGGATCGGGCCGTCGCGGTCGGCAAGCGTGCGGTTGATCGCGCGCGCGGTGTCGGTGCCGCCGGTGAAGGCGACGCCATCGATCTCGGGATGCGCGACCAGGGCCGCGCCGACGGTCGCGCCGTCGCCCGGCAACAAGGCCAGCAGATCGGGATCGAGGCCGGCCTTGTGGAACAGGCGTAGGGCTTCGGCGGCAATGAAAGGCGTCTGTTCGGCTGGCTTGGCCAAGACCGCGTTCCCCGCCGCAAGCGCGGCGGCGATCTGGCCGGTGAAGATCGCCAGCGGGAAATTCCACGGGCTGATGCAGGCGAAGATGCCGCGCCCGCGCAATTCCAGCTGGTTGGTCTCGCCGACCGGTCCCTTCAACGTCTCCAGCCCGGTGAACTGCTTTTCCGCCAGCGCCGCATAATAACGGCAGAAATCGACCGCCTCGCGCACCTCCGCGACGCTGTCGTTGAGCGTCTTCCCGCCCTCGCGCGCGAGCAGGGCCACAAGCCGGTCCATATCCGCCTCGAGCGCGTCACCCATTGCGCGCAGCACACGGGCACGGCCCGCGCCGCCCAGCGCATCCCACCTGGGCTGGGCCTTGGCCGCGCGCGCCGCGGCATGGTCGATGTCGTCCGGCGTGGCGTCCGATATGCCGCCGATCACGACCTCCCGATCGACGGGGCTCGTCAGAGACCTGACGCCAGCGCCTTTCTGTAGCCGCCCGCCGATGATCGGGCCGGCGGTCAACGTCTCGGCGACAAGGTTCCTGGCCGCACGCGCGGCGCGGTCGCGGGTCGCGGCGATCGAATAGTCGCGGCCGAGCGGGTTCTTTCGCTGCGCGCCGTAAATGTCCGCCGGCAGCGGGATGCGCGGATGCGGGAAGGGGCGTGCCTCGACCGCGGCGATCGGATCCTGCACCACATCCTCGGCGGGGACGCGCTCGTTGAGGAGCGCGTGGACGAAGCTCGTATTCGCGCCATTCTCCAGCAGGCGGCGCACCAGGTAAGGTAGCAATTCCTCATGCCCGCCGACCGGAGCGTAAGCGCGCAACACCGCGTTGCCGGTGCCGGCGGCCTTGTAAAGCGCCTCGCCCATGCCGTGCAGCCGCTGATGCTCGATCCGGACACCCCTGCGCGCCGCCATCAGCCGCACCGCCGCCAGCGTGTGCGCATTGTGCGTGGCGAACTGAGGATAGAGGGCAGGGGAGGCCGCGATCAGCGCCTCGGCGCAGACGAGATAGGACAAATCGGTCGCGGGCTTGGTCGTGAAAACCGGATAACCCGGTCGCCCGGCAACCTGCGCCTTCTTGATCTCGCTGTCCCAATAGGCGCCTTTGACCAGGCGCACCATGATCCTGCGCCCGCTGTCTTCGGCCAGGCGCTGCAATGTCTCGATCACCGCCAGGCCGCGCTTCTGATAGGCCTGGACCACGACGCCCAGCCCGGTCCAGCTCCCCAATTGTGGCTCACGGGCCAGCCGGTCGATCATCTGCAGCGACAGGATGAGCCGGTCGGCTTCCTCAGCGTCGATCGCGAAATTGAGGTCGTGCTTGGCCGCGATGAGCGCCAGACGTTTCAGTCGCGGATAAAGCTCTGCCCAGACCCGCTTTTCCTGCACCGCCTCATAACGCGGGCACAAGGCCGACAGCTTGACGGATACGCCATGCCCATCCTCCGGCGCGGTGCCGACCGCGCGAGCGCGGCCGACGGTCTCGATCGCGTTGGCATAGATCGCCTCGTAACGCTCGGCATCGGCCGCGGTGCGCGCGCCTTCACCGAGCATGTCGAACGAACAGGTGTAATCTTCCTTCTTCGCGCGCTGGAGCGCGGCCTCGATCGTGCGGCCGAGCACGAATTGCTCGCCCATCATCCTGACCGCCGCGCCGACCGCCTGGCGAATGACGGGTTCGCCGACGCGCGCGGTCAGTCGCTTCAGCCAGCCGCCCAGGTCGTTCTTTGCCTCCTCATCCACATCGACCAATTTGCCGGTGAGCATCAGGCCCCAGGTCGATGCGTTCACGAACAGGCTGTCGGACTGGCCAAGGTGGCTCGCCCAGTCGGCCGGACCGATCTTCTCCGCGATCAGCCGGTCGCGCGTCTCCGCGTCGGGCGTGCGCAGCAGCGCTTCGGCAAGGCACATCAGCGCCAAGCCCTCGCGCGTGCCGAGCGAGAATTGCTGGAGGAAGCTTTCGACCACGCCCTGCCTTTCGGCGGACTTGCGAGCCGCGCGCACCATCGCGGCGGCATCGCGCTCAACCGTCCGGCGCTCCTCGGCCGAGAGCGGCGCGCGCGCGAGCAAGGCCCGGCAGGCCTCCGCCTCGTCCTGATATTTGAGTGCGTCGATGCGATCCCAGTCCAGCCGATCCGACATTTCAACCTCTCACCAGAATGCGGGCTGTATATAGGCCGTTTACCCGAATGTGCTTTCGTTTTACGGGCAAAAAACCGAAATCAATGTCGTGAAACCTAGTTACAGGCCGAAGGATACACGGTGGATCAGATCGATCGCAAAATTCTTCGCGCGCTGCAGGATGACGGGCGTATCACCAACAACGCGCTGGCGCAGAAATGTGGCCTGTCGAGCGCAGCCTGTTTTGAGCGCGTCAAACGGCTGCGTGAGAGCGGCGTCATCCTCGGCTACACCGCCTTGCTCGATCCCGCGAAGCTCGACCGCGAGCTGATGATCTTTGTGGAGGTGCTGCTCGATCGCACTACCGACGATGCCTTCGCAGCCTTTGCCGCGCATGTGCGCAAGCTGCCCGACGTGATCGAATGCCATATGGTGGCGGGCGGGTTCGACTATCTGCTCAAGGTGCGCGTCGCCGACATGGCGGCTTATCGCAGCTTTCTGGGCGACACTCTGGTCGCACTGCCCGGCATCCGCGAAACCCGCACTTATGCGGTGCTGGAGGAGGTGAAGCTCACCAGCCAAATCCCCGTTTGAGCTCGCTGGAAAATATCATATACGATTCGCTCGGGGAGAGACGGATCGGTCGGGATGCCGCGTTAAAGCGGGTCTATGCCTACCGGATCAGGATGGAGCGGAACGTGGGAATCTGCGTCACGGCAGCGTGGCAAGGCGCCGCGCGCTGATGCGCATTCATCCCGGTTTCCGTTCGATTTCGTGCCCGAAAGGATCGCCTCCGCGCCTGGCGTGTTGGACTGCCTTGCGTTCGGTGCCCGCGTAACATTGTTCCATTTTTCCAGCCCAGGGCGGACTCATGACTGACGAGACATTCGACGCGGATCCGGTGGAACGCTCGCCAAATTCGCGGCGTAACGCCCTGATCGTCGTGCTGGTGCTGGTCGTGCTCTTTGCGCTCGCCTGGGCGATGACGCGTGGCGGCGGATCGGGACCACCTCAAGGCGGTCGTGGCGGCGGCCGCGGCCGTGTCGCGGCTACGGTCGGCATAGCCAAGGTGACGGTGATGGACGTGCCCCAGTCGCTTTCGCAGATCGGCACGGTGCAGCCGATCGTGACCGCTACCGTGCGGCCCCAGCTTTCCGGCAACATCTTCACGATCAATTTCAAGGAAGGGCAGGTCGTCGCCAAGGGCCAGTTGCTTGCCCAGATCGATCCGAGGCCCTATCGGCTTGCGCTCGCGCAGGCAGAAGCCAATCTGACCCGCGACCAATCCCAACTCAACCTCGCGCGCGTCGATCTGCGCCGTTACCAGGTATTGCTCGCGCAGGATTCGATCGCGCGGCAACAGGTCGATACCCAGGCGGCCACGGTAAAGCAGCAGGAAGGGATCGTTGCCGCGGATCGCGCCGCCGTCGGCACAGCGCGGCTCAACCTTCATTATACGTCGATCACGGCGCCGGTGGCCGGCCGGATCGGCTTGCGCCAGGCTGATATCGGCAATTACGTGACGCCGGGCGATACGAACGGCATCGCGACCATCACCCAGACCGACCCGATCGACGTCAGCTTCGCCGTGCCGCAGGGCAATTTGCCCGGCATCCTCGCGCGGCGGGCAACCGGCGCGGCCTTGCCGGTCACGGCGACCGATCAGGGTGGGCAGAATGTCATCGCCCACGGCAATTTCCTGACCTTCGACAACCAGATCGACGCCGCCACCGGGACGGTGAAGGCAAAGGCGCGCTTCCCCAATCGCGGCGGTACGCTCTTTCCCAACCAGTTCGTCAATGTGAGCCTGCTGGTCGATACGCTGAAAAACACCCCGACCGTACCGGTCACCGCGGTCCGTCATGGTACGCAGGGCGACTTCGTGTTCGTGCTGCAGGGCGACCACACCGTGAAGATGCAGACGGTCAAGCTGGGGCCTTCCACCGGGGCCAATGTCGCGATCCTGTCCGGCCTGACCCCCGGCCAGACGGTGATAACCGAGGGCGCGGACAATCTGGAGGATGGCTCCAAGGTGGTGCTGCCGGGCGAGAAGCCGCAATTCCCGCGCCGGAAGAAGGGCGGCTTCTTCTCCTGGCTGTTCGGCGGCGGTGGGGACGCGGGAGAAGGCGGCCAGCATCGGCGGCCGGGGGCGGGCGACAATGCCGCCGGTCCGGCCGATCGGGGCAACGGCACGGATAGCGCCGCTCCTGGCGAACACAAAGGCGGGCATCGTCGCCATCGCCCGCAGGGCGGCGATAGCGGCCAGTGACCGAGCAAACAGCCAGCGGCACCAGCCTCGGCGCCGAGGATGAGGTGCTGGGCGCGGAGGGCGTGAACCCCTCCCGGCCGTTCATCCTGCGCCCGGTGGCGACGACCTTGCTGATGCTGGCGGTGCTGCTGGCGGGGATCGTCGGCTATCGTTTCCTGCCGCTCTCGGCGCTGCCCGAGGTGGATTATCCGACCATCCAGGTGACCACGCTTTATCCTGGTGCCAGCCCCGACGTGATGGGTCTCACGGTCACCGCGCCGCTCGAGCGGCAGTTCGGGCAGATGGCGGGGCTTGCGCGCATGTCGTCCACCTCATCCGCCGGCGCGTCGGTGATCACGCTCCAGTTCAATCTGGACCTCACCCTCGATGTGGCGGAGCAGGAGGTGCAGGCCGCGATCAACGCCGCGAACACGTTGCTGCCATCGGACCTCCCGGCGCCGCCGATCTACGCCAAGGTCAATCCGGCAGACGCGCCGATCCTGAGCCTGGGTGTAACCTCTCCAACGCGGACGTTGGCGGAGGTGCAGAACCTTGTCGATCAGCGTGTCGCCAACAAGATATCGCAAATCTCCGGCGTGGGACTGGTCTCGCTGTCTGGCGGCCAGCGGCCGGCCGTCCGGATCCAGGCCAACGTCCAGGCGCTCGCCACCCGCAATCTATCGCTCGACCAGCTTCGCAGCGCGATCGCCGCTGCCAACGTCAACGGCGCCAAGGGCAGCTTCGACGGACCGACGCGCAGCTGGTCGATCGACGCCAACGATCAGCTCGCTACCGCCGACGACTATAAGAAGCTGATCATCGCTTATGCCGACAACGCACCGGTGCGGCTGTCCGATGTCGCGAACGTGGTCGATTCCTCCGAAAACACCCGGCTCGGTGCGTGGATGAACCGCACGCCCGCGATCGTGGTCGATGTGCAGCGCCAGCCGGGCGCCAACGTCATCGGCACTGTCGACGCGATCAAGGCGGCGCTGCCCGGGCTGGAGGCGAGCCTGCCCGCCGACGTCCACGTCACCTTGCTGACCGATCGCACCACCGGCATCCGGGCTTCGGTTCATGACGTGCAGATCGAGCTCGTGTTCGCCGTCCTGCTGGTCACGCTCGCCATCTTCATGTTCCTGGGGTCGTGGCAGGCGACGCTGATCGCGAGCCTGGCCGTACCGCTTTCGATCATCGGCACCTTCGCGGTGATGCATCTGATGGGGTTCAGCCTGAACAACCTCACGCTGATGGCGCTCACCATCGCATCGGGCTTCGTCGTCGATGATGCGATCGTGGTGACGGAAAATATCGCGCGCCATCTCGAGGAAGGAAAACGGCCCCTTCACGCGGCATTGCAGGGCAGCCGCGAGATCGGATTCACGATCATCTCGCTGACCGTCAGCCTGATCGCGGTGCTGATCCCGTTGCTGTTCATGGGCGATGTAGTCGGCCGGCTATTCCGCGAATTCGCGATCACGCTCGCGGTCACGATCCTCATCTCAGCGGTGGTGGCTTTGACCTTGGTGCCGATGCTGTCGGCGCGTTGGCTCAAGGCCGAGCATGAAATGAAGAAATTCCGCTTCTCCGAATGGACAATGGAGAAGTTTGACCAGCTTTCGAACCGCTACAGCCGCGCGCTCGACTGGGTGCTGGTGCGCCAGCAACTGACCCTGCTCGTCTTCGCCGGCTCTCTCGCGCTGACCGCGTTGCTTTTTGTGCTGATCCCCAAGGGGCTGTTCCCGGCGCAGGATACGGGCCAGCTCCAGGCGGTCGTGGTGACGGGCCAGGGGATCTCGTTCCAGCGTATGTCGGCATTGCAGGGGCAATTGGCGGACGCGATCCTCGACGATCCCGACGTCGCCAGCCTGAGTTCGAATGTCGGCGTGGATGGCCAGAATCCGGCGATGAACCAGGGCCGGATGCTGATCAACCTGAAGGACAAGGGCGACCGCAGCACGGGCCAGGATGCGCTCATCCGCCGTCTTCAGAAGCGTGCCCAAGATATTGCAGGGGTCACGCTTTATATTCAGCCGGTTCAGGATCTGACGATCGATACCGGCAGCGGCCCGACCGCCTATCGCTTTGCGCTGCAGGGTGCGGACCAAAGCGAGATCAACCTGTGGACGCAGAAGCTGACCGACGAGCTTAAGGGCGTGCGTCAGGTCCGCGATGTGGTTTCGGACATGCAGAACCAGGGCCGCGCCGTCACGGTCAAGGTCAACCGTGACGTGGCGGCCCGGCTGGGGATCAGCACCGCCTCGATCGACAGCGCGCTCTACAATGCGTTCGGTCAGCGCATCATTTCGACCATCTTCACCCAGACCACTCAATATCGCGTGATCCTGGAAAGCCAGCCGGGATTGCTGACCGATCCGCAGGCGCTGAACCAGCTCTACGTCCAGACCTCGTCGGGAACCTCGGTCCCGCTTTCCACCGTCGCCTCTTTCATCGAGGGCACCGCGCCGCTCCAGGTCACGCGCGTCGCGCAATTCCCGGCGAGCACGATCGGCTTCGATCTCACGCCGGGAACATCGCTGGGCGGCGCGGTCAGCGCGATTCAGAGCGCCGAAAAGAGGATCGGTGTCCCCGCGGGCATCACCACCACCTTCCTTGGCGCGGCCAATGCCTTCAAGGCGAGCCTTTCCAACGAGATCTGGCTGATCCTGGCGGCGATCGTCGTGGTCTATATCGTGCTGGGCGTGCTCTATGAGAGCTTCATCCACCCGGTCACCATTCTCTCGACTCTCCCGTCGGCGGGCGTGGGCGCCTTGCTCGCGCTCTGGCTGACCGGCAACGATCTCGGCGTGATCGGGATCATCGGCATCGTGCTGCTGATCGGCATCGTGAAGAAGAACGCGATCATGATGATCGACTTCGCGATCGACGCGCAGCGGACCGAGGGCAAGGACGCCGACAGCGCGATCCGCCAGGCCGCGCATCTGCGCTTCCGGCCGATCATGATGACGACCTTCGCCGCGTTGGTCGCGGCTTTGCCGCTGATCTTCGGCAGCGGTATGGGAGCGGAGCTCAGGCGCCCGCTCGGACTGGCGATCGCGGGTGGCCTGATCCTGAGCCAGGCGCTGACCTTGTTCACCACACCGGTCATCTTCCTGACCTTCGAACGCCTGTCCGCGCGCGTGCGGCACAAGCGCGAGGCGGAGCCGCTGCTGCCGCTGGAGCAGGGGGCATGAACCCCTCCGCTCTCTTCATCCGGCGCCCGATCGGCACCTTGCTTCTGACGGTCGGCGTGATGTTGGCGGGCATCGCGGCCTTCTTCGTGATGCCGGTTTCGCCGCTGCCGCAGGTGGATTTCCCGACGATCAGCGTTTCCGCCAGTCTGCCCGGGGCGAGCCCGACGACGATGGCGACCAGCGTCGCTTCGCCGCTGGAAAAACGGATGGCGACGATTGCGGGCGTGACCGAACTGACCTCGCAATCTGGCATCGGCTCGACTCGGATCACCGCGCAGTTCGACCTGTCGCGCAACATCGACGGTGCCGCGCGCGATGTGCAGGCGGCGATCAACGCCGCCCGCGCGGATCTGCCCGCCACGCTCAAGGCCAATCCCACCTATCGCAAGATCAACCCGGCCGACGCGCCGATCATGATCATCGCGCTGACGAGCAAGACGCGCACGCCAGCCGACATCTACAATGCGGTCTCCAACGTCGTACAGCAGAAGCTTTTGCAGGTGCAGGGCGTGGGCGACGTCGAGCTGGGCGGGGCCGCGCTGCCTGCGGTGCGGATCGATCTCAACCCTCTGGCGCTGGCGCGCTACGGCGTTCCCCTGGAGGATGTGCGCACCGCCATCTCGTCCGCCAATGCCAACCGGCCGCGCGGCGTGATCGAGAATGGCGCCACCGCGTGGCAAATCTACAGCGACATGCCCGGCCTGCGCGCGGCCGACTATAGCGGGCTGATCGTCGCGTGGCGCAGCGGGATCGCCGTGCGCCTGTCGGATGTCGCCAACGTCTATGACGGGCCCGAGGATGTCCGCACGATGGGCCTGTTCAACGGCCAGCGCGCGGTGACAGTCGTGATCAGCCGCCAGCCGGGCGCGAACATCATCCAGACCGTGGATTCGGTGAAGGCGCAGCTGCCGTTGATCGAGGCAGCCATTCCCAGCGATATCAAGGTCGCGGTCGCGTCCGACCGCACCACCACCATCCGCGCGTCGCTGCATGAGGTGGAGATCACGCTGGTGATCGCGACGATCCTGGTGGTGGTGGTCGTCTCGATCTTCCTGCGGTCGCTGCGCGCGACGGTCGTGCCGGCGGTGGCGGTGGTCGCGTCGCTGCTTGGAACGGTCGGCGTGATGTACCTGCTCGGCTTCAGCCTCAACAACCTGTCGCTAATGGCGCTGACCGTCGCGACCGGTTTCGTGGTCGACGACGCGATCGTGGTTCTGGAAAATATCTCGCGACACGTCGAAGAGGGGATGAAGCCGCTTCAGGCAGCCCTGCGCGGCGCCCGTGAGGTCGGTTTCACCGTGCTCTCCATCTCGATCAGCCTGGTCGCGGTGTTCATCCCGCTGCTGTTCATGGGCGGGATCATCGGGCGGCTGTTCCGCGAATTCGCGGTGACGATGACGGTGGCGGTGCTGATCAGCCTGGTCATCTCGCTCACGACCACGCCGATGATCGCTGCCCTGATCCTCAAGGAGCGAGAGGAGGCAAAGGAGAACCGCTTCTCCCGGTTCGCCGAGCGCCAGTTCGACCGGCTGCAGGCCCGTTATGCGAGAAGCCTCGACTGGGCGCTCGCCAATCGGGGGGCGACCTTGTTGTTGCTGGCCGGCGCGGTTGCGCTCAACATCTTCCTGCTGATCAACATTCAGAAGGGCTTCTTCCCCGAACAGGATACGGGTTCCCTGCAGGGCGGCCTGCGTGCCGACCAGAGCATTTCCTTCCAGGATATGCAGATCAAGCTCACCCAGATCGTGAAGGTGATGAAGCGCGATCCCGCGATCCAGAATGTGGTCGCCTTTACTGGCGGCAGCCGCGCAGGCGGCGGTTTCCTGTTCGCGACGATGAAGCCCAAGAGCGAGCGCGATAGCGCGCGCGACGTGATCAATCGCCTCAGACCCAAGCTTTCACGCATCACCGGCGTTGCCGCTTTCCTGAGCCCGGTTCAGGACATGCGCGTCGGCGGGCGGGGCGGCAACAGTTCCTACCAATATACGCTCCAGGCGGACGATCCGGCCGTGCTCGCCAAGGCGGGCCCCGAGCTCGCTAATGCACTCAAGAAATATCCCGAGCTGACGGATGTCGACGTGGACGAGGCGGATGGCGGTGCCGAGGTTTTCGTGGAGGTCGATCGCGATAGTGCCACCCGGCTTGGCATCACGCCTCAGACGATCGACAACACGCTCTACGATGCCTTCGGCCAGCGCCAGGTCGCGACCATCTATAGCGGCCTCAATCAATATCATATCGTGATGGGGGTCGCGTCCGAATATACCGGATCGCCCGACGCGCTGGACGGTGTTTACGTGCCGGCAGGCAGAGTCACCACCGAGGCGAACTCCACCCCGACCGCTCCCGCAATTGTCGGGACGGGCGCGGGTGTGAGCGGCTCGACCCCGACCTCGAGCACCGGCCAGGGCGGCGCTGCGGCCACCGGCGCGGCGGTGAACACCACGCCGAGTGGAATGACGCCGCTGTCCAGTATCGCAACCTGGTCGACCCGCTCAACCGCCGCGCAAATCAATCACCAGAGCGCGGCGCCGGCAGCCACAATCAGCTTCTCGACCGGCAATGGCTATGCGCTGAGCGATGCGATTGCACGCATCCAGCAGGTCCAGGCCAGTCTCCATTTTCCGACCCAAGTGCGCGGGGCGGCGGCAGGCACGGCGCAGGTGTTCCAGCAATCGACCCAGTCCAATCCGATCCTGATCACCGCCGCGATCATCGTGATCTACATCGTGCTCGGTATCCTCTATGAAAGTGCGATCCACCCGCTGACCGTCCTCTCGACCCTGCCTTCGGCCGGCGTTGGCGCGGTGATCGCGTTGATGGTGACGGGTTCCGAGTTCGACCTGATCGGGCTGATCGGCCTGATCCTGCTGATCGGCATCGTGAAGAAGAATGCGATCCTGATCATCGACTTCGCGCTCGACGCCGAACGGTCGCGCGGCCTGTCCGCCATGGCCGCGATCCGTGAGGCGAGCCTGCTCCGCTTCCGCCCGATCCTGATGACGACGATGGCGGCGGCCTTCGGCGCGCTGCCGCTCGCGATCGGTTTCGGCGAGGGCGCGGAGCTTCGCCGTCCTCTCGGAATCGCGATCATCGGCGGCCTTATCGCCAGCCAGTTCCTGACGCTTCTCACCACGCCTGTCGTCTATCTCGCGCTCGATCGTTTCCGCCGCCGCTCACCGCACGAGCGCTTGCTGGCGCGCCACGACCAGCCCCACGGAATCCAGCCCGCATGACCCAAGCCCGTTTGTTCGCATCCGCAACCCTCGCTTTGGCGCTTGCCGGCTGCAGTTTCGCGCCACCCTATCAGCGTCCCGGCACGGTCACGCCCGTGGCGTTCAAGGAGGCGCCGGGCTGGGTCGCGGCCACCCCCTCGGACGCGGTCGCCAAGGGGCAATGGTGGCTGTTGTTCAACGACCCGGTGCTCAACGAGCTGGAAAGCAAGGTTTCGGTCAACAACCAGAATGTCGCGGCAGCGGCCGCAGCGTACGAACAGGCGCGTGCGGCGGTGCGCGAGGCGCGGGCATCGCTTTTCCCGACCGTGGATCTGAGCGCGGGCGCGACCCGTGCCGGCTCGTTCGGCAAGGGCCAGACCACGATCATCGGCGGCAATACGGTCAGCACGGGGTCCAACGGCAGCCGCCGCTATTCGGTGACGTTGGGAGCCACGTGGGAGCCGGATTTGTGGGGCCAGATCCGCAATACGATCGGCCAACAGAAAGCGCTCGCCCAGGCGAGCGAAGCTGATCTCGCCAATGCCACGCTATCGGCCCAAGGCGAACTCGCGGCGGATTATCTCCAATTGCGCGGGATCGAACATCAGAAGGCGATTCTCGACGCGACGGTGACGGCCTATGCCCGCAACCTCCAGATCACCACCAACCGTTACAATCAGGGCGTGGTCGCGAGGGTCGACGTACTCCAGGCGCAGACCCAACTGGAAAGCGCGCGGGCCAATGCCGCCGACCTCGAACGCCAGCGTGCAACGTTCGAGCATGCGATCGCGGTCCTGGTCGGCGAAAATCCATCCACTTTCTCGCTGGCCGCGGCGGCGTGGTCGCCGAGCGTCCCCGACGTTCCCGGCATATTGCCCTCGGCGATGCTCGAACGGCGGCCCGACGTCGCGGCGGCGGAGCGGCGCGTCGCGGCGGCCAATGCCAATATCGGCGTCCAGCGCTCGGCTTTCTTCCCGGCGATCGGTCTGAGCGGCGACATCGGCACGCAGGCGAGCCGATTGGGTTCGCTGTTCAGCGCGGCGAGCAGCCTGTGGTCGCTAGGCGTGACCGCAGCCGAGACGTTGCTCGATTTCGGTGCGCGATCCGCCCGTGTCGCCCAATCCCGCGCCGCCTATAATCAGGCCGTGGCGGAATATCGCCAGACCGTGCTGACCGCCTTCCAGCAGACCGAGGACGAACTGGCCGCGGCGCGGATCCTGGCCTATGTCGCGCAACAGCGTACCAGTGCCGCGGCGTCGGCCAACCGGGTCGAGGCGCTCACGCAGAACCAATATGTCGCGGGCCAGATCGCCTATTCCGACGTGATCACCGCCCAGACAACCGCGCTTTCCGCGCGCCAGACCGAAGCGTCAGCGATCGTCGACCGGCAATTGGCGGCGGTAAGCCTGATCCAGGCGATCGGCGGGAGCTGGACGCCCGTCCCGGCCGAGGCGCAATTACCGCCGCGACGCTAGCTGCCGGCTCTTCACGACGATCAGCGCACGGTCCAGCACCGGATCGCGCCCGGCGCGGCGGTCGGCGAGGGTGGGCTTGATCGTAATGCGCGGTTCCAGCCCGACGCCTTCCAGCCTTTTGCCGCCGGGCGTGCGGATGTCGAACTCCGCGACCGAAAGCTGGCCGCCATCGGGAAGCCGATATTCGGACGCGCCGGTCAGGGCACCCGCAGTGCGCTCGCCGATCGTGATCCCTCGTCCGCTCTCGTCGATCAGCGCCGCCAATGCTTCGGCACCGCTGGCGCTGTCGGCCCCGACCAAGATCGCCAGCGGGCCGGAATAAGCGCGTTCGCCCGAGCCGTGCAGCTTCTGGACATTTTCCCGACGCTCGATCCGCCGCACCAGCGGCCGGTCTTCGGCAAAGAATTGGCCGGCAACCTTGGCAATCACATCCGCGTCTCCCCCGTCATTGTCGCGCAGGTCGAGGATGACAGCGGAGGGCGGTGGCCCATCGGCCAACGTCCGTGCGAGCCATTTGTCGTCACCGCGGTCGAAGCCGTCGAGCGCGACCAGCAGGACATTGCCCGCGAGGCGTACCGCGCGCCGCACAGGCTGCGGATCCTGCATCGCCGCGGTCAACCGAAGCGCATGATCGGCACCGTTTTCATCCGCGAAGTCGATGCGCGCGGTTTCGTCCTGGATCGGCTGATAGTCGATATCGATCGGCTTATCATTGACCGCCTTGACCTCCCAGCCGATCTGGACGCCGGCCTGGGCTGCGGACGAGCCCGCTATGACCCGGGTCACCAGCCAGCGCCCCTCGTCGTCGGGCATCATCGTGAAGCCGAACCCTTGCGCCGCCTGCCCGGCGCTGCGCGCCTTGCCGATCGCGATTTGTAGCGGGTCGATCGCATAGACGTGGCTGTCGCCGAGCGAGGCGAGCATTTCCCCGAGCACGGTATAGAAAGCCTGCCGGTCGGGGGCCTTCACCGCGAGCGGGCGGAAATGGTCGCGCGCGTCCGCCCAATGCTCGCCCGTTTTGGCGCGATCCCAATAATGCCGCGCGACCAGCGCCCATGCCCGGTCGAACACGCGTGCCTCCAGCTCGGGCGTATAAGCCGGCGCTGTCGCCTTGAGTGGTGCCGCGGCCAGGATCAGGGACACGAACAACGTCTTCATGGCGCCTCAAACGCGCAATGCAGCGTCAGGCTGCGAGGAACGGCGGTATAGACGATCTCCGCGCAGCGCGAGAGCAGGTCCATTCCCAGCGTTACCGCCGGCCAGGCTTGCTGACGTGCGAGATGATGCGCGATTTCGATTTCGCCGGGGCGCTTCGGGTCGGTTGGCAGCTTTTCGTCGCCGGCGAAGTCGGAAAGCCGGACGAGCATTTTGTCCAGCGGGAAGCCGGCGACCCGGAAGGGGCGAGCGAACCGCATCGGCCGGGCAGGGCGGCTGATTCCGAACACCAGTGCGACGCGGCGTTCCTCGCCGTCCCATCGCCCGTACCGCAACCGCGCGAGCCTTGCCCCCGCGGCCGCCGTCGCGATCGTCACGGGCGCATCGAGCGCGAAACGCAGCCGCACATTGCCCATCTCACTCTCGGCCGACAGCCCGGTTTCATCGCTCACCTCGAGCGGCAGAACCAGGCTCGCGGTCGGGGGAGGCGCGGATGCGTTGCGCCAGCGCACCGTTGCGAACGGCAACAGGTCTGGCCCGATCACGCCGTCCGCGTCCTGGCAGCAATCGCGTCCATGTTCGGCAACTTGCGAGGGCAGAAGCCGGCCGCCGACCTTGAAGGCCACGCCCGCGACGCGGCTCGGCAGACGCACGCGCCCGACATCAATCGGTTCGCCCTTGTCCCATGTCACGGGCAGGCGCCCGGCGGCCGCCGGATTGAGCTCGATACTGTCCTGCCGGTCGAGATCGACGCGGAGTCGCATCGGCACATTCTGGATCGCGACGGTAACTACCGGATCGGCTGCATCGAGCGACAGATCGCCGGATGGGGGCGGGGGCTTGTGCGCGCCCGTCAGCGCCAGCACGGAGGCAATCAGCAAGGCGTGACTGTACGCGGGCCTGCGCGCTGGTTTAGGCTTACGCCGACGCCAGCCGGGGAGCCGCATGCCCGACACCGATCTTGATGCCTTCATCACCGGCCTGCCCAAGGCGGAGCTGCACCTCCATATCGAGGGCAGTCTCGAGCCCGAGCAGATGTTTGCCTTCGCGCGCCGCAACCGCATCGAAATTCCTTTCCGATCGGTCGAAGCCCTGCGGGCCGCTTACAGCTTCACACGGCTGCAGGACTTCCTCGACATCTACTATCAAGGCGCCGACGTGCTCCGCACCGAGGAGGATTTTCACGATCTGGCGCTCGCATATTTCGAGCGCGCGCATCGTGACGGCGTCGTTCATGCGGAGATTTTCTTCGATCCCCAGACGCATACCGATCGCGGCCTGCCTTTCGGCGTGGCCGCCGATGGTTTGCTGGCGGGCATGAAATCCGCGGAGGAGAAGTGGGGGATAACCTCGAAGCTGATCCTCTGCTTCCTCCGCCACCTTGATGAATCCGCCGCGTTCGCGACCTTGCAGGCGGCCGAACCCTGGCTCGACCGGATCGCGGCGGTCGGCCTCGACAGTTCGGAGGTCGGCCATCCGCCCGAGAAATTCGCGCGCGTTTTCGCGGCGGCAGGATCGGAAGGGCTGAAACGGGTGGCGCATGCCGGTGAGGAAGGCCCACCTGATTATGTGCGCGAGGCGCTCGATTTGCTGCGCATCGATCGGCTCGACCATGGCAATCGCGCGCTCGACGATCCCGATCTGGTCACGCGGCTGGCGCGAACGGGGATGGCGCTCACCGTCTGTCCACTGTCCAACCTGAAACTCTGCGTGGTGAAGGATATGGCGGCGCATCCGATTCCCCGCATGTTGAAGCTTGGCTTGCGCGCTACCGTCAATTCGGACGATCCGGCCTATTTCGGCGGCTATGTCGCGGACAATTACCGCGCGATCGCGCCCCTGGTCGACCGCGAGGCGCTCATCACGCTCGCGCGCAACAGCTTCCTCGGCTCCTTCTTGTCCGACGAGGCTGTAACCCGCCATCTTCGCACGATCGAAACCTTTGCCGCATGACCCAGCCTGATCTCTCCTTCATCCCCTATCCTGAGTTCGTCGCCGATGTGCAGGCTGTCGCGGCTGCACTGGAAGCGGACGGGTGGCGGCCCGACCATATCGTTGGCATCGGCCGGGGCGGCCTCGTGCCGGCCGCCTATCTCTCGCACCGGATGGGTATTTCGCTGCTCTCGGTCGATTACAGTTCGGGCGTGCCTAGTTTCGCCGAGGAACTGATGGAAAAGCTCGCTGCCGCGACACGTGAGGGGCGCACGATCCTGCTCGTGGATGACATCAACGACAGCGGCGGTACGCTCGAAGCGCTGCGCCGGTCGCTGCTCGATCATGGCGCGGTCGACCGATGCGTCCGCCTCGCAGTGCTGATCGACAATCTGCGCTCACGGGCGAGGGTCGATTATCGTTCACGCACGATCGATCGTGCGACCGACAAACGATGGTTCGTCTTTCCGTGGGAAGCGATGGCTGAGCGACGGACCCTGCTGGAGGAGGCGGAGGCGGTTCCCGAGCGGCTCGGCTGACCGTCAACGATGTTCCCTTGCTGTTCCGCCCGCGCTACAAGGCCGCATGGAGGAATCGCAGCCGCGCAAGATCATCCATATCGACATGGATGCTTTCTACGCCTCGGTCGAGCAGCGTGATAATCCGGAGCTGCGCGGCCAGCCGGTCGCAGTCGGCGGCGCGCGCGAGCGCGGGGTGGTGGCGGCGGCCAGTTACGAGGCGCGCAAATATGGCGTGCGATCGGCCATGCCCTCGGTCACGGCGAGGCGGCGCTGTCCCGATCTGATCTTCGTCAAGCCGCGCTTCGACGTCTATTCCGCAATCAGTCGCCAGATCCGCGCGATCTTTGCTGATTATACCAGCCTGATCGAACCGCTCTCGCTCGACGAGGCCTATCTGGACGTGAGCGGCGTGGAATCCGCACGCGCGGTCGCCGAGCAGATCAGGGCGCGGATCAAGGCGGAATTGGGCCTCACCGCGTCTGCCGGTGTCTCCTATAACAAGTTCATCGCCAAGCTGGCATCGGATCAGAACAAGCCCGATGGGCTGTGCGTGATCACCCCGGCCAACGGCCCGCGCTTCGTGGAAAGCCTGCCCGTCTCGCGCTTCCATGGCGTGGGCCCCAAGACCGCTGAGCGGATGAAGGCGCTCGGAATCGAGACCGGCGCGGACCTGAAGGCGCAGAGCATCCAGTTCCTGAAGGCGCATTTCGGCAGCTTCGCCGATTATCTGTTCGGCGCCGCGCGCGGGATGGACGACCGGCCGGTGCGGTCAAACCGGATCCTGAAATCGGTCGGAGCCGAGCGGACCTTCTTCAACGATATGACCGATCCCCGCGACCTGGCCGAGGCGCTCGAAACGGTGCTGGACGGGCTGATGCCGCGGATCAAACGCTCCGGCGCCGCGGGGCGGACGGTGACGCTCAAGGTAAAATTCGCCGATTTCCGCATCATCACGCGCGCGCGGAGCTTCACCGCTTTGGTCAACGATCGCGCGACGATCGGTGCGGCCGGGCATGCGCTATTGGCGGCACTCTGCCCGGTCCCGCTCGGCATCCGCCTGCTCGGGATCACGCTTTCGGCGCTGTCGGATGGTGAAGACGAGGCGTTGCCGCAACTCGACCTGGCGATCTGATCTTCCCAAATCTTCGCCGCCTAAACTTTCGTTTCGGATCTGAGGAAAAACTATCGCGCCCGCCACGTTGACAGGGAAGGGCGTGGCTTCCACCTCTTCGGTTCACAAGAGGGGAAGCGTCATGCGTCGCCCGTTCGGACGAAATTACGCATTCGTTGTTGCCGGAGTGACCTTCGCCGCCCTGCTGGTGGCGGCGGGCCTGCGCGCTGCGCCGGGCGTGCTGATGGTGCCGATAGGCGCCAATTTCGGTTGGAGCCGCTCGACCGTCTCGACTGCGGCTGCGGTCGGTATCTGCCTCTATGGGCTGGTGGGGCCGTTTGCGGCCGCCCTGATGCAGACCCTCGGCATTCGCCGCACGATGATGGGCGGGCTCGCGCTGATGGCTTCGGCGACCTTCGCCAGCCTGTGGATGCGCGAGCCCTGGCATTATATCGCGACGTGGGGCGTAATTTCGGGCATCGGCAGCGGTGCGGTTGCGTCCGTGATGGGTGCGGCCGTGGTCAATCGCTGGTTCGCCTCGCGGCAGGGCCTGATCATGGGCGCGCTGACCGCCTCGACCGCGACCGGATCGCTGATCTTCCTGCCCTTCATGGCCTATCTGTCACGGCAGGGCGCGTGGCAGCCCGTCGTCTGGTTCGTGAGCGTCGGCTGTGCGCTCCTGATCCCGATCGTCTGGTTGCTCTTGCCCGAGCATCCCGGCGATATCGGCACGGAGCGGTTCGGCGCCACCGCGGAATCGCCGCCACCCAAGCCGCCGCGCGGCGCGCCCAGCGTCGGCCTTGCCTTTACCGCGCTGCGTACCGCCAGCCGGTCGCCCATGTTCTGGTTGCTGTTCGGCACCTTCTTCATCTGCGGGCTGACGACCAACGGCCTCGTCGGCACGCATCTGATCGCTTATTGCGGAGACCATGGCATTCCGCCGGTACAGGCCGCGGGCCTGCTGTCGCTGATGGGCCTATTCGATCTGTTCGGCACCACCGGCTCGGGCTGGCTGACCGACCGGTACGACCCGCGCAAATTGCTGTTCGTCTATTATGGCCTGCGCGGTCTGTCGCTGATGGCCTTGCCCTTCCTCGATTTCGGCGCCGGTAGCCTCACCACCTTTGCCATCTTCTACGGGCTCGACTGGATCGCGACCGTGCCGCCCACGGTGAAATTGGCGAGCCAGACATTCGGCGAACGCGATGCGCCGATCATTTTCGGCTGGGTGTTCGTTGGCCATCAATTGGGTGCGTCGGTGGCGGCGTTCGGCGCGGGGTGGGTGCGGACAATGGTGGGAACCTACGACCCGGCCTTCTTCGTCGCGGGCGCGTTCGGTGTCGCGGCGGCCCTGGTGCTGATCGGCTGGCGGGGAAAGCGGGCACCGGCTTTGGCGGTGGCGGCGGCATAAACGCACGCCTTGGGCCGCCCGAACCGGCTTGACCTTCCGCGCAATAAAGTTTCAGGCGTTACTTTCCACTTGGAGAGTGAGACGTGCTGGAGATCCTGCAGAAGCTCGAAGAGAAGCGGGCCCAGGCCAGATTGGGCGGTGGGCAGAAGCGCATCGATGCGCAACATGCCAAGGGACGCCTGACCGCGCGCGAGCGGTTGCAGGTGCTGCTCGATCCCGGCTCGTTCGAAGAGCTCGACATGTATGTCGAACATAATTGCGTCGATTTCGGCATGGCCGACCAGGTCATCCCCGGCGATGGCGTGGTTACCGGATCGGGCACGATCAATGGCCGCCTTGTCTATGTCTTCAGCCAGGATTTCACCGTGTTCGGCGGCTCGCTGTCCGAAAGGCATGCGCAGAAAATCTGCAAGGTTATGGACATGGCGCTCAAATATGGCGCGCCTGTCATCGGCCTCAACGATTCGGGCGGCGCGCGCATCCAGGAAGGCGTCGCCAGCCTCGGCGGTTATGCGGAAGTGTTCCAGCGCAACGTGCTCGCCTCCGGCGTCGTGCCGCAGATCAGCCTCATAATGGGGCCGTGCGCGGGCGGCGCGGTCTATTCGCCCGCGATGACCGACTTCATCTTCATGGTGAAGGACAGCAGCTACATGTTCGTGACCGGGCCAGAGGTGGTAAAGACGGTCACCAACGAGGTGGTTACGCAAGAGGAACTGGGCGGCGCGGTCACGCATACCGGCAAATCGGGCGTGGCCGACGTCGCGTTCGAGAACGACATCGAAGCCCTGCTCGCGACGCGCGACTTCTTCGATTTCCTGCCGCTCTCCAACCGCCATGCCTTGCCCGAGCGGCCGACGCAGGATCCGTGGGACCGGCAGGATCCGAGCCTAGATACGCTCATCCCCGACAGCGCGAACAAGCCCTATGACATGAAGGAGCTGATCGCGAAGGTGGTCGACGAGGGCGACTTCTTCGAAATCCAGCCGACGCATGCCGCCAACATCATTTGCGGCTTTGGCCGGATCGAGGGGCGCACCGTCGGCATCGTCGCCAACCAGCCGATGGTGCTGGCGGGTGTGCTCGACATCAATTCATCGAAGAAGGCGGCGCGCTTCGTGCGTTTTTGCGATGCATTCGAGATCCCGATCGTGACCTTCGTCGACGTGCCCGGCTTCCTGCCCGGCACCAGCCAGGAGCATGGCGGCATCATCAAGCACGGCGCCAAATTGCTGTTCGCTTATGGCGAGGCGACCGTACCCAAGATCACCGTCATCACGCGCAAGGCCTATGGCGGCGCCTATGACGTGATGGCTTCCAAGCATCTGCGCGGTGACCTCAATTATGCCTGGCCGACCGCCGAGATCGCGGTGATGGGTGCCAAGGGCGCGGTCGAGATCATCTTCCGTCAGGAGGCCAAAGATCCCGAAAAGCTGGCCCAGCGCACCGCCGAATATGAAGCGCGTTTTGCCAACCCGTTCGTGGCGGCGTCCAAGGGCTTCATCGACGAGGTGATCATGCCGCATTCGACGCGCCGAAGGATTGCGCTGGGCCTGCGCAAACTGCGCGACAAGCAGCTCGAAAATCCCTGGAAGAAGCACGACAATATTCCGCTATGAAATTTGGCCCGCTCAACCATGTCGGCATTGCCACGCCGTCAATCGAACGGGCGGTCGCACTCTATCGCGACCTGCTCGGCGCGACCATCATCCGCGAGCCGTTTGACCTGCCCGCACAGAAGGTGCGTGTCTGCTTCATCGATACGCCCAACAGCCAGATCGAACTGCTGGAGCCGCTGGGCGAGGATTCGCCGATCGCCAGGTTCCTCGCGAAGAATCCGACCGGCGGGCAGCACCATGTCTGTTTCGAGGTGCCCGATGTCGTTGCCGCCAAGGCCGAACTGGAAGCCAAGGGTGCCACCGTATTGGGCGAACCGCGTATCGGCGCGCACGGGACGCTCGTGATATTCGTGCACCCCAGGGATATGGGCGGCGTATTGGTCGAGTTGATGGAGACGCCCGTTGGCGCGCACTGAAGACTGGAAGGCGCTCGCCGACAAGGAGGTCAAGGGCCGGGACCTGACCTGGCACACGCCTGAAGGTATCGGCGTCAAACCCCTGTACACGCAGGAGGATGTGGAAGCGATCGACCCCGGCCTGCCGGGTTTCGCTCCCTTCACGCGCGGGGTACGCGCCTCGATGTATGCGGGCCGGCCCTGGACGATCCGCCAATATGCCGGTTTTTCCACTGCCGAGGAATCGAACGCTTTCTATCGCCGCAATCTGGCCGCGGGGCAGAAGGGGCTTTCGGTCGCCTTCGATCTCGCGACGCATAGGGGCTATGACAGTGACCACCCGCGCGTGGTGGGCGACGTCGGCAAGGCCGGCGTCGCGATCGACACGGTCGAGGACATGAAGATCCTGTTCGACGGCATTCCGCTCGACAAGATGTCGGTCAGCATGACGATGAACGGCGCGGTGATCCCCATCCTCGCCTTCTTCATCGTCGCGGGTGAGGAGCAGGGTGTCCCCCAGGCAATGCTCGACGGGACCATCCAGAACGACATCCTGAAGGAGTTCATGGTCCGCAACACCTACATTTACCCGCCTGCGCCCAGCATGCGGATCGTGTCGGACATCATCGCCTACACTTCGGCCAGGATGCCGAAGTTCAACTCCATTTCCATCTCCGGCTATCATATGCAGGAGGCTGGCGCGACGGCGGTGCAGGAGCTGGCCTTCACCATCGCCGATGGCAAGGAATATGCCAGGGCGGCGATGGCTGCGGGCCTGGATATCGACGCGTTTGCAGGGCGTTTGAGCTTCTTCTTCGCAATCGGCATGAATTTTTTCATGGAGGTGGCGAAGCTGCGTGCGGCGCGCAAATTGTGGCACGGCATCATGGACGGGCTCGGCGCCAAGGACGAACGCTCCAAGATGCTGCGCACGCATTGCCAGACGTCGGGCGTCAGCCTGACCGAGCAGGATCCGTACAACAATGTGATCCGCACCACGGTCGAGGCGATGGCGGCGGCGTTGGGCGGCACCCAGTCGCTCCATACTAATGCCCTGGACGAGGCAATCGCGCTGCCCACTGACTTTTCGGCGCGGATCGCGCGCAATACCCAACTGGTGCTGCAGGAAGAAACCGGCATCACCCGCGTCGTCGATCCGCTCGGCGGGTCTTATTATGTCGAGGCGCTGACCCAGGAATTGCACGACCGTGCGCTGGAGATCATCGAACGGGTCGATGCGGAAGGCGGCATGGCCCAGGCCGTCGCCGCCGGCTGGCCCAAGGCGATGATCGAGGAAGCTTCGGCCGCGCGCGCCGCGCGCGTCGACCGGCACGAGGATGTGATCGTCGGTGTCAACAAATATGTGCTCGCCGAACAGGACGAACTGTCGATCCTCGATGTCGACAACCATGCCGTTCGCGCGGGCCAGATCGCGCGGATCGAAAAGGTGAAAGCGGCGCGGAACGAGACTGCCTGCCAGAAAGCGCTCGATGCGTTGCGTGAAGGCGCGAGCGGCAAGGCCAACCTGCTGGGCCTCGCGGTCGAAGCGGCGCGTGCACGGGCCACGCTGGGCGAGATCAGCCTAGCGCTGGAGGACATATTCGGGCGCTATGGCACCATTCCGACGCCGGTAACGGGTGTCTATGGTGGCGCCTACCGGGACGATCGCCGCTGGGCCGCCTTGGTCGAGGGGGTCGCCGCGGTTGCCAACCGCCAGGGCCGCCGCCCGCGCATGCTGGTCGCCAAGATGGGGCAGGACGGACATGATCGCGGCGCCAACCTTGTCTCCTCCGCCTTCGGGGACTTAGGTTTCGACGTCATTCCGGGCCCCTTGTTCCAGACGCCGGCCGAGGCCGCGGCGCTTGCGCTCGAGGAAAATGTCGACGTGGTCGGCGCTTCCAGCCTGGCGGCAGGACACAAGACACTCATCCCCGAACTGATCCGCCATCTGCGCGACGCAGGACGCCCGGACATCAAGGTTGTGGCGGGTGGCGTTATTCCCGCACAGGACTATGCCTATTTGCGGGATGCCGGAGTCCAGGCGATTTTCGGGCCCGGTACCAATCTGGTCGAAGCGGCGGGCGAAGTGCTGCGGCTGCTCGGCCACAATCTCCCGCCCGAAGGGCTGAACGAGGCTGCTGAATGAACGACATCACCGATCTGACCCGTCCGCCAGTTCCCGCGCTCAGCCGCGATGATGTGGCGGCCCTGTTCGATCTGCCTTTCATGGACCTCGTCTTCCGCGCGGCGGAGGTGCATCGCGCGCATCACGATCCCAACCAAGTCGAACGCGCGACCCTGCTGTCGATCAAGACCGGCGGCTGCGCCGAGGATTGCGGCTATTGTTCGCAATCGGTCCATGCCGAGAGCGGGCTCAAGGCCTCCAAGCTGATGGACGTCGAAGCGGTGCTGGAGGCGGCGCGCGAGGCCAAGGCGGCGGGATCGCAGCGTTTCTGCATGGGGGCTGCCTGGCGCGAGCCCAAGGATCGCGACATGGACGCGATCTGCGCGATGGTGGAAGGCGTCAACGCGCTCGGCCTGCAGAGCTGCATGACGCTCGGCATGCTCACCGATGCGCAGGCGGAGCGGCTGGGTCAGGCCGGGCTCGATTATTACAACCATAACCTCGACACCTCGCCCGAACATTATGACAAGGTTATCACTACCCGCACCTGGCAGGATCGGATCGACACGCTCGATCGCGTGCGCGGGCAGGGGATCAACGTCTGCTGCGGCGGGATCGTCGGCATGGGCGAAACGCGTGAGGATCGCGTCGGCTTCCTCCATGCGCTCGCGACCCTGCCCGAGCCGCCAGAGAGCGTTCCGATCAACGCGCTCGTGCCGGTGCCGGGCACGGTGCTGGGCGATATCCTCAAAGACGTCCCGAGCGCGCGGATCGACGATATCGAATTCGTCCGCACGGTGGCGGTCGCGCGTATCCTGATGCCCACCTCCGTCGTGCGGCTGTCCGCCGGCCGCGAGAGCATGTCGGATGCCACCCAGGCGCTCTGCTTCCTGGCCGGGGCGAGCTCGATCTTCACCGGTGACAAATTGCTGACCACGAGCAATGCCGGCACCGACAAAGACGCGATATTGTTCGAAAAATTGGGTTTAAACGCTTGAATGGAAAGGCAAGCCTGCTTGCCTTCGCGCTGAGCGCGGCGCTGCTCGGCAGCTGCGCGCGCACGGGCCAGAAAGCCTTGCCGGCTTTGTCCACGACCGGCCGGTACGACAATGCGCCAATCCTGGCCGATTTCGTGCGCCGGGTCTGCATCGACGCATCGGCGGATGCCCGGCATGCGGCGCAGATCATGGACGAAATCGGCTGGAAGGGGCGCCAGGCCGTGCCCGGCCAGGAAGAGGGCGAACTGAGCCTCTGGAAATGGCCGCACGTCCAACTGGCCCGCGCCGCGACCCCCGTAACCGCGCGCGAGTCGAGCGTCTGGACCTGCCAGGTCGCCGTCGACGGGGCGGTGGCGCCGCAGATCAACCGCATGGAAACCTCGCTGCGGCGCGACGTCGGAAACCGCCGGATATTCGAATCGCAGCCCGGCGACTGGCATTGGAAACCGTCGATCCTCACCGAAGGGCATATCGCGCTCGATCGGGGGAAGGCGCCAGGCAGCCTTACCATCTCTGTCGAATATGCAGACCTGAAGCCGCTTAAAGCCTTGTTTGGGAAGTAGGATGTTCTCGAAGATTTTGATCGCCAATCGTGGCGAGATCGCCTGCCGCGTGATCCGCACCGCACGCAGGATGGGCATCAAGACGGTGGCGGTCTATTCGGACGCCGACGCACGCGCACCGCATGTCGAGATGGCGGACGAGAAGGTGCGGCTTGGGCCGCCGCCCGCGGCGCAATCCTATCTCCTGGCCGAAGCGATCCTGCTCGCGGCCAGGGAAAGCGGCGCCGAGGCGGTGCACCCGGGCTACGGCTTCCTGTCCGAGCGCGAGAGTTTTGCGCAATTGCTGGCGGATAACGGGATCGCCTTCATCGGGCCGCCGCCGAAGGCCATCGCCGCGATGGGTGACAAGATCGAATCGAAGAAGCTCGCCTTGGCGGCGGGCGTTTCGGTCGTGCCCGGCTTCATCGGCGAGATCCGCGATACCGGCCACGCGGTCGAGATCGCCAACGGCATCGGCTATCCGGTGATGATGAAGGCGTCGGCCGGCGGCGGGGGCAAGGGCATGCGGCTTGCCTGGTCCGAGCAAGACGTGCGCGAGACGTTCGACAGCGTGCGCCGCGAGGGCCTCGCTTCGTTCGGCGACGATCGTATCTTCATCGAGAAGTTCGTCGAAAGCCCGCGCCATATCGAGATACAGCTGCTCGGCGACCAGCACGGCAATATCGTCTATCTCGGCGAGCGCGAATGCTCGGTCCAGCGCCGCCACCAGAAGGTGGTCGAGGAAGCGCCGTCGCCCTTCGTCACGCCCGAGATGCGCAAGGCTATGGGCGAACAGGCGGTGCAGCTCGCCAAGGCAGTCGGCTACTTCAGCGCGGGCACGGTCGAGTTCATCGCCGGCGCCGACCGCAGCTTCTACTTCCTGGAGATGAACACACGGCTCCAGGTGGAACATCCCGTCACCGAATATGTGACCGGTCTCGATCTGGTCGAGCAGATGCTGCGCGTCGCCAATGGCGAGAGGCTCGGTTTCACGCAGGACGATGTGCAGCTCAAGGGCTGGGCGATCGAGAATCGCGTCTATGCGGAGGATCCTTATCGGGGCTTCCTGCCCTCGACGGGACGGCTGGTGCGCTATCGCCCGCCGGCCGAGACTGCCGATGTGCGCGTCGATGACGGCGTGGTCGAGGGATCGGAGATTTCGATGTTCTACGATCCGATGATCGCGAAGCTCGTCACCTATGGCGATACGCGCGAGGAGGCGATCGACACCGCCGTGGCGGCGCTCGACCGGTTCGAGATCGACGGCATCGGCCACAATGTCGATTTCCTCTCCGCGCTGATGCAGCATCCGCGCTTCCGCGAAGGCAGGCTCACCACCGGCTTTATCGCCGAGGAATATCCCGACGGTTTCCATGGCGCGCCGGTGCCGGAGGCGCTGACCGCCAAATTGTCCGCCGTGGCGGGCGTCGTTGCCGGCGTTGAGGCGCAGCGTGCGGCGGCCATCGACGGGCGGCTCAACGGGCCGATCCAGCCGACCAGCGAATGGATCGTGTCGATGGACGGTGCGCAGCATCGCGTCGCGATCGAGGATGATGTGGTGACGGTGGATGGCACCGCCATGGTGGTGGACGCGCCCTATGAGCCAGGCCAGCGCCTGATCGAGGCAATGATCGACGGTGAGCCATTGTCGATGCGGCTCGCGCGCACGCGGCTCGGCTGGAAGCTGACCACGCGGGGACGTAGCCACGATCTGCGCCTGCTGCCGCCGCATGTCGCTGATCTGGCGACGCATATGATCGAGAAGACCCCGCCGGACCTGTCGCGTTTCCTGCTCTGTCCGATGCCGGGCCTCCTCACCGCGCTCCATGTGGAGGAAGGCGACAAGGTCGAGGCGGGCCAGCCGCTGGCAGTGGTCGAGGCGATGAAGATGGAAAATATCCTGCGCGCCGAGAAAGCCGGCGTGGTCGCGAAGGTCGACGCTACGCCCGGCGACAGTCTCGCGGTCGATGCGGTTATCCTGGAGTTCGAGGTGTAGCAATCAGTGGCGGGACACGGCATAGACGGTTTCAAACGATACTAGTTTGAGGATCCAATGACGGCCGAACCCCTCGATTTCGCGTTGGGCGAAATGGCGGACACGATCCGCGAAACCACGGCGCGCTTTGCCGCCGATCGGATCGCGCCGATCGCACGCAAGGTGGACGAGGAGGATTGGTTCCCCATCCAGCTCTGGCCCGAAATGGGCGCGCTCGGCCTCCACGGCATCACCGTCGCCGAGCAATATGGCGGGCTCGGGCTCGGCTATCTCGAACATGTGATCGCGGTCGAGGAGGTCAGCCGCGCCTCCGCCTCGGTCGGTTTGTCCTATGGCGCGCATTCGAACCTGTGCGTCAATCAGATCCACCGTTGGGGCAACCCCGACCAGAAGGCCAAATATCTGCCCAAGCTAATCTCGGGCGAGCATGTCGGCAGCCTCGCCATGTCGGAGGCCGGTGCAGGGTCGGATGTGGTCTCGATGAAGACCCGCGCCGACAGGGTCGATGGCGGCTATCGCCTCAACGGCACCAAATTCTGGATCACCAACGCGGCCTATGCCGAGACGTTGGTGGTTTACGCCAAGACAACGCCCGACGCAGGCGCAAGGGGTATCACCGCCTTCCTGATCGAGAAAGGCATGCCTGGCTTCTCGATCGGCCAGAAGATCGACAAGATGGGCATGCGCGGCTCTCCGACGGCTGAACTGGTGTTCGACGATTGCTTCGTGCCCGACGAGAATGTGCTCGGCCCGCTCGACGGCGGGGTGAAGGTGCTGATGTCGGGACTGGATTATGAGCGCGTCGTGCTGTCCGGCACGCAGCTCGGCATCATGCAGGCGTGCATCGACACCGTCATGCCCTACCTCCAGGAACGCAAGCAGTTCGGCAAACCGATCGGCGCCTTCCAGCTGATGCAGGCCAAGGTCGCCGACATGTATGTCGCGCTCAATTCGGCGCGGGCTTATTCCTATGCGGTGGCGCGCGCCTGCGATGCGGGCAAGACCACGCGGTTCGACGCGGCGGGCGCCATCCTGCTCGCGAGCGAGAATGCGGTGAAGGTCGCCAACGAGGCGATCCAGGCGCTGGGCGGGGCGGGCTATACCAAGGACTGGCCGGTCGAGCGCTATTATCGCGACGCCAAGCTGCTCGATATCGGGGCGGGGACCAACGAGGTCCGGCGCATGCTGATCGGCCGGGAATTGCTGGGGGTATGATGGCCTCAGCCAAAAAGCCCCTCCCTCCCGAGGGAGGGGTTGGGGTGGATGGGTCCGCTGGCGGCGGCGCACCCGCGTGCCATCGGACTGGCGGCACCCACCCCCTAACGCCCTCCCTGGGCAGGGAGGGGGGACGATGACCACGCTCACCTCCCTCGTCGACCCATCCTCGGAAACCTTCCGGACCAACGCAGCCCATAATCGCACGCTTGCCGCCGAACTCCGTGCCAAGGTCGCGCAGGCCGCCTTGGGTGGCTCCGAATCCTCCCGCGAGCGCCATGTCGCGCGCGGCAAGTTGCTCCCCCGCGATCGCGTCACGCGTTTGCTCGATCCTGCCTCGCCCTTCCTCGAGATCAGCCAGCTCGCCGCCAACGGTCTTTATGGCGACGAAGTGCCCGGCGCGGGCATGATCGCGGGTATCGGCCGCGTTTCCGGCCGCGAGGTGATGATCGTCGCCAACGACAGCACCGTCAAAGGCGGGACCTATTATCCGCTGACGGTAAAGAAGCATCTTCGCGCGCAGGAGATCGCGCAGGAAAACAGGCTTCCCTGCATCTATCTGGTCGACAGCGGCGGCGCCAACCTGCCGCACCAGGCGGAGGTTTTTCCCGACCGCGACCATTTCGGGCGGATCTTCTTCAATCAGGCCAACATGTCGGCGCAAGGCATTTCGCAGATCGCGGCGGTGATGGGCAGCTGCACAGCGGGCGGCGCCTATGTGCCCGCGATGTCCGACGAAAGCGTGATCGTGCGTGGGCAGGGGACGATCTTCCTCGCGGGGCCGCCGCTGGTGAAGGCGGCGACAGGGGAGGTGATATCGGCGGAGGAACTGGGCGGCGCGGAGACGCACGGGCGCAAGTCGGGCGTGGTCGACCATATCGCCGAGAATGACGAGCATGCGCTCACGATCGTGCGCGATATCGTGGCGACGCTGGGACGCGTGCCCGACAGCGGCATCGACCTCACCGATCCGCGTCCGCCCAAATATGACGCGCAGGACTTGTACGGCATCGTGCCGACGGACGTGCGCGCGCCTTATGACGTGCATGAGGTGATCGCACGGATCGTCGACGGGTCCGAGCTACACGAGTTCAAGGCCAGTTACGGAACCACTTTGGTCTGCGGCTTCGCGCGCATCTGGGGCATGCCGGTCGCGATCCTCGCCAATAACGGTGTCCTGTTCAGCGAGAGCGCGCAAAAGGGCGCGCACTTCATCGAGCTCGCCTGCCAGCGCCGGGTGCCGTTGCTGTTCCTGCAGAATATTTCCGGCTTCATGGTCGGCGGTAAATATGAGGCGGAAGGCATTGCGAAACATGGCGCAAAACTGGTGACGGCGGTTGCAACCGCGTCCGTGCCCAAGATCACTTTACTGATCGGGGGGAGCTTCGGCGCGGGTAATTACGGCATGTGCGGCCGCGCCTATCAACCCCGCTTCCTTTTCAGCTGGCCGAATGCGCGGATCAGCGTGATGGGGGGCGAGCAGGCGGCCTCGGTACTCGCCACCGTTCACCGCGACGCGGACAGTTGGACGCCCGAACAGGCCGAAGCATTCAAGGCGCCGATCCGCCAGAAATATGAGGATGAGGGCAACCCCTATTACGCCACCGCGCGTCTGTGGGACGACGGCATCATCGATCCGGTCCAGACCCGCGACGTGCTGGGTCTCGCCTTTGCCGCCACGCTGAACGCGCCGATGCCGGATCGCGCGCAGTTCGGCGTCTTCAGGATGTGATGATGAAGGACCGCCTGTTCCTGCTGGAAAATGAGTTTGCCGACGCGGATCTTCCGGGACGGCGTTTCTACTGCCGCGACTGCATCACTCTAAACGGCCTTCTCGCCGCTTTCCCCGACCGAGTGGCAGAGCTGGACGTCATCCGTGTTCCGCATCGGCATCCGCGCGAGGCGGTGATCGACGCGATCGGCGCCGAGAATCAATGGCTACCGGTTCTGGTCTTCGGCGATGCGGGGCGGGCGGACCTTGCCGATGGCGAATATCAAGGGCGAATGTTCGTGCGGGAGATGCCGCATCTGCTGCATGCACTCCACCTCCGCCATGGTTTTCCGGAGCCCCATCCATGATCCTTGCGCTTCTTCTAGCCGCCGATACGGCCAAATTGCCCAAATGGAACGCGCTCCCGCCCGACAGCAGCGCCGAAGCCGCCGTCCTGGCGCCGATCAATGCGATGTTCGCCGGCCTGGAGGCGCGCGATCCGGCGATGATCCTAAGCCAGACTCGCCCCGATGGCGGCGCGACCGCCGTGGCCGAGAAGACGGACGGAACCCGGACCATCCGTCACGAAAGCTGGGCGGACTTTGCCGCCCGCATCAAGTCCGGTCCCGAACATTATCGCGAGAAACTGCTCGATCCCGCGGTCGAGATCGATGGCGACATCGCGATGGTGTGGGGACGTTATGTCTTCACGATCGATGACAAGGTCCACCATTGCGGCGTCGACCATTTCGATCTGATCCGCGAGAATGGCGCCTGGAAGATACAGAACATCACCTGGTCGTCGCGGACGACGGGTTGCGAAGGCTGACGTGATCCAATCTCTCCTCATCGCCAATCGCGGCGAGATTGCGCGGCGGGTCATCCGCACGGCGCGCGCGATGGATATTCGTACAATCGCGGTGCATTCGGACGTCGATGCCGACATGCCGTTCGTGCGTGAAGCGGACGAGGCTGTGTGCATCGGGGCCGCGCCGGCGCGGGAGAGCTATCTCGACCAGAGCAAGATACTCGCTGCGGCGAAGCAGACGGGGGCGCAGGCGATCCATCCCGGCTATGGCTTCCTGTCCGAAAATGCCGAGTTCGCCGAGGCGGTCATCGCGGCGGGCCTGGTGTGGGTGGGCGCGCCGCCCGCCGCGATCCGGGCAATGGGGCTCAAGGACGCCGCCAAGGCGCTGATGGCCAAAGCGGGCGTGCCCGTGACGCCCGGCTATCTGGGCGAGGATCAAGACCCCGAGCGATTGCAGGCCGAGGCCGACGGGATCGGATATCCGGTGCTGATCAAGGCGGTGGCGGGCGGCGGCGGCAAGGGGATGCGCCGCGTCGAGCGATCCGAGGACTTCGCCGACGCGCTCGCGTCCTGCCGGCGCGAGGCAGCCTCCGCCTTCGGTGACGATCGCGTGCTGATCGAGAAATATGTGCTGAACCCGCGCCATATCGAGGTGCAGATATTCGGTGACGCGCACGGCAACGTGGTTCACCTGTTCGAGCGCGATTGCTCGCTCCAGCGGCGCCACCAGAAAGTGATCGAGGAAGCGCCCGCGCCGGGCATGGACGAGACCACGCGCGAGGCGATCTGTGCGGCGGCGGTCAAGGCAGCCAAGGCGGTCGATTATGTCGGCGCGGGTACGATCGAATTCATCGCCGATGCCTCGGAAGGCCTGCGCGCCGACCGCATCTGGTTCATGGAGATGAACACGCGGCTGCAGGTCGAGCATCCGGTGACCGAGGAGATTACCGGCCAGGACCTGGTGGAATGGCAGCTTCGCGTGGCCTCGGGCGAGCCCTTGCCAAGGCAGCAGCATGAACTCGCTATCGACGGCTGGGCGATGGAGGCCCGTCTCTATGCCGAGGATCCGGCCAAGGGCTTCCTGCCGTCGATCGGCCGCCTCGATCACCTCTTCCTTCCCGACCATATGGCGCGTGTCGAAAGCGGAGTGGAGCAGGGCAATCGCGTTTCGCCTTATTACGATCCCATGATCGCCAAGCTGGTGACGCATGGGGCCAGCAGGGACGAAGCGCGGCGTGCCCTGGTCGATGCGGCGAACGACTCCGTCGTGTGGCCGGTCCGTACGAACGCGACTTTCCTCGCGCGATTGGCGGAGGACGAGGCGTTCGCGTCGGCAATGATCGATACCGGATACATCGAACGCAACCTCGACCGACTCCTGCCGGAGAGTTCTGCGAATGAGGTGGTGCTTCGAGCCGGTGCGGTTGCCTGCGTCTATGCCGCGCTCGATGGCAAGATGCCGCATCAGGTTGGTAAAGGGCTTTACAGGCGGCGCGAAATCGCGGCGCCCTGGAATAGCCTGTTCGGCTTTCGCTGTAACGCCGAGCCGGACCGGCGCGTCGTTCTGGTCGTTGATGGCGAACGCCGGGAAATCACGCTCGATCGGTCGTCACTCGAAGAGCATACCGAGCTGCAAGCCTGGGTCGAAGGGTGTGGAGCGACGATCCTCGCCGGACAGCATAGTCAGGTCCACGCTTTCACGTTGAGCGCGTCGGCGAATGCTGACTCGGGAGGTATTGCCGGCGACGGAAGCCTGCGCGCGCCCATGCCTGGCCGTATCGTCTCGGTCGATATCGCCGAGGGCGACGCCGTCACCGCCGGCCAGAAACTGGTGGTGATCGAGGCGATGAAGATGGAGCAGGGGCTGATCGCGCCGTTCGACGGCGTGGTCGCGGAGCTGATGGCGGTTGCGGGCGCGCAGGTGAGCGAAGGCGCCTTGCTCGCGCGGATCGAGAAACCGCAAGCGTGAACAGGCTTCACATCCGCGATGCTGGGCTGATGGACCTGCCCGAGATCGTCGCCCTGCTGGCCGATGACGACAAGGGCCGCGTGCGCGAGACGGTGGGCGACACGCTCGACGCGGGCTACGGCATGGCCTTCGCCGCGATCGATGCGGATCCCAATCAGCGCCTGCTCGTGGCCGAGTTGGAGGGCGCGATCGTCGGCACCTTCCAGCTGAGCTTCCTGCCCGGCCTGTCCTTCCGCGGCGCCTGGCGCGGGCAGATCGAGGCGGTGCGGATAGCCCGGCCCTTGCGCGGGGAGGGGCTGGGGCGCGAGATGATATTGTGGGCGGTCGACCGCTGCCGCGAGCGCGGCTGCCGGATGGTCCAGCTCACCACGCACAAGAGCCGGGAACGCGCGCACGCCTTTTACGAGCGGCTGGGGTTCGAGCGGAGCCATATCGGCATGAAGCTCCACCTCGACGGCGCGGGCGTGTAGGGGGAGGGGCTATGGCTGGCCGGCATTATGACGAATGGCAGGTGGGCGACCGGATCGAGCATCCGATCCGCCGCACGGTGACCGAGACCGACAATCTGCTCTTCTCGACGCTGACGCATAATCCGCAGCCGCTGCACATCGATGCGGAGGCGGCGAAGGCGAGCGAGTTCGGGCAGATCCTCGTCAACGGCACCTTCACATTCAGCCTCATGGTGGGCCTGTCGGTCGCCGAAACCACGCTCGGAACGCTCATCGCCAATCTGGGCTACGACAAATTGGTGATGCCCAAGCCCGTTTTCCTGGGCGACACGATCCGGGTGGAGAGCGAGGTGGTCGAGCTGCGCCCGAGCAAGTCGCGTCCCGGATCGGGCATCGTCACCTTCGAGCATCGCGCGATCAACCAGCGCGACGAGATCGTCTGCTCCTGCCTGCGCATGGCCTTGCTCAAGGGCAAGGGCGCCGCCTGATGCGGTTGCGCTCGCTCTTGTTCGTGCCTGGCGACCGGCCGGACCGGATGGAAAAGGCGCTCGGTCTTGGCGCCGATGCGTTGATCCTGGACCTGGAAGATTCCGTCGCGACATCGCGCAAGGGCGAGGCGCGCGCCGCCGTGGCGGAGTTCCTGGGACGCCGTGAGCGGCCGACGCCCTTGCTGGTGCGGATCAACCCGATCGACGGGCCTTACGCCAGTGACGATCTCGCGGCGCTTCGCGACTCGCATCCGGATGGGCTTGTGCTCCCCAAGGCGGAAGGTGTGGCGACCGTCCGCGCGCTCAGTAGTTGGACCGGTGCGCCGATCCTGCCGATCGCGACCGAGACGCCCGCCGCCCTGTTCGAACTGGGCAGCTATCGGGAGGTCGCGGATCGCCTGCTGGGCCTGACCTGGGGGGCGGAGGATTTGCCCGCCGCAATCGGCGCCACAACGGCGCGCGAAGTGGACGGGCGCTATACCGCGCCGATCGAGACGGTGCGTTCGCTCGCGCTGTTCGCGGCACATGCCGCCCGCGTGCCGGCGATCGAGACGGTTTATCCCGATTTCCGCGACCTCGACGGGCTGGCGGCCTATGCGGCGCGCGGCGCGCGTGACGGTTTCACCGGCATGATGGCGATCCATCCCGACCAGATAGCGGTGATCAACCGCGCCTTCACCCCGAGCGATGCCGAAATCGCCTCTGCACGCGCTATCGTGCAGGCCTTTGCCGCGCAGCCCGATGCGGGCGTGCTTGCGGTCGATGGCAAGATGGTGGATGCGCCGCACCTGGCGCAGGCGCGACGCCTGCTGGAGCGTGCGGGTAGATGAGCTTTCAGACCCTAATCGACGTTGCCGATCTCGCGCGGCTGGCGGGGCAGGACGATGTCCTGATCTGCGATTGCCGTTTCGATCTGGGCGATCCGGATGCCGGGCGGCGTGCCTATCAGGCGGGCCATATTCCCGGCGCGATCTATGTCGATCTGGAGCATGATTTGTCGGCGGCCCCCAATGGCAGCAACGGCCGGCACCCCTTACCCGACCGGAAGGCTTTCGGAGCGCGCATGGCGGCACAGGGCGTGAGGCAAGACGGCCTCGTCGTCGCCTATGACACGTCGGGCGGCTATTATGCATCGCGGCTGTGGTGGATGTTGCGCTGGGCGGGGCATGGCCAGGTTGCCGTGCTCGATGGCGGACTGGAAGCCTGGACCCAATCGGGCCGTTCGCTGGAGGAAGGCGATCATCAGGCGCCCGCGGGCGATTTCCGCGCGTCTGCCGAACCACAGATGCCGATTACCGATGTCACTGGGATCGAAGCCAATATTGCCGACGGCGCGTTGTTCGTGGTCGATGCTCGCACGGCAGAGCGCTTCGCGGGCGCGCCTCATCCGCTCGACGACGCTTCAGGCCACATACCCGGCGCGGGCAATCGCTTCTGGCAAAACAATCTCGGGCCCGATGGCCGTTTTAAGGCGGCTGAGGCGCTGGCTGCGGAGTTTTCGGCGCTGCTGGCCGCGCGTAGCCCCAAGACGATCGTGCACCAATGCGGATCGGGCGTGACCGCGACGCATAATCTGCTGGCGATGGAAATTGCCGGCCTGTCCGGCTCGCGTCTCTATCCCGGTTCTTGGAGCGAGTGGACCAGCGATCCACGGCGCCCGATCGCCAGGGATTAAGCGGGAAGCACCGCCCGGTCGGCCTGGCTCCAAAGCTTGCGCCCATCCGCCTGCGCCACTTCATGGTTCTGGTACACCCACCAGATCGTATCGACCATCTCGCTGCGTAACGGCGTGGTCGCGTCACCGAACATCTCATTGCCGACGTCGATCGCCAGCGCCTGCTCGCTCAGCGACACGCGTAGCCCATCGTCCTCGATTATGCGCAAAGCGGCGGCGAGATAATCGTCTTCGCTGGTGGCGATCAGCCATTCGGGCATGCCGAGCCGGCGGAGCAGCATCGCGTCGGTGCGGCCATGCGGTTCGGGGCAATCCATCGCCACCACGGGCAGTCCCTGGCGCAGCGAATCGATCACGCTGTGTAGCCCGCCGAAGGGGAAGGGGCTGAGGTTCAGATCACAGGCCGAGATCAGGCCGATATATCGTTCATAGGAAAGTGTGCCGTGCACCTGCGCGCCGGGAAGGGTGCGGTGGATGGCGCGGCGCAGCGCGCTCAGTTCCAGGCCATTGGCATTGGGCAGAAAATGGAATTCGATCGGCCGCTTCGTCGCTGCGCGGATCCGGCCGAGGAGCGCGATGAAGCCGGGGTTGAGCTTGAGCGCATTGCTGGGCAGCACGATCCGCAGTGGGGTGGGCCCGGTGCGGATCTCGGGCACGGGCGGAGTAAAGCCCGGCATGCGTTCGAAGATCAGGCTTTCATCGGGGACGGTCAGCACCGTCTCCCCGAACAGGGCCGGGTCGGAGACATAGCCTTCCTCGAGCAGGTAATAATCGATCGTATCGCAGAAGGTGGACGCCGAATGGCCGAGCGCGGTGAGCTGGATCGGCGCCAAGCGCAGATTGGCGAAGAGCGGGCCCCAGTGGCGCATGCCGACGCTAGGGTAGAAGAGGATGTCGGGCTCGGCCTCGATCATCATCCGGTATATCTTCTGCAGATATCCAGTCTCGCCCCGATCGAACGTCTGCACCGCGTCGAACAGGGCGCGGACATGGTCGTCCACTTCCTTGATGTCGGTCAGCAGCACCAGTTCGAAGCGGCTGCGCAACTGGCGCAGATACTGGCCGAAATAGCGGTACTGAACATGCTTCGAATGCATGATCTCCGACGCGAACAGGACGCGGGGTCGCGCCTTGATCGCGCGTTCGGGCGAGAGCGGGCGGTCGCTGAAGCCCCAGGTGCGCGCCATGCCCCTGAGCGAGGTGTTGAATAGCCGCTTGATCGCATGCTTGTTGGGCGTGCCGGCATAGCTGCACAGCATCCAGGCGGCGGCGATCAGAACCAGATGGTGTACGGAGCAGGGCCAGTCCGCCGGGGCCATCGATCCGGCATGGTCCAGCAATTGATCACGCCGCTTTTGGCCGCGTGCGGTCATGACCGGCTTGGTCGCGATCAGGTGGGCGAGCGTCTGCTGCGCCGCGCGCGGCGGCAATGTGTCGAGGAAATCGGGCGGCCAGGCCAGGTCCGAATCGAGCGACAGCAGCGGCAGCCGTCGCGCGAGCAGATCCGAGGAAATGGTATCGGGCGACAAAGCGCGCAGCAGGAAGTCCGTGCCGTCGAAACCCGTGCCCTGGAACAGGCGGCGCAAATCCCCGACGACGAAGCTCAGGCGATCATAATGTTCGGGCCCGATTTCGGCGGTGGGGTCCGCCATCAGCGCCGCGATCGCGCCGGCCAGGCGCAGCAGGCGGGCGTCCGGTACCGGCGCGCCCGCCGCGGCACTGTCGGCCACCTTGCCCGTCGCCAGGTCGACCAGAATATCCGCGAGCAGATCGACGCGGTTCGGCGCGCGACCGTAAACCGCGCGCTCGAAGGTTGCCAGGTCGGTCATCGCCCCGTTCTTTGACCGGATTTACCGGCGAGGAAAGGGGTCAGGCGAAAAGCTTCGCCCAAGCCCGCTTCGGACGGTTCTTCCAATGGCCGCGATGATAAGCGTCGGATGCCAGCAGCGGAACGACCGAGCCGGCTTCCGCGAACACCATCTGTTCGATCGCCGTGTTGACCTTGCCCCAGCTCGCCGCCTCCTGCAGCGTCGAGGACGAACAGGCGCCGTCGCGCACGTCGGCCACGGTGATCTGCACCGCATATTTGTGAACCTGGACGTCGTCATGGCCCAGGATTTCGGCGCAAACGACCGTGTCCTGCACGAAATTCTTGGGCACGCCGCCGCCGATCATCAGCAGGCCGGTAACACCCGCCTTGATCTTGATGTCGGTCAGTTCGCGGAAGTCCGCGATCGAATCGATCGTGAGATAGGGCTTGCCTGCCTTCATCGAATCGACCTGATGCTTGACCAGCCCGAAACCCGCCGAGCTGTCGGTGAAGGCCGGGCAGAAGATCGGCACGTCATGCTCGTAGGCGAGCTTGACCAGGCTGTTCTCCTTCTTGCCGTGCTCGACCAGATATTTGCCCATCTCGCGGATGAAGGCGCGCGACGAATAGGCCTTGGGCTCGAGCGTCTCGGCGATCTCGAAGATCGTGTGGTCGACGTGCTGGAGGTCTTCCTCGTCGATATAGGTATCGTAAATGCGGTCGATCAGCAGCGAGCGCAGCGTATCATCGTCAGGAACTTCAAGGGCTTGATAGTGCTTGTGGCCAAGCCCTTCGAAGAAATCCATGTCGACGATCGTCGCGCCGGTGGCGATGATGCCATCCACCATGTTGGAGCGCACCAGCTCCGCATAGGCATCCATGCAGCCGCCGGCCGAGGTCGAGCCCGCGATCACCAGAAAGATGGTGCAGTCCTTGTCCGCCAGCATGTCGTTGTAGATGCCGGTCGCGCGCGCCAGATCGCGGCTGGTGAAGCTCATCTTGCCCATGGCGTCGATGATCGGCCGCGCGTCGTAGCTGCGGATGTCGATATGCTCGACCTTGGTGGAGAGAAGCTCCGCCTTGCGGGTGTCGTTGATGGGCACGTCGTTCATGGGAAAGCTCCCGATCTCACAATGAACCGGCGTCGTTGAAGGGGACGCGGAAACCCGAAAAGCGAAGGCCGGGCGGCGGACCACCCGGCCTCGCAATCTCAATCACAGAGGGCTGTTACAGCGTGACGACGTTCGAGGGAACCGCCTGTTCCGGCAGGGCTTCGACATAAGCGCTCGCCATCGGCTCGTCGCTCATCACCACGGTCTCGCCGGCGGTGAAGCCGTTGAAGCCCGTGCGCATCGCGCAGCCATAAGCGCCGAGCATGCCGATCTCGATATAGTCGCCGACGTCGATATCCGCGGGCAGCATGAACGGCCCGGCCATATGGTCCATATCGTCGCAGGTCGGCCCGTAGAAACTGAACGCCATGTCCTTGGCGTCCGACCCGCCGTCGCGCACCAGCGCGACCGGGAAGCGCCACGCGACATGCGCCGCGTCGAACAACGCGCCATAAGCGCCATCGTTAATGAAGAGCTGGTCGCCGCGGCGGCGTTCGACGCGCACGAGGAGGCTGGCATATTCGGCGCAGAGCGCGCGGCCCGGTTCGGCCCACAATTCGGCCGAATAGCTGACCGGCAGCGCTTCGAACGCGTCATGGATCGCGTCGAAATAGGCTTCGAGCGGCGCCGGCTCCATGCCCGGATAGATGGAGGGAAAGCCGCCGCCCACGTCGATCACGTCGACCGTGACCGCCGCATCGACGATCGCGGTGCGCACACGGCCAAGCGCCTGGACATAAGCCGACGGCGACATGGTCTGGCTGCCGACGTGGAAGCAGATGCCGAGCGCATCGGCTGCCTGGCGGGTGGCGAACAGCAATGCCTTCACCTCGTCCGGCGCCGCGCCGAACTTGGCACCCAGGCTGAGCTTCGCATGATCGTTGGGCACGCGCAGCCGCACGCACAACGTCAGGTCGGTCGCCTGATCGGTCGCGCGCATGATCTTCTCGAGCTCTTCGAGCGAATCGAGCGAGAAGGTGCGGACGCCATAAGCGAAATAGGCTTCGCGGATCGCTTCCTCGGCCTTGACCGGGTGCATGAAGCACAGCGTCGCCTGCGGGGCGGCCTTCGCGACCAGCCGGACCTCGGCGATCGAGGCGACGTCGAAATGCGTGATGCCGCTTTCCCACAGAAGCTGGATCAGCTCCGGCGAGGGGTTCGCCTTGACCGCATAGAGCGACCGGCCCTTGAACTTCTCCACGAAGAAGCGGGCGGCACGCCGCGCGGCATGCGGGCGAATGAGCGTTACCGGCTGGACCGGACGCTGACGGGCGATTTCAAGGCTATCGGAAACCTTGACGGGGCAGGCAGCTAGCCCCAGCGCGCTATGGTGCTTGTGCAATTCAAGGGACCTCCAATGCCGCAGGCAAGCCCACGGTCTACAGTTCGAAAAGCACTGCCTTGCGGTGGAAGTCCCATGGGGCAGCGGACGGGCTAAATAGGGTCGGGGGTCCCCCCTGTAAAGTCGCAATCGCACCAGAATTTTCGTCCTTCCGGATTGTCAGGATAAAGCGTGGAAAATCAGGGATATAACGTAGGCAAAACGGTCTCATTCGAAGGGGTTTCTGCCGCCCGGAAACGGCTGGCCGGAATTGTGACGGCTACGCCCTTGTTGCCAGTACCGCTCGCGCAGGGTCGGGCATGGATAAAATGCGAATCGTTGCAGCTTGGCGGCGCGTTCAAGATGCGCGGCGCCTATAACCGGCTGGCGCAGATCGATGCGGCAGGCCGCGGAGCTGGCGTGGTCGCTTTCTCGTCGGGCAATCATGCGCAGGGCGTCGCGCGGGCAGCAAAGATGCTGGGTATGCCGGCGGTAATCGTGATGCCGGCCGATGCGCCCGTCGTGAAGATGGACGCGACGCGGGAGCTGGGCGCGGAGATCGTTCTCTACGACCGTCACAGCGAGAGCCGGGAGCAGATCGCGGCCGCATTGGCTGCGGCGCGCGGCGCGGTGCTGGTACCCTCGTTCGACGATCCCGACGTGGTCGAGGGGCAGGGTACTGCCGGGCTCGAGATATTCGAGCAGCTTGATCATGCGCCCGCGCGCGTCGTCACGCCCTGCGGTGGCGGTGGCCTCGCGGCGGGTTTGGCACTCGCCTTGCCTGAAACGGAGATCGTGGTCGCCGAGCCGGAGGGCTGGGACGATATGGGTCGCTCGCTCGCGATTGGAAATATCGTCGAAGTGCCGCTCGACGCACCGTTCACCTCGTGCGACGCGCTTCAGACCAGACGCGTCGCTGATCTGACCTTCGAGACGCTCCGCGGTGCCGGCGCGCGCGGCGTCTGGGCGACCGAGGCGGAGGTGCATACCGCGATGCGCTACGCTTTTGGCCTGGGTCTCGTGGTGGAACCAGGCGGAGCAGTCGCGCTCGCATCATGGCTGGCGGGCAAGCTGCCGCCAATTTCGGGCGACACCGTGATTATATGCTCAGGATCGAACGTAGACCCCGCGGCCTATTCGCGGGTCCTGACGGAGTAGTATCAACCAGTCATGCCGGACCTGCTCCGGCATCCACCGGGAGGCGGTCGCCAAGCCGCCGGTGGACCCTGGAACAAGTCCGGGGTGACGAAAGCTGGGAGGAACGAGATGACAGGCAAGATCCGGGTGGGCATCGGCGGCTGGACGTTCGAGCCCTGGCGCGACAATTTCTATCCCAAGGGATGGGCGAAGGCGCGCGAGCTCGAATATGCCTCGACCCACGTCACCGGAATCGAGATCAACGGCACCTTTTATTCGACCCAAAAACCCGCGACCTGGGCGGATTGGGCCAAGCGCACGCCTGATGATTTCGTCTTCACGATCAAGGCATCGCGCTTCTGCACCAATCGACGTATCCTGTGCGACGGCGCGGAATCGATCGACAAGTTCATCAACCAGGGCCTGTCGGAGCTTGGGCCGAAGCTCGGGCCGATCCTGTGGCAGTTCGCCGGCACCAAGCAGTTCGATCCGCAGGACTTCGCCGGCTTCCTCGACATGCTTCCCAAGAGCGTCGCGGGCGTCCCGCTCCGCCATGCGATCGAGCCTCGCCACGAGAGCTTCCGCACTCCGGAATTCGTGGCGCTGGCGCGCAAGGCCAATGCGGCGATCGTGTTCGCGGATTCCGATAAATATCCGCAATTCGCCGACCAGACCGCCGACTTCACCTATGCGCGCCTTCAAAACACCCGCGAGGATCAGCCGACCGGCTATGCACCGGGCGAGCTGGACAAATGGGCTGGTACCGCCCGCGCCTGGGCCGCCGGGCAGGCACCTGAAGGCTACGCCTACATCGATCCGCCCGCGGCGAGCGTCGGTCCGCCGCGTGACGCCTTTGTGTTTCTGATCAGCGGCGCCAAGGCGCGCAACCCGGCCGGTGCGATGGCGCTGATCGAGCGGCTCAGCCGATAGAATAAGCGAGGTTCAGGCGGGGCACGGTAAAACGCGCCGCCGCCGCAATGCTGCGCCGATCAGGCCGAAGCCGGCCGTCATGATCGTCCAGCTCGCCGGCTCGGGCACTCCTGCAGTGCTCGCGTCCTGGACGATCTTGAGCGCCACACCGCCGGCATTGTCGTACGGGCCGTAATCCTCGGTGAAGAAGGTCAGCGAGACCGGGCTGCCGGTCACGGTGAAATGGCCGACATAATCCATCGCATAGGGGGACGTCGCCACGCTGTTCTTGTCGCCCGACACGAACACGCCAGTATAAGGCGGCACGAGGCTGTCGAGCACGACCTCGCCGGTTGCGCTATTGGCTGCCATGAAGGCCCAGATCCAGGCGGATCCATAATTCCAGGCGGTGAAATCCGGATTGGCCCCGACTTCGCCGTCACCATTGGTCACCGTGTAGGAGCCGGGGCCGAAGGTGAGGGTCGTCCCGTAGGCACCGTGGACAATCTGGCCCGGCTGATAGTGGGCGCCCGAGCAATCGGCGAAGGAACATCCGCTGGCATGCGCGTCGATATTCACGATAGTTGTCGCTGCCATCGTCGGTACGGAGGCCAGGCCGACGAGGAGGCCGGCGAGAATTGCGGTCGGTTTCATCGTCATTCCCCAATGCGTGCGATTGAAAGCGTCCCGCATCGATGTCGCCTGCGCCGCCGCGCGTAAATTGCCTAAAGAGGCAGGTCTTGTCGCCGCGCCGCGAAAAGGTCATGCGGCGTGTATGCGCACCGTATCCGAAGACGCGTCGGTCAGGCTCTACCATCTCGACGAGGAAGGCGGCGCCGCGACCACGATCCTCTACGGCACGCTGGCGCAAGCGCTGGCCGCCGCCGCGGAGCAGCCCGAGGAGGTGCAGGCCGGCCTGTTCCTTCAGACCAATAACGACGTGGTGTCCTATCTCGATTTCATCGACGGCTGACGTTCGTCACAAACGCGACACAATCGCTTCCTAACGCCAGCTGGATAAGCATGGCCCCGATAAGGGCCGGCTCAAAAATACGAGAGGATAACCAGATAATCGGCACCGGGCGCCTCCGCGTCACGGGGCCTTTGCTCATGTTCGCAAGGGGAAACTTCTTGAAGCTCACCACCAAATCCGCCTTCGTGATCGGCGTCTCGATCGGCGCGCTGCTGTGCGCCACCGCCGCGTTCGCGCAGGATGCCGCGCCCACCGCTGCGGCGCCCGCAGCATCCGATGACAGCCTGGTCGAGATCACGGTCACCGCGCAGCGCCGTTCGGAAAACCTGCAGAAGGTTCCGGTCTCGGTCGGCGTGTTGAGCGGCGCAGAACAGCGCACGATCGCCGCGGGCGGTGACGATACGCTCCTGAGCCTTTCGGGCCGCGTGCCGAGCTTGTACGTGGAATCGACCACCGGCCGCATCTTCCCGCGCTTCTACATCCGCGGCCTCGGCAATATCGATTTCTATCTCGGCGCGTCGCAGCCGGTGTCGATCATTCAGGACGATGTCGTCCTGGAGCATGTCGTGCTCAAGTCGAACCCCGTGTTCGACGTGAACCAGGTCGAGGTGCTGCGCGGCCCGCAGGGCTCGCTGTTCGGCCGCAACACCACCGCCGGCATCATCAAGTTCGATACCGCGCGCCCGACCATGACGCTCCAGGGCCAGGGCCAGGCCAGCTATGGCAGCCACAACACGATCACCTTCGACGGCGGCGTCGGCGGGCCGATCGTGGCCGACAAGGTCGCGTTCCGGCTTTCCGGCCTGTACCAGCATCGCGACAATTGGGTGGACAACACGTTCACCGGCGCCAGCGACGACGGCACCGTCACGCCCAAGAAGAACGCGATGGGCGGCTTCACCGAAAAGGACGCCCGCCTTCAGTTGTTGCTGACGCCGACCGACAAGCTCTCGGTCCTGCTGTCGGGCCATGCCCGCGACTATGACGGCACCGCGACCCTGTTCGAGCGCGGCTACATCATCAAGGGTTCGAACAAGCCGGTCGGCCCGCGTGATCAGGTCGCCTATGACGAGGCGCAGGACAATCCGCAGGCCTACAACACCTACGGCGCCTCGGCGCATGTCGCTTATGATTTCGGCGGCGCCACGCTGACCTCGATCACCGCTTACGAGACGACGTCGGGTTATAGCCGTGGCGATACCGATGGCGGCGCGGCGGCCAATTTCCCGGTCAACGGCGTGCCCAACGGCTTCGGCGAGTCGCAGGGCCAGATCCGCGATCTCGACCAGTGGACGCAGGAAGTCCGGCTGGCCAGCAACGGCGAGAGCGCGTTCAAGTGGCAGGTCGGCGGCATCTATTTCGACAGCCGCGACATTACCGATTTCTACCAGCGCGCTTATTTCCTGAACCCGGGCGTGACGGGTCGTAATCCGAACAATTGGGTGCGCCTGCACGACGTCAACACGTCGTGGGGCGTTTTCGGCCAGGTCAGCTACAAGATCACGCCCGACCTGACGATCACCGCGGGTGCGCGCGAGACCAAGGACAGCAAGAGCACGCGCCTGGTCAAGACCGCCGACAGCGCCACGGGCGGGATTCTGTATCCCTCAACGGCTCGCCACTACGTTCGCCTGTCGGACACGCAGCCGAGCTGGGACCTGAGCCTGATGTATCAGATCGAACCCAATGTCAGCGTCTATGCGCGCGTGGCCAAGGGCTTCCGCGGCCCGACCATCCAGGGCCGGTCGGCGGTGTTCAACTCCGACTTCACCACTGCGAATTCGGAAAAGAACCTGTCGTGGGAAGCCGGCTTCAAGAGCAGCCTGTGGGATAACAAGTTGCGCCTGAACGCCACTGCCTTTGCTTATACGGTCAAGGACATCCAGCTGAACGGCAACGACAGCAACGGCAATGGCGTGCTGTTCAATGCCGACAAGGCCAAGGCTTATGGTCTGGAAGGCGATGCCGAGCTGCGTCCGGTGCCGAACCTGACGCTGAGTGCGGGCGCGAGCTACCTGCACAGCGCGATCCACGACAAGAACGTCTATGCGCAGGTCTGCGCGCTGAATGGGCAGATCGTCTGCACGGTCGAAAACGGCCCGATCATCACGAAGACGATTTTCGGGGCGAAGGCCTATTTCGCGCCGATCGACGGCAACCCGCTGCCGAACGCGCCGAAATATAATCTGAACTTTGCCGGCCGCTATGACATTCCCGTCAGCGATGGCGGCAAGCTGTTCGTGGCGACCGACTGGAACGTGCAGGGTTACACCAGCTACGTTCTCTACAAGACCAAGGAGTTCACCTCGAAGGGCAATTTCGAGGGCGGCGCCAAGGTCGGTTACAGCACCAATCGCTACGAGGTCGCCTTCTTCGTCCGCAACCTGACGAACGAGAAGAACCTCAAGGGCGTGATCGAGAACTATATGGCCGCAGTGTATAACGAGCCGCGCATCTTCGGCGTCTCGGTATCGGGCAAGTTCTGATCCAACCTAGTCGCTGAAAGGAAAGGGGCCCGGTGGCGCGATGCCGCCGGGCCCTTTTCTTCACGCGTCGAAATAGCCGTTCTGCTCCATATCGGTGAGCAGGCCGGGCTGGGTCGGTGTCCAGCCGAGCAACGCACGGGTGCGCGCGCTCGACGCTGCCAGATCCATGGCCGCAAAGGTCGCGAACCAGCCGAAATGCGCCTCAGCCTCGGTCGGTGCCACGCTGACGACAGGCAGGTTCAGCCCTTTGCCGATCGCCTCGGCGATCTTGCGGAAGGGAATGCTTTCCTCCGCGACCGCATGGAACGGCCCGCCTTCAGCGCCGCGTTCCAAGGCCAGCCGGAAGACGCGCGCCGCGTCGGCGCGGTGCGTGGCGGACCAGCGGTTCTGGCCGTCTCCCACATAGGCTGCGACACCTTTCTCGCGCGCGATGTCGATCAGGGTCGGGACGAATCCATGGTCGCCCTTGCCATGAGTCGAAGGCGGCAGGCGCACAGCCGAGGCGCGCACGCCCTTCGCCGCCGCAGCGGCCGCGGCCGCTTCGGACCGGCGCGGGAATTGTGGACCGGGATTGTCGCTCTCGGTCGCGATCGGGCCGGCCGGCTGCAACGCCAGGCCGGAGGTTACGATCAGCGGCCGGTCACTGCCTTCGAGCGCCGCCCCGATCGTCTCGATCGCGCCCGCGTCGTCCGCGACATTCTCCGCAAATTTCGAGAAATCGTGGTTGAAGGCGAGATGCGCCACGCCGTCCGCCGCGGACGCGCCGCGCCGCAGGGCGTCATGGTCCTGGATCGTCCCGCGCAGCACGTCTGCGCCCATCTGCGCGAGCAGCGCCGCACTTGAGTCCGACCGCGCGAGGCCCAGCACCTCATGCCCGTTGGCCAGCAATTCCGCGATCACGGCCGAGCCGACGAAGCCGGTCGCGCCGGTAACGAAAACACGCATCTTTGGTCTCCTTCGATTGGGTGGAGACACAGATCGCGCTTCGTGCTATCCTGTTAAAGTAGTGACTTTATCCTAGTATAAAGACTAACAGGCGCGCCGATGTCCGACCCCAATTTGCTCGGAACCTATCTCAAGGACCGCCGCAGCCGGCTCGATCCGCGCGCCTTCGGCTATCCGCCGACACGTCGCCGCACGCCGGGCTTGCGCCGGGAAGAGGTGGCGCAGCGCGCGCATATCAGCCCGACCTGGTACACTTGGCTCGAACAGGGCAGGGGCGGCGCAGCTTCCGCCGACGTGCTCGACCGGATCGCGCGGGCGCTGATGCTGACCGATGTCGAGCGCGAACACCTTTTCCTGCTCGGCCTCGGCCGCCCGCCGGAGACGCACTATCGCAGCACCGAAGGCGTAAGTCCCCGGCTCCAGAAATTGCTCGACGTGCTCGAATATAGCCCGGCGATCGTGAAGACGCCGACCTGGGATGTGGTCGCGTGGAACAAGGCGGCGTCGGTGGTGCTGACCGATTATGGCGCGCAGCCGCCCGAGGAGCGCAATATCCTGCGCAAGATCTTCCTCGATCCGCAGGTGCGCGCGGCGCAATATGATTGGGACGCGGTCGCCCGCTTCGTCGTGAGCGCCTTTCGCGCCGACACGGCGCGGGCGGGAGCGGCGGAGGAGGTTGCGCCGCTGGTGCAGGAATTGAGCCGCCGCAGTCTTGAATTTGCCGCCATGTGGCAGGACAAGGAAGTGCGCAGCTATGGCGAGGGCGTCAAGAAGATCCGGCACGCCAAAGCTGGGGTGATCGCGTTCGAATATTCGTCCTTCGCGGTCGATGGACGGCCCGACCTCGCGATGGTCGTCTACAATCCGGCCAGCGCCGACGACCGCGACAAGGTGCGGTCGCTTATCGGCTAGAGTATGATCGCGTGAACCGAAACCAGGCTCAGCGGATCAGGCACTCTTGAAGGATCGATCAGGCGGCCATCTTGGTCTGGCTGGCGATGAAGGCGCGGGCGCGGCGCTGGGCTTCGGCCACTTCGCGTGCGCTCATTTCCATCGCGATTTCGGCGCGGGCCGAGGGCGCGCGATCGTCGCCGGTCATCGCGGCAAGATTGAACCATTTGTGCGCCTCGATCAGGTCCGAAAGCCCGCAGGCGACACCGCGATCATAAAAGCAAAGCTGGTCGATACCGCCGACACCACCGGCGTAGAAATCCAGGAACATAGCTCATACCCCGTTACACGAAGCCCTTGGAAAGCGGGCGACGGTGCATGGCTAAGCCGGGATAGTTAACGGTTAACTAATCTTAATCCGGATTGACGGTATCTGCCTGTGCGGCGGGTTCGGCACCGGCTGGCGATGGCCCGCTCGATAACTCCCCACCGACCGACGACCCATGGAAACGACCACGTCCGTGCCAGCGAGGGCCTTGGCCCGTGGCATAGGAAAAGGCGGCGACGCCGTTCTGGCCGACGGGCGCGACCAGCGTGCCGTAAGCGGCCCGCTCGCCATGACTGTCCATTTCGACGCCGACCTCGCCATGCACGCGCCGATCGCTTGCACCATATTGGAGCGATATGTCGTTGGCTCGCGCCGCGCCCGCCTCGATCGCGGCCTCACGCTCCTCCGGCGTCAACGTCACGGTTCCGGAGGCCGTCTGGGCCGAGGCAGGGGTCACGCAGAGCGCGCAGATGGCCAGAAGCAGGCGGGTCATGGGGTAGTGTAGCACGCGCGATCCTGTCGGGCTTCTGAATGAAAGCTGCAGATTCGGTAGGGCGTTGGTTCAGGCGCGCTTCGCTAGAGAAGGAGCCAAGCGGTCGTCGGCGTAGATTTGCCCTGAAGCGCTGGCGGCCGCGAATGATATTGGCACATTCAAAATTTTACAAAATTTAAACTGCATTAGTTTTCTTCTCTGTTAAGGGGGCCTTCGGGAGCGCGCCGGTGCGGCGCGCTTGTGGGGAATTCGATATGCGTAATTTCGTATTGCTGGCGGCGTCGGCTGCCATGTGCATCGCAGCGCCTGCCTTCGCCAAAAATGGCGGGAGCCACGGTAGCAGCGGTGGCAACAGCCATTCAGGGGGCGGCTCTCAGGGCAATGGCGGCAACGGCGGCAACGGCGGCGGAAATAGCCAACCGGGCAACGGCGGCGGCTCTCAGAGTAACGGCGGTAATGGCGGTGGCTCCAACTCCACGCCGGTAGCCTGCAGCGTCAATGACATTTCCGTGGCCGCGCTTGCGTGCAGCGGCTTTTATGCCGGTAACATCCTGAACGGTAACGATGTCGCCGCACAGGTGGCAGGGCTGGCCGCGATCGGCGTTACGTGGGACGGCAATTATAGCGCGCTGGACAGCGAAGGCCGGAAGCAGGACCTGAACGGCGCGACGCAATTCGATTTCCAGCAGCTTTTCGGCCAGAAAGTCTATGGCATCACCGTGCTGGGCATCCATTTCGGTGGCGGCGGCGCCAACGGCGTCGGCAACGGGACCGCTTTCTACAAGTTCGATGCGGGTGCCGGTGGCACCGATCTCCTCTCGCTCAACTATCCGGGCAGCTCGGGTATTGCGCTCTATTCGACCGGCCATGCGCCGATTTCTCCGCCGCACGATACGGTTCCGTCGGTGCCGGAGCCTGCGAGCTGGATGATGTTGCTGGCCGGCTTTGGCCTGATCGGCGGCCTGCTGCGCAGTTCGCGCAAGACCACCGTTCGCTTCGCCTGAAGTTTAAGGGCGCGCCATACGGCGCGCCCTGCTTTTAAATAGCGATAAAGGAATAGAAGGGCGCGGCCGTTCAGGCCGCGTCCTTTTCCCGTTCGCGCATTTCCTGGTTGAGCATCTCGGCCAGCAAGAAGGCGAGCTCGATGCTCTGGCTCGCGTTCAGGCGCGGGTCGCAATGCGTATGGTAGCGATCAGCCAGGCCCTGCTCGGTCACGGCCACCGCACCGCCGGTGCATTCGGTGACGTTCTGGCCGGTCATCTCGGCATGGATACCCCCGCCATGTGTGCCCTCGGCGCGGTGCACGGCGAAGAAGCCCCGCACCTCGGCCAGGATCCGCTCGAACGGGCGCGTCTTGTAGCCGTTGGCGGCCTTGACGACGTTGCCGTGCATCGGATCGCAGCTCCACACGACCGGACGCCCCTCACGTTTCACCGCCCGGACGAGCGAGGGCAGCCCCGCCTCGATCTTGTCATAGCCGTACCGCGTGATCAGCGTGATGCGTCCCGGCTGACGCGCCGGATCGAGCGTGTCGAGCAGGCGCAGCAGGTCGTCCGCCTCAAGGCTCGGCCCGCACTTGATGCCGATCGGGTTGCCGACGCCGCGCAGATATTCGACATGAGCCGACCCTACGAAACGCGTGCGATCGCCGATCCACAGCATGTGCGCGCTGGTGTCGTACCAGTCGCCGGTCAGGCTGTCCTGCCGGGTCAGCGCCTGCTCATATTGAAGCAGCAGCGCCTCGTGGCTGGTGTAGAAGCTGGTCGCGCGCAGCTGCGGCACGGTCTCCGGATTGACGCCGCACGCCGCCATGAAGGCGAGCGCTTCGCCGATCCGGTCAGCCAATTGCTGATATTGCGACGCCCAGGCCGAACGGCCCATGAAATCGAGCGTCCAGGCGTGGACCTGCTGAAGATTGGCATAGCCGCCCTGCGCGAAGGCGCGGAGCAGGTTCAGCGTTGCGGCCGACTGGCTGTAGGCCTTGACCATCCGCTCCGGATCGGGCCGGCGCGCTTCGGGCGTGAAGGCGATGTCGTTGACATTGTCGCCGCGATAGGAGGGGAGGGAGACGCCGTTGATCTCCTCCATGTCGGCCGAACGCGGCTTGGCGAACTGGCCCGCCATGCGGCCGACCTTCACCACCGGCAGCTTCGACGCGTAGGTCAGGACGACCGCCATCTGCAGCAGCACGCGGAACGTGTCGCGGATATTGTTGGGGTGGAACTCGGCGAAGCTTTCCGCGCAATCGCCGCCCTGGAGCAGGAAAGCACGCCCGTTGGCGACTTCGGCCAGTTCGGCGGTCAGCGCGCGCGCTTCGCCCGCAAAGACGAGCGGCGGATACCGGCGCAATTCGCCCTCCGCCGCGGCGAGAGCCTGCGGATCGGGGTAATGCGGGAGCTGTCGCGCCTCATGATTGCGCCAGCTTTCAGGTGTCCAGTTCGTCGCCATTTTTCAACCTACCTCGCCGCGCGCTTTCGCGGATAGGGACCGGTTATGCAAGGATAAGCCTGCTTTGGGCGGGTGAGGGTGGGGTTTTAGCTGCCCTATGGCGGCAGTTGGGTGGAGCGTGCATGGATACTCGCCTTCGCGGGGATGGCGGTGGTTGAGGTCACCCTCCTTCCGTTCATCATCCCGGCGCAGGCCGGGATCCACCCAGCGGCTTGCGGCAACTTCCCGGTGGATGCTGAAACGAGTTCAGCATGACGGGCGGTGGGCCGAAATCTTCCCCGCCGTCATTCCCGCGAAGGCGGGAATCCATAAGCCTGTACGGGTGCGGCAGGAGCCTGACGGTTCAGGGTATATGGATTCCCGCCTGCGCGGGAATGACGGGTTGGGGAGTGAAGGCGCGCGGGCGCACGTTTCCCGTGGCTTGGGGCAAGCATGTGTGACCGGCGCGGTTCCGCTCCCTTGTCTCCCGGCAGCGGGGACGTTGCATGGCGACCTTGGAGCATGTGGCTCCGGAATGCCTGCCTGCAACCATCCTATGCGCAGGCATCCAGTCAGGGGTGGCCGCGGAATTTCTGTCGGGTGGCCTGAAACAGGCCCCTGGAGGTTTGCACCTCCAGCATCGCCCGGGGCCACCCCCCACACGATGCCGACGCGAAGCTGCGGTCTTGGCCGGAGGTCACCCCCCAGGACTTGAAACAGCCC
>Ga0207705_10000143_pt1 | contig 76756 bp, 80 predicted proteins | sample KBSC13metaG_FD_184314 | JGI IMG/M metagenome (GOLD analysis project Ga0207705, IMG submission 184314) | Corn rhizosphere microbial communities from Kellogg Biological Station, Michigan, USA - KBS C1-3 metaG (SPAdes) (version 2) | ecosystem: Host-associated > Plants > Roots > Rhizosphere > Soil ... | reverse complement strand
CGCAGTGCTCTACGGCGATACCGCCGACGGAAACTGGTATTTCGATCTACTCAGGAAGGGCGAGGACATCTCGCCCGTCCGCGATCTGCTCATCTTCGGCCAAGCTTTCGCCCAAGGAGGGGGCCAAGCGGACCCTAAGGCAGCCGTTGCAGCGCTCTCGGACGATGCCGAGATTTGCGGCTGCAACGGCGTCTCCAAAGGCAAGGTCGTCGCCACCATCCAGGCCGGCGCCTGCACGCTCGATGCGGTGCGCAGCACGTGCAAGGCGTCCGCCTCGTGCGGGTCGTGCACGGGGCTGGTCGAGCAATTGCTCGAGCTCACTTTGGGCGACGAATATGGCGGCGAGCGCGAGGTCAAGACGCTGTGCAAATGCACCAGCTTCGGCCATGGCGACGTCCGCCGCGAGATCGTCGCGCAGGGGATGAAATCGATCCCCGAAGTGATGCAGCGGATGAGCTGGTCGACGCCTGACGGTTGCTCCTCATGCCGGCCCGCGCTCAATTATTACCTGCTTTGCGCCTGGCCCGGCGAATATGTCGACGATCAGCAGAGCCGCTTCGTCAACGAACGGATGCACGCCAACATCCAGAAGGACGGCACTTATTCGGTGGTGCCGCGCATGTGGGGCGGCATCACAAACCCGCGTGAGCTGCGCGCGATCGCCGATGTCGTCGAGAAATATGATGCGCCGATGGTCAAGGTGACCGGCGGCCAGCGGCTCGACATCTTCGGCATCAAGAAAGAGGATCTGCCCGCCGTCTGGGCCGATCTCAACGCCGCGGGCATGGTCTCCGGCCACGCTTACGGCAAGGCTTTGCGCACGGTGAAGACCTGCGTCGGCTCCGAATGGTGCCGCTTCGGCACGCAGGATTCGACCGGTCTCGGCGTCCAGATCGAGCGGATGAGCTGGGGTTCGTGGATGCCGCACAAATTCAAGATCGCGGTCAGCGGCTGCCCGCGCAATTGCGCCGAAGCGACGATCAAGGATTTCGGCGTTATCTGCGTCGATTCCGGCTACGAGCTTCACATCGGCGGCAATGGCGGGATCAAGGTCCGTGCAACCGATCTCCTGTGCAAGGTCACGACCGAACAGCAGGCACTCGATCATTGCGCAGCGTTCATCCAGCTCTATCGCGAGGACGCTTATTATCTCGAGCGGACCGCGCCGTGGCTGGAGCGCGTCGGGCTCGACTATCTCAAGCAGCGGATTGTCGATGACGAGGTCGGGCGCGAGGCGCTGACTAGCCGCTTCCTCTATTCGCAGAGCTTCAGCCAGGGCGATCCCTGGGCCGAGCGTGCCGCCGGCGCGGACCGCGAACAGCACGCCCATCTCGGCGAATTCCGTCCCATCGAAATGATCGCAGCGGAGCAATGACCATGTATGTTGGAGACTGGATCGACGTCGGCCCGCTCGCGGCCATTCCGATGCGCGGTTCGCGTACCGTGCCCGTCGCCGGCGGCGACGAGATCGCGCTGTTCCGCACCGGCGACAATCAGGTGTTCGCGCTGGTCAATCGCTGCCCACACAAGCATGGGCCGCTGAGCCAGGGCATCATCCACGGCCATGCCGTGTCGTGCCCGTTGCACAATTGGCGGATCAGCCTGGTCACGGGCCAGGCGCTGGGTGAGGACAGGGGCTGCACCCCCACGATTCCGGTGAAGGTCGATGGCGGGCGCGTCCTGCTGTGCCGCACCTCGACGCTGAAGGCTGCCGCATAAGGTGGCACAACCGGTCCGCACCACCTGCGCCTATTGCGGCGTCGGCTGCGGGATTCTCGCGACGCCGGGTGAGGGGCGGCGCGTCACGATCCAGGGCGATCCGGATCATCCGGCCAATGCCGGCAAGCTCTGCTCCAAGGGCACCCATATTGGCGACACGGTGGGACTGGAGGGGCGGCTGCTCCACCCGATGATCGGCAAGCGCCGCGCGAGCTGGGACAAGGCGCTCGATCTGGTCGCGAAGAAGTTCCGCGACACGATCGCCCGCCACGGCCCTGACAGCGTCGCTTTCTACGTCTCGGGCCAGTTGCTGACCGAGGATTATTATGCCGCCAACAAGCTGATGAAGGGCTTCATCGGCTCGGGCAATATCGACACCAACAGCCGGCTGTGCATGTCGAGCGCGGTCGCGGGCCATTTGCGCGCCTTCGGTGAAGATGTCGTGCCGGTCTCCTACGATGATCTCGAACAGGCCGACCTGATCGTGCTGGTGGGATCCAACACCGCCTGGTGCCATCCGATCGTCTATCAGCGCATCCAGGCAGCCCGTGCGGCGCGTGGCGCGCGGCTGGTGGTGGTCGATCCGCGCCGCACCGAAACCTGCGACGATGCCGATATCCACCTCGCCGTCCGCCCCGGCAGCGACGTCGCTTTGATGAACGGGCTGCTCGCGCATATGCGGCGCGAAGGTCTGGTCGATGAGGCCTATCTCGGGGCGCATGTCTCCGTGCCCGATGGTTTCTGGGCCACGCTCGACGAAGGCCATGATCTCTGGACGATCGCCAAAATTTGTGACGTCGCCCCCGCCGATCTGGCGCGCTTCTACGATCTGTTTGCCGCCAACCCGCGGGCGATCACGATGTTCAGCCAGGGTATCAACCAGTCGTTGCGCGGGACCGACCAGGTCAACGCCATCATCAACCTGCACCTGGCGACGGGCCGTATCGGCAAAACGGGGGCGGGGCCCTTTTCGATCACCGGACAGCCCAACGCGATGGGTGGACGTGAGGTTGGAGGGCTCGCCTCGACGCTCGCCGCACATATGGATTTCGCGCCCGAAAATGTTGCGCGGGTCGGCCGTTTCTGGGCTGCGCCTGCGATGGCGACCAAGCCGGGGTTGAAGGCGGTCGATCTGTTCCGGAGCATCCGGGATGGCCGGATCAAGGCTTTGTGGGTGATGGCGACCAACCCGGCGGTAAGCATGCCCGATGCGAATATGGTGCGGGACGCGCTCGCGCTCTGCCCATTCGTTGTCGTCTCCGACGTGATCGCCGAGACCGACACCAGCCTGCATGCGCATGTTCGGCTTCCCGCCGCCGCATGGGGCGAGAAGGACGGCACGGTCACCAATTCCGAACGGCAGATCAGCCGCCAGCGCGCCTTCCTGCCTCTTCCGGGGGAGGCAAAGCCCGATTGGTGGATCGTCGCGCAGGTCGGGCGCCGGATGGGGTGGAAGACCGCGTTCGCGTTCGACAATGCGGCAGACGTCTATCGCGAACATGCCCGGCTCTCGACCTATCAGAATGACGGACGCCGGCTGTTCGACCTTCGCCAGCACGCCGCGATCGGTAATGGCAATTATGATGCGCTTGAGCCGTTCCGTTGGGGCGGCCTGGCCTTCGCCGATGGCCGTTTTTCGACACCGGACGGCAAGGCGCGGCTGGTGCCGGTGACGCAGGGGCCACTCGCCCCGCCGCTCAAGGATTGGCCGCTCACGCTCAATAATGGCCGCTACCGCGACCAATGGCATACGATGACGCGCACCGGGCTCAGCCCGAAGCTTGCGCGTCATCGCGAAGAGCCGCTGGTCGAAATACATCCGCGCGACGCAGAGGCTTACGCGATCGAGGATGGCGACCTCGCACGCGTTTCGACCGCACAGGGTGAGAGTCTGTTCCGGGTCGCGGTGACCGACCGGCAGCGCCGCGGCGAATTGTTCACGCCGATCCACTGGACCGATCAGCAATCGACCGGCGGTCGTACCGGCCTGCTGCCGCGGCCCTTGGTCGATCCCCATAGCGGCCAGCCGGGTTTCAAGCTCACGCCGGCGCAGATCGAGAAGATTTCGTGCGCATGGCGCGGCTTCCTGCTTGTCCGCGATAAGGACGGGCCCGCACCGAAATGCCTGTGGCGGACGCGGGTGACGGTGCCAGGCGGGTGGCTTTACGAACTTGCCGGCAATGGCGATCCCGAGCGGCTTGGCGGCTGCCTGCCTGCGGGCGCGCGGATCGAGGCTCGCGACGCGGGGCGCGGTTCGTGGCGCGTCGCGGTGATCGAGAAAGGTCGCCTCTCGGCTGCCTTGTTCGTGACCGCTTCAGGCGAATTGCCGCCGCGCGACTGGCTGATCGCACAGCTCGAGGCGCCGGAAGTCGCACCGACCCTGCTCGCGGGCCGTGCGCTTGGCGCCGCGCCGGATCGCGGGCCGATCATCTGCGTCTGCTTCGATGTCGGCATGCGCACGATCCTGCGCACCATCGCCGAGCAACAACTCACCGATGTGGCCGCGGTCGGCCAGGCGCTCGGCGCCGGCACCAATTGCGGATCTTGCCGCCCGGCCATTGCCAACCTCATCGCCGAAGCGAGGGAGCTCGCAAATGCATCCTGACGACTTTCGACCCGGGCAGGTCTGGCTGGTCGGTGCCGGACCCGGTGATCCCGATCTGCTCACGCGAAAGGCGGAGCGTCTGCTGGCCGAGGCGGATATCGTCTTCCACGATGCGCTGGTCGGCGATGGCGTGCTCGCGCTTGCCGCCAACGCAACGCTCGTCGGGGTCGGCAAGAGGTCGGGCCGCCATTCGGCCGGGCAGGATCAGATCAATGATCTGCTGCTCGCGGCGGCGAAGGCTGGCCGCAAGGTCGTGCGGCTCAAGGGGGGCGACCCTTCGATCTTCGGCCGCTCGGCGGAAGAACTGGACCATTTGGTCGCGCACGGTGTCACAGTGCGGATCTGCCCGGGAATCACGACCGCCAGCGCTGCGGCGGCAAGTGGGCTCGCCTCGCTCACCTTGCGCGGTCTCGCGCGCAAGCTGACCTTGGTCACGGCGCATGCAAGAGCGGGCGAGAAGCTGGCGCTCGACTGGGACGCGTTGGCGGAGCGCGATGCGACGCTCGCCATCTATATGGGCCGGAGCGCCGCCGGCGAGATAGCGCGGGCGCTGATCGGCGCCGGACGCTCGCCCGACACGCCGGTCATGATCGCGGTGAATGTCTCGCGGCCGGATGAGCGCATCTTGCGTGGCCGGCTGGGGGCACTCGGCTTCCTGGTGCGCGCGATCAGCGAGGATGCGCCGACATTGCTGTTGATCGGCGAAGCGGTGGCGCAACGCGATGTCGCAGCTCTCGCCGCCAGCGAAGCGACGCGCTGCTGAGCTCATCGGCCGATGGCCGTCGCCGTGGGCTACCCCCCTGTTTCGAGCTGCCGCAGGTCGTCGGGCGTGTTGATGTTGGGAAGCGGCGGCGCGGGAATGATGCACGGATGCGTCATGGCAAGCCAGGCGCGCACCGATCGATCCGGATCCTCGCGCAAATGCGCGTCAAGCGCGGCAGAGAGTGCGGCCGGCCAATAGCCCATCAGAAACTGTCCCTCGACGATCGCGGGGCCATCGCCAACCAGCGCCGATGCGAGCGCGGCGGGGAAGACCGGCATATCGCATCCGGTGCAGAGCACGCCCTCATATCCCTCGTCCGACGCGTAGCGGAGCGCGGCGTTGAGTCCGCCGAGCGGGCCCAGGTCCGGCGCGGGTCGGTCGGGCAGGCAGTGATAGCCCTCCAGCTCTCGGCCGCACACCACGATAGCGGCGGTGTGGTGCCCAAGCGCTTCGGCGGCATGGACCATCAAAGGCTTGCCGCCGAGCAACGCCATCGCCTTGTCGCTGCCGAAGCGGCGAGCCCGTCCGCCAGCGAGCACCGCGCCGATTAGCTTCCCGGCCTGGTTGTTGCGAGAGCTCACTGGGATGCGGAACTGTGCTGCGAATAGACCGCGCGCCAATGCCCCTCGCGATAGGTGAATATATCGGAGGACAGGACGCGGCCGGCGCTGTCCGGCGCCGCTGAAACCCAGGTCAACACCGCAGTGTCGCCGAAAATCGCGACCTCCGGCCGGGTGGGATGCGCGGCTTTCCACGCGGCGACCTGCGCGGCGCGCTCAGGCGACCGCCCTCGTGCGCGTGCGCCGGCGACGATCGTCTCCTTGGTTGTTACCGTTCCGCTCGCGCCGATCGACTCATAGCCGGGCAGCAACAGGCGATCCACGAAGGCGTAATCGCCGTCGGTTTCCGCCGCACCCCAGGCGTCGTCGGCCGCGATCACCGCGGCTGCAGATTTCGCCTGGATCGCGGAATCGGCAGCGATCGCACAGCTGGCGAAGGCCAGCACGACGCCGCCAAAAGAAACTCGAAGGATTGCAGGGATTACCATTATCGAAACCTTGGCTGTTAGGACGACTGATAAGGCGGCCCCGAAGGGCGGCTTGGCCGATCAAGGGCTTTCCGATGCCGCGCGGGCAGAGCGGCGGAGAAGGCTCAGGGTCAGCCATGCCGCGAGCAGCGCAAGTGGCAATTGGGCAATTCCGCTGGCTTCGAACAGCAGGTCATCGGGCATCTCATACAGGGGCGGAGGGAAGAGCGCACGTGCCGCGCGTGCGCTCACGCCATAATAAACGAGGTTCTTGGCCAGGTGATTATATCCGCCTTCGATCAACCCGATCATTCCGACCGGAAGGACAAAGATGATCACAGCCGCAATCCGCGTCCATCTGGCGCCCGATCGCGTGCCTCTTTGGGAACCGGCAAGATAGAGTGCCCGCACGATCGCCAAGGCCGCGACCGGCGCCGCGACCGCCACATGGAGCCGCCACGGCGTATGATAGGCGATCGCGCCATAGATATGATGGATCGTCGTCAAGGCCAGTACCGACAGGGCGGCGAGGCCGACACGGCGATAGGCGCGGACCGGTATTCCCGTCCCTTGCTGTACTCGCATATTCGCTTTCGGGGTTGGTTGAGCTAACGCCCCGATAGCAGTTTGCGAACATCGTGTTCGGGAATTGCCGCACAAGGGCGGGCCGGAAGTTCCGAACCGGACTTTCGTCATGGCGCTGCCCGGAAAAGGGATGCGCAAGGAGTCTGGAACATGGCGGTCGATCGGCGGGTGATCCGTACGCGAACGGCGCTCTTCGACGCATTGGTGGCGCTCATCCGCACCAAATCCTACGACAGTATCAAGGTCGAGGACATTCTGGTCCGCGCGAACGTGGGGCGTTCCACCTTCTATTCGCATTTCACCTCAAAGGATGAGTTGCTCGAGCGAAGCCTGGAGCGGCTTTATATGGCGCTCACTGAAGCGGTCGGTACAGGGCGAACGAACGAAGCGGTGGGGGATGATTGGGATCCCTGCCGAACATTGTTCGAGCATGTTCAGCGGTATCAGGATGTCCAGCATGCGCCACGCGGGCGCGGCGGCATAATCCTGCGTGAAGCTGTCGATCAGCTGCTCAGCCGGATCCTGCGCACCATGATCCCGAAGGATTTACCGCAGCAGTTTCCGGGCAGCCTGGTCATCGAGCACATCATCGCCACCTTTCACACCGTGATGAACTGGTGGTTCGAACATCGCCCCGAGTTGAGCGCCGCCGAAGCCGACGGCATGTTTCGACAACTTGTCTGTGAGGGGCTGCCTGGCGGAGCCTCAGGCGCCTTCATCCGCGCTTCTCCTCGACCGGCCTTCAGCCGCGATCGACCACGACATCAGCTCGAAAGATCCGATGATTTTTAGCAGGTGGCGCTCCGACGCGGATCGGGCCGGCCGTTGCCGAGCCAGCGCATCAGCATGATCAAAGCCGCGGCGGCATGCACCATCCCGCCCGGGATCCACATGATCAGCCCGGCCAATTGCTGGTCCTCTTCGGGGGTGAGGCCGAGCAGCCCCAGCCCCATCGCGGCATAATCAGCATACCAGGGGCTGATCGCGAACGTCATCAGCGCACCGAGCGCGCCGCCGCCGAGCGAGGTCACGAACAGGCACAAGGCGGCGAGCCCATAGCCGCTCCGTCCCTGCCGCCCGAACAGCATCGCCCACCAGAAGAGCAGGGCACTCAGCAGGAAGCAGACATGCTGGAGGACATGCCATCCCTCATGACGCAGCGCCTGCTCGAACAAAGCGGGCGCATGCCAGAGCCAGATCACCGCCAGCTGGACCACCGTGGCGGTGACGGGTGCCGTGGCGTGGCGCCACAGCCAATAGATTGCGCCGCCGCGAGCCCAGCTCGACATGGCCGACCGAGCCGGGCCGGGGAATGCCCAGATCATCACGCCCAATGGTCGGGACAGCGCCATCAGGGGGGCAGCGACGAGCATGATCACTTCATGCTCGATCATGTGCAGGGTGAAGCTGTGCTCGCCGCCCTCGTGCAGTGGGGAAATGGTCGCACCGGCCAACAGGAACCAACCGAGCAGGAACAAGGCGGCGTTGCGGCGCACCGTCGGGGCCGAATTCTCCGCTCTCCTCGCCAGCCGTGCCAATCCGGCGAGATAGATAGCGAGCGACAGCAATAACGGCACCAGCGCCCAGGGTTCGAATGACCAACCGGGCAAGTCGCCATGCTCGCCCCCGCTATGCGCAAGCGCGGGTGCGGTGATCAGCAGCAATGCGACGGTGGCCAAGCGCTTCACGAAAAGCAGCGGGGAATGATGAGCGTCGAGAGGATGTGAAACAGAATTGCGAGCGCGAATATCAAATCGGAACAGAGGCTCAGGCTGGCGATGAATCCGCTGCTTGGTGAAGCGGCTTCGCGTCTGGCGCGCCACGACAGGATTGCGGCCACACCCACAACGATGAGCGCGACGAGCTGGATCAGGATGGTCTGCCACGGCCAGGCCTGCAGGCAGGCATCCTGCGTCCGATCCGTGCCCCATTGCTGGCTCACGGCCCAGGCTATGCCGCCCAGCACCAACCCCGACCAGGGAAGTAGCCGATCGCGCGTCATACGAACCGCGGCACCAGATAAAGGAGCGCGAAGATCGGCAGCCAGGTGATCCACACGAAGCGCCAGTAGAGCGCATCCTCGCTCACATCGACGAAGCGGCGCGGCTCCTTGCCATGCTCCGTCATCATCAGTGCGGTCAGCACCACCGATTCCGCCCAATCGGTCAGGATATGGATCGTGTGCAGGATCAGAAGGGCCCAAAGGATCGAACCATAGGCATTGTCGCTCCAGCGCACGTTGATGTGCGCGAATTCGAAGCCGCGGATCACCAGCAGCACCAGCCCGATCAGGTCGAGCGTCACGATCCAGCGGATCGCCTGTTCGCGCTGCTCCGCCTCCGCAGCTTTCTTGAGCAAGGTGTTGGGGATCTCGCTCAGCAATATGATCAGCGTGAAGAGTGCGCCGGGCAGCAGATCGGGGGGATAGGAAGCGGGCGGCCACACCGATTCTTGGCTCATCAGGTAGAAATAGGCGCCGCCGGCGACAGCGAAGCCGCCGCCCTCGATCAGCATATAAGCGATCACGCCCCACCATGTGAGGCTGCGCGCACCGAAGGCGTGCGTGGGCAGGACAGCAAGATCGCCCGTGAAGGTCCGGCTTATGCTCATTCGATCACGGGCTCCTTTTCGGGCTCGGGCGGCTCCTTGGGCCAGAACCACAGGGTCATCGCGATCGCGATCGGGATCGCGCCCCACACCAGCGCCCAGGGGCTGAAGATCGACCAGATGAACATCCCGGTCGTGGCAAGCGCGGACAGCAACGGCCAGATGCTCGGCCTCGGAGATGGGTCGCGCAGGTCGGGCACGGCATCGACGACGGTGGTGAGCACCAGCTCGCGCTCCTTGACGCGCAGGCCCGAGAAGACGGGCAAAGTCTCCTCCCACAATGGCGTGTGGCTGGTGACCGCGGGAATGTGCGCGAAATTATACGGGCGCGGCGGCGAGGTGGTGGCCCATTCGAGCGAGGCCGCACCCCAGGGATTGTCGCCTGCCGGCACGCCGCGGCGAAGCGACCAGATGATGTTGACGACGAACACCAGCACGCCCGAGGCGAGGATGAAGGCGCCGATCGTCGATGTCATGTTGAGCGCGTCCCAGCCGAGCCCGGCGGGATAGGTATAGACCCGGCGCGGCATGCCCATCAGCCCGGTGAAGTGCATCGTCATGAAGGTCAGGTGGAAGCCGAAAAAGACCAGCACAAAGGCGGCAATGCCGAGCGGGCGCCCCATCATCCGCCCGGTGATCTTCGGGAACCAGTATGTAATCGCACCCAGCAAGGGGAACACCGCCCCGCCGATCAAAGTGTAATGGAAGTGCGCGACCACGAAATAGGTATCGTGCAATTCCAGATCGAGCGGCACGCTCGCCACCATCACGCCGGTGAGCCCGCCGATCACGAAGGTGATGATGAATCCGATCACCCACCACATCGGGATTTCCAAGCGCGGCCGGCTATCCCAGATCGTCGCGATCCAGCAGAATATCTGCACCCCGCTCGGCACCGCGATCGACATGCTTGCTGCGGTAAAGAAAGCATAGCCCAGCCGCGGCAGGCCGGTCGCGAACATGTGGTGCACCCACAGGCCGAAGGCGAGCAATCCGGTCGTGACCAAGGCAGCGACCATCACCGGATAAGCGAAGATTGGCCGCTTGCAGAAGGTCTCGGTGATCGCGCTGACGAAGCCGAGCCCGGGAAGGAAGATGATGTAGACTTCGGGATGGCCGAAGAACCAGAAGAGATGCTGCCACAGCAATGCGCTGCCGCCCTCGGTGCCGTTGTAGAACTGCGTGCCGACCAGCCGGTCCGACAGCAGGAAGGAGGATGCGAGCGTCACCGCCGGCATCGAGAAGATGACCATGAAGGCGGTCACCAGCATCGACCAGACGAACAACGGAATGCGATCGAGCCGCATGCCCGGCGCGCGTTGCTTGAGGATCGTCGCCACCAGTTCGACCGCGACCGCGAGCGCCGCCACTTCGGTGAAGGTGATCATCTGCGCCCAGAAATCCGCGCGTTTGCCTGGCGAATAAGCCGGCCCCGACAGCGGCGTATAGGCGAACCAGCCGATATCCGGCCCGACATCGCGCACGAACGCGATCCACAGCATCACCCCGCCGGCAAGATAGAGCCAGTAGCTGAAGGCATTCAGCCGGGGGAAGGAGATGGCGCGCGTGCCGACCATAAGCGGCACGAGATAGACGCCGAACGCCTCCATCACCGGCACGGCGAACAGGAACATCATCGTCGTGCCGTGCATCGTGAAGATCTGGTTGTAGCGGTCCGCGCTGATCAGTCCGCTGTCCGGCCGCGCGAGCTGAAGCCGCATCATCAAGGCGAGCACGCCGCCCAGCGCCATGAAGATCATCGCGGTGACGATGTAGCGTTTGCCCACCTTCTTGTGGTCGACCGTGCACAGCCAGCCCCACAGGCCGGGCTTGTCGCCCCAGGTTTGCGACAAGACGAGATCGAGTTCGTCGCCGTCGAGCTCGGGGCCGTCGCGCGGTTCGTCTTCTGAATGGTCGGAAGCGGTCATCTGAGCGTCTCGAGATAGGAAGCCACCGCGTGCAACTCGTCCGGGCTCATGCCGACTGCGGGCATGTGCGCACCCGGCTTCACCCCTTGCGGATTGGCGATCCAGCCCATGAGGTTGCCGCGGCTCATCGGCAGCGTGCCCGCCGCGATCGTCGCGCGGCTCGCGACATGGGTGAGGTCGGGCCCGGTGTGGCCGTTGGCCGGTGTGCCCTGAATCGCGTGGCAGTTGGAACAGGCATGGCTCATGAACCAGTCATGCCCGGCCTTCACGCCAGGGTCGGTCGGCTCCCGCGCCGGGTTCAGCTGCGCCTGGTACCAGGCGGCAAATGCCTGCGGGCTCTCGACCGTCACGTCGAACGCCATGTGCGCGTGCTGCAGGCCGCAAAACTCCGCGCACTGGCCGCGATAATGGCCGATCCTGGTCGGAACGATCCGGATGTCGTTCTCCCGGCCGGGGATTAGGTCCTGCTTGCCCGCGAGCGCGGGAACCCACAGACTGTGAATCACATCCCCCGATCCGAGTTTGATCTGGACGGGCTGCCCGGCAGGCAGATGCAGCTCATTGGCGGTGTGCATGATCCTGGTCGGGTCGTCATTCTGATAGGTGACGTCCCACCACCATTGATTGGCGCTCACCGTTACCTTGAGTGGTGTCTGCTCGGCGCCCTGGCGGGATTCCCGCCGATCGCTGATGAAGCTGGCGATGGTGAGTATGAGCAACCCGATCAGGATGAAGCCGGTCCATCCGATCAGCCAGATCCGCAGCCGTGGCTCCCCTGCTTCATTGCGCCGTCCCGCAACGGCGAGCGCGAGAAAGGCGAGCACCAGCAGAAAGGAAAGCCCGGTCACCACCAGGAACAGCAGCATCAACTGATTGAATTGATGCGAGCCGAAACCCGCGCCCTCGCTCATCGCCTGCACGCCCGAGCAGCCGGAAAGCAGCATAAGCGGCGGAAGGCCCAGCGCGCGCCGCATCAATAGGCCTCCCCGGGCTTGGCGGGTTTGTCGGGCGCGCGTTGGGTCATCGGGGCCTTGGTCGAAACATCCTCGGCTCGGCTCGGCACGACATCGTTGGGGGCGAGCCCGCTCAGGCTGCGGACATAAGCCGCGAGCTGCCACATCTGTTGCCCGGTGAGGCGATTGTGGAAGGAGGGCATTCCATTGGGCCGGCCCCCATCGATCGTGCGCACGATCTCGGCCATGCTGCTGCCGTAGCGCCATTGGCCGTCCATGAATGATGGCCCCATGCCCCCGCCGCCATGCGGGCCATGGCAGCCGGCGCAGTTCATCCAAGCGTAGAGGCGCTGGCCTTCGCCGATATGAAAAGCGCTGGTCGAATAATCGCCCTGCTGCGGGGCACTGAGGATCGCGCCACCGGAGGATCCTTCGGCATGCGCGTCGGTAGTCTGCGAGCGGTCGCTCTGCCTGCAGGCGGCAAGGACAAGGAGCCCGGAAAGCAGGGCAAACCGCGCGTGCATCCTATCGCACCGCCTCGTCTAAGAATGATCGCTTCACGATATATAGGCTCACGTCAGCCCCTGATTAACCTATGATAATATCTTGGGAATACAGGCGAGCTTGCGCGCTTGCCCAACGAACCTTCCGTCTTCCTGCCCTCTTGATCGTCATCAAATATGATCTTGATCTTAGTCTCTCCGCAGGACTGTTACGCGCAAAGAAAGTTCCCTTGCGCCGATCGGCAAGCCGGATCGGCTGGCCGACGCGCGGCCGCCTTCCGCCACCCATGCCGCGGGTCCTCTGGGGCCGATAGGCACGCGGAAAAAAGCAGTGCTGCGGTTTACGCTCGCGTCAGTGTCCGGGTTCGCCCGGCTTCAGTTTCTGGTCGATGTCAGTCTGTCCGCCGTGCCCCAGGAAGCCGTCCTTCGGCTTCTGCCCGCGGTGCGGATTGGGATAGGAGCCTCCGCCGGACTCTCCACCATCCTTGCGGCCTGACGAAGGGCGTTGCCCCTTGTCGGGCATGCCCTTGCCATCAGCCTGTACGGGGATGGTTTCGCGCATCGCCCTCAGGCCCGTTGCGGCAGCGTCTTGCCGGTGGTGCGATCGAGGCCCAACGCCACCACCACATCGAGCGCGGTGGCGCCAATCACGAAGCCAATCGAGGCCCACACCGCCTTGTTCCGCGGTGAATTGCGCAATGCGGCGCCGAGCGTGGCCAAGTCCATTCCGTCACCCAGCACCCGATTCCACACCCTCGCGCCATGCGCCGGCGATTGCAGCAGCGCCACTCCCGCGGCGGCCTCGCGCGCGCCATAGGCCTTGATCAGCCCTTCATGCCCTTCGGCGTCGAGCGTCTTGGCAATCTTCCTGGCGCCGAACAGTTCGACCGCGGCCAAACCAAGTGAGAAGATGCCGAGGCCCAGCCCAAGCTTCTTATAGTCCATTGCACGCTCCTGGTTTCGGGGGTTGCTTTCGGGAGTTGCGCAAAAAACGCCGCAGGCCGCAGCGGCGTTCCTGACATATTCGGCAGAACGACGAACCGCTCGTGCTCGGCGGAACGCGCGGGCGGACCTGCCGCGCTCGTCCGGATTCAGGCAGTCCGGCTCGGACGGCGCTCGAGTGCATTGGCGGACAAAGCGCGCAGGCGTTCCTGAAACCCCCTCTTGTAGCGGCGGCTCAGACGCAGCCGCGCACCGCCGGCGAGCACGACCTCATAATCGCCTCCGCTCTGAAGCTCGAGGCCAATGACACGATCCAGATTGACGATCGTCGAGCGGTGGATGCGCGCGAATTGCTCATCACCAAGGTCACGCTCGAGTTCGGCGATCGTCCGCCGGATCATGTGCGTCACCTGGCCGACGTGCAGACAGGCATAATAGCTCGCCGCTTCGACCCAATCCACACTCCCATAATCCACGAACAGCAGCTGACCCCGCGACTTCACCGCAAAGCGCTGGATGGGTTGCGCGACTGGGGAACCGCGGGCGATGCTGCCCTTGCCGCGGTCCAGCGCACGCGCGAACCGGGCGTCGTCGAAGGGCTTCAACAGATAATCCAGCGCGCCCGCATCGAAGGCGCGCAACGCATAATCGTCATAAGCGGTCACGAAGATGACGGCGCTCCTGAAGTCCGCCCCGAGAATCTCGAGGATGTCGAAACCATCGCACTCGGGCATCTGGACATCGAGAAACACGAGGTCCGGCTTCCAGTCGCGGATCGTCGCGATCGCTTCAATTCCGGACCCGCATTCGACGATCGGCCCGATGTCCGGATCCCGTTCGAGCAGCACGGTGAGGTTGCGCCGGGCGAGAGGCTCGTCGTCGACCACCAGGGCGCGGATCGACGCAGGGGCAGGTTCGACGAGCATCGCTCAGGTCTCCACCAGGGGCAGGGTGACGATCACCTCCACCCCTTGCGAGCCCACCGGATCGAGCCGCAGATCCGCGTCGCCGCCGTGCAGGATGCCGAGGCGGGCGCGCAGATTGACGAGACCCACGCCCCCGCCATTCGCCTCCTCGTCGGCCTGCGCGATCCCGCCGTCATTATAAACGCTGAGACGGAGCCGCCCATCATGGCGGACTGCTCCGACGCGGATCGCGCCGCCCGCTATACGGTCGGCGAGGCCATGCTTGATCGCATTCTCGACAAGCGGCTGCAGCAGAAGCCCGGGGACCAGCGCATCCATAAGATCCGGCGGAATGTCGACGCTGACGCGCAGACGGTCTCCGAAGCGCACCTTCTGGATGTCGATGTAGCGCTGCAGATATTCGACCTCCTCCGCGAGCGGGACTTGCGGGCGGTGGGAATCCTCTGATGCGCGACGGAGAAATTCGCTTAGGCCCACGATCATGTTGACCGCCGCATCATTCCTTTGGTCGCGGACGAGCCCGGCAATCGAATTCAGCGCATTGAACATGAAGTGCGGCTCGATCTGACGACGGAGTGCTGCCAGCTGCGCTTTCGACAGCTCTTCGTTCAGCTGGGCGGCCTCCATTTCCTGGCGGGCTGATTGCTCCCGGGTTTCCACAAGATGGGTGAGCGTCAGGATCAGCGCATAAGCGGCGAGGCAGTTCATCGCCTGATAGATCAGGGTCGTGTTCCAGGTCGGCCAGAATAGCGGCGGCGCCCGATGGAGCCAGGGATTGAAGAGCACCTGAAGCGCGGCCGACCAGGCTTCCGCGGTCAGGCTGATTGCGCCCAGCGCAGCCAGGTGGATCCCGACGCCCCGCACGCCGGGAGCGCGGATGATCGGGAAACGGCGCGCGAGACCGATGACGATCGGGGTGGCGAGCGCCCACGGCAGCCAGGTTGCGAATTCGGTCAGGAAAAGCCGCAGCTCTCCGCCTTGCTTGCCTTCCTCGTGCAGCATGAAGATGGATTGGCTCGCCTCGAATGCGGCCGCCACGCACCACAAGGCGGCGATCCAGCGCCAGCGCGTCCCGCGCGTCGACATGGGTGCGACAATCATGTCGGAAGCCTAACCCATCGCGGCGATCCCGGTCCATCTTTGCAGCGGATCGCCGGATGCGTGCAACGAGCGGCGTCGCGACGGGTCGTTCGGCCGCTTAGCCTTCGCTCTTAACGTCGCCGGCCCTGCAGCTGCGAGGCCGGGGGGCGGACCATTATAGAGCGGCCCGGCAGAAACATATGCGACATATCACGGCGACCATTCTCGCTTTCTCCGCCGCTGCGCCGGCGGTTGCGCAGGACAATGCGGTCCGGTCTGCGGTCGACGCATTCGGCGAGCGCACAGGCATCGAACAGGTCGGACTTTACAGCGAAAGCCAGGTCCGCGGCTTCAGCCTGACGGACAGCGGCGCCTATCGTATCGAGGGGGCCTATTTCAGCCAGGCCGCGTCGCTCGACGACACGATCCTCTCGGGTGTCGGCGTTCGGGTCGGGGTCAACGCCACCCGCCTCGCTTATCCTTCTCCCTCCGGCGTGGTGAATTATCGCCTCAGGGAAGCAGCAGCCGCGGACGAGTTTCGCCTCGGCGCGGGTTTACGGGACTTCGGCACCCATTTTGTCTCGGGGGATGCCTCGCTTCATGCCGGCGGGCTCAGCTTCGCCGGCGGGTTTCTGTGGCGGCCGGTCAACCGCTACGCACAGGGATATCACGGCCGGGCGATCAATGCCGGGGGAGTCGTCGCCTGGGAGATAGCTCCCGGTCAGCGCCTGCGGGCCTTCGCCTCGCTTAACAGCCGCAGCTACGACGGCGATTATGACATCGCCCCGACAGAGGCGGCGGTTCCGCCCAACCCCAGGACGCTGCACCAATATTCGCCGCCCTGGGCACGGACAGCGGCGACGAGCCTGAATTTCGGTCTTCTCTACGACGGTCACATAAGCGGGTTCACGGTGGATCTGGCGGCCTTCCGATCGATCTGGGACATCAAACGATATGACTACACATTGCTGTTCACGGACCGCGAAGGGGATGCGACCGCAACCACCTACCGCGGTCCCCGCAACGTCAAGCGCGCGGATTCGGTCGAGGCGCGGATCGGGCGTCGGATCGAAACCGGCGCGTTCGCCCATTCTCTGAGCCTGTCCGCGCGTGCCCGCCGGACCAACACCGATCTAGTGTCGGACCTCCTCATCCCTCTGGGCGAATTCAACCTCAAGACGGGCGATCCTCCGGCACCGCCCGCGCCGAGCTGGACCGGAACCCGCGGTCACGACGAGGTCGAGCAGGTCACCGGATCGGCTGGCTACGGCCTTGCCTGGCGCGATAGCGTTCAGCTGAACTTCGGCATCCATCGCACGCGCTACGACAAGAAGGTTCTTTCCGTCACTGGCGTGAGCACCGGGCGGATTCTCGAGAAGAGCTTCTACAATGCCTCGGCCGTGATCAGCCTCACCAGGCGCGCAGCGATTTTCGGGAGCTGGGTGACCGGGCTCGAGGAGACCGGCACCGCCCCCGGCAATGCGGCCAATCGCAACGAGGTGCTGCCCCCTGCAAATGCCCGCGAACTGGAATTCGGCATACGTTACTCCCTCACGCCACGGCTGACGCTCATCGGCGTGCTGTTCGACGTGTCGAAGCCCACCCAGGGTTTTCGCGCTGACGGCTCGTTCGGCGAAGTCGGTCAGGTGCGCCATCGCGGGATCGAGGGGTCGGTCGCCGGCCAGCTGGATTCTCGAACCAATGTCGTCATCGGCCTGGTCGCTTTCCGCCCCCGCGTGACCGGTCCGCTCGTCGCGGCCGGACTGGTCGGTTCACGCGACGCGGGTGTTTCCCACCTCGTCGCCAACGCCAATATCGAACGGCAACTTGGCAATGGCCTGTCGGTCGATGCGAGCCTCAACTACCAGGGCGAACGCTGGGTCGATACGGCGAACAGCTTCAAGGCTCCCGCGTTCACGACACTCAATCTCGGCACGCGCCGGCACCTCGCGATCGCCGGTCGCGCGGCCGAACTGCTGGTGCTGGCCTCGAACATCACTGGCACCGGGGGCTATCTGGCGGCGCCCTCCGGGCTGCTCACGCCGATCGCGCCCCGGACGCTAAGGGCAATTTTCTCGCTCACCTTCAAATAACCTGGGCGCAATCTTCCAACGGATGAGCAGATTGCGGTTCACATTCGGACCGGCGCGGCGTTATCCGTCCGGCGATGTGAGCAAGGAAAACAGTGTGAAGACTCCAGCTGCTGCAGCTTCGACCATCTTCGCCTTGGTGTGCGCAGCTGGGGTTAGCACAACCGGCGTCGCGGCGCGTGATCAGCCTTCGTCCCGCAGCTATGTGCCGCACACCGTCGAGGGTTGGATGGTGGCGGCGAGCAAGGACGGAAAAGGCTGTTTCATGAGCCGGGACTATGAGCGAGAAGGGGGAACGACTTTGCTCCTCGGTCTCGATACCGACGGCACGAACCGTCTCGTGCTTCTGAACGCGAACTGGTCGATCAAACCCGGGGATAAGCTCAAGCTGGATTTCCGCCTCTCCGGAAGCAGCTATCCCGCACATCTTGCCGTCGGAATATCGTCTGACGGAAAACAGGGGTTCGTGACCAGCTTCGGGGCGAAATTCCCATCCTACTTCGCGGCATCCAGGATTCTTCAGGTCTCGCGCGGCGATGTGCCGGTCGAACGGCTGGACCTGGATGGAGCGGACGCCGCTGTCGCCGAACTGACAAGCTGCGTGGCCGATAAGCGGGGAAAGCCCGCGGCCGCAACAAGCGGGAAGCCGCGTTCCGAGGATATTCCAAGGGATCCGTTCGCATCGCCGCCGGATGACAAGGATTCAAAGGGCGAGCGAACGCGAATCCGCGGCGGCCGATAACCTTCCCGCCTCCCTCTTTGATCAGATCTCCGGTCGCTCTGTTGGGCGGCGCAATTCCGCGTAACTGAGCTGCGCTCCTGGTGACCCCTACGGGACTCGAACCCGTGTTTTCGCCGTGAGAGGGCGACGTCCTAGACCGCTAGACGAAGGGGCCGGTCGACCAGGAAGGCGCGCACATATGGGGGTGCCCCCGGCCCGTCAAGCCGAGTCTCAGGCGGCCTCGGACTCGGCCGCTTCCTCCGCTTCGCGCTGTTCGGCCTGCTGGCGCGCCCACATTTCGGCATAAAGGCCGCCGCGCGCCACCAGCCCGGCATGCGTGCCGCGTTCGACCACGCGGCCCTTGTCGAGCACGACGATCTCGTCGGCGTGGACGATCGTCGACAGGCGGTGCGCGACGATGATCGTCGTGCGGCGCTGGGCGAGGAGGTTGAGCGTGTCCTGGATCGCCGCCTCTGTGCGGCTGTCGAGCGCGCTGGTGGCCTCGTCGAGGATCAGCAATTGCGGATCCTTGAGCAGGGTGCGGGCGATCGCGACGCGCTGCTTCTCGCCGCCCGAAAGCTTGAGCCCGCGCTCGCCGACCTTGGTGTCATAGCCGTGCGGCAGCGACTGAATGAAATCGTGGATCGACGCGCCGCGCGCGGCAGCGATGACCTCGTCGTGCGTCGCCCCCTCGCGGCCATAAGCGATATTGTAGCCGATCGTATCGTTGAACAGCACCGTATCCTGCGGGACGATGCCGATCGCGCGGCGGAGCGACGCCTGGTTGACCTTGGTGATCTCCTGCCCGTCGATCAGGATCCGTCCCGCGGTCGCATCGTAGAAACGGAACAGCAGCCGCGCGAGCGTCGACTTGCCCGCGCCCGACGGCCCGACCACCGCGAGCGTGCCGCCGGCCGGAACCGCGAAATCGACGTCGTGCAAAATCTGCCGGTCGGGATCGTAGGCGAAATCGACATGGTCGAACCGCACCGCACCGCCCTGCGGCACCAGAAGCGGGGCGCCGGGCTGATCGACAACCTCTTCCGGCGTGTCGACCAGGTTGAACATCGCTTCCATGTCGATCAGCCCCTGGCGGATCTCGCGATAGACCATGCCGAGGAAATCCAATGGGCGGAAAAGCTGCGACAGCATCGTGTTGATGAACACCACGTCGCCGGTGGTGAACTGCCCCTTGCTCCAGCCCCACACGCTGTAAGCCATCGCGCCCGCCATCATCGCGTTGGTGATGAAGCCCTGCCCGATATTGAGCCAGGCGAGGCTGACCTCGAGCCTGGTGGTGGTGTCGATCAGATGGCGGACGCTCTCGCCATAGCGGCGCTGCTCGACGCCCTCGGCGTTGAAATATTTGACCGTCTCGTAATTGAGCAGCGAATCTACCGCCTTCTGCGCGGCCTCGCCATCCGAGGCGGCCCATTCGCGGCGCAGCCCGATCCGCCATTCGGTCATGGTGCGCGTGAACCAGATATAGATCACCACCATCCCCGCGGTGGCGGCAACCAGGTTGGGGCCGAACTTTGCGAAGAAGATGATGCACACCGCCGACAGCTCGAAGATCGTCGGCGCGATGTTGAACAGCAGGAAATAGAGCATCGTGTCGATGCTCTTGGTGCCGCGCTCGACCACCTTGGAGAGCGATCCGGTGCGCCGCTCGAGATGGAAGCGCAGCGACAGGCGGTGCAGATGCGCGAACACCTCCATCGCCAGCCGGCGAGCGGCCTCCTGGCCGACGCGCTCGAAGATCGCGTTGCGCAGATTGTCGAACAGCAAGCCGCCGAAGCGCGCACCGGCATAGCCCACCACCAGCGCCATCGCGAGGCCGACCGCCTCGTGGCCCTTGCTCATATGGTCGATCGCGCCCTTGTAGGCGAAGGGCATGAGCAAGGTGATGCACTTGGCGCCGACCACCAGCGCCATCGCGATCACCACGCGCAGGCGCAGCGCCGGCCGGTCCTTCGGCCAGAGATAGGGCAGGAAGCGCCGGAGCGCCGCAAAGCCGTTTTCGGGATTGGGTGTGGTTTCGGCGGTGGGCGGCATCCACAACAAGATAGGGGCGGTTGCGCCATTCGCAAATTCCGGCGCGCTGGTCGCCCGCGATACCCGCTTCGTCGGCATGGCGGAGCCTCGCCAAATCCCGATCGTTTTGGGTTCCAAACTCAGGAGGTAACCCATGGATTCGCACGTCAAAGAGCCGATGATCCACGAGGACGATCTGCCCGGCAGCGAAGCGGCGCTCGATCCCAAGCCGCAATATGAGCCGCGCTATCCCGGATCAGGCCGGCTCAGGGACAAGGTCGCGATCGTCACCGGCGGCGACAGCGGCATCGGCCGCGCGGTCGCGGCGCTTTATGCGCGCGAGGGCGCCGACGTCGCGATCTTCTATCTGTGTGAACATGAGGATGCGGAAGAGACCAAACGCATCGTCGAGCGCGAGGGTCGCAAATGCCTCCTCATCGCGGGCGACATCGGCGATCGCGGTTTTTGCTTCCAGGCGGTCGATCGGGTCGTCGCCGAATTCGGAAAGCTGGATATCCTCGTCAACAATGCCGGGGAGCAGCATGCCGACAAGGATATTCGCGACATTAGCGAAGAGCAGCTCAGGCGTACCTTCCAGACCAACATCTTCGGCATGTTCTTCCTGGTCCAGGCGGCGCGCGATCACCTCAAGAAAGGCGCCGCGATCGTCAATTGCACCAGCATCACCTCCTATCAGGGCGAGGCGGAGATCGTCGATTACAGCGCCACCAAGGGCGCGATCACGGCGTTCACCCGCGCTTTGTCCGAACAGCTGGTGAGCGAGGGGATAAGGGTGAATGGCGTGGCACCCGGGCCGATCTGGACGCCGCTCAATCCCTCGGGCGGATCGAGTAAGGACAAGCTCGCCAATTTCGGCAAGGATACGCCCATGGGCCGCCCCGGCCAGCCGAACGAGGTCGCGCCCGCCTTCCTGTTCCTCGCCTGCGCGGATTCGAGTTACATGTCGGGCCAGGTGCTGCACCCCAATGGTGGGACGGTGGTGAACGGCTGACTGGTGGCCGCTCCGCTTGCCGTGGGCGACCCCGAGCTGCTGGAGTTGCTCCGGCTGCTAAAGCGCGCTGGCTATCATTTCATCACGCCGACACCGGCCACGCATGCGCGCGTGCTGGCGCGGCCGGACAGGAAGCAGGCGCGCGATCTGCGCGACATATTCGGCTGGAGCCTTCCATTCGAACCCGCGCTGCTGCCCCCCGCAATGCGGGATTGTCTTCGCGCGAGCGGGATGCTGGTGGAGGATGAGGCGCTGTGGCGAAGCAGGATCCGCGTCTCGACCCTGCAGGACGATCTCTATCTCCATTCCGCCTACCCGACGGACGCCGAGGATGCCGTTTTCTTCGGGCCCGACAGCTATCGTTTCGCCGGCCTCGTCCGTTATGAGCTGGGCGCCGGCACGCGTGGAAAGCTGCTGCGGATCGCGGACATTGGAGGGGGTGCGGGCGTCGGGGCGATCGTCGCCGCGAAACTGCGCCCCGGCGCGACCGTGCTCGCGACCGACGTAAATCCGAAGGCGCTCCGCCTCGCCCGGATCAACGCCGCCGCGGCCAGCGTAGCGATCGACACGATCGAAGGCTCGGGGCTCGCCCCGATCGAGGGCGGGCTCGACATTGCGATGCTCAATCCACCCTACATCATCGACGAATCCGGCCGCACCTACCGCGATGGCGGGGGCATGCATGGCGGCGAATTGTCGCTCGATCTGACGGTCGAGGCGATGGACCGGCTGCATCCCGGTGGCCGCATCATCCTCTATACCGGCAGCGCGATCCTGAACGGGGAGGACCCGCTCGCTACCGCTTTACGGCACGAGTGCGACAAGCGCGGATACGCGCTCGATTATCGCGAGATCGACCCGGATGTGTTCGGCGAGGAGCTTACCAAACCGCAATATAAGGACGTCGAACGCATCGCTCTGATCGGTGCGATCCTGCGTAAGCCCTAACCGTGCGGGCGAAGCGCCATTAGCCGCGCCAGCGTCGCCTTGAACCGGCCGAGCTCCGCGCCCGCCAGCTGTGCTGCCTGCAGGAACTTCACGCTCGCCGGATTAACCGCGACATTGTTGACGAACACCTCGAAATGGAGGTGCGGGCCGGTCGAAAGCCCGGTCGAGCCGACATATCCGATCAGCTGGCCGGCATGCACATGCTGCCCCGCTTTGGCGATGATCCGGCTCATATGCGCATAGCCCGTGCCCAGATTGGCCGACTGCTTGATCTGGACATAATTGCCATGCCCGCCATGCCAGCCCGCGAAATTGACCACGCCATCGGTCGCCGCGACGATCGGCGACCCCATCGGCGCGCCATAATCGATGCCCTTATGCATGCGGCTATAGCCGAGCACCGGGTGGAAGCGCATGCCGAAGCTGGATGTCAGGTGCCCCTGCACCGGCGCGTGCATGCTGCCGCGCGTCTCGCCGACGCCTGCCGCGTCGAAGAACTGCTCCTTGCCGGCGAGCGTCCATTTCAGCAGCCGCAATTCCTTGCGGCCCTGCTCCAGGCCCGCGAACAGCAATCCGCCGGTTTCGCTCATGCCGTCGGCGGCGCGGTGATGTTCGAGCACGATGTCGAATGTGTCGTTCGAATGGATGCCCTGGATCGAGACATGCTGCCCCATCGCGCGCAGCCAGGCCTGGACCGCGCTGGACGGCGCGCCCGCGGCGCGGGCCGACGACAACATGCTCGATCCGACATGCCCCTCGATCCGGAGCGGCGTGTCGTCGACCGCGATCGGCCGCGGCTTGAGGCGGAGCGTGTCGCCCTCGCGATCCATCTCGATCGCCAGATCGAGCCGTGCGCGGAAGCCGAGATGGTCGAGCGGACGCGGAACCGATTTGTTGGGCCGCCGGCCGAGCGTGAGGTCGAGCCTGGTGCCCGGCTTGATCGTGCCGAGATCGGTTGTGCTGGCGATCGTCGCGGCGATCGACTTGGCCTGGTCCTCGCCGACGCCTGCGCGCTGGAGCACGCGCGCGAAGCCGTCGCCGGCTCCCAGCGTCGCGCTGACCTGGATTTGCGGGCGTTCGGGCGTGTCCGCGAGCCGTTCGACCAAATTGGTCGCGGCGACCTGGCGGCCCGTATCGGCGCCGAACGCCGCGGGCGCGATCGCCTGGATCCGCATTTCCTGCTGCTGGCGTTCGCCGAGCGGAGGCGCGACCGGCGCCTCGAGCGGTTTGATGCCCGGTACAAAGGTCAGCGCCGCGCCGCACAGAGCGGTGCAGGTGGCAAGCCCGCGCCACCATTCGCGGCTGCCGATGCGTGAGCCGAGATCGACCACCAGATCGAGTTCGGCGGCGCGATCCAGTCCGCGGCGGAGCGCGTTGCGATCGAACAGGCGCGGAGCCCGTCCGGGCGCCAGCGCCACCGCGCCGCCACCATATCCATCGCTCTCAGGCAGATATTTCAAAACGCCCCGTTCCCGCCCTGAAAAGCCGGTCTTCGGGCCGGCAGGGCGTCAGGACTGTGGACAAGATTGGTTAAAGTCAAACTAATCCATTGGATTCAAGGGCAAAGGCGCGGCGAACCGACTCGTTTTCCGGGCGAATCGAGTCAGGATGGGGAACGAAGTTGTGATCGTGGAGGGGCTGGCAAGGGGTGTCAGCGGAACGGCGGCTTCTCCTTGCAGCCCGCCAAACAGAACGTCAGGCGGTCTGCAGCGCGCTGTTCGTCCCGGCTGAAAAGCTCCATGGGTAATTGGACCTTGCCGGTTGAAGTGCCGTCGAAGGGGAATCCAAACCGCCAGGTAGTATCAGTTACGTACTACTACCTAGTGTAGCCCGCCCCGGCGGAGCCTAGCCTTCCCACAAGAACATTTCCCGTTCGATTCAGCCGAGCTGTCTATTGTCGGCAAGGGCGGGCGAAAATGTCTTTTGTACGGGCCAAGCTGTCACGAATGGCCTGTCCAAATCCCGCGGTTTGGGGGCTCTATTATGTCCGACTACACGTCCCAGTTTTCGATAAAACGACTTTGGGTCCTCCTAGCGGTCTGCATGGCGATCATGTTCGGCGCGCTGCTTTATTTCGGGGCTCAGATTTATCATTCGAAGCCACCGATGCCCGGCGTGGTCCGCTCGGCTTCCGGGGAAGTCCTCTACACCGGCGAGGAAGTCCAGCGCGGGCAGAGCGTATGGCAATCGACCGGGGGGATGGAGCAGGGCTCGATCTGGGGACATGGCAGCTATGTCGCGCCCGACTGGAGCGCCGACTGGCTGCACCGCGAGGCTGTAGCATTGCGTGAGCGGATCGCAGGCACCGACTTTGCCGCGCTGCCCGAGCCCGAGCAGGCGCGCGTCGGCGCGATCCTCAAGCGCGAAATGCGCACCAATGGCTATGATCAGCAGACCACCGCCATCACGGTCAGCGATCAGCGGGCGGCAGCGATTAAGTCAACCGCCGCCCATTATGAGGACTTGTTCACCAACCGTACGCCTGCCGACCAGCATCTGCGTGAGCTCTATGCCATGCCGAAGCGCGCGGTTCTCACCAGGGACGAAGCGCACGCGCTGAGCGGGTTCATCTTCTGGACGGCATGGGCGACAGCCGCCGAACGGCCAGGCGACACGATCAGCTACACCAGCAACTGGCCGCACGAGCCGCTCGTCGGCAACACGCCGACCGGGGCGATATTCCTGTGGAGCTTCCTCTCGATCTTCCTGCTGCTCGGCGCGATCGGGGCATTGGTCTGGTATTATGCCCGCGAGTTCGATGTCTGGCGCCGTGACATCGAACCGCTCGAGGGCTTCGCTCCAACCGACGTGCTGGCGGCGGTCACTCTCACCCCGTCGATGCGCGCGACCGCGAAATACTTCTTCGTGGTCACCGCACTGCTGTTGACCCAGGTGCTGCTCGGTATCGTCACCGCGCACTACGCGGTCGAGGGTCAGGGCCTCTACGGCCTGCCGATGGCCGAATATTTCCCTTATGCGCTGACCCGTACCTGGCACACCCAGTTGGCGGTGCTTTGGATCGCGACGGCATGGCTCGCCACGGGCCTGTATGTCGCGCCTTTGCTCGGCGGGCGCGAGCCAAAATTCCAGCGGTTCGGGGTCAACTTCCTGTTCGTCAGCCTGCTCGCGATCGTGATCGGATCGTTCGCGGGCGAATGGGCCGCGATCAATCGCCAGATGGGCACGGGTGCTGCCAATTTCTGGTTCGGCCACCAGGGCTATGAATATCTCGACCTCGGCCGCTTCTGGCAAATTTATCTGTTCGTGGGGTTGCTGCTTTGGACCGTGCTGGTGCTGCGCGGCGTCTGGCCTGCGCTCAAGGCGAAGGGCGGCACCTCGCTCGCATTCCTCGTCATGATCTCCACGGTTTCGATCGGGCTGCTATTCGGTGCGGGGCTGCTCTACGGTGAGCACACGCATATTTCGATCATGGAATATTGGCGCTGGTGGGTCGTCCATCTCTGGGTCGAGGGCATCTTCGAAGTCTTCGCGACCGCGATCGTTTCGGCTCTGTTCGTCAAGATGGGGCTGGTCCGAATGTCGGTCGCGGCGACGTCCGTGCTGTTCGCGACCGTCATCTTCCTCGGCGGCGGTGTGCTCGGCACCTTCCACCACCTCTATTTCAGCGGGACGCCGACCGCGGTGATCGCACTCGGCGCGGTATTCTCCGCGCTCGAGGTGGTGCCCCTCGTGGTCGTTGGGTTCGAGGCGTATAACCGCGCCAAGGTCGAGCATCAGCAGGAATGGCAGACAGTCTATCACTGGCCGTTCGCTTTCTTCGCGAGCGTGCTGGTGTGGAATATGATCGGCGCCGGCATGTTCGGCTTCTTCATCAATCCGCCGATCGCGCTCTATTACATGCAGGGGCTCAACACGACGGCGACGCACGCCCATGCCGCGCTGTTCGGGGTCTACGGCATGCTCGGAATCGGCCTCATGCTGTTCTGCATGCGCGGGCTCTCCGATCCGTCCCGCTGGAGCAATGGCCTGCTCAAGACGTCATTCTGGTGCCTCAACATCGGCCTTGCGATGATGGTGTTCCTGTCGCTGTTCCCGCAGGGCCTGTATCAGACCTATCTCAGCTATACGGAATATTACGCCTTCGCCCGCAGCGCCGAGGTGATCCACAGCCCGCTCATGCAGGCCCTGGTCTGGGCCCGGGTGCCTGGCGACGTCGTCTTCACGGTCGGGGTCGTCGCCTTCGCGATCTTCATGGTGAAGGCCCTGTTCTTTCGCGGCGGCGGCGAGGCCACCGTTGTCCCGGAATAAGCGGTGACGACAACGCGGGGAGAGCGGATGCTCGCGCTCCGGCGCGCGCGGATGGCGGCATCGCCGCCATTCCTGCGCGGCGGCTTCCGGCCGTTCTTCTTCCTCGGCGCGCTTTGGGCGATCGTGGCACTGGTGCTCTGGATCCTCGTGCTATGGGGAGCATTGACGCTTCCCTCTATATTCGACCCCCTCGCCTGGCACCGGCACGAGATGCTGTTCGGTTTCGTGGGTGCAATCGTCGCGGGCTTCCTCCTGACTGCAATTCCGAACTGGACCGGCCGCCTGCCGATCGCGGGGCTGCCGCTAGCCACGCTCGCCGGGCTATGGGCAGCGGCACGGCTCGCGATGCTGTTTTCGGCCGTAACCGGCCAAATGGTCGCGGCGCTGCTCGATGTCGGTTTCTATCTTGTGCTCGCGGGGTTCGCCGCACGGGAGGTCCTCGCGGCGAAAAACCGCAATCTCCCTCTCGTCGGCATGGTCCTCCTGCTCGGCGCCGCCGACGCGACCGATCATGCAGGCGCGCTTGGGCTCCTGTCCGACCCGGATATCGGGGTCCACGCCGCGATCGCCCTGATCGTCATAATGATCTCGCTGGTTGGCGGACGAATCATCCCGTCCTTCACGCGCAACTGGATGACCAAACAGGGAATAGTGGAGCGGCTGCCCTCCCAACCCACCCGCCTCGACATCCTCGTTCTTGGGCTGAGCGGCGCCGCGCTGCTCGCATGGGTCGCGCTTCCGGACTCGCGGGCTGGCGGATGGCTACTGGTCAGCGCAGGCCTGTCCCAGGCCCTCAGACTCTCGCGATGGGGCGGGTTCAGGTCCGCGCGCGATCCGCTCGTCTTCATCCTTCATGTCGGATATCTTTGGGTGCCGATCGGCCTGCTGCTGCTCGGCGTCAGCATAATGGACGCCGCGATTCCGCGATCGGCGGCGATCCATGCCCTCACGGCTGGCGCGATGTCGACAATGATCCTGGCCGTTATGACCAGGGCGACTTTGGGCCACACCGGCCGCGCGCTCGTCGCTACCTCTCGAACAACCATTCTCTACTGCCTGGTGACGCTTGGCGCTCTTCTTCGCGTTGCCGCCGGGCTTGGCCTGATCGACTATGCAATCGGCAGAGATGCCGCGGCTGCTGCCTGGGTGAGCGCGTTCATCCTGTTCCTGGCGATATATGGCCCAATGCTGTTCGGGGCGCGACTGGGCGACGAAAACAGCTGACACGGGCGCAGGTGCGGCCATTCGTCGGGCTCGATCTGCTTCCCGCTGGGATTGCCGGCGTGTAGTGCCAGCCCGCCGCCATCACATCTGCGGCCACAGTTTGGGATTCAGATCGACGCATGGCCCGCAAACATTCGAAACATGGCCCCTATGAAGACCTCCATCGCGAGGAGGAGGCTCCAGCGGCGGTGGTGCCGTGCTGGTTGTGTGGCCGGCCGACCGGCAAGACCATCGTCTGGCACCATCCCGTGCCCAAGAGCCGGGGCGGGCGGGACGTCGTGCCCATGCACCCGATTTGCCAGCAGACGCTGATCGCCAATTTCACCAATTCCGAGCTGCAGCGGCACGGGATGGATGTGGAGATGCTGCTGGCGCACCCCAATGTGCGGAAATTCGTCGATTGGGTCGCGAATAAGGACCCTGATTTCACCGCCACCACGGCCAAGAAGCAACGCTGATCGCCCCCGAACCGCGCGCCACTTCGACCGATAAGATATCCACCGCTAGTCGCTTGCTTTTGCCGGGGCTTGCGCCATCTTGAGGTGGTAATGACGCGTTTCGCCGCCCAGCCGCTGGTCGCGGTGCTCGGCCCGACCAACACCGGCAAGACCCATCTGGCGGTCGAGCGCATGTGCGGCCACTCGTCCGGGTTGATCGGCTTCCCGCTGCGTTTGCTGGCGCGCGAAGTCTATGACCGCGTCGTCGCGATCAAGGGCAAGGAATCGGTCGCGCTCGTCACCGGCGAGGAAAAGATCGTCCCCGAAAAGGCGCGCTGGTTCCTGACCACTGCGGAGAGCATGCCGCTGGACGATGGCCGGCAGGCGAATAGTCCCAACCAGATGCGCCGGGAATTCTCCTTCGTTGCGCTCGACGAAGCGCAATTGAGCGCGGACCCCGAACGCGGCCATGTCTTCACCGATCGGCTGCTCCGCGCGCGCGGCCGCGACGAGACGATGATCCTCGGCTCCGAAGCGCTCCGCCCGATGCTTCGCGCGCTCACACCCGACGCCGAGATCATCACCCGCCCGCGCTTCTCGACGCTTACCTACGCCGGCCCGGCCAAGCTCTCGCGCCTGCCCAAACGTTCGGTCGTCGTCGCCTTCTCGGCCGAGGAGGTTTACGCGGTCGCCGAGATGCTGCGGCGCCTGCGCGGCGGTGCGGCGGTGGTGATGGGCGCATTGAGCCCCCGCACGCGCAACGCCCAGGTGGCGATGTTCCAGGCGGGCGAGGTCGATTATCTCGTCGCGACCGACGCGATCGGCATGGGCCTCAACATGGACGTCGCGCACGTCGCCTTCGCCTCCTTGCGCAAGTTCGACGGACGCAAGACGCGCCGGCTTACCGTTTCCGAAATGGCGCAGATTGCCGGCCGGGCAGGGCGCCACCAGCGCGACGGGACGTTCGGCACGCTCAGCCTCGAAGGCGCGCAGACCGCGCAGTTCGAGGATGAGGAGGTGCTCGCGATCGAGGAGCATCATTTCCCGCCGCTCGATCATCTCTACTGGCGCGAGGGCCGGCCGAGCCTCGCCTCGCTCGATGCCTTGATTGCCGATCTCGAACGCCGCCCCACATCGCAGGTGCTGCGCGCCGCGCCCCAGGCAATCGACCTCGCCGTTCTCAAGCGCCTCGCCGACGAACCGTGGGTGCGCGAGCGCGCCTCCGACGGGGCGATCGTCGGGCGGCTGTGGGATACTTGCGGCCTGCCCGACTTCCGCAAGACCGGGCCGGAACCGCACAGCCGGCTGGTCGGGCGCGTGTTCAGGCATCTGAGCGAGGAGGATCGCCGGCTGCCCGTCCCGTGGTTCGCCGACGAGCTGGCCCGGCTCGATACGATCCAGGGCGACGTCGAGACGCTTGCCGATCGGCTCGCCGCCGTCCGCACCTGGGCCTATATCGCGCACCGGCCCGATTGGCTGGCCGAGCCGGGCCTCTGGGCGGAGCGCACGCGCGCGCTCGAGGAAAAGCTGTCCGACGCGCTCCACCAGCGGCTGACCCAGCGCTTCGTCGATCGTCGCACCTCGGTGCTGATGCGCGATCTCGGCGCCAGGGGCGCGGATCTGCTGCCGATGAAAGTGGATGAGGACGGCGCCGTCACCGTCGATGGCGAGGCGATCGGCATCCTCATCGGCTTCCGTTTCAAGGCCGATCCGCTCGCGCGCCATGGCGACATGAAAAGGCTGATGGCGGCGGCCGAGCGCCGGCTCGGTGCCGAACTCAGCCGCCGCGCGCGGGCGCTCGCCGTCGATGAGGATTCGGGCTTCAGCCTCGCCACCGATCCAGGCCGTCCGGTCGCGCTCTTCTGGCAGGGCGACGTCGTCGCGCGGCTGACCCGGGGCAAGTCGCTGCTCAGCCCGCGGATCGAGCTGCACCGCGCATTGGATGCGCTGGCGCCCGCCGACCGCCAGGCCGTGGCGCGCCGCCTGCAGGTCTGGCTCGACGATCAGATCGCGCGCCACCTCGCGCCGCTTGCCGAAATCGGCGCGGGCGCCCGCGATCCGGCCCAGTCGGCCGCCGCCCGCGCCTTGCTCGCGCCGCTCGCCGACGCGGGCGGCGTGATCGATCGCGCGGGACTGGAAGATGTGTTGCGCACGCTCGATCGCGAGCAGCGCGGCCCGCTCAACAAGATGGGTATAAGGATCGGCACGCTCGACATTTTCGTGCCCGCTTTGCTCAAGCCGGAGCCCGCGCGCTGGCGCGTCGCGCTCGCCGCTGCGCAGGATAATATCGTGATGCCGGCTTTGCCCGCGATCGGCGCGGTTTCAGTTCCGGCGCCGGCCGACGCGGCCACCGCGCACGCTTTCGCGCTCGCCGGCTTCCGGCCGCTTGGCGCGCAGATGCTGCGCGTCGATCAGGTGGAGCGGCTCGCGCGCAACGCGCACGATACGCGCTCCGGCCGCGCCGCCTTCGCGCCCGACGCCGCGCTCGCCACCTCGCTCGGATTGATGCCCGCCAGCTTCGCCCAGCTGATGCTCGCGCTCGGCTTTCGGATCGCGGAGGAAGGCTGGGTGTGGAAGGGCAAGCGCCCCGGCGCCCGCCCCGAACCGAGGGCAAAGAAGAAAGCGGACAAGCCGCGCCCCGGCAACGCCTTCGGCGCGCTCGCCGCCTTGCGCGGTTAGCGGTCGATGCGGATCGACAAATTCCTGTTCTTCGTGCGCCTGATGAAGACGCGCAGCCTTGCTCAGAAATTGGTCGAGGACCGCCATTTCCGGATCGATGGACGCGTCGTCGAACGCGCCCATGCCGAGGTGAAGATCGGCAACGTCCTCACATTCCCGCTCAACGATCGGGTCCGTGTGATCCGGGTCGAGGCGATGCCCACCCGCCGCGGCCCCGCCGCCGAGGCGCAGGCCTGCTATACCGATCTGGCCCCGCCGGCCGCGTAAGCGTGGTTGGAGGGGCGGCTATGGGGTCAGCACCAGACAGTCTGCTTTCGGGGAGTCGGTGGCAATAGCGGAGGTCGGTTCGCTCGCACCTCTAACCACCCGGACGCCTCAAGCGCGACACTGCCCCGTCACTGTGGTGCAGCCACTATCCCGTCATTCACCGCCACGGCGATAGGTCGGCGGGACGCCCAGATGTTCACGCAAAGCCCAGCCAGAACCAGGGCTGCGGCGGCGAGCTTCCATGGCGGCATGGCTTCGCCGAGCAGCAAGGCTGTCGCGGACATGCCGAATATGGGGACAAGCAACCCGATCGGAGCGACGTCGGCGGCCCGATGACGCGCCAAGAGCCAGTTCCACGCCGCATAGCCGAAAATCGAATTCCCGAACGACTGCCAAGGCAAAGTGGCCCAAGCATAGACGTCGGCGTCCGTAAGGCTCTGCCAAATCATCGTGGGCCCCTCGAACGCCAGCGCTGCTCCCAGCAGAAGCGGTAACGCCGCGAGGCTGCTCCATACCACCAACCCGACCATGTCGACGCTGCCGGCCTGCTTGGCCACGAGGTTGCCTCCCGCCCAGCTCAGCGCTGCGGTGAGCATAAGGGACAGGCCCAGGACATCCGCGTCGCCTCCGACGTGGCCTCCGATCAACCCTATGCCGACAATGCAAAGTCCCAATGCGACGAAATTTCCCACGCGCGGTCGCTCGCCGCTGATCAGCAGCGCAAGCAATATGGTGAAAACCGCCTGACCCTGGATTAGCAGCGAGGCCAGCCCAGCGCTGATGTGCCCGTGCATGGCATACAATGTCAGCCCGTGCTGGCCGACGCCGATGAGCAGCCCATACGCGGCTATCATACGGATCGGCGTCCGGGGCCGCGGGACGAACGCCAGCAATGGAAGCGAGGCGAGCGCAAATCGGAGAGTGGCGAAGGTGAAGGGAGGAAAATGTGCCAACCCGACGTGGATCACCACGAAGTTGGTACCCCAGATCGCCACCACGAATATCGCCAGGGCCGTATGAGACAGTGGCATAGCCGCCCCTTGCGACCGGCTGCGCATCGGCCTGTGTGGAGTGCCTTGGATCACGGCCTTCGATCCCTGAACACGGGCCGGATGAATATCTGAACTACCTTCAAGTCCGATTCCCCTTCAAGGCTTTGCTCATGCCGTAACGGGAAGACAAACGGGCGTGGCGAACCAGCCAATTTTGGCGGAAATCTCGCCAAGCCTATTCTCCATCTGCAAGCGTCGGCGGGTCGGCAATATGGCGAAATATCCTCATTAGGTGGCTAATTCGCCACTGGCGCAACGGGTGCGAGCCAGTAACCTGACGGCATGAGTGTGGGGTTCGCCGGGCTTGGCTTGATGGGGCGGCCAATGGCCGAGACTCTCTGCCGCTCGGGTTTCGACGTGATGGTTTACAACCGGTCGCCGGTCGCCTGCGATCCGCTAAGGGAAGTCGGAGCAAAGGTCGCCGCATCGGCGGATGATTTGTTCAGCCAGTGCCAGACCGTCATCCTCATGCTCGCGGACGACCGCGCCGCGGACGCTGTGCTGGGGCGCAACATGGCGTCCTTTCTGTTGCGGGCGCGCGGTCGTCTGATCATCAATATGGGCACGCATTCGCCTGCTTTTTCTCATGCGCTCGAAGATGACATCATCAAGGCTGATGGCCAGTTCGTCGAAGCGCCCGTCTCGGGCTCGTCCGACGTGGCGCGCGAGGGGCGACTGGTGGCCATGCTAGCCGGGCGGCCAGCTTCGGTAGCCTTGGCGAGGCGCATCATCGAGCCAATGTGCGGCGAATTGATCGAGATCGGGCCAGTGCCATCGGCGACGCGAATGAAGCTCGCCGTAAATCTATATCTGATCGCCTCCGTCACAGCGCTCGCCGAAGCGGCCCATTTTGCCAATGCGTCAGGTCTCGATCTGCGGCAATTCGGACGGATCATTGCCGAAGGGCCGCTCGGAAGCCCCGTCATCTCCGCAAAGTTGGAGAAGATGATCGGGCGTGAATTCTCAGCCCAGGCGGCGGTGCGGGATGTGGTCAAGAACGCACAACTGATAGCGGCTGCTGTGGACTGCCTCACCGTCCGGGCTCCGCTTCTTCATGAGAGCCTCGCGCGATTCATGGATGTGCGCGACGGCGGCGGCGCTGCGCAAGACATGGCCGCGGTGCTCAAGTCCTACGAACCGTCGCCTGGGAAAAAGGTCATGAAAATGCGCTTGCCACCTATGCAAAGCCGCCAAAGGTGATGCTGCCGGTAACGATTGTCGCGCTTGAGACAGCGCTCGCATCGAGTGTCACGGTCACGATCGACGTTCTGGCGATGGCAAACCAGATCTGCGCCGGAAGCGGCCGGCCGCTGGCGTTCGATGTGCGGCTGGCCGGTTGCGGAGCGCATTTGTTCCGGCCGTTTCTGGCATTTCCGGAGGCGCAGCACGACGTAGCCGAACTTCTTATCCTGCCGGCGCAAGGGCTCTCCAAGGCAGATTGCTACCGTAAACGCCTTTCCGAGCCGGATGTGGAGCAGGCACGCGGCTTGGCGATCGCCACAGCCGAGGCTGGGGGCCACGTGGCAAGCTCCTGCACAGGCACCCTCCTGCTCGCGAGCAGTGGTCTGCTTGACCGCCGTCGCGCGACTACAGCTTGGTGGCTCGCGACCGTCTTCGCCGAACTGTATCCAGCCGTCGCGCTGGATACGAGTCAGCTCGTGCTGAATGATGGCGGCTTCACCACGGCCGGTGCCGCGATGGCGCAGATGGACCTGATGGTCAGGCTGATTGCCCGATATGCCGGGGCGGAGGTTGCGGAAGCCTGTATCCGACGCATGGTCCTCGACGAGCGTCGTTCGCAATTGCCCTATATGGCGATTGGGCTTCTCGCTGCGTCGAACGAAAGTGTCGCGCGCGCGGCCGCTTGGGCGCGTCCCCGCCTTGGCGACGGGATTAGCGTGAACGCGATGGCGGCGGCGGTCGGGCAATCTTCGCGGACCTTCTCGCGAAGGGTATCCGCCGCGACGGGATTATCGCCCGTTCGGTTCCTGCAGCAGCTTCGTGTCGAGCAGGCGGTTGATCTGATCGAGACTACGAGCCTCCCGTTCGAGGAAGTCGCTTATCGCGTCGGATATTCCGACCCGTCGACGCTCAGGTCGTTGATCCGGCGTGGCTCCGGGCTTGGTCCAAGGGAGTTGCGGTTGCGCGCACGTTCCGTCGAGCGCGATTAAACGTCTCGCGCGCCAACCTCGAAAAACAGCGTGTTTTACCGCCAGCCGCTAGGCGCCACCCGCCAAGTTCCCGGACTCGATCTGGTCAAGATAATGAAATGTGGGAGCGTGGACCCCAGCCCGTTTGCGGATGGCAACAAGCTCGTCCGATTCGAAAAACGCGCGCGCTGCCTTTAACGACGACCATCTGGAAAAATGGACAATCCGCCGTTCGTTATCGGCGGCGCGAAGCAGCTGGTATGACAGCTCGCCGGCCTGGCTGCGGATTGTCGCGGCCTCGTCGAAGATTGCTTTCCATTTCGTATAGTCTTCAACATCATGGACGATAAGGACGCATTGCCCCCCGTCCCAGTCAGAATGGCCGATCATCCTGCCTGCATCTCCATTCCCGAATGCCATGCGTCCCGCAGAAAGACCGGAAGGTCGTTCGCCGGCATCTCTGCGGGAATCTGGCACATCATGTCGCTCACCAGACCACGGTGGTAGGTGCCATGGTTGACGACATGCATGAGGATCTCCGCGCGCGTCATCGCACCCTTGCCCCCGCCGACGAACTCGAACGACACCAGCTCGGCCAGAGCTGCGTCGTCCAGACCCCACGCCAGGTCGCGATACCAATTGTCCATCTCCCGCTGACGCTCGCGTATCGCCGCGGTCGGCAGGCGGACTTCGATATTGCGGAACGTGTAGGCGTGGGGCCTGCCTTCGAGGTGGCAGCGGAAGATATCGTCCACCACCAGCACATGCGACAGCGTGTACGCGATGCTCTCCCACCTCGTGATCCTGGGCAACTGGTCTTCGCCTGGGGGTAACGCCTCGATCGCATCGAAGGTCAGTTCATTGGCCCACGACTTGTAAGCCAGCATCTTCCTCAACATCGCGAGCATTCACCCACCTCCCGAAACGCCATCATGCTCGATCCGATCTGGGTCCGCTAGATAGCGAGCGGCCCCTCGGCGATCCTCCTAAGAAGACTGTCCTCCTCTCCCGCGAGGTTGACATTTGTATGTATATCGCGTACAATCTTGCTCGACGTACCGATCGATTCCGGCAAATCGCGATCCGTGGCTTTTTCTCAGATTTGGCAATCGCCACAACGCCGGCTGGGTAGGTCGGACGGGCAACGCCGCGTCACCATCCCTCCTTGCCTCGGCCTCCTGCGCTGGTGCCGGCCCGATGCCGCAAGCCCCAAATCATCAAGTTTGAATCTGGTGTTTTTTTGTTTTTCCCCTCGGCAGCGGAGGGCCGGGGAGGCGACGGAACCCAAGTTTCGCTGGGGTCACCAAAGAAAATATCCGGAGGCCGGATTCGCGCCATAGTTGACGCTCCGGATTCGCCGCCATATGCGCGCGGCTTCCAAGGAGCCTTCCGCAATGACCTACGTCGTCACCGACGCCTGCATCCGCTGTAAATATATGGACTGCGTGGAAGTGTGCCCGGTGGACTGCTTCTATGAAGGCGAGAACATGCTCGTCATCAATCCCAGCGAATGCATCGATTGCGGCGTGTGCGAGCCCGAATGTCCGGCCGAAGCGATTCTGCCCGATACCGAAGGCGGGCTTGAGAAATGGCTCGAGCTCAACACGACCTTTTCCGCGCAATGGCCCAATATCACGCGCAAGCGCGAAGCGCCGGCCGATGCCGACGAGTGGAAGGGCGTTGCCGATAAATTTGATAACCAGTTCTCGCCGGAGCCTGGACAGGGGGATTGACCTCCTTCCTCCTCATGTCGGTTACGTATCGACTTAACGATATCGTTTAACCGTCAGCCTGAAGCGGGTGGCTTACGGAAAGCTGGCATAACGGTTGTAATTCTGTTACAAGCGACCCCGAGAAGTGAACGCCGTGCGGGCGTTTCACACAAGGAACCTGTTTCCCGACCGCCCATCGCTGCCGTCAGGCCGTTTGTGTACGAACGGACTTGTCGGGGCTCGCGGTACGCTTGAGCAGAAAGGTCTCTTTTAATGGCTGCAAAGGCGCTGAGTTTCGTTGTCGGCGATTATGTCGTTTATCCCAAACATGGTGTCGGCCGCGTGGTCGAGCTCCAGAGCCAGGAAATCGCGGGGGCGAAGCTTGAACTCTATGTGCTCCGTTTCGAAAAGGAGCGCATGACGCTGCGCGTGCCGACCAACAAGGCCGAGAGCGTGGGCATGCGCAAGCTGTCGTCCAACGCGCAAATGTCGGACGCGCTCGCCACGCTCAAGGGCAAGCCCAAGGTCAAGCGCACCATGTGGTCGCGCCGCGCGCAGGAATATGAAGCCAAGATCAATTCGGGCGACCTCGTGTCGATCGCCGAAGTGGTCCGCGATCTGTTCCGCGCAGAGGATCAGCCCGAGCAGTCTTATTCGGAGCGTCAGATTTTCGAAGCCGCATGCAGCCGACTCGCGCGCGAGCTGGCCGCGATGGAGCAGGTCGACGAGCCCACCGCACAGGTGAAGATCCTCGACATCCTTCGCGCCGCGGCGGCGATCCACAACAAGGTGGCCGTGCCCGCCTAAGCAAGTTTCGCCTCCAGCGAACAGGGAGGGCGGCGTCCGGCAACGGGCGTCGCCCTTTTTCTCGCCCGCGACGGGGCAGGCTTGACTACACTTGTAATAGAGGTGTATGGCTCCACTAACACAGTGGAGACTGCCGATGCGCCGACTCATTCTTGCGGCCCTTTTGTTCGGTGCGGCGTCGCGCGCCTGCGCCGCCGAGCGGGATTTCCCCAATGCGGGCTTCGACAAGGTCGATCTCGCCGCCGCCGCCAGGGTCGACGTGCATACCGGCAGCCGGTTCGCGGTCCACGCCAGTGGCGATCCCAAATGGCTCGATCTGCTCAATATCCGCGTGGTGCAGGGCACATTGGTGATCGGCTGGACCCGCAATCAGGTTCACCTGAACGGCCATGACCCGATCCACATCCAGGTTTCGATGCCGCGCATCAGCGGCGCGACCCTTTCCGGGGCTGGCTCCGTGACGATCGATCGCGCCGAATCGCCCGATTTCAGCGCGAACCTGCGCGGCGCGGGAACGATCGATCTGCCCGCACTGCATGCCGATCGGGCGCGCTTCGATATGGGCGGCGCCGGCAAGATCACCGCCGCCGGAACGGTGGGATCGGTCGATGCCCAGGTCCATGGTTTCGGCTCGATCGAGCTGGCGAGCCTCGCCGCGCGTGCGGGCCGGTTCGATATGTCCGGCACCGGATCGATCAGGGCCCGGGTCGACGGTCCGGCCGATGCCACGATGAACGGCGTCGGCAGCATCGATATCCTCGGCAGTCCGCGTTGCACCGTCCACAAGCACGGCCTCGGGTCGATTCATTGCGGCTAAAGTCCGCCAGAAAAGGAGAGAACATGTCCCGTCTTATCCATATCGCCGCCGCTGCCGCCGCGCTCACCGGCGCAGCCACCGCGCAGGCCGCCGATCGCAATTTCCCCACCGGCGGCGAGTTCCACAGCGTGTCGAACAGCACCCCGTTCGACGTCTATGTCCATACCGGCAAGGCGCCCGGCATCCATGCCAGCGGCACCGATGAGGCGCTCGACCGGCTGCAGATCGAAAATCGGGGCGGGAATCTCCATATCGGCGGAAAGTCGGGTAGCTGGTTTTCTGGCTGGCATTGGGGCCGGGGCGAGCATGCGCGGATCGACGTAACCGTGCCGATGATCGGCGAGGTTTCGCTCTCGGGCCCGGGCAACCTTACCGTCGACACGATCCGCACGCGCGACTTCGGAGCGCATCTGTCGGGCCCCGGCAACATCAATGTCGGGTCGGTCGAGGCAAGCGGAATCACGCTCAACCTCAGCGGGCCGGGCGACATTCGCGTCGCGGGCCATGCCGATCGTGCTGTGATGCACCTGAGCGGCCCCGGCAATATCCGTGCGGGCGGACTCAACCTCGCGGACGCCAGCGTGACGCTGAGCGGCCCCGGCGATGTCGACGCGACCGTCACCCGCACCGCCGATGTGAGCCTGTCAGGCCCGGGCGATGTCCGCATCCATGGCGGCGCCCGCTGCTCGGTCCACAAGAGCGGTCCCGGCGACGTTCACTGCGGGTGAGGCTGGCGATGGGAGGCGGCCCTCCGGGGCGGCCTCCGCGCCGAGCTAGATGAGATAGAGTGAGGCCAGTTCGCGCACGAGCCCGATCGGCAACGCCGCAAGCTCGTCGGTCTCGCCGCCGCCCAGATCGGCCGGGGCATCGGCCTCGGCCAGATAGCGCCAGCCCTGGTGCGCACGCTTGGGGCGCACACGTATCGCCACGATCGGGTCGGCCAGCCGGATCAGGCAATGCCCGCGCTCATCCTCCTCGAACCGAATGATGGCACTGCGCGCGATCAGCTGATGCTTCACGATCCAATAGAGCGACCCTCCGATCAGCTCCGCATGGCGGGTCGGGCGGTAGCGCGTGGTGATATAGGTCTCGCCCTCGATCGCCCGCCCCGACAGCCGCCGCGCAAGCGCGTCCACATCGGGACACCCGACTGCGACCTTGGTGATGTGAAGCGGCATGCCTCTCATGTGGCACGCAAACCGGGCGGATCAAGTCAGCCGGGGATGAAGATCGCGGCCAGGCCCAGGAACGACAGGAAGCCCATGCAATCGGTGCACATCGTCACGAATACCGCGGACGACACCGCCGGATCGACCCGGAACTTCTCGAGCGTCAGCGGCACCAGCACACCCGACAGGCCGGCGACCATATTGTTGATCAGGATCGCGAGGCCGAACACAACGGCCAGGTCGATGCGCCAATGAGGCGCGCCGATCGAGAGGACATAAAAGTAAAGATATGAGCCTCCGCCGATCAGTAGGCCGAGCATGATCCCGTTGGTTGCGGCGATCCGAAACTCCCGCCCGATCATCCGCCAGGTATTGGATTCAGTCAGCTGGTTGGTCGCCAGGGCACGAACCACCACCGCCAGCGTCTGGGTCCCGGCATTGCCCCCCATGCCCGTTACGATACCCATCAAGGCGGCGAGCACGGCGTAACGGGCGATCTCGCCATTGAACAGGCCGACCACGGCTGCCGCCAGCATCGCGGTCGGGAGGTTGACCAACAGCCACATCAGACGCGTCCGCACCGTCAGGCGCAGCGGCTCGTTGATATCGCCATCGCCCGCGCCCGACAGACGCAGCACGTCCTCGCCCGCTTCCTCCTGGATGATGTGGACGACGTCGTCGACCGTGATCATGCCGACCAGCCGGCCGCTCGTGTCCACCACGGCGGCGGATATGAGCGCATATTTCTGGAACCGCAGCGCCACTTCTTCCTGGTCCATATCGACCGGGATCAAAGTCTGCTCGTCCTGCATCATATCGGCGACGGGCACGTCGCGCTGCGAACGCAGGATCCACGACAATTTGCACGTGCCGACCGGGTGATGCTTGTGGTCGACCACGAAGATTTCCCAGAAATCCGTGGTCAGGTCGCTATTGCCGCGCAGATAATCGAGCACGTCTCCGACCAGCCAATGCTGGGGCACCGCGATCAGCTCGCGCTGCATCAGGCGGCCGGCGGATTCCTCGGGATAGGAGAGCGCCTCCTCGATCGCGGCGCGGTCGTCGGGCTCCATCGCGCGCAGCACTTCGCGCTGATCCTCGATGTCCATGTCCTCGATGATCGCGACGGCGTCGTCGGTATCGAGTTCGGAGGCGAGGTCGGCGACCTGTTCGTTGCTGAGTGCCTCGAGCACCTGCTCGCGCACCCAATCGTTCATCTCCGCAAGCACGTCGCCGTCGAGCAGATCGGCCAGCGCATTTGCCAGCGGCTGACGCTGGTCATTTGGGGCAAGCTCGAAAAGGTCCGCGATGTCTGCCGGATGGAGCGGTTCGACCAGCGCGCGCGCGGCCTCGACATCACCCGCCTCGACCTGTTCGATCACCGCGTCGACGAAGTCCGGCGTCAGCCGATCGTCCTTGTCGTGCGTCGCTTCGGCGACCGACTCGGGAAGATCTTCCGCTTCCGTCAGGTCGGCTGGCTCGGCGATGTCGTTTTCGCGCTCGCTCATGACGATCCTCCCCGAAGACGGAGCGGGGCTTAAGCCCCCCTGTCGCGCTTGTCAGCCCTTCATCGCCGGGAAAAGCGCACCATATGACCGATATGTCCTACCGGCTTTCGGTCCTCGACCAATCCCCGATCGCGCAGGGGTCCGATGCGCGTCAGGCGCTCCAAAACACGCTCGATTTGGCCCGGGCCACCGATGCGCTCGGCTATCATCGCTACTGGCTCGCGGAGCATCATGCGTCGCGCTCACTCGCGGGGGTCGCGCCGGAGGCGCTCATCGGTCCGGTCGCGCTCGCCACGCACCGGATCCGCGTCGGATCGGGCGGCGTGATGCTTCCCCATTATTCGCCGTTCAAGGTCGCGGAGACCTTCTCGCTGCTGTCGGCGCTAGCGCCGGGGCGGATCGATCTCGGCCTCGGCCGCGCGCCGGGCAGTGATCAACGTACCGCATTCGCTCTGCAGCGCGATCGATCGAAGCGGATGGCGAACGATTTCCCCGACCAGCTGGACGAATTGATCGCCTATCTCGACGCCACCCTGCCCGATGATCATCCCTTCGCCACGCTCCAGCATCTGATGCCGGCCGGCGGCGGCACGCCCGAATTGTGGATGCTGGGGTCGTCGCCCGATAGCGCAAGCTGGGCGGCCGAACGGGGCCTGCCTTATTGCTTCGCCGATTTCATCAATTCGGACGGCGCGCATCTGGCGCAACATTATCGCCGCAGCTTTCGCCCTTCGGCGCATCTGGCCGAGCCCTATGTCATGGCAGCAGTGTGGACCATCGCCGCGCCGTCCGCGGCGGAGGCCGAGCGTCTCGCCGCGCCGGCACGCATGATGTTCGCGCATCTTATCGCCGGCACGCCGATCCCCGTCCCTCCGGTCGAGGAGGCACTAGTCTGGCTCGCGGCTAACCCGCGCGCTGATCGTCGCGGTCGTCGCACCGTGCTCGGCACGCCCGCCGAGGTCCGTCGCGGACTCGACGGGGTTGCCGCTGATTATGGCGCGGACGAGCTGATGCTCGTCAATATCCTGCCCGATCATGCGGCGCGACGCCGATCCTACGAACTGCTGGCCGCCGAATATGGGCTGGCGCCCGCCGCCGCTGCCGCCTAACCGACCCCGAATTGATTCTGGAGAAAGACCAATGGCCGACGAAACGCTGACGCTCACCCTTGATACCGGCAATGGCGAAGGCGGCGACGTCGTCATCAAGCTGCGCCCCGATCTCGCGCCCGGCCATGTCGAGCGCATCACGGAGCTCGCAAAGGAAGGCTTTTACGACGGCGTGGTGTTCCACCGCGTCATCCCCGGCTTCATGGCGCAGGGCGGCGACCCGACCGGCACCGGCATGCACGGCTCGAAGAAGCCGAACCTCAAAGCCGAATTCTCGTCCGAACCGCACGTCCGCGGCATCTGCTCGATGGCGCGAGCATCGGATCCGAACAGCGCGAACAGCCAGTTTTTCATCGTGTTCGACGATGCGACCTTCCTTGACCGCCAATATACGGTGTGGGGTGAAGTGATCGAAGGCATGGACCATGTCGACGCGCTCCCCAAGGGCGAGCCGCCGCGCGCTCCGGGCAAGATTGTCAAGGCGACGGTCGCTTAAGCGAGGCTTCTTCGTTCCGCTTTTAATCCGTCACCCCAGCGAAAGCTGGGGTCCATCTCCACACCGTAGTGCTCGGACTTCGCTCACGAGATGGATGCCAGCTTTCGCTGGCATGACGGGCGATTGTTCCCGCCCGGTCAGTCCGCGATCGTCTCAAATAGCCAGTCGTGAAAAATCCGAACCGCGCGGTTGGACAGCCCGGTGCGGCGCGAGGCGAACCAGTAGCTATAGGACGCGTCCGCGACATGGTCGAAAATGCGAACCAGACGTGGATCGTGTGAACCCTCGACATGCTCGTCGAGCATGAAAGCGACACCCAGCCCCTGCGCGGCGGCGTCGAGAATCAGCTGACCCGAATCGAAATGATCAGTCGCGCCGGGTTCCAGATCCGGGCGGCCGATCGATTCGCGCCAGATATTGAACAATTCGGGCATGTCTCGGTGCACGAGGATCGTGGCATGGGCGAGGTCGTCGGGTTCCAGGATCGGATACGCCCCCTGCTTGAGCAGCGGGGATCCGATCGCCGCGACGCGACTCCGCGCGATCTTGCGCGAATAGAATGCAGGGTCGATTTCGCGCGACACGACGATCGCGGCGTCGAGCCCTTCGCCGAGCCGCGCCAGCGCATGGGGCTGGGTATCGATGTCGATATGGAACTCTTCGTGCCGCGCGCGCAGCTCCGGCAGCTTACCGATCAGCCGCTGCGATGCAAAAAGAGGGGGGACATTCAGGCGCAGCCGCAGCAGGTCCGCCTCACCTGTCGTTGCGTCGATTGCAACGGCAAGCGCGTCGAGGGCGGGCGCAACGCGCGCCAGCAACTGCTCTCCATCATTGTTGAGGATCATCGCCTGGTGGCGCCGTTCGAACAACGGCCGGCCAATGAAGCGTTCGAGCGATTGGATACGTCGGCTGAGAGCGGGAGAGGACAAAGCCAGCTCCTCGGCCGCGGCCTTGACGGAGCCAAGCCGAGCGACCTGAACGAAGGCTTCTACGGCAGTGAGCGGGGGAAGCCGACGCATAATATCTCCCTCGTTCGGCCCGTCGCCCCTCCACGGCTCCGGCACGCTTCATCGTAACAAACCGGATTGTGAATGCGAATTGCGCAATTCGCAACCGCAAAATATCCCTTCGCAATTGCACAATGTTAACGCAATCATCATACGGATCAGGCCTTTCAGGCATCCTCTCCTAAACTTTCCAGGCCGGTCCCTTCGGGGATCGGCCTTTTTTTGCCGCGGGCCGGCTACCGCAGCGCGGCCACGTTTCATCTCAATCCACCCCCTTCGCAATGAACCCCCTTTCGGCCGATAAACGTCTCATCGCTTGCCAAGCCATGTCAGTTTTGCGACGGATTAGCGGCGTAGATGGTTTAGAGGGGTCGTTCCGACATGAATTCACCGGCAGCCGAGCAGGCGCTCAAGCGTATCGAGCGTCGCCGCCCGAGCAACGGCCCAGGCCCGCTTGCGATGTTCTTCAAGGGATTCCTGCGGCATCCGGTGATGGTCGGGTCGATCATCCCGTCGTCGAAGAAACTGATCCGCCACATGCTGTCGCGCACGGATTGGGCGAATACGAAATTGTTCGTTGAATATGGGCCCGGCGTCGGCACGTTTTGCCAGGAAGTGCTCGACAGGATGGGCCCCGACGCCACCTATATCGCGATCGATCTCAATCCCGACTTCATCGATTATCTCGCCCGCACCATCGTCGATCCACGCTTCATCCCCGTACTGGGTTCCGCGGCCGACGTTCGCCGCATCATCCGGGATCATGGCCATCAACAGGCCGATTATGTCCTGTCCGGCCTGCCGTTTTCGACGCTTCCGCCGGGTGTCGGCCCCAAGATCGCAGACGAAACCCACGCGGTTTTGCGCCCCGATGGCGCCTTCCTCGTCTATCAATTCTCACCCAAGGTCCGCGATTTCCTGGCGCAGCATTTCGATCGCATCGATCATGCGTTCGAGCCGATCAATATCCCGCCCGCGCAACTCTATTGGGCTTGGAAGGACTGAATGCCGGTCATAAGGTTCAGCTGTGCTGAACCCTGCTGAATGCACTCATCGGTCCACCCCGAAGCTCAGTCTTCGTGTCACGGACGCGTCCACCACGGCCATCAGATAATAAGCCAACGCCCAGCGCAGCCGGGTTAGCCAGCCGGCACGTTCGTGGATGGCCGGCCGGATCCTGCGCGAATCGGCGATCTCGCAATCGACATAAAGCCGCATATGATCCGCGAAGGCCTTATCCTCGATCCGAAGCATGATCTCCAGATTCAGGAACAGGCTGCGCACGTCGAAATTGGCCGATCCGATGTGGACGACATCGTCAATCACGAACAATTTGGTGTGCAGCTTCAGCCGTTGATATTCGAATAGCTTTACGCCCCGCCGCAACAGCCGGTGATAAGTATGGCGCGCCGCCGCTATCGCCACGTCGTGATCGGTCTTCGATGGTGTGATCACGCGGGCTTCGCCGCCGCGCTTCGCCACGCTCTCGATCGCGCGCATCATCCGCGGTGTCGGCGCGAAATAAGCCGCGATGATGTCGAGCCGCTTTGCCTCGCGAACGTCGAGCCGCAGCGTCCGCGCCCATGGGCTCAGGCGTCGGGTCGGGCCGCCGAGCAGCCAACAGGCTTTCCCGCCCTTGGGATTGCTCCATTGGCTGAGCGCGCGCCGTAGATCGCGCAGGCGCGCGCGCGGCTGGTGCGTCCAACGGGCGAGCGCGTCGAAATAGCCGGCCAGGCGTTTGGCGGCTTTGCCTTCCACCAAAATGCCGAGATCGCGCCAGCCCTTCACGTCGTCGAAATAGTCGTCCTCGACATTGAACCCGCCGACGATCGCCTTTTCCTCGTCGGCGAGTGCGAGTTTCTGGTGATTGCGCAGAAGATAACGCCGCCCATAGCGCGGCAGGAAATGGCAGACGTCGGCGCCCTTGCTCTCCAGCGGCACGAAGAAGTCTGGTTTGGCGGAGCTGCCGAACCCGTCAACGATTAGCGATACCGCGACGCCGCGCTCGAGCGCGCGCTCCATCGCGGCGCGCACCTCTCGGCCGGTCTCATCGTCGGTGTAGATATAATAAAGCAGGCGTAGGCTGTGCTTCGCGCCGTCGATCAGACCGATCAACGCGCTCAACCGCTCATGCCCCGCAATCAGGAGCGTCAGGCGGTTGCCATCGACTATAAAATGCTTCTTTCGGCCAAGATTGGGCTTCGTCGGCGTTTTCATTGACTCTGTCATGCCCTCGCCCTATCTCGCCGGCCTTCCAACACACCAAATGCTTGGTCAAGCGGAGCGTTCAGAATGGCGCGCGTTACCGTCGAGGATTGCGTCGACAAGATTCCCAACCGGTTCGATCTGGTGCTGCTCGCAGCCCAGCGCGCCCGCCAGATTTCGGGCGGCGCCGAACTCACCATCGATCGCGACCGGGATAAAAACCCGGTGGTCGCGCTGCGTGAGATCGCGGAGGAGACAGTTCTTCCCGGTGAACTCAGCGAATCCGTCGTGCAGACGCTGCAGCGCGTCCAGGTCGACGAAGAGGATATGCCGGACGAGGTCGGCTCGCTCACCGCTTCGGCGGAAGCGCTGCGTCTCACCGCTGCCGCTCCGCCTCGTACGCAGAATCTCGGCGCCGATTACGAATAAGCCGGCTTCGGCCGGCTACCGTGCCACCCGGGTGCAGCTCGCTTTGCGAGCCGTTCCCGGGCGTACGTTCGGGCTTGCCGCCTTGGGTACGGGCACGGCGGCGCGTTGGACGCCGATGACCGCAGCCCCGTGGGATGGTAGGAGGCTTGAATGCGCCTCCGCTCTTACTCTTCTCCAATGACGCAGCAATTCACGGATGCCGGGACGATCGGCCCGGATCCGGCGCCGGAATCCGCGCGATGAGGCTGGCCCCCGAAGACCAGCAGGCGAGCCTGTTGATTGCCAGCGGCGCGTTCATGGTTGCCGCTGGTCTCACCTGCTGGTGGTTCGGGATCGATCTACAGCTCCACCACGATCTGCGCCTTTCGGCGGCGATAGCGCCCATTTTCGCGCGGCTCTCCGCGCTGGGCGGATCGGCCGTGATGATTCCGGTCGCTCTGGTGGGGTTCTTCTTTCTGCTTGCGCAAAAAAGGCGCGCCGATGCGGCCTGGTTATTCCTGACAATCGCGATCGGTCGCCTCGGCATCGAAGCGCTGAAGCTGGTCCTGAGCCGCCCACGACCGCCGGCGGCAGATTGGTTCGAGTCCGTGGGCAGCTGGAGCTTTCCGAGTTCGCACAGCGCCGGGACGATGATGACCTGCGTCGCGCTGGCCTTGTTGTTCGGGCACGGCGACGGCGCCATTCTGGTCGCCTTGTTTGCCGCCTTGTTCATCGGCTGGACTCGCGTCGCGCTTGGCGTGCACTGGCCGAGCGACGTCATGGCGGGATGGGGGATCGGACTGATCTGGGTCGGGCTCGCGATGAGCCTGCGCAATGCGATCGCGCCCCTGGAAGTCGCCGAATTGTCGCTCGCTCCGGATTCCCCGGACGACGCCTGAACTGGCCCGCCCCAAATCGCTGGAAAGCCGGCTACTTAACCTCTTCGTAACCGCTTTCCTTCATCTTCCGCTCACCATAACCGGTTGCGCGCTGGCCCTCGATAGAATCGTGAGGCCCGGCCGGATCGCGGCGGCAACACCCATCAAGGTGGAGAATATCCGGTGACGATCCAGCTTGCCTCCGCGATCCTTGGCCAGCTCGGCCCCTGCCGGATCGCGGTGGCGACGCCCGCTACTCCGACTCTGCCGACCGAACTCGCCTTGCTCGGTTGTGATATAGGCGGCGACGCGGTCGACGCGATCGTGATCGAATGGTCGAACACACAAATGCTCGATCTGCCGTCCTTGCTCGCCTCGCATGCCTCGGCGAACACGCTCGTCATCATCCCCAACGGCGCACATTTGGCCTCCATGGAGGCGCTGGTCTTCGCTGCCGGCTGGCGGCGGTACCCGGGCGCGACAAGCCTTCCTGTCCTGGCCCAATTCGAACGCGGCGATATCCCTGAAGCCTCTTTCTACCAGCGTGCGGCAACCGATTATGCGGGGATCCTCAATAGGTCCGACGAGAATTCGATCGCCTCGATCGGGCGTTGGGTGCTGGCTGCCGAGCGCGTGCGTCCGGGCGACCGCGTCCTGCTATGCGGCCCGGACGCAGTCGATGGTCGAACGATCATCGAGGCGCTTTCCCGCGCAGGTGCAGTCGAGATTCATCAGCCTGGCTCCAGCCAATATGAAGCGCGGGGCTTCGATCTCGTGATGGCATTCGACGCGCCGGGCGCATGGGAGGTCAGCGTCGGCGAATATACGCAGCTTCTCAAGCTCGACGGCCGCCTTGTCGTCGGCTGGCCCGACAACAGCAGCCAGGGTCCCGAAAATTGGGACGCGCTGGAGGAATTGCTGACCGAGGAATTCCTGACCGAGAGCCGTTTCGCGCAGCGCCCCGGACAAATCGTGCCCCAGCCCGCGGCTCCTGCGGAAGCTGGTGGACCGGGATGGAGGATCGCCGTCGCCGCCATGAATCCGATCGGGGGCGAAGCGGAGCGGGGCACCTATGTCCATCCCGCGTTCGGGCGGTCGGCGGCGACCGTCGTGGATTTCGCGGGCGGTTACGACAATCCCTGGCTGTACCGGCTGATGGTGCAAATGGGCGAACGCCTGACCGACGACGCGAAGCTTGCCCGGCTGGCCGAATATGTCGCCGTGAACGCCAGGCCCGGCTCAGCCGATCAGGGCGCAGCTTTGGCGGTGCTGGGATATCGGGTGTTGGAGAGCCGGTCCGACAATGTCGTCCCGATGCTGCTCAGCGCGATCGAGACTTATTATGATCGCGGCGGCGATGAACCGCACGTTATTCGCTGGCGCGTATCCGTGGCCTTTCTTGGCGGACGATTGTCGGAGCTGATCGGCGACAAGACAGCGGCGAAACTCTGGTATGGCCGCGCTGCATCCGACGATTGGCAGAGCTTTTCGAATATCCTCGCGACCAAGGCGATCGGCGCGGCCTTCTTCCTCGGACGCATTTCACTTGCCGAGCACGAACCTGAATCCGCCTGGACCTGGTTCCAGCGCGGGGTCGATATCGCGCTGCAGGCGGCGCGTGCGGACCATCGCAAGGAGCTTGGCACTGGCGAAGGTTTGCTCCCATTCTATCTGCCCGAATTGGCCGAGGTCATCGACATGGGCTCGCAATGCGCGAATGCGCTGGCCAACCGGCATTTGTGGCAACGAAATCCCGGACTCTTCTGGCGGCAGGTGGATGTGAAGCGATTTGGCCTCGCTTCATGGGCGATCGATATGGCCAAAGAGAATGCGCGCTTGAGGCAGCTGGTCGGCCGCGCATAAGAATCCGCTACGATCCGGGAAAGGCTGTTCGATCCCCGGGGATTCCTGCGTCAGTCGATAACCGCGCTCGGCCTACCTCAATCCCAGGCGATTGAAGTCGTGGATGTGGACGACGCCGATCGGTCGTTCCGGCACGGCATGGTCCATGATGAAAAGTGCGGTGATCTTGTTCGCGGTCATGATCGCCAGCGCGTCTTCGGCAAAGGTCCCGTCGGGGATCGTCTTGGGATTGGCGGTCATCATGTCGGCTGCGACGCAGCTCAGGACCTGATCGATTCCGCGGCGGAGATCGCCATCGGTGATCGCCCCCAGCAAATGCCCCGAGGCATCGACGACCCCCGCCAGCCCAAGGCTCTTTTCGGTCATCGTCACCAGCACGTCACGCATCGGCAGGTCGGCGGCGACCAATGGTACCGCATCGCCCACGTGCATGATCTCGTTGATCGGCATCAGCCGCGAACCGATCGCACCGCCCGGATGAAGTTGCTCGAGCTGCTCGCGCGATATGCCGCGCACGCTCATCACCGCGATCGCAAGCGCATCGCCAAGTGCCAGCATCAGCGTGGTCGACGTGGTCGGTGAGATATTGAGCGGGCAGCTTTCACTGACTTTGGGCAGCGTGATGCAGGCATTGGCGGCGGTGCCCATCGGCGAATGGCGCTGCGATGTGATCGCGATGATCGCGCATCCCAGCCGGCTGGCATAATTCTGGATCGCCTTCAGCTCCGGCGTCGCGCCCGAATTTGACAGCATCACCAGCAGGTCGTCGGCAAGCAGCATTCCGAGATCGCCATGTGCGGCCTCGCCTGGATGAATGAAGATGGCGGGCGTGCCGGTGGAGGCGAAGGTCGCCGCCATCTTGCGCGCGATATGACCCGATTTGCCCATGCCGCTGACCACGACGCGCCCTTTGCTCGCCAATATCAGCTCAACCGCACGGGCAAATTCTTCGTCGAGCGATTGGCTGAGCTGGGCAAGTGCGCTGGTCTCGGCATCGAGCACGTTGCGGCCCTGATCCAGGATCGCCTCACGCGAGATGCGATCGGGCGTGAACTTCAGTGAGACGTGGTAGTGCATCGCCAATGCGGGATAGAAGGAGAGCGTTGACGACAGGTTAATCATGATTCCGCGAGCTATGTCGCCGGCCTGTCCCAAGCATGCCCCGCCGGGCAACAAGGTTAACTGACGCGAAACCATTCCGGCTTATCCGACGAACCAAGGTCGCTGCGCGGGTGCGTGGGGTCAGGAGATTTGTGGATGAGTGAACATGCCACCCGAACGGTCGAAAGGCCCGCTTCGCCGGCGGACGAGTGTAACTCGGCGCTGCGATCACTGGCTCAGGGCTTCACGCGGCGCGACGATGTTGCGACCCTGATTCCCGCCGGAGGTGTCGGGGTGGAATTGGGCGTCGCAGCGGGTGATTTCTCCAACCGGATCCTTGAGCGATCCGAAATCGGCTATTTGTTCAGCATCGACATGTGGTCGGGTGATCGCGGCCACGACGTTCTGCAATATAAGGAAGCCATCCGGCTGCTCCATCCCCACCGCGCGCGCAACTCATGCCTGCGCATGCGTTTCGATGAGGCGCTCGATCTGTTCACCGACGAGTCGCTCGATTTCATCTATGTCGATGGTTACGCACACACCGGCGAGGACAATGGCCGCACCTTTCACGACTGGTATCCCAAGCTGCGCACAGGCGGGATCATCGCCGGGGACGATTATCATCCGGATTGGCCGCTGGTGATGAAGGCCGTCGACGATTTCGTTGCTGCGCAAGGCCTTGAGTTGCATGTCATCCAGTGCAGCGAGGATAGCTGGAACTCGCGTTACCCGACCTGGTTCGCGATGAAGCTTTAACGCCGCCTCGGCGGACCACCTATTTGGTGTCTGGTGCCGACCGTCGGACTCGAACCGACGACCTACCGCTTACAAGGCGGTTGCTCTACCAGCTGAGCTAGGCCGGCACTCCCGACGCGCCATGCGTCAGACGCGGGAAAAATGCCAGCCTAGGCAGAAGCCTGCACGGCGAGCGCCTCGCGCACGCGGGCCAGCGCTGCCGCTTCGGGCGCCTCCTCCCCCATCAGCGCCCAGACGCCGCCGATCGCGAACGCGCAATGGCCATGAACGATCGCGATGAGTGAGCGTGTAAAGCTGGCGAGCGCCTGATCCGACGCGCGAGCCAGCGCGCGCGCAACCTCGCCAATCACAATCTCAGTCAGCGCTCCGCGCGCATCCTGGTCCTCCTGCGGCAACACGAAGTCCGCAGGCAGATGATGGTCGTAGATAGCGTTCCATAAATGCGTGTTGGCGCGCGCGAATTCGAAATAGCCCTCGACCAGGGCCGCGATCCTGTCTCCGCTGGGATCTGTCAGCCGCGCGCGCAGATGCGCCGCCCATAGGCCGAAGGTACGGGTGTTGATCGCGGCTACGAGTCGATCATGGCTTCCGAACACATTGTGGATCGTCCCGATCGAGTAGCCGATCCGTTTCGCCACCTCGCGAGCCGAGAAGCGCGCCAGCCCGACCTCGGCCATCAACCCCGCACCCGCGACGAGGATCAGCGCTTCCAATTCTTCCCGGCTATGATCCGATCGCCTCCCCATGAATGTCCCCTATCGGTTAAATTGAACAGTGTCTAATTTCTTTATTGAGCAGTGATCAATTTACTGATACCAGCCGAAGGACTCGGGGAGTTGCGACGATGATTTTTCTGCTGACGATGATCCTGGCTTTGGCAATCGGCTACCTCTGGACCGAGGTCCACGCCTTGCGCCAGCGGATCGAGACGCTCGAACTCACGCGCTATTGGTCATCCGAATCGATGCCCCTTGCGGAAACCGCAGGGGAGGCGCCACCAGAACGTCTATACGAACCGGTGCCGGTTGCGCAGCCCGTGCCCGATATTGTGCCGGAGCCTGTGCCGCATCCCGAGCCCGCGTCACCCTGGTTGCTCGAGCATGAGGATCCTGTCGTGGATCAGGCGCGCTCATTGGGCTTCGAAGATATTTTCGGCCGCCGCCTCCCGATATGGGCGGGCGGCGTCACGCTCGCGGTCGCGGGCTTCCTGATCGTCAAATATTCGATCGAGGCCGGGCTGCTTTCGCCCGCCACGCGCGTGATCTTGGGAATGCTGTTCGGCACTTTTCTCATCGGCGGTGCAGAGGCCGCGATGCGCGCTCAGGACGCGGTGCGCGACATACGCGTCCGCCAGGCATTGTGCGGCGCGGGCATCGCCACCTGGTTCGCGGCGATCCTCGTCGCGGTCGATCTCTATCATCTGGTCGCGCCGATGATCGCCTTTGTCGGAATGGCCGGGGTAACCGCGGTCGCCGCTCTGCTGTCGCTGCGCTTCGGCGCACCGAGCGCGGTGCTGGGCTTGATCGGCGGCCTCGCCGCGCCGGCCTTGATCGGCTCGAACGAGCCCAACATTCCTTTGCTCTCGCTCTATCTCGCGCTCACCGTCGGCGGCCTGTCGGTCGTCGCGAGCCGCGAACGCTGGTGGTGGTTGGGCGCGGCGGCGCTCACTGGGGGGTTCGGCTGGGGGCTTCTGCTTATCCTGAACGGCTTGATCGGCCTGTCGCAGACCCTGTCCGTCGGCCTGTTCACGCTCGCGCTCGCAGCCGGCTTTCCGCTGTTGCTGACCGGCGGGCGGCCGACGATCGTCCGGCTGATCGCAGGCGTCGCCGGATGCGCGCAAATGGCGGCTCTGGTCGCGCTCGGCGGCTTCGCGTTGCTCGATTGGGGGCTGTTCGGTCTGCTCTCGATTGCCGCTTTGTGGCTGTCGCGTCGCGAGGCTGCGCTGGCAGAGGTACCAGCATTAGGTCTGGGCGTTGCAATCTTGCTCGCGGAGGCCTGGCCCGGCCCGCCGGCTTATGCGCTCGCGTTGGTGCTGACCGGAATCGCGCTGATCCACGCCGCACCTGCCGCGCTACGGGTCTGGACCCCCGTCACCCGCCTGATCGACGCGCCGATGGTGGCCGCGGTTGCGCTTGCGATCGCGATCCTGCCTGCGCTGCATTTCCCTCATCTCCCACCGCTGCTGCGGGCGTGGCCCGCTTTGGCGGGTGTCGCGCTGGCCGCGGGCGTTGCAGGCTGGGGCTGGTTCGACCCGACCCGCTGCACCGGCGGTCGCTTCGCAATCCTGGCTGGAGCCGCAGCCGCCGCGCTGGCGCTGGCCGATGCATTCGGGCTCGCTGCCTGGACGATCGCTCCCGCAATCGCCTTGCTGGCATTCGGATTGCAGCTGCTCGGCATCAAAGCGGCCAACCGCATGCTCGAATATATCGCCTGCGGATTTGGCTTGGCGAGCCTGCTCTTCCTTCTCAGCATGCCGCACGAGGCCTCGCGTTGGATAGGAAGTCTGGATCCGGCGGACTGGATCGCCTTTGTCCGCTGGTCGGTGCCGGCGGCGGCAGCGGTGGGGTTCGCCTGGTGCGCACCAATGCTGGTCGCGCGGATCGCGCAGGCGCTCGCGGCTTTGCTCTTCTATTCGGCCTGCGCGCAGGTGATCCCCGGCGACTGGCTATCCGTTATGCCATCGCTCCTTCTCGTGGCGCTCGCCGCGACGGGGCTCGCTTCGTTACGGCCGGCTGCGGGCGCCGCCGCGGCGCTGGCGATCGGCTGGGCGTTGTTTCCTCTGATCAGCTGGCTGGTCGATGGTATGGCTGCGCTCGCCGGAGAGACGTCGCTCGCTTGGTTTGTCGGCTTCGCACCAGCGATCCGCCAGCTTGCCCTGCCGGCGCTTGCGCTCGGCGTGGCGGCGAACCGTTTGCCCATGCCACACCCCCTTCGCGTCGCCACCTCCATCGCTGCGGCATTGGTGGGCCTGGTGGCGGTGCATATCGCCTATCGCCACCTGATCCCGATTAAGACCGAGTTCGATTTCATCGCGCGCGGCATGATGGAGCGGACTATCTGGGAAATTGGCCTGGCACTCGCGGCGACTGGCGCCTGGGCAATACACAGGCCGCGGACCGCGCTGCTGTTGGGCGGCATCGCTTTGGCCCATTTCGGCTGGTTCACCATGCTGTTGCACGATCCGCTGTGGCGCGATCAGGACGTCGGACCCTGGCTGGTCCCGGCCTATGCGGCAGCCTTCGCCCTGGTCTGGGCATCCGGCTGGCCGCTGCCACAGGCGCAGCGGGTGCGCGACGGGGCGATGATGGCACTGATCGTGATGTTCGCTTTCTCCGCGCTGCGCCAAATCGCGCACGGCACGATGCCGCTGTGGCAGGGCGTAGACGGGCGCGAGGATATTGGCCGCTCGGTGCTCGCCATCGCGCTGGGAGTCGGCTTCCTGCGCTACGGCATCGCCGCGGCCGCGCGCGACTGGCGGATCGTCTCGCTGGGGCTGATGCTGGTGGCGGTCGGCAAGGTATTCCTGTTCGACGCGAGCGGGCTGGATGGCCTGCTGCGTATCGGCGCCTTCGCCGCATTGGGGAGCAGCCTGATCGGGATCGGCTGGCTCTACAGCCGCTACCTGCCGGACGATCGCGTCAGACGGTGAAGCTTTCGCCGCAGCCGCAGCTGCCCTTGGCATTCGGGTTCTGGAAGACGAAACCCGCGGTGAAATCGTCCTCGACCCAGTCCATCCGGCTGCCGATCAGGTAGAGCAGGCTCGGCCCATCGATATAGAGGTCACCGCCCGGGGTGGCGACTTTCTCGTCCATCGGATTGGCCGTGCTCACGTAATCGACCGAATAGGCCAGGCCCGAGCAACCCCGGCGCGGGGTCGAGAGCTTGACCCCGATCGCGCCAGCGGGCGCCTGGCCCATCAGGTCGGCAATACGCGCCTCGGCCGACGGCGTCAGCGTGAGCGCGGCGGGACGCGCGCGGAGCGTGCTGGTCATCAGAGCATCCCCAGTTCGAGCTTGGCCTCGTCCGACATCTTCTGCGGGTCCCACGGCGGATCCCAGACGAGATTGACGTCGGCCAGGCCCACGCCGGGGACCGAGCCGACGCGCAATTCGATCTCGCCGGGCATCGATTCCGCGACGGGGCAGTGCGGCGTGGTCAAGGTCATCGTCACCGTGACATGGCCGTCGTCGCTGATGTCCACGCCATAGATCAGGCCGAGATCGTAGATGTTGACCGGTATTTCGGGGTCGTAAATCTCCTTGAGCGCGTCGATCACGCGTTCGTAGAGGTCGCCGCCCACCTCTCCCGGCGCCGCCGCCGGCTGAGGTTTGAGGAACCCCGTCAGATAATCCTTCGCGCGTTCCAGCGAGGCGTCGGCCGGATGCGCCTCTGCATCCTCCACACGCGCCTTGGGCGGCGCGGGCGGAGCCTCGCTCACTTCCTCGATCTCGATCTTTCGTTCCTCATTCATCCGAAGATACGCCTTACCCGCTCGATACCTTTGACTAATGCGTCCACGTCGGCCGGGCCGTTATAGACGCCGAAGCTTGCCCGCGCGGTCGCCGGCACACCCAGCGCCTCCATCAGCGGCTGCGCGCAATGGTGGCCGGCGCGGATCGCCACATGGCTCTCATCCAATATGGTGCCGACATCGTGGGGATGAACCCCCTCGACCGCGAAACTGACGATGCCGGCCGAATCCTCAGGCCCGAACAGGGTCACGCTGTTGAGATTGCGCAACGCATCGCGCGTCTGCCGGACCAAAGCGGCTTCGTGCGCGTGGATCGCCTCCAAACCAATGCTCTCGACATAATCGATCGCGGCATGCAGCCCGAGCGCGCCGGCGATATGCGGCGTCCCCGCCTCGAACCGCGTCGGCGGCGGGGCGTAGGTGGTCCGCGCGAACGTCACCTTGTCGATCATCGACCCGCCGCCCTGCCAAGGCGGCATCGCCTCGAGCAGTTCGGGCTGCGCCCACAGGCAGCCGATACCGGTCGGCCCGTAAAGTTTGTGGCCCGAGAAAACGTAAAAGTCGCAGCCGAGCGCCGCGACATCGACCGGCAGCCGCGGCACCGCCTGGCAACCGTCGATCAGCAATTTCGCCCCGACCTTGTGCGCGAGGTCGGCGGCGCGGCGCACGTCGAGCACCGAACCGAGCACGTTCGAGACATGCGCCAGCGCAACCAGTTTATGCTGCTCGGTCAGCATCGCCTCGGCGGCGTCGAGATCGATCCGGCCGTCCTGCGTGAGCGGCGCAACGTCCATCTCGATACCGGTGCGGTCGCGCAGAAGCTGCCACGGCACGATATTGGAATGATGCTCGAGCTGGCTCAGCAATATGCGGTCGCCCGCTTTCAGGAACGTCCCGCCCCAGCTTTGCGCAACCAGGTTGATCGCCTCGGTCGCGCCGCGCACAAAGACGATCTCGTTTTCCGATCCCGCGCCGATGAACTTCGCCACCCGCCGCCGTGCGGCTTCATAGGCCAAAGTCATGTCGGCCGAGCGCTGATACACGCCGCGATGCACGGTGGCATAGGTCTCGCCATAGGCCCGCGCGATCGCGTCGAGCACGGGTTTCGGCTTCTGCGCGGTCGCGGCCGTGTCGAGATAGGCCCAGCCCGCCGGGATCGCCGGAAAGTCGGAGACGAGATCGAGCGGCGCACTCTCCCCCTCCCTGTCAAGGGAGGGGGTCGGGGGGTGGGTAACGCCGTTCGTTGCTTTGCGATGAGCGGACTCACCCTCCCCACCCCCTCCCTTGGCAGGGAGGGGCTTTTCGGTTGTCACACCGTTCACAACAACTTCTCCAGCGCCGCATCGATCGCGGCCGTGAATGCCGCCTCGTCGTCCGATCCGTCGAACAATCCGCTGACGAACGCGCGCAGCAACAGGCTCTTGGCCTCCGCCGGTGGCAACCCGCGGCTGGCGAGATAGAAAAGCGCCTGCGCGTCGAGCTCGCCCACGGTCGCGCCGTGCGCGCATTTCACGTCGTCAGCGAAAATCTCCAGCTCCGGCTTGGCGTTCACGGTTCCGCTGCGATCGAGCAGCATACCCTTCACCGACTGAACCGAATCCGTCTTCTGCGCATCGCGCGACACGGCGACCTTGCCGAGATACGAGATTGTCCCCTTGCTACCGGCGATGCCGCGCACCGTCTGGCGGCTGGTCGCGTTCGCCTCGAAATGGCGCAAGGTCGTGACCAGTTCGATCGTCTGCCCCTCGCCGCCGATCAACGCGGCGTCGAGGCCGAATGACGATCCCTCACCCAAAGTCACGTCGAGTGCCACCCGGCCGAGCTTTCCGCCGGTATTCACCAGCTGCATCGCGAACGACGCACCGACTCCGACCTCGATCGTGAAGTCGCGTACGACCACCTGGTCGGCGGGCGCGTCCTGGATCAGATTGACGCGTCGACTGCCGCCCGCCGCAACGATGATCTTCTCAGGCACGGGCACCGGCCACACGCTGCCAAGCGCATCCAGGTCGCTATAGCGCCAGGCCTCGTCGCGCTTGGTAGGGAGCGATGTCACGCGGCAATCTCCGCATAGCCCTCGGCTTCAAGCTGATGCGCAAGCTCGGGCCCGCCCGATCGGACGATGCGCCCGCCGGCCAACACATGGACGAAGTCCGGCTTCACATAATCGAGCAGCCGCTGATAATGCGTGATCAGCAAAACCGCCTTGTCGGGCTTGCGCATGATCGTGTTGATGCCCGCGCCGACGCTGCGCAGCGCGTCGATGTCGAGCCCGCTGTCGGTCTCGTCGAGGATCGCCAGCTTGGGGTCGATGATCCCCATCTGCACCATCTCGGCGCGCTTCTTCTCGCCGCCCGAAAAGCCGACATTGACCGGCCGCTTGAGCATTTCCGGGTCGAGGCCCAGCGCATTGGCCTGCGCGCGCGCCAGCTTGATGAAGTCCCCCCCCGACAAGGGCTCCTCGCCCCGCGCGCGGCGCTGAGCATTGAGCGCCTCACGCAGGAATTGAAGGTTGGACACACCCGGAATCTCGACCGGATACTGAAAGCCGAGGAACAGCCCGGCGGCGGCCCGCTCGTGCGGCGCCATCTCGAGCAAATCCGCGCCCTCGAACGTCGCCGATCCCTCGGTCACCTCATAACCCGGCCGCCCCGACAGGACATAACCCAGCGTCGACTTGCCCGCGCCGTTCGGCCCCATGATGGCGTGGATCTCGCCCGGATTGAGCGAGAGCGACAGGCCCTTGAGGATGGCCTTGCCATCGACTTCGGCGTGGAGATGTTCAATTCGAAGCACGTCTAACCCTTTACGACCGCCGAGCCGAAGACGGCGCCGAACCAATATTTCTGAGGATCGCCGAACCAAGTTTCGTTCTGCTCGGTGCGAAACTGAGCTAAGCTCGTCATGTCTCGTCGGTATCGATGATGCAGCGCAATCAGATCGCGGAGGTCGGCATCGTTCGGTGCGCTGGTGGTCAGGTCCACTCGCACCAAGTCCGCCCCGTTTTCATGGCATCCACGATAGCCAGAGACGCAGCTGATCTTGCCCAGCCATTCGAAAAAGGCGGCTTCGTCATTTTGCGATCCGTACCAGCCTTCGGCAATGTCGAGCGTGTGAGCGATCTCACTCATCCCACGCTCCCCTCAAGGCTGATCCCCAGCAATTTCTGCGCCTCGACCGCAAACTCCATCGGCAGCTGCTGCAGCACTTCTCTGGCAAAGCCGTTGACGATCAGCGCGACCGCCGCCTCCTGATCCAGCCCGCGCGACATCGCGTAGAAGAGCTGGTCGTCGCTGATCTTGCTGGTGGTCGCCTCATGCTCGATCTGCGCGGTCGGATTGCGCACCTCGATATAGGGCACGGTGTGCGCGCCGCAGTCGGAGCCCAAGAGCAGGCTGTCGCACTGGGTGAAGTTGCGGACATTCTCCGCGGTGGGGCCGACGCGCACCAGCCCGCGATACGTGTTGTCCGATTTGCCTGCCGAAATGCCCTTCGACACGATCGTCGAGCGGCTGCCCTTCCCAAGATGGATCATCTTGGTGCCGGTATCGGCCTGCTGGTAATTGTTCGTCACCGCGACCGAATAGAATTCGCCGACGCTATTCTCGCCCGCGAGCACGCAGCTCGGATATTTCCAGGTGATCGCGCTGCCGGTCTCGACCTGGGTCCAGCTCACCTTGCTGTTCTTGCCCTGGCAGAGCGCACGTTTGGTGACGAAATTGTAGATGCCGCCCTTGCCGCTGGCATCGCCCGGATACCAATTCTGCACGGTCGAATATTTGATCTCGGCATCGTCCAGCGCGACCAGTTCGACCACCGCGGCATGCAGCTGGTTCTCGTCGCGCATCGGGGCGGTGCAGCCTTCGAGATAGGATACGTAGGCGCCCTTGTCGGCGACGATCAACGTCCGCTCGAACTGGCCGGTATTGGCAGCATTGATGCGGAAATAGGTGCTCAACTCCATCGGGCAGCGCACGCCCTCCGGCACATAGACGAAGGTGCCGTCGGAGAAGACCGCCGCGTTCAACGCCGCGAAATAATTGTCCTGGATCGGTACGACCTTGCCGAGCCATTTGCGGACTAGATCGGGGAATTCCTTGAGCGCCTCGCTGATCGATCGGAAGATTACCCCCGCGCGTTCGAGCTCCGCGCGGAAGGTGGTCGCGACCGAGACGCTGTCGAACACCGCGTCGACCGCCACACGGCGAGCTCCCTCGACGCCGGCGAGCACCTTCTGCTCCTCGATCGGGATGCCGAGCTTCTCATAGACACGCAGGATTTCGGGATCGACCTCGTCCAGGCTGCCGAGCTTCGGCTTCTCCTTGGGCGCCGCATAATAATATGCGTCCTGATAATCGATCGGCGGGATTTTGAGCTTGGCCCAGTCCGGGCTCTCCATCGTCAGCCAGTGACGATAGGCCTTGAGCCGATAGTCGAGCATCCACTCCGGCTCGCCTTTCTTGGCCGAGATGAAGCGGACGATATCCTCGTTCAGCCCCTTGGGCGCGAACTCCTGCTCGACGTCGCTCGAAAAGCCATATTCATAGGCCTTGTCGACGGCGGCATGCGCCTCTGCATTCTTGGTCGCCATCAGTGCACCGCCTCGGCCGCGAGGCTCTCCAGGGTTACGCCCGCCAGCGCGCCGCGCATGGCAGAATTGACTGCATTCCAGTGCGGCTTGACGCGGCAGGTCTGTTCCACGCCGCAATCATGTTTGCCGGCCTCGACGCAGGCGGTCATCGCGATCGGCCCTTCGACCGCCTCGACGATGTCGGCCAGACTGATCTCGGACGCGCAACGTGCCAGACGAAAGCCGCCGCCCGTGCCGCGTGAAGACGCGATCAGCCCCGCTGCTGCCAGCCGGCCGACCAGCTTCTGCGCGGTCGGCAAGGGCACGCCCGTTTCCTCGGCGAGACAGGTCGCGTTCAAGCGGCCGTCGCCCTTACGGGCGGCGGCGGCCAGCATCACGACCGCATAATCGGCAAGGTTCGAAAGGCGCATCTGCTCAAATCGGATTGATTCGTTCCGATTGGGCAAATGGTCCTTTGGGGCAGGGGGGTCAACCCATCGCCGCCATAGAAAAAGTCACGTCGCCCCAGCGAAAGCTGGGGTCCATCTCCCGACCGCCTCGCTGGCGACACCGGCGGGAGATGGATGCCAGCGTCCGCTGGCATGACGGTCATTTCACATACATCGCCATCGCGTCGCGGCGGAACTGCGTCGCGCTCTCGCCGCGGCTGTAGAACATATGTCCGCCCGCATAGAGGCTGAGCTTCACCCGTTCCGGCACGCCGAAGCTGGGCATCTGATCGATGATCAGCCGGCTCGCGAAATAGGGGCAGGACAGATCGTCCATCCCGTGCGCGATCATCACCCGCATCTTGGGATCGGCGGCGATCGCCTTGCGCAAATCGCTGACCGGGGAATCGCTATTGTCGCGGGTCCAGGCGCGGTTCACCTCGTAGGACAGCAAATTGTAGCGCGCGTCGATCTTCCAGCCCACCTGGTTGGTGATGAGATCGACCGCCGCGCTGGTGGTCGGCGCGATCGAGGAATCCAGGATCGGATCATTCGACTGCTGCGTCGCCGATCCCGGGAAGGGATCATAAGCGGTCACGTTTGAATCGTAGATCGACCCGATCTTGCCTTCCGAACGATGGATTTCGCGCAAATAGGTGCGCGTGCCGATCCGCCCTTCGCTCCGCCGCACCAGCACCGGATCGAGCCCGGTATAAGCGGCAACCTTGGCGGTAAGCCGTTCGATCGCCTGGGGATCGGATCGGCCGCGGAACAGGTCGGTCGCGAATTCGCCGCGATCATAGGCCTCGACCTCGGCCAGCGACGCCGGGCCGGCGAGCTTGCCCTGCCGCTCGAGATTGGCCGCCGTCATCGACGGCAAGGACATCATGTAGGGCAAGGGCGACAGCGCATTGTCGTCGCTGTCGATCGCCTGCGGGTTGAGATAGGGCGACACCATCGTGATCCCGCTCAACCCCACGCCCAACCGGCTCTGCAGGTAATAAGCGACGCGCGGCACCCGATAGCCGCCATAGCTTTCGCCGATCAGATAATGGGGGGAGGTCATCCGCCCATTCTTGTTGAGCCAGTCGAAGATGACGCGGCTCAGATATTCGATGTCGGTCTCCGCGGTGAAGAAATCGCGCTTGGTCCCCGCTTCATCCTCGACACTGCGGCTGAAGCCGGTGCCGATCGGATCGATGAACACCAGGTCGGTGAAATCGAGCCAGCTATTGGGATTGTCGCGCGCGACCGCGCTGTCCGACGGGGCATCGCCCTGCGCGCCGAACTGGACGCGCTTGGGCCCGATCGCGCCGAAATTAAGGAAGGCGGATGCCGCGCCCGGGCCGCCGTTGAAGGCGAAGGTCACCGGGCGCTGGCCGCGGCCCGGCATTGTGTAGGCGGTGAATACCACCTCACCGATCTTCTTGCCCTTGGCATCGCTCAGCGGGATCGTGCCCACCGTCACGTCATAGGTGACCGCCTTGCCACCGATCACCGCGCTCTGGTGGACCGTCTTGTCGGCGGGCAAGGGCGCGAATTCGGGCGCGGCGGGCTTTTCGTCGGCCGCGGATGCGGGCGCGGCCACAGTCAGCAGAAGGGCGGCGATCAGGCTGGTGCGCATAGGAAAATGAGTCCCCGTCTCAAGACATAAAGTTGCGCGCACCATGTTCGACCACGGCTTGCCCGGCAAGCAGGAACGCGCGGGGCGGCGTGGACGTTTGTTGCGTGAGGAGAACCTCTCATGACCGATCAAGCCATCGATAGGGCGCAAGCCCCCGAGGCCCCCGAAGTCCGGCCAGCTATCGACGCCGACGACGTCGCCAAGCTCAAGCGCAATCCGTCCGACGAGGATGGCAAGCTCGACATTGCGGTCGACGAGACCTTTCCCGCGTCGGACGCGCCGTCCAACACGCAGCCCGGAAAGGGCAAGGATCCGGCCCCCTCATCCGGCTACGATCCGGAGGCCGAGGCGGAACGCGCCGCCCAGCATTGATCCGCGCCGTCACCCGGTGGCGGCGGGAACTGCCGTGTGTTGCGAAAAGACGGCGATCCATCGCCCTCCGCGTTTCTGGAAAATGTCGACCGATACGTCTTTCGCGCCGTGGTGCCGGACGATCGCAAGATCGCCGTTTATCGCGATGGTCGAGCTTGCTGGCAAAGGGGTTTTCGCGGCCCCGGGATGTGCTGCGGCATAGGCGCGCGCGGAGACCAGGTTAGCCGCCTTGTCATGATCCACGCCGGTCTGACCGACCGAGACATAATCGTCGGCGAGCAGGTGATCGAGAAAATCCGTGTCGCCTGAGATATAAGCGCCGTTCCAGCCGTCCTCGGCCGCGCGGACCGCGGCGACGTCGGCGGTCGCTGCGGAAAAAACGAGAGCCAGTGTCAGCATGGCAAACTCCTTTGTTCCGCGCGGCCTATGGCAAGAGGTCGGCGTTTGTCATGAAGAAATGCGACCGGCTTTCCGCCCCGCGAGGTCCCGAGCCTGGCGCGCACAATATGTGGCGCTTCGGTTCGTCGCATTTCACAATCTGTGGCGCAAATGACGTGTTGCGCCGCAGCAGCATCCGTGATTCTCTCTGAATCAGAGAAGAATGCGGGGTTAAGCGTCCGGAAACCATAAGGGTGCTAAACCACAAACTCTTCTCTGGGGCGGGAGGGCGTTATGGGTTTGCAGATGCGGCCGGCCGACGGGGCCATGGCCTTGGCTGAAATGAAGGAATTTGCGGGCTTTCCCGCAGGCACGCAGCGCTACATCCGCCGCGCGCTCGATATCGGGCTCGCCCGCCAGGATGCGATGCGGCGCTGGTCGCGCGATCTGGTCGAATCCGCGAGCATCAAGGCGCAGGCGCGCATCTACAGCCGGCTAGATCACATCCGCGAACATCTCCCCGACGATAGCGGGCTCGATCAGATGGAGCCCTTTTTCTCGCCGCTGGTGACGATCACCGCGTTCGATCTCGGCCAGGGCCGGCTCAGCAGCTTCGCCTCCTACCGCTTCCTCTATGAGCGGCTGATCGGCGGCGGGGTGCGGCCGTGGCTGCCCGGCGCCTTCTGCGCCGCGTCGGCTTTGCCTCATCTTCATCCGGAAAAGCGCCGCGTGCTGCTCCAGTCGATCAGCGAAGCCGCCGCGACCGCGCCGGGCTGGTCGAACCGCCAGCCCTGTTTCTATCCGGAATGGGTCGACAAGATCGAGGAAGCCCTGCCGAACTGACCTCGTCTCCTTCCCGGGAAATGCCGGGGAGGAGTGTCAGCGACAGGCTCGCCACACCCCGCCGCGCTTCGCCTCGTCGAGATGAAGGTGATCCCGGTGCGCAGCATTATAATCGGGCGACAATACGGTCGCGAACAGCCGGCAGGCACCGTCGCGCACATCATGCAGGAACCGACTTTCCGGGCCTGCTTTCGCCCAATCATGCGCAACCGTGACGCGCCGCCCGTCGCTCAAGCGAAATCCCGCCACATCGAGCGCCCGGGCGCGCGCATGTTCGCTCCAGTCGCCGACCGCACGTCCGTACATCCGCCGGCACGAATAACTGCCATAATGATCGATCGCGACGACGCGCGCGCCCAGCCGCTGCCCTGCAGCGGGTTCGACCACTTCGCGCTCCCACAGGATCAGCCCCGCGGCAAGCGGACAGGCGAGCGGCGGCGTCGCGGGAGCATATGTTATGCCGCGCTTGCTGCGCTCGGCCAACGCCACCCCGTCATCATATCCGCACTGCCCGCGGCGAGTATTCGCCAGCGCACGATAATGGATATCGGCTTTGTCGAGCAGCATGCGACATGCCGCGCCATCGATGCGCGCGAGCTTGCTTGCCGTCGCGCGGCCGATCGGGGCCTCGAGGTCGAGCGGTGTCCAGGGTAGATCCTGCGGCGGCAGGCGCGGGATAAGGTAGACCAGCAGCAGCGTGAAGCCGACCGCGGCGGCAAGCGCCAGGGTCAGCAATCTTCGCAAGAGCCGCAGGAACGCCATCGCCATTCCCGACGTTCGGGGCCATGAGCCGTTCCGTTGTTACGGCAGCGTATCCGGGGAGAATGCAATCATGTCCGCCGTCCGTCTCACCATCAAGCGCGTCGAAAAGCCGTGGGGCCGGCGCGACCTGTGGCCCGCGTTCGATTCCGTGCCCGAAGGCGGCAATCCGGTTGGCGAGATCTGGTTCGAGCTGCCGGGCGCGCAGGACGGCAGCAAGGATGGGCCCGAACTGCTGATCAAATATCTGTTCACCAGCGATCGGCTCTCGGTTCAGGTCCATCCCGACGATGCGACCGCGCAGCAACAGGGCTATCCGCGTGGCAAGGATGAGGCGTGGGTCATCCTCGCCGCCGATCCGCACGCCTCGATCGCGCTCGGCACGCTCCGGCCGATGACCAAGGACGAGCTGCGCCAGGCCTCGCTCGACGGCTCGATCGAGAAATTGCTCGACTGGAAGGCGGTCAAGAAGGACGACAGTTTCTACACCAGCGCCGGCACCATCCACGCGATCGGCCCAGGGCTGACCTTGGTCGAGATCCAGCAGAATGTGGACCTGACCTACCGCCTGTACGACTATGGCAGCGGCCGCGAGCTTCATCTCGACGCGGGCGTCGCCGCGAGCAACCCGGTTCCCTATGTCGCGCCCTACAAGCCGCACGACGTGGCGCCAGGCCGCGAAATCCTGGCCGACGGGCCCAAATTCGTACTGGAACGCTGGCGCAGATCGGGCAGCGGCACGCTCAGGAGCGACGGCCGCCCGCTCTGGCTGATCCCGCTTTCGGGCAAAGGCGGCATCGACGGCGGCGCTTTCGAGGCGGGCGGCGTGTGGCTGGCCCAGGGCGAAACGGCGCTGAGCCTGGAAGACGGCGCCGATATGCTGGTCGCCTATCCGGGATCAGGCGTGATCGAAGGAGTCTGGGGGTAAATCCCCGGTCGTCATCCCCGCGAAGGCGGGGATCCATAAGCTCCGTTTCAGATGGATGCCTGCCGTCGCGGCATATGGATTCCCGTCTTCGCGGGAATGACGCCGATTGGGTGAGACCAGCTTTCGCTGGCATGACGTCGGCAAGAGTAGAGCGGAGTGCAGGCTACCCAACTTCCCGTCCCTAACGCCTCCGTTACATCACACTGTCACAAAAGCGTCGTACGCGATTCTCCGCCGGCCACCGGGGCCGGCTTAAGGGGAATTTACATGACAATCCGTCGCACGCTGCTCGCCGGCGCAGGCCTTGGCGCGCTCGCGCTTGCCGCTACGCCGTCGTTCGCGAAGGCTCCGGCCCATCATCACAAGAAAGCGTCTTCCTCGGCGAGCGCGAACAACGCGCTCCTGGAGCAGGTCAAGGCGCTGCAGGAGCAGGTTGCGGATCTCAGCGCACGCCTCAACGTGAACGAGGCTGCACAGCGCGAGTCCGTCGCCAACATCAACAATGCGCAGGCCGCCGCGAGCACCGCCGCCTCGCAGGCACAGCAGGCGCAGAGCGCTGCTGTCGCCGCACAGAGCGCCGCTTCGGATGCGACCAAGGCCGCCACCAAGGCGGTTCCGGCGGCGGTCAAGACCGAGCTCGCCTCGTTCGCGAAGGGCAAATGGTGGGATTCCACCACCGTGTCGGGCCGCATGTATTTCAACTTCTCGAATGTCGAGACAAAGGCCAACGGCGCCAAGCCGACGGGCGCGGGTTCGGTCAACGGCACCGGCTTCAACATCAAGCGCTTCTATCTGGGCGTCGACCACACGTTCAGCCCGATCTTCGCGGGCAACGTCACGATGGACGTGTCCAACGTCGTCGGCCAGACCAGCAACACCAACTTCACCTCGACCGGCACGCCCGCCGGCAGCAACCTGCCGGCGCTGGTCGGCAAGGGCTTCTATATCAAGAAGGCCTATCTCCAGGCGAAGCTCGATCCTGCCTTCATCATCCGGCTGGGTTCGGCCGATCTGCCATGGGTGCCTTATGTCGAGGGCCAATATGGCTATCGCCATATCGAGAACATCATGATCGATCGCACCAGCTTCGGCACCTCGGCCGATTGGGGTATCCACGTCCTCGGCGATCTCGCCGGTGGCCTGCTGAGCTATCAGGTTTCGGTGATCGACGGCGGCGGCTATCGCAACGTCAAGGTTTCGAGATCGGTCGACGTCGAAGGCCGGTTGTCCTTGAACTATAAGGGCTTCTATGCGGCGGTCGGCGGCTATAGCGGCAAGCGCGCCAACGATGTCGAAGGCGCCTCGACCCCGAACACCGCCAGCCGCGAAGACGCGCTGATCGGCTACAAGAACAAGATGTTCAACGTCGGCCTCGAATATTTCCACGCCAAGGATTGGAACAACGTCACCACGGCGACCGAGGACAAGGCCGAGGGCATCTCCGCCTACGGCAATTTCAATTTCAACAAGACGTGGAGCGTGTTCGGCAAATATGAATGGCTCAAGCCGACCAAGCTGACCAATAACAATCTCAAGGACGATTATTACCATGTCGGCATCCAGTGGGAGCCGGTAAAGATCGTCGATCTGGCGCTGGTCTATAAGCATGACCGCGTCGACAACGGCACCTTCGGTACGCAGAACGGCACGATCGGCGGGGCCAACCCGACCGGCAGCCTGACCGGCGGCCGCGGCACCTATGACGAGTTCGGCCTGTTCGGTCAGCTTCGCTTCTAAGGTAAGGGATCCTCTCCTTAATCTGGGCGGTCCGGGAAACCGGGCCGCCTTTTTTTTGATGGGCGGCGAGGGCGGTTTCGGGCCAGCCAGTCACCAATTAGATGGGGCCTGATCGTCGCCCCGGCGAAGGCCGGGGCCGCAGGAGGCAGAGCACCGGAGCAGCCTACATCTCCCGATGCCGGAACGAGTCCGTCACGACTACGGCGAATAGGGATGCGCCTTTGACAAGCAGCCGGTAAATGCCGACAAAAGCCCAAACATATGGAGAGAGAAATGCGCTTGAGCCTGATTGCCGCCACCTTCGCGCTTGGCATTGTAGGGGCCGCCTCCGCAGCAACCCCGAGCCAGGTGGTCGCGCATCACGTCGCGATGATGAAAAAGGGCGATCTGCCTGCGATCATGAGCGACTATGCCGCCAACACCCTCGTCATCTCCCCGCCTGGCCTGGTCGCCGGCCAGCATCCCGCGAAGGGGCCGGGAATATTCTCAGGCCTCGCCAACGCGCGTAAGGTGTTCGCGACCTTGACCGACAAGGATCACCATCCCGGCGTCCGCACGATGGAAACCAGCATCGAACCCGTCGGCGCCGACGTGGCTTTGCTTCATTGGGTCCAGTTCAAGGGCACAGCGCAGCAGGTCTCGGGCGAGGACGTGTTCGTCGTGCGCGGCGGCAAGATCGCCTATCAGGCGATCCTCGTCGATCCGGCCCACTGAAACGGCCTGGTCGGTAGGACCAGGCCGACCGGCGAGCGGCCGAACCCATCTGCCCCATAAGGCGGGCTTATGGGTCGCATTGGTGGATTTGCTGGTCGTGCGCGTCGGCCGCGGGCAAATCGTGCCGGAAAGGATCCGCCATGCCCCACACCGATATTCTCGATCCGCTCGCGCTCAGCCGCACGATCGGCGCACCCTATGACAATCGCGCGCTCGCCCACGTGAACGATCATGAGGTGCGCATGAGCGTCATGACCGAAGCTTATGGATGGCACCGGCATCCCGACAGCGACGAGATCTTTCTCAACGTCGACGGGCATCTCATCATCGAATTGGAGGATCAGCTCGTCGAGCTTGCACCCGGCCAGATGTTCACCGTGCCGCGCGGCATGCTTCACCGCACCCGTCCGGCTGGCGCCCGATCGGTGAACCTGACCTTCGAAAAAACCGGCGCGGCGACCGAGTTCGACGAAGGATAAGAAAAAGGCGGCCCCGGCATCCCGGGACCGCCCTTTCTGTTCGACGTCGAACGGTTCGCTTAGCGCTTCGAGAACTGGAAGCTGCGGCGGGCCTTGGCCTTGCCGTACTTCTTGCGCTCGACCGCGCGGCTGTCGCGGGTCAGGAAGCCCGCTGCCTTGACCGGCGCGCGCAGGATCGGCTCATAGCGGGTCAGCGCCTGGGCGATGCCGTGCTTGACCGCACCGGCCTGGCCCGAAAGGCCGCCACCGGAGACGGTCGCGATCACGTCATACTGGCCATCGCGCTCGGCGACGCCGAACGGCTGGTTGATCACCAGGCGCAAGGTCGGACGCGCGAAATAGACTTCCTGGTCGCGGCCGTTGACGATGATCTTGCCCGAGCCGGGCTTGATCCACACGCGGGCGACCGCGTCCTTCCGACGGCCGGTCGCATAAGCGCGGCCCTGCTTGTCGATGATCTGCTCGCGCAACGGAGTCGGGGCAGGTGGCGGGCCCGACTGAGATACCGGAGCCGCGTCTTCGGCGGGGGCGGCAGCGGCACTGGTCGCGGCGGCGGGCGCCTCGGGAGCGGCCTGGCCGGTGAGGTTCGCGAGATCCGCGAGGGACTGACGGGTGTCGGACATTATGCGCCCACCTTGTTCTTGCGGTTCATGCCCGCGACATCGAGAAGCTCGGGGCTCTGCGCAGCATGGTCATGCTCCGCGCCCTTGAAGATGCGCAGGTTGCGCATCTGCTGGCGGCCGAGCGGGCCGCGCGGGATCATGCGCTCGACGGCCTTTTCGAGCACGCGCTCCGGGAACTTGCCGTCGAGCACCTTGCCCGCCGTGATCCCCTTGATGCCGCCGGCATAGCCGGTGTGCTTGTAATAGACCTTCTGGTCGAGCTTCTTGCCGGTGAAGCGAACCTTGTCCGCGTTGATCACCACGACATTGTCGCCGCAATCGATGTGCGGCGTGTAGCTCGGCTTGTTCTTGCCGCGCAGGATGTTTGCGATCAGCGACGCGACGCGGCCGACGACCAGCCCGTCGGCATCGATCAGATGCCATTTCTTTTCGACCGTCGACGGCGTCGCCGACTTGGTCTGCTTCGAGAGCGCCCTCATGGACTTGACCCTTGGTTAGGTGGGCAGCCGATGCGGCGGGCCCTAAAACAATCGCGCCGCTCCAAGCCGGAGCGGCGCCGATGCAGGCCAAATGTCGATTCGACCCCAAAAAGTCAAGCAAAACCGCCGAAATGGCGTGAGGTATTATGATACCTTGATGCTTGGCCTTCACCTTGCGGAGGGCAGTCGATCAGCGCCGGCCCCGTTGTGGCTCGCCCACGCCATGTGCGGCCCAGATCATCGCCGCGAGCAGCAGGGCCGCGGTCGCCTGATGCGTCACCGCGATGTGCAGGTCGACCCCGGTAAGCAAGGTCTCGATGCCGAGCGCGATCTGTGCCGCGACCAATGCCATCAGCGTGACCGCGCGGGCCGGCCGGCCCGCGCGCCAGGCCGCGAGGCTGAGGAGGAACACCGCGCCGGCTACCGCCCAGGCCCACCAGCGATGCTCGAACTGCACCACGATCGGGTTGGATGCGAGATTGAAGCTGAGTGCCCTGGCCGCGGTCCAGCCGCCGGTCGGGAACCATTCGTCGCCCATCTTCGGCCAGGAGGCAAAGGCATACCCGGCACGCAGCCCTGCGGTGAACGCGCCGAGCATCAGCTGCACCGCCAGCATCAGCATCGCGACGAACGGCCAGAATTGGAGCTTCACCCGGCGTATCCCCGCCGCCAGCGCGAACAGATCGAGCGCGGTCCAGATCAGCACCGCATAGATCAGCATCGCCGCAAGCAGGTGGATGGCGAGCCGGATGTGGCTGACCTCGGTCCGGATCGAAAGGCCTGATGCGACCATCCACCAGCCGATCGCGCCCTGCAGCCCACCCAAAAGTAGGATCAGGAAGGTGCGCCATCCGAAACCCTTGGGGATCCACCTCTTCCACCAAAAGACGAGTAGCACGATCGCGAGCAAGGTACCGATCGCCCGCCCAAGCAGCCTGTGCACATATTCCCAGAAGAAGATGTGCTTGAACCCCTCGATCGTCATGCCCTGGTTGAAGGCATGATATTGCGGGATCGCCTTATAACCCGCGAAGGCACGCTGCCATTGTTCGGCATTGAGCGGCGGTATCGCGCCGAGGATCGGATCCCATTGCGTGATCGAAAGCCCGGATTCGGTAAGCCGCGTGATCCCGCCAACCGCGATCATCGCAAACACCAACGCCGCCACCACGAGCAGCCAGAAACCGAACAGGCGAGGGCGGGGCTGGGAACGGGTAGGGCGCGACACGGGCGCTCCTATGGCCCGGAGTGGTGCGGGAGGCAATCGGAGCCATGGCTTGTTCCTGTGCTGCAACGCGCCTATTTTCCGGCGATGGTGCATGCCCACGAACATAAGCTCGCCGACGGCGCCGAGCTGGAGGCTGAGGCGCAGACCGCGCTGGAGCAGGCGGGCGAGCAATGGACACCGATGCGCGCGACCGTATTCGCCGCCCTTGCGGGTTTCGATCGGCCGGCGTCCGCCTATGATATCGCCGATTCTATCTCACGCTCGCAGGAAAGGCGCGTCGCCGCCAACAGTGTCTATCGCATCCTTGATCTGTTCGTCGCCAAGAACCTGGCGCAGCGGGTCGAGACAGCCAATGCTTATGTCGTCAATGCGCATCCCGCCTGTCGCCACGATTGCATCTTTCTCGTGTGCGATACCTGCGGCCAGACCACGCACATCGATGACGACGCGCTTACCGATCGCGTCCGCATGGCGGCCGACACAGCGGGTTTCACGCCGATACGGCCGGTGATCGAGGTCACCGGGCGCTGCCGCAATTGTGCGAACGATTGAAGGCCGTTTGCGGCAAGCCGCTGCGTTCGCTCAGTCCGCCGCCTTTTTATCCGGCTTAGTATAGGGGACGAAGTCGCCGAGGCTGGCGAAGCCCCGCTCCATCCGGGAACCCCGGTCGACCAGCTTGAGCTGATCCATCCGGCACAATTGCGAGCCCCAGACATATTGGACCGGGATGTCATCCTCGCGCAGCATCTCCGCTCCATTGGGCCTGTTGACGTAGAGGGCGCCGCCCATGGTGCGATAGACGATCGCGGTGCCGTCAATGATGTTCGACCCATCGACGCGTGACAGCGTGATGCATTGCTGCGGCTTGCCGGGAACAAGGCCATTGAGCTGTTTCGCGAGTTCGGCCTCGCCGCGCTCGTGCGCCGTCGGTCGCGCTGCTGCCGGGGCGGCCGCCACCAGCAAGGCCACAAAACACAAGCTGAGATTGCGCATCTTCGCGTCTCCCGATTCTAACCGATCGCGCCCTATCATATCTGGACTGAACCGCAGATGACGAATGACGGCGCGTGACAGGCTTTAACGGGCGGCAACCATGCTCAGGCCCTGTTCCTCAACTTATCCTGTTTAGTTAACCCCTTCGGCGGGGTTGGTGTAGGGACTGTCAATCGAAAGGGCGACGCGCACATTTCGGTTGCCAGAGTTCCTGACGAACAGCCTTAATAATCTGTTTATAATCTTGTGGATAAGTGCCAAAGTGCCATCGATGCTCGCCCTCCTGCTTCCTTTCGGCCTCGCATTTGGCGGGCTGGCTGTGATTGGCGCGGTCGCGGGCATAGTCGCAGCTTCGCTCTGGCGCCGGCAAAATGGCGGACGTCGCCCTCGACGCGATAAAACGGCGGCACCAGCCGTTCCCTCGCTTGCCGACGATCTTAGCGACGCGATCGAACGCAATGAATTCTTCCTTGTTCACCAGCCGAAGATGCGGGCCCGTTCGGGCGAGGTGCATGCGGTCGAGACGCTCGTGCGCTGGCGCCATCCCACCCGCGGACTGATCGGACCCAATGATTTCATCGCGCTCGCGGAGGAGCGGGGCGAGATGCGGCGCCTCACCGAATTGGTGATCCGTCAGACCATCGTCGAGCAAGCGAGCCTCGCCGCCTGCGGTCATTCCATGACGTTCAACGTCAACATTTCGGCGCGGGTGTTGCCCGACCGCGACTTCGCCGAATGGGCGCTCGCGACTGTGAGCGCCGCATCGGGCCCGATCGGTTTCGAGATTACCGAAACCGCGATGATCGCGGATCCGGAAGGCGCCCTGCGCAACCTGCACCTGTTCGCAGATGCAGGGATCAAGATCGCGATCGACGATTATGGCGCGGGCCTCTCGAGCCTTGCCTATCTTAAGCAGCTGCCCGCGCATGAATTGAAGATCGACCGCATGTTCATTTCCGGCCTGTCGAGCAGCCATCGCGACCCGCTCCTGGTACGCTCGACCATCGACCTTGCCCACGCGTTGGACATGGAGGTCACCGCCGAAGGAGTCGATTCGCCCGCGGCACTCGCTTTGCTCAAGGTAATGGGGTGCGACGTCATCCAGGGCTTCCTGATCGCGATGCCGATGGCGCTCGGCGATCTGCGGGCCTTCCTTGAGGCGCGGGAAGATGCGTCACCTGAAGCTGCCTTAGGATTCAATTGGTTAGGCCGAGGTGGAAAGATCGGGTAAGGTCAGTGGAAGGGTTGTGGCAACATCTGACCGTAAATGGTTAACAACGCATTAATAATGCTTGATAAAGAGTAAAGAAGTCGGTAACTATCTCCTCGACGCGGGGGCATGGCGCCATCCGCATGCGACGGAGACGTTATGTTCAAGGCTTCCAAGGTTCTCGGTTTCACCGCTGCGTTTGCGATGACCGCGATGGCAGCTGCGCCTGCGCTCGCTTATGAGACCATCAAGCCGCTGAAGCCGGCTTATGAGACCATCAAGCCGCTCACTCCCGCTTATGAGACCATTAAGCCGCTGAAGCCGGCTTATGAGACCATCAAGCCGCTGAACCCCGGTTACGAGACGATCAAGCCGCTCACGCCGGCCTGATCTTTCCCGGATAGAACAGCTACGAAAAGGCCGGCAATCGCCGGCCTTTTTTGCGTCTCTGTTCATCGAGAGAGCCGATTGCCTTCCCTGCATTGAAAGCGTTAACCTTGTAGCGCTAACTTGCAGGGGATGGCGGACCGCAGCGTGATGATCCGAACCCTGATCCTTATCCTGATCGCGTTCGGTCTAGCTGGACGGGTCGAGGCCGTGGCGTCCTCCTCCTTCGATCAGCGTGTCGCCGCCATTCGTGCCGAAATAATGGCCGATCCCGTGCGTGGGCTAGCCGACGCCGAAAAGCTGCGGGCACAACCCGTCGAGGAATCGTTAAGGCCGCACGCCGAAGCCTCTGCCGACTGGTTGCGGGCGGGGGCGCTGTTGAGCCAACAAAAGCCCGTTCAGGCGTTGAACATCATCGGCGCCGCGCTCGATCACTTGCGCGATGTGCCAGATGAACTCGCTATACGCGCGGAACTCACGGTATTACGCGCCCGCGCCCAAGGCGCACTGGGGCATGTGCAGGAGGCGTTACAGGACAATCAAGACGCCTTCCGGCTGTTCGGGAAAGCGAAGGACACGAAGGGTCAAGCCAAAGCCCTTCTTTACATAAGCTCCCTCTACATCGATGGCGGCGACTACGCCAACGCGCTGCGCTACTCTAACCAATCGATCGAGACTTATTCGTCTGATCCTGCATTGCTTCTCTCAGCGCAGAATAATCGTGCCGTGGCCTTTTCGCAGCTTGGCCGCTTCAACGAGGCTGTGTCGGCTTACAAGGCGGCACTGACTTATGCTGGACGAGATGCCGCCACCGAATCCCTGATCCTGCGCAATCTCGCCCGGGCTCAGGCCGAAGCCGGACAATTGGATGCAGCGCAAGGCAGCATCGCACGTGCCTATTCCCTCTCGGGTCCCGGCGTGGCAGTCGGCGATCGTCCAGCGCTTTACGGCGCGGCCGCTTTCATTGCCCTCCGCAGACACGATCTCGAACAGGCCGCAATTTGGGTTCAGCATGCTCTGGGCGGCCTCGCAAATGTAGACCCCGAAACGCAGCGCGACGTGCATCATACCGCCTATGAGATTTTTCGGGCCCGGGGCGAGGATGCAAAGGCCCTCCAGCAGCTGGAGGTGTTCCGCAAGCTCGACGACGCCCAGAGGGCCGTGGCCGCTTCAGCAACCGCCGCGCTGATGAATGCTCGCTTCAACTTCACCAACCAGGAACTGCTCCTCACCAGCCTGCGCAATGAACAGGCGGCGGCGGCGGCGCGTTTCCGCTTCCGGATGCTGCTCGGGCTGTTTTCGGCGGTGGCTGTCATCTCCACCCTGCTCCTGATCGGCTTTCTGTCGATCCGCCGCAGCCGAAACCAGGTCCGCGCCACCAACGCGACGCTGAGCACGACCAATGTCGCGCTCGAAAAGGCGCTCGCGGCCAAGACCGAATTCCTCGCCACCACCAGCCACGAAATCCGAACGCCGTTGAACGGCATCCTCGGCATGACCCAGGTCATTCTGGCGGGGCGCCAGCTTGACCCCACGCTGCGCGGGCGGATTGAGCTGGTTCACGGCGCGGGCGAGACGATGAAGGCCCTGGTCGATGATATTCTCGACGTAGCCAAGATGGAAACGGGCGAATTGCGCATCCAGACCGGCGAGATGGATCTGAAACGCCTGCTCGAGGATGCCGGCACGGTCTGGACCGGACAGGCCGAAACCAAGCGGATCGGGATCGAATTCGACCTCGACCATTGCCCGGCCAAGATCATCGCCGATGAGGTACGGCTGCGGCAGATCATCTTCAATCTCATGTCCAACGCGATCAAGTTTACCGATCGCGGCCACGTCCGCCTTGCCGCCTTCGCCGAACGCGTTGACGAGGATGACGACGACAGCGGCGAGCAACTGGTGGTGCGCGTTGCCGACAGCGGTATCGGCATCCCGCAGGACCGGCTGGATGAGATTTTCGAATCCTTCCGCCAGGTCGATGGCGGCGTGACCAGGCGTCACGGCGGGACCGGCCTCGGCCTTGCGATCTGCCGCAGCCTGGCGCGTGCAATGGGCGGTGATGTGAGCGTCGCCAGTACATTGGGGGCGGGATCCACCTTCACGCTCACCCTCCCGCTCGAGCGCGGTGCCGCCGAGGTGACACGGGCGGATCGTCCCGCGGCGACCAGCCTGGCCACCGCGCAATTGCTGATGGTCGAGCCTAATCCGCTGGGGCAAGGCATAATGCGCGCGCTGCTCACCGGCGAGTGCGCGGAGGTGCAGTTCGTCGCCGACATGGCGGCCGCTCTCGAAGCGTTGAAAACCGGCGCGGCAGATCATGTCGTCGCCGAAGGCTCGTCGCTCGGGCTTGATGCCGCTGGCGCGGGCGAGCTTGCCGCAGCCTGCGCCGCCGCTAATGTGCGCTTCACGTTGCTGTGGCGTGAGCCTACGGCCGAACTGCTCGCCCAGTTCGCCGAGCATGGAATCCATCATGTGGTTGCTAAGCCGATCAGCGCACCTGATCTTCTCTCCGAAATGAATAAGGTTTATGACGAACCTATCGCCAACAGGACCATTGCGGCATGATCGATATGACGATGGCGGAGGCGCTTTGAGATGAACATCCTGTTCGTCGAAGACGATGCGATGAACCGCAGGGTGGTGCGCGACATGCTGACGGTCGCGGGCGCCACCATGGATGAAGCACATGATGCCGAAAGCGGCCTGCAGATGATCGAGGAACGTCAGTACGATATCGTGCTGATGGATCTGCGCATGCCGGGAATGGACGGGCTCACCGCGATCAAGCACATCCGCGCGCGCGGCGACGACAAGGCTAGCGTACCGGTGATCGTCGTCACCGCCGACACCGCCCTCGATATCTGCCGCGACTGTATCGACCAGGGCGCGGACGAGGTGATCCTGAAGCCCGTCGCGATGAACAAATTGTTCGACGCGATCGGCCGCCTGATCGCGCGCGGCAACAGCCGGATGATGTTGAACTGAAGCTATAAGGCGACGGGGGCTTTAACGCCGCTCTGCGAAAAAGGCCCGGAGCTGAGCGGCGGCCTCCTCAGCGCCAATCCCGGCATAGACGTCCGGCCTATGGTGGCAGGTCGGCTGCTGGAAGAATCGCGGGCCGTGCGCCACCGCGCCGCCCTTGGCATCCTCCGCCGCATAATAAAGCCGCGCGATGCGGGCATGCGCGATCGCCCCGGCGCACATCGCGCATGGCTCCAGCGTCACCCACAGATCGAGGCCATCAAGGCGGGGCTGGCCTAACGCCTCCGCCGCCCGGCGAATCGCAACCATCTCGGCATGCGCGGTGGGGTCGTTCCCGGTCAGCATCATGTTGGCGGAGGTTGCGATGATATCCTCGCCTCGCGCAATCACCGCGCCGACCGGCACTTCGCCGGCGCGCGCCGCCTCGGTCGCGAGATCCAGCGCGCGTCGCATGGGCAAAGGAAGCGGGAAGGGCATAGCCTTCCCTTAGCGGCGACGCGTCTCAGGTGCGAGCGAGCAAGCTTGGGCGCAGAACCACGGCGAGCGCGAATGCTATCCCAGGCAGCCAGAAAAGAATCGTGAGCAAGACTCCGATCCAGAATTCTGCGCCCAGTCCGCGCGCAAGGAAGATGCCGAGCGGCGGCAGCAATATCGCTGCGACAATCACCGCCGCGCTCGGCCGTTTCATTTTACTGGGCCTTGTGAACCGCGACCGTGGGCACCTCGATCTTCTTCTTGACCGTCTCGACCTTGGGCACATCCACGCTTGTATTCCTAGAACCGACATCGACGCTGCCAACATCCGCCTTGACGGCAGGCGCCTGACCGCCCTCCACCTTCACTGTGGGAAGCTCACCAGCCCTTCCGTGCAAGTTCACAAATCCGGTGGCGACCGCGATAATTGCGATCACGACGATGATAGCGAGGATTGTGACGACGGCGCGCATCTCTTGGTCTCCCACTGTTATTATAAGAGCCAACGTGCGTTAACCGACTCGGTTGCATCTCCTCATCCGTTCTCGACCTTGACGAATCCTGCTCGTCCCGCTATCCGCGCGCTCTTTCCAGCACACATGATTTCAGGATTTTGAGCGCATGGCGCGTATTTGCGAGCTGACCGGCAAGGGCCGGCAGGTGGGCCACAATGTGAGCCACGCCAACAACAAG
>Ga0207705_10000142_pt1 | contig 76788 bp, 73 predicted proteins | sample KBSC13metaG_FD_184314 | JGI IMG/M metagenome (GOLD analysis project Ga0207705, IMG submission 184314) | Corn rhizosphere microbial communities from Kellogg Biological Station, Michigan, USA - KBS C1-3 metaG (SPAdes) (version 2) | ecosystem: Host-associated > Plants > Roots > Rhizosphere > Soil ... | reverse complement strand
AACAGTATGATTATAAAGTCAATGCCAATCTATCCTACGGCTTTTTAAAAAACAGGATATTAGAACTGCTTTACGCACAGGCACCACTTGATAAGATATTTCAAGAACTGGAGGCCTTGTTCCTTAATCACACTGTTCCAATACGTAATAACCGTACTATTGAAAGACATGTCGGTAAATACAGAGCCCGAACCCGGCCTAAAGTAACTAAAAATCAAAGAGATGCGATATGAAATCCCTTAACTTAATGACATTGACCGCGAGCGGTAAAGAGGGTTTGTATTTTGAAGATTTTTAAAAAGACCCCTCTTTGCGCAGCAGAGAGGGGCAGGGGTGAGTCGATAATGAAGCGACCTGTGGTAGCAACATCAAATTAATTTTTGCTAATTTGCCTTCCCGCTATCATTATTCTCATGAAAAAACTGGCTTTACTAACACTTGCAATTATCTGCCTGTTTACCTGTGTTTTTGCGCAAACTAAAGCGCCGGAAAGCTACACACTTCTCAAACCCGACCGCGTGTTCGACGGGCAGCAAATGCATGCCGGCTGGTGGGTGCTGGTAAAAGGCAACCGGATAACGGCGGTGGGAGAACCGTCTTCTATAAAAGCACCCGCTGATGCAAAGATCATCGATCTGAAAGGCTTGACGCTAATGCCGGGCATGATAGAAGGCCACTCGCATTTATTTCTTCACCCTTATAACGAGACGCTCTGGGACGACCAGGTGCTGAAAGAAAGCCGTGCTGAGCGGACGGCCAGGGCAGTGGTTCACGCCAAAGAAACCTTGCTGGCCGGCTTTACCACTACCCGTGAGCTGGGTACTGAGGGCTGCGGCTATGATGATGTGGGATTAAAAACAGCTATTGATAAGGGAGTTATACCCGGTCCACGAATACTGGCCGCCACACGCGCAATAGTTGCGACCGGCAGCTACGGGCCGAAGAGTGTTACCGACAATACCTTTATCCAGGGCGCGGAAGAAACGGATGGAATTGATGGGATCAGTCGCACCGTACGTTCACAAATAGGGCATGGCGCTGATGTGATCAAAATATATGTGGATTATCGATGGGGATTAAATGAGACAGCGGCGCCAACGTTTACCGAAGAGGAATTGAAAACCGCAGTGGCTGTAGCACATAGCAGCGGCAGGATAGTAGCAGCGCATTCGGGAACTACCGAGGGGATGCGCCGGGCAATAGACGCCGGTGTAAATACTATTGAGCATGGCGATGGAGGCACGCCCGAACTATTTAAGATAATGAAGGAAAAGGGTATTGCCCTGTGCCCCACACTTGCCGCGACTGAAGCGTACGCGGTTTATTTTTCCGGGTGGAAGGGCAGCGGCACCGAACCGGAGGCCATGAGAAAGAAACGCGCGATGTTTAGCGCCGCTTTGCAATCGGGGGTAACTATTTGTATGGGCGGTGATGTGGGCGTGTTCCCGCATGGCGACAATGCCCGCGAGATGGTACTGATGGCTGAATATGGTATGAAGCCGATAGATGTTTTGCGGTCGGCGACATCGGTAAACGCTACGGTTTTCAAACTGAAGGGATTGGGAAATATACAGCCCGGGTACTTCGCCGACCTAGTGGCAGTTCAAGGTAATCCAGAAGAAGATATTAAAGCCGTAAAGCAGGTGAAACTGGTGATGAAGGATGGGGTGATCTATAAGCAATAAAAAACATGAACAAACTCAACATACTGACAGTAGCAACGATTTTATTTGCCACCTCGTTGGCAGCAAAAGCGCAAGGCACCTTTGTACCCATCGAGACGAAAAGTAACGCTATTGTATTGCAGGTAACCACCGACGGTTATGTCAATATGGTCTATTTCGGTAAAAAACTGGCGGATAAAAATGAATATCAGCACACTGAGCATTTCTTTCATCTTGATGGGAACGGCGTTTTTAATTCGGCTTATACCGGCACTACCCGCAACCTGCTGGAGCCGGCTTTTGCGGTTACGCACGCCGATGGCAATAAAACTACTGATCTGAAATTTGTCAGCCAGTCGGTCGACCAGCTGAGCAATGATATATCACAGGTCAATATCGGTTTGAAGGACCCGGTTTATGATGTGGAAGTGGCGCTCCACTATAAGATCTATTACGCCGAAGACGTGATAGAACAATGGAGTACGATCGAACATCACGAAAAGAAGAGTATCACCTTAAATAAATATGCCTCCGCCAATTTGCTCATCCAGGCGAAAAGCTACTGGCTGAAGCAATACCATGGCGAATGGGCCAAAGAAATGAGGCCGGAAGAAGAGCAACTGACGCATGGCATCAAAACTTTGGACAGCAAGTTGGGCGCACGCGCGGATATCTTCCAGCCGCCGTCTTTTATGATCGCGCTTGATAAACCCGTATCAGAAGATGACGGCGATGTAATATTGGCTAACCTGGAGTGGAGCGGCAATTTCAGGTTTGATCTGGAGGTTGACCCAACGGATAATTTAAGATTGATCGCCGGCATCAATAATTACGCGTCTGACTATAGCCTGAAACCCGGCGAGGCGTTTGAAACGCCTAAACTGGTTTATACGCTGTCGCACTGTGGCGCGGGCGAAGCCAGTCGCAACTTGCAGGATTGGGCACGGAGATACAAGATCGTCGATGGGGAAGGGCCGCGACTCACTTTGCTGAACAATTGGGAAACGACTTATTTCGATTTCAACGAGGATAAGCTTGCCGGGTTGTTCAAGGATACAAAGAAACTGGGCGTCGACCTGTTTCTGCTGGACGACGGCTGGTTCGGCAATAAGTACCCGCGTAATGGCGATCATGCCGGCCTGGGCGATTGGCAGGAAAACAAAACTAAGCTGCCGCACGGTATAGGTTACCTGGTAAAAGGGGCAGAAAGCGAAGGCGTGAAATTCGGTATCTGGGTGGAACCAGAAATGGTGAATGCCAAAAGCGAATTGTACGAAAAGCATCCGGACTGGGTGGTGAAACAGCCGCAACGCGACGATTATATGATGCGCAACCAGTTTGTATTAGACTTGAGCAATCCTAAAGTACAGGAGTTTGTATTTAACACGGTTGATGGCCTGTTTGCCAAAAATCCGGGACTGGCTTACGTTAAATGGGATTGTAATGCCGTGATGTACAATGTGTATTCAGCCTATGAAAAGGACCAGGCTAACTTTTATGTTGATTATGTAAAGGGCTTATACAAAGTGATGGCGCAACTTAGGGCGAAATACCCCAAAGTGCCGATGATGCTTTGTTCCGGTGGCGGAGGACGCGTGGATTATGGGGCATTGCAATACTTTACCGAATACTGGCCAAGCGACAATACCGACCCTATCGAACGGGTATTTATCCAGTGGGAATACTCATACCTTTACCCCGCACTGGCCAGCTCCAACCATGTAACTAATTGGGGCAAGGAGCCGATCAAATACCGCGTGGATGTGGCCATGATGGGCAAACTGGGTTTTGATATCCCGGTAGGCAAGTTATCGCCGGATGAACTCACATTCTGCCAGGACGCCGTTAAAAACTACAAAGCCTATTCTGAAGCGATATGGCATGGCGAACAATACCGCTTGCAAAGCCCATGGGATAACGACGCGGCTTCCATCATGTATGTGGATACGATGAAAAGCCGGGCCATTATGTTCAATTATTTGGTGAATAATCGTTACGATAAAGGAACGCATCGGCCCATAAAACTCAAAGGATTGGGTCCTGATAAAAAATACAGCGTTAAGGAGATCAACCTGTACCCCGGTACAAAGTCAAACATTAAGGAAGCCATTTACAGCGGGGATTTCCTGATGACAGTAGGAATTAATCCCGAAGTGAGGGAGGGCAGGACTAGTGTGGTTGTTGCTATCGATGAGCGGAAATAGTATTTTAGCGGAAAGTAAGTCAATGCCAAAAATTTTCGAATACCTTGGTATAATTATTTTTTTCTATTCCAACGAACATGAGCCTATTCATGTCCACGCTTCATACGGAAACTTGGAAAGTAAAGCGGAATTTTACATTATAAATGACACAATTTCTGAAATAAGAATTAAATTAGTGGGTGGAAAGAAACCTTTGGATACGGGTAGGCTTAAAGATTTCGAGGAATTCCTTGAGGTGTACGCTGACCAAATAGTTAAAAAATGGGTTGACTATTTTGTTTATCACAAAGACGTTTCATTTGAAAAAATAACAAAAAAGTTGAAATGAAAATAATCCAGGATCATACTGAAATTGATATGCCCGAGACTATTGAGGTCATATCCGCTAAATATGAAAGAGATTATGATCTCAAAATATCTTTTAATGATGGAACGGTAAGATTAATTGATTTTAAACCGTTTCTGTCGAAATCACTTCATCCCTCTATCAAAAAATACCAGGATAAGAATCTTTTCAGGCAATTTAAAATTGCTTCGGGAAATATAAACTGGAATGATTTTGATCTGATTTTTCCTATAGAGGACCTTTATAAGGGTGAAATTTCATAAATCACTTCTTCGTCCTGTAATACTTATATATCTTCACCCCCGACATGATCATCATCGAGATGAGCACGATACCTACGCTGCCATATATCCAGCTTAAGCTGTCTTTCAGCACAGCGAGGAAAACGATCGCGAACAGCAATATGGTAGCCACCTCATTCCAGATACGCAGGCGTGTGGACGACCACACAAACAATCCGTAACGCATTTGCTTTATTTTAACCTGGCACATAAAGTGATAAACCAGCAATAACACTACAAAAGTCAGTTTGATTTGTAGCCATGGCCGATGGATTAAGTAATCAAAATTAATGTAAAGCATCGTTGCCCCAGCCAAAACCGTAAGGACCATGGAGGGTACGGTAATAATGTTCCACAGTCTGCTTTCCATAATTTCATATTGTTTGGACAATATGGTACGATTAGGCTCAGGCAGTTCCTGCGCTTCGGTATGATAGATGAACAGGCGCACAATATAAAACAGCCCCGCGAACCAGCAGACGACGAATATAATGTGTATCGCTAAAACGTATTGATATAGCACTAATTTTTACGAATTATATCGAATTACACGAATTGCAGTGGCTTAGTGAGAATTCGCCCCAATTCGTGAAATTCGTGTTAATACTTATATTCTTTTATGATATCTACCGCATACTTTACATTGTCGAACGGTATATCGGGCATAATGCCGTGCCCTAAGTTAAAGATAAATCCGCTCTCGTCCTTCATGCGGTCGAACAGGCGGTAGATCCTTTCTTTGATCACCTTTTTATCCGCGTACAAAATATGCGGATCGAGGTTACCCTGCACGGCTACGCCTTTTGGCAACCGTTGTTTTATGTCCTTTAGGTCGACGTTCCAGTCGATCGAGATCACATCCGGTTTGGCCTCTGCCATCAGCGGCGCGAATACCGAGCTTCCTTTACAGAAGGAAATCACTGGGATATCTTTCCGGTTGAGTTTGCTGATGATCTCGGTTATATATTTATGTGAAAACTCTTTATAATCATCCCATGCCAATGCCTGGGCCCAGCTGTCAAATATCTGCACAGCATTTACGCCTGCCGCGATCTGCATGTTCAGGTAATCGGCAGTTACTTTGGCGATCTTGGATAATAGTTTATGCGCCAGTACGGGCTCATTGTGCATGAATAGCTTGGTCAGCTTAAAATCTTTTGACGATCCGCCCTCAACCAAATAGCTCATTACGGTAAACGGCGCTCCTGCAAAACCGATCAGCGGGATACTGCCGTTCAGTCGTTGCTGTATCACTTTGATCGCATCGCCCACATATCGCAGTTTATGTACTACTTCTGTATCCAAGTTGTCGATGCCTGCCTCGTTCCGTACCGGGTTTGCGAATCTCGGCCCAATGCCGTTGGTAAAGCTCAGATCGCCGCCCATAGCTTCAGCGGTAACCAGGATATCCGAAAACAGGATAGCAGCGTCGATCCCCAGCAAGTCGACCGGCAACATAGTCACATCAGCAGCTATTTCGGGCGTTTTGCACATCTCCAGGAACGAATACTTGTTCTTTATTTCCCAGTATTCGGGCATAAAACGGCCTGCCTGGCGCATCATCCATACCGGGGGACGTTCAGTTTTTTCCGAAAACGCGGCTTTGATCAGTAGTGAATCTCTCATATCTTTTTAGAATAGAGAGCCAGGAACCAAGAGTCAAGAAACTATTGTCTTGGTTCTTGATTCTTTACTCTTGGCTCTCTTTTTAGTTCTTGTTTTACTTTCTCGATAACCGCCTTCATTTTCGCGGTCATTTTTTCCTCATGCGTCATAGCATCCTTCAAATAAGCATCGGCCTTATCATAATTACCCAGCCGGATATTGATGTTCGCAGCATGCGCCAGGGCAGCTACATGATCGTTCACCGAACGTAAGGGAAACTTTGACGCCAGGTCGTAATGCAATGCTGCTGCTTCATAATCTTGTTTATGCAGGCTGATATTGCCCAGCATATATTCATATATCCCGCGTCGCTTGTCCATCAGCCATTCGGGCTTTTTGATCTGTTTCAGCAATGCTTCGGCTCCGTCGTAATCCTTATCGTGGTAATGCTTTGCCGCCAGTACCAGGGTGCCCTGTTTAAAGTATTCGACAATGATCAGCACGATCATCAGCAGACTGAACGCCGCCAATTCTAACACTTGTTTGTAAGCAAAAAAGGCCAGCATGGCCGCAAAAACAATAATTACCAGTATCCTCGCCTTGTTGTTGAACATCTATTAGTGCTGGCTATCAGTGAACTTATACCCTACGCCACGGATGGAATGAAAATAAACCGGGTTTTTAGGATCTGGTTCGAAATATTTGCGGAAGGTAAGGATAAAGTTATCGATCGTACGGGTTGAAGGGTATACATCGTAATTCCAAACGGTTTCCAGTATTTGCTCGCGCGATACGGCTTCATTGCGGCGCTCGATGAGCAGCTTCAGCAGCATGGTCTCCTTTTTGGTCAACGGGGTAACCGAGCCATCGCCATTCACCAGTTCGAACGAGTTGAAATGGATGGTTTTATCACCGATCTTATAGCTATTGAACTCTTTCAGTTCTTCACCTTTTAAACCGCGTTTAACCAAATTGTTTACGCGCAGTATCAGTTCTTCCAGGTTAAAGGGTTTGGTCAGGTAATCGTCCGCGCCTTTTTTCAGGCCGGCGATCTTGTCCTCGTTGGTGTTCTTTGCGGTGAGGAACATGATGGGCACTTCCGAATTTTCCAAACGGATGGTTTCGGCTACCACGAAGCCGTCCACTTCGGGCATCATTACGTCCAATATCACGAGGTTAAAGCGCTCCTCTTTAAATCTTTGCAGCGCTTTTTTGCCATTGGTGGCAGTGGATACCTTGTATCCCTCCAACTCAAGGTTGAGTTTTATAGCTTCCAACAGGTGATCTTCGTCCTCTGCCAGCAATATTCTTTTTTTGTTCGGCATGTCCATTTTTCGGATTTATATAATTAACTAATTTTCACTAATTTATATTGAATTACACGAATTTCATATTGGTTACTCTTACAAAATTCGTGTAATTCGTCACCATTTGTGCAATTCGTGTTTATGCAAATACCACCTCAAACACGCTCCCTGTGGGGTCGTTGTCCTTTACTTTTATGCTTGCATCGTGGCGGTTCAATACTTCCTTTACTATATACAGTCCCAGGCCTGTGCCCTTGGTATTACGCGTTTCCTCACTGCCCACGCGGTAAAACCGGTCGAATATCTTGTCTTTTTCCGCGTCGGCTATGCCGATGCCGTGATCAGCCACCTCCAGGAATATTTTTTCATCTTTCTGGTAAAGCTTTACATCCACCACCTCGCATGGCCCGGAATATTTAATAGCATTCTCGATCAGGTTGGTGACAACAGAAGTTAGCGCGAACTTATCGCCGGTCATTTCTATTTTCGGTTCGATCTCGGCATTGATGAGTTGCTCATTGATGTCGCATTTGTTCAATTGCAGGCGGTTTACCACGCTATCCACCAATGCCGATAAATTGAAACAGGCCTTTGGGAACGTATAAGATTGATTATCGATCTTCGATGCCAGCAGCATATTTTCGACCATATCATCCAGTCGCTCAATATCCAGCAGCGATTTGCCTATGAAGTCATGGATCTGCTGCTTGGTCAGGTCGCGTTTTTGTATCGTTTGCAATAGTAATTTAATGGACGCCAAAGGTGATTTCAGCTCGTGTGTTACGGAAAGTAAGAAGTTCTTCTTCTGGTGTTGCAGGCGCCTTTCTTTGCGAATAGATTTGTGCAGGCTGATCGCGCCAACGATAAAAACAACGGCGAAAACACTGCCCTCACCTATGATCATTGCGGTACGCTGCGGTTGTAGTCGCACCAGCATATACCCCCACCACACCAGTTCAGATGTGGCGTATACGATGATGGCGTAGAATATGATGAACGGTCTTTTCATTTTATTTTTTAGTTGCCAGTTGGCAGTAATTTATTGGTTTAAAAAAGCCAGCTACCCACTCTATTTTCAATTCTTATTTTGCAGTTTTCAGTTTGCGGAGCATATTTTATGCCCACTGCACACCGCCCACGGCAAACTTATTTTCTGAATACTAAGTCCAAACTATCAAATATAGCACGCTTGGCCTTTTCCAGGTCCACTTTGCTGTGCGCCGATGAGATAAAGCCAACTTCGTAGCCCGAAGGTCCCAGGTAAACGCCTCGGTTCAGCAGTTCGCGGTGCATGATCTTAAATTTCTCCATGCTTGCCGGATCGATCTCATCCGCGCGGCTAATCGTTTCCTTATCCGTGAACGCGAACCAGAATATCGAGCCGATACTGAACACTTTAAATTTATAATTTCGAGCCGATGCGAAACGCTGTATGGCTTCGGCAAACTCAGTCGTTTTGCCGTTTAGGTCGCGGTAAAAGCCCATGCGCAGCAGCTCCGACAATTGGGCAATGCCCGCTGCCATGGCAACAGGGTTGCCGGATAATGTGCCTGCCTGGTAAACCGGGCCGTCGGGCGAAATGCTGCCCATGATCTCAGCTGAAGCGCCGTAGCAGCCCACCGGCAAACCGCCCCCAATGATCTTGCCATAGGTGATAATATCCGGCTGAATGTCATAATGGCCCGCAGCCCCTTCAAAGCCCACACGGAAACCCGAGATCACCTCGTCGAATATCAGCAGTGTGCTGTTTTGGGTGCATATCTCGCGCAGGAACTGTAAGTATTCTTTGGTTTGCAGCAGCAGCCCGTTATTGGCGGGGATCGGCTCAATGATCACAGCTGCGATCTGCTCCTTGAATTTTTCGAAGGCCGTTTGTAATGCTTCACGGTCATTCAAGGCAACGACGATAGTTTCTTTAGCGAAGGATTTGGGTACACCGGCAGATGACGTTTGACCGAAGGTCACCAGGCCCGAGCCAGCCCTAACCAGCAAAGAGTCCGAATGCCCGTGATAACAACCTTCGAACTTTAATATTTTGTCGCGTTGGGTATAACCGCGTGCCAGCCGGATGGCCGACATCACCGCTTCGGTGCCCGAGCTTACAAAACGCAGTTTTTTGATGAATTTATTATTCTTAAGCAGCAATTCAGCCAGGTCATTCTCCAAAGCGGTAGGTGCGCCGAACGACATACCGTTCTGCATGGCTTCGATCACTTTTTCCTTAACCTTAGGATGATTGTGTCCCAGGATCAGCGGCCCCCAGGAACAGCAAAAATCGATAAACTGGTTACCATCGGCATCCCAAACATTGCAGCCATCGCCTTTGGCGATAAAGAGCGGTGTACCGTAAACAGATTTAAAGGCCCTTACAGGCGAATTCACCCCGCCCGGGAAAAACGTTTTCGCTTTCTCATACAGCTCGGCAGATTTCTCCCTGCTGATATCAGGTTTGCCAGTGGTATTCACCGGCTCATCACCCTCATTCGAAAACATTTTTTTTAATGAATCAAGCATATTTTTAAATTCTAAATACTAATTCCTAAACTCTAAATATTCCTTTTTTAGGATTTAGAATTTAGATTTTAGGATTTGGCTTACAGCCAACCATTCTCCAAAACTTCCTTGGCATGATACGTCAGTATCGCCGATGCACCTGCCCGCCTGATGCTGGTCAGCACTTCGGTAATGGCGCGCTGTTCGTTCAACCAGCCTTTTTGTATCGCCGCTTTCACCATTGCGTATTCGCCGCTCACGTTATATGCCGCTATCGGCAACTCGGTATTATCCTTTAACAATTTGATCACGTCAAGGTACGGCAAGGCGGGTTTTACCATTAAAAAATCCGCGCCTTCGGCTTCATCCAGGTCGGCTTCTATCAATGCCTCGCGCTGGTTCGCCGGGTTCATCTGGTACGATTTTTTATCGCCAAACTTAGGCGCCGAATTTAATGCATCCCTGAACGGTCCGTAAAAGGCGCTGGCATACTTGGCGGTATACGACATGATGGACACCCCGGTAAAGCCGTTATCATCCAATACTTGCCTGATATAACCAACCCTGCCGTCCATCATATCCGATGGTGCGATGATATCTGCACCCGCATGTGCGTGCGCCAGGGCCATTTTACCCAAAACCTCCAGCGTTTCGTCATTCAGTATCTCGCCGTTCTCAACAATGCCATCATGACCGTCGCTGCTGTAAGGATCCATTGCTACATCAGTGATCACGCAGGCCTCGGGGAAATTCTTTTTCACCTCGCTGATTGCCCGCAGGTACAAGCTGCCATCGCGGTAGCTTTCGGTAGCGTATTTATCTTTGAATGATTCTTCGATATTTGGGAACAGGTCGAATGCTTTCAAACCCAATTTTAAGCACTTTTCTATTTCACGCAGCAAATGGTCTATCGAATGCCGGTATATACCGGGCATCGACGTTACGTCGCTTTTCTGGTTGTTGCCATCGATAATAAACAGGGGGAATATCAGGTTATCGGCGCTTAAATGCGTTTCCTGAACCATCCGGCGGATGACCTCGCTTTTACGGTTTCTTCTGGGTCTTTGCAGCATTTTCTTTAGACGATAGTCGATGGTCTATAGTCCATAGTAATGGCATTTTCCTATGGTTTATCGACCAGGGACTATGGATTTCAACAAGCTTTTCCTTTTTTAGGAATGACAAAGTTATAGAAACGCAGACAATTACCTAAACTAAAGCGGTTTTATGGCGTAAAAATGATTTTTGTTACCGGCTTACGCTACACCCGAATACAGATTCAGCAAGTCCAACCTCATCAGGGGAGAACGGCAGGATATATTTGGTGCCCATTTCATCAAATTTACGGCCGGTGGATTTACCTATAGCGATCACTTTTTGATTAGGCTCCAATAGATTATTGGCGAAATAAGCTTCGACATTCGATGGACTGGTAAATACCAATAAGTCGGCACCGGTGCCTTCAACGTCTTCTTCGAGGATAGTTTCGTAAACAGGCAGGTCGACCACTTTGGTTTCGGCAGACATGCTTTTTTGTATGCTGCGCATGGAGTTCTCGGCGCCGGGGAACAATACCTTGCATCCGTTCGCCAGTTTGGCGAATTCGGCCGCGACATCGGTGGTATCTATGCCACTGCCGGTGTAGCTGCTAAAGTGTCCAATTACACGCAGCATTTCCTCCGAACCAGCTCCCATTACACCGAATTTTACATTTTCGGGCAATTGCGGGTTCAAGCGGAAAAAATAGTCTATGGCGTTCTTGCTTGAGAAAAATATCCAGTCAATATCCTTTAAAATATGCGGCGCCAGTTTGAGGATAACGGGCACGGTGCGGATGAGGGAACGCGCCTCTATTTCTATACCATGTTTCTCCAACGCCCGGCGGAAATAACTTTGAGCTGAAAGCTCACGCGTGATAAACACGCTTTGCGGCAACTTGCGGTTCTTATCAAATAGGGAAACTACCTTTTCAGCCAGCCCTTCCGTTGTGTTTGATTCGAGTAATAGCCGGTCGGGAAAATCTTCGCCTGTATCAGCTTTTGATGTAAACACCTGGAACATACCATCGTCCCTGCGGCAATAGCAGCCCAAAGGCAAATGGCAGCCGCCGCCAAACAGGCTTAATACCTTACGTTCCACAGCCAATTCTTCCGCCACATTCGGATGGTTCAAAACTTGCAATGCCTGGAACAATTCCGGGTCGCTTTCGCGTATCTGGATAGCCATTACGCCCTGCGCAGGCGCGGGAATAAGTTCTATAGGCGTTATTTCTTCTACATGGAATTCGCTCAGATCTATACCGAGCCTTACCACACCCGCCTTGGCGAGCATGATGGCATCGTATTTTTCATCGCGCAATTTGCCGATGCGTGTAGGCACATTGCCGCGAAGTTCCTTTATATCAAAGTCGGGGCGATAAGCCAGTAACTGCGCCTTGCGGCGATTGGATGACGTGCCTACCTGCGCGCCAAATTTTAAAGATAATTTTTGACGCACATCGACGCAATCCTTCAGGATCAGCAACAATTCCGAGGGGTCCTCGCGTTCCGAAACAGCGGCGATGATCAATCCCGGCGGGTTTTCGGTGGGTAGGTCCTTGTGCGAGTGCACGGCAAGGTCGATGGTGCCGGCCAGCAGTTCCTCTTCCAGTTCTTTGGTGAAAAAGCCCTTGCCCTCCAGTTTATCAAAGCTCAGGTGCAGGATACGGTCGCCCTGCGTTTTAATGATCTTCAGCTCCGCTGTGATATTATTTTCGGCGAGCCTGTCCTTCACAAAATTTGCCTGCCATAGTGCCAGGTCGCTGCCGCGCGTACCGATGATCAATGTTCTATCCAAAGTTTGGTTATTATTTTACCACGAATTTCACGAATTATAACGAATAATTACTGATCTGAAAAAAAGGCCAGGTTTCGCTTAATTGCAACGCAAATTTAATGTTTTAAGGGGATGATTTAAGGATTAATTGCGGAATTAGCGCAAGGTATTTTCCACAACAACCGCCTGTCTGATTGTAAAGACACAATTAGCGGATGTACCACCGATTATATACCTTATTTTAGGTATATACAGTCTGCACACAGCTCCCGATATTTGGATTATTAATTTCCTTCAAAGATGCAGGATTCGATAGATAAAAGGGGCAGAACAAACGACCTGGTAACAAGTGTGCTGGTGGTGATGATTGGGATACCGCCGTTGTTTTGTTTACTTTATCTATTGACGAAAGTGATTGAGCAAGTGCTGGCGTTTTTAAACTGACAGGAGATTATTGATTTTTCATCCCGCCGGATGTTTCCCTGCAGCCGGCAATAATGCAAAAGGTGAAAGCGGTTGGCTGACGGGGATTGTTGGGATAGCGTCGGCCGGTGAAAAGGATGTTTGCATGCCCTCTTTCCGTCAAACGGCGGGGAGAGGGGCCCGGGGATGAGTAATTTAAGCTGTTTTAGACCTATAACTTTTATACAGTCCGTCTGTGTTTTTCGCAGGCGGCTTTGTTCGTTTTGACTCACCCGGTCTCACTTCACTCGACCACCCTCTCTGCAAGCAAAGAGGGTTGGGTTATGGGGTTGGTCAGAAAATATGGGTTGATTTATGCGTCGATAAATAAACGACGGGCGTTAAAGCTTTAGACTTTTCGCTTTCTGCTTTCCGCTCAGGAATTGGTCAGTATATCCTTCGCCATGATCATGGGTACGCTGATGTACTTCTTTTCCATGTAAGCGATCACCTTTTCCAGTACCTCGCGCGATTCTTTATCCATGTTCTGCACTTCCTCGGCAAAAACCGTATTGATGGCAGTGTTGCGTATTTCCTTTATCTTCTCGGGTACTTCGCGCATGGCCACGGCTATGCGGCGCTGCTTGAGCAGGTGCAAAAATTCGGCGATATTTTCTTCAATGATCTTTTCGGCATGTACCTGTTCTTCGTACCGTTCCTGCAGGTTCTTTTTAGCGACTTCGCTCAACGACTGTACCCCGATAAAGTGAACCGGGAACTGTTGCAGTACTTCGGGGGCGGTATCGTTCGGCACAGCCAGGTCGACAATGGTTTTTTTATCTATGTCGCCGTTTAGCAAGGTCTTGTAAACTTCCGTGGTAATGATGGGCTCGATACACGATGTGCAGGTGATGATCACATCAAAGCCTTTAGTATAGCTTTTCAAATCTTCCAGGTCGTGCGCTTCGCCACCCAGGTCGACCGCTAATTCGCGGGCCTTGGATAATGTGCGGTTGAAGACTGAGAAGTTGGAGAATTTATGTTTTTGGAGGTATTTGGAGATGTTTCTGTTGGTTTCGCCTGCACCGATGATCAGTACGCGGGCGTTGGAGCATTGTTTAAGATCTTTAAGCTTTCGGTAGGCGAGCGAGACGACGGAGATAGGTTTTCGGGCGATGTTGGTATGTGTGTAAACTTCCTTGGCGGTTTTGACGACTGTGTTCATCACCATTCGCAGGTAATCGCCTGTCAGCCCTGCTTCCCTGCAGCACTCGTAGGCCTTTCGCATTTGCGCCAGTATCTCCTTTTCACCGACAACCATGCTCTCCAGCGAACACGAGGTGCGAAGCAAATGGTTCAGCGCTTCATTATCCTCGTAAATGGAGGCCTTGCCGAGGAAGTGCCTAAGGGACACGGAGCAAAGCCCTATATCGAGGGCACCAATGAATTTTTCAGTGAAATCCTTGTCGACCAAGGCGTTGGACGCCAGGATAAATTCGACACGGTTGCAGGTAGCCAGGTAGAATATCTCGGGGATATCAAACTGGAGTTTAACCTTTTGAAGCTTCGAAGTGAGGCTATCTCCACAGATCACCAATTTACCCAACTCCTCTAAACCGATCTGCTTATGCGTAAAAGCGATAACCTTAAGATATTTCAACTCCGTTTAAATTTTGCCCAACAAAAGTAACAGGAATACGGTGGCGTAATGTCAACACTTTGTCAAACAGCTCAATTTAGAAGGTTTCTAAATTGGAGTGATTTTCGCACATTTATTCCGGAATTGTAATAACACTTGTGTTATCTTGAGCCATGCGAACTTCCAAAAAGATCAGCCTGGTGATGCTCGTCCTGTTTTACCTGGTGGCGGGTATCAACCATTTCCGAAGCCCGGGCGTACTTGCGGTTAATACCACGTTGTATTCCTTACCCCACGGTCGTTAATATTCTTGCCGGGTGTTTCGAGGTTTTGTTCGCTTTGCTGATGATATTCCCAAAAACCAGGCCTTTTGCCGCATGGGGTATCATAATGATGCTCATAGCCTTTTTGCCGGTGCATACCATTATGATCGGCGACGCACCATTAAAATTAGGTGATCTATTGGTGACGCCGCTGCTTGCCTGGGTGCGATTAGTAGTCCTGCAGCCTTTGCTGATTTTGTGGGCGTGGTGGTATACACGCAATTCTGACTAGAAAGTCATTACTAAGCAATCGACTTTCAATTATATTCGTAGCTTAATATTATCATAATTATAGCGCATGAGCTTAGAAGGCGCCACAAGAAGGGGGGGCAAGTTTCTTAATCCTATAGCTACACAACTGACCGGCTTTAACAAAACGATCCCCATTTTGCGTGAGTATATGGGTAATGATGCCGAAACCGTGCCCAAAATCCCCCTGGGGCCCTTCACTACAGATATTTCAATATACAAAAAATCGCCCGCAACCGGTTTGCGTATTACCTGGGTAGGGCATTCAAGTTTGCTGATAGAGATTGACGGTAGGCGCATTCTGACCGACCCGGTTTGGAGCGAACGGGCGTCATTCCTTTCATTTATGGGACCAAAACGCTTTTTCGCACCGCCATTGCGACTGGATCAACTGCCACCGCTGGACGGAATAATTGTATCGCACGATCATTACGATCACCTGGATAAAGAGACCATTAAATTTTTCGCGGGAAAGAATATCAATTTTTACTGTTCGCGGGGTAATAAGCAATACCTCGAAAAATGGGGGATCAATACCAGCTTTATAACAGAAATGGATTGGGGCGACAGCGTGATGGTTGGCGGCGATATTGTCGTTACAGCTGCGCCTGCCCGGCATTTTTCCGGGCGAGGCATCTTCAACCGTAATACAACGCTCTGGTCGTCATTTGTGATCAAAGGACCAAAACATAATATATTTTTTGGCGCCGACTCAGGTTGGTTCCCTGGCTTCAAGGAAGTTGGCGACACCTTCGGGCCGTTCGATCTGACGATGCTCGAAATTGGCGCCTATGGTAAATACTGGCCCGACATACACATGGGGCCCGATAACGCTTCAAACGCACACGTCGCCCTAAAAGGCCAATTGATGATGCCTATTCATTGGGGCACATTCAACCTCTCAACCCACGCCTGGTATGAGCCGATAGAACGATTACTGCAATACGCCAAAGAGAAAAATATCGGGTTATTTGTTCCCGAACCGGGCAAGCCAACCGAAGTTAAAGGTCCGTTGAATTCTGAATGGTGGGGTAATAGTAAGTCTTAAGCCGATTGACTTTAGGCTAAAGCCTTAAGACTTCAAAAAACCTCCTTCAAATGCTTGTAGTTTGCTTTAATGGTATCCATTACTTCATCCATACGCCCGTTCAAAACCAGTTTTGACATGGATAGCGCCATCCCTTTCACCTGTTCAAATTCAATTTTTGGCGGCATTGCGAGCGCATTCGGGTCGGTAAAAATATTGACCAAAACAGGGCCTTTGTAAAAAAATGCTTCTTTCAGCGCCTGTTGTACGTTCTCCGGGTCCTTCACTGTCATGCCTTTTATACCCATAGCCTGGGCTACGAGGGCAAAATCAGGATCGAACATCTCTGTTTGCCAATCCGGAATACCAGCAACTTCCATTTCCAGTTTCACCATCCCCAATGAGCGGTTGTTGAACACGATAATTTTTACAGGCAATTTATATTGTGCGATGGTTGCCAGGTCGCCCAGCAGCATCGATATTCCACCGTCTCCGCAAAGGGCAATTACCTGCCTGCCGGGGCAAGTTAAAGCAGCCCCTATAGCCTGCGGCATCGCGTTAGCCATAGAGCCATGATTGAACGAACCGATCATCTCGCGCTTGCCGGTTGCCTGTATATAACGCGCGCCCCATACGCACGACATGCCCGTATCCACCGTAAAAATGGCGTCTTTGGCTGCAATTTCGTTAATGGTATGAGCCACAAACTCGGGGTGTATATTTTCCTTTTCGCCCGTGTCATTTACATAGGTTTGCATCTGGCTTTTTACCTCCTCATAAAATTTGAGTTGCGCCTGCAAAAAGCTATCGTCAGTTTTTGGCTCGATCATTGGCAAAAGGGCACCGATAGTATCCTTTACCGACCCGTGCAACCCGATCTCAACCTTTGCCCGCCTGCCAATACGTTCAGGTTTGATATCTACCTGCACAATTTTGCAATCCGTAGGCATAAATTGAGTGTACGGGAAGTCGGTACCTAAAAGCACCAGCAGGTCGGCCTCATGCATACTGTGAAATGCCGACGGCAGGCCCAGTAAACCGGTCATACCGACTTCATTCGGGTTATCAAATTGTATGCTCATCTTCCCGCGGAACGAATAACCTACCGGCGCGTTTAGCAATTTAGAAAGTTCGACCACTTCATCATGGGCGTCCGCCGCACCAATGCCGCAAAAGATCACAATTTTCTCGTGCTGGTTCAATAGGCCGGCCAATTGGTTCAGATCAGTTTCAGACGGTTTTACCTCGGCTACCGGGTTGTAATTTTGCATGGATGTGGCAATATCCTCCGCATCCATTTTGGTGAGATCGCCGGGCAGGCCCACCACTGAAACCCCTTTTTTGTTTAGTGCATATTGGATGCCCGCCTGCAGCATCCGTGGAAATTGTGCGGGTGTTGTCGCGATCTGGTTATAATAACTGCAATCATCAAACAGCTTGATGGTATTGGTTTCCTGGAAAAATTCAGAGCCAAACTCGGTCGTCATACAGGTAGATGCAATGGCGATCACAGGCGCGCCCGCGCGGTGCGCATCATACAAGCCGTTGATCAAATGTACGTGCCCCGGTCCGCTGCTGCCCGCGCAGCAGGCAAGTCCGCCTAATTGCGCCTCGGCGCTTGCAGCGAATGCACCTGCTTCCTCATGCCGTACATGTATCCATTGTATCTTACCGCTGCGCCTTACCGCATCGTTCACTTCGTTCAAACTATCGCCGGTAACGGCATATATTCTTTTTACACCGGCCTCTGCCAGCATCTCTACCAATTGTTCTGCAACACTTTTCGCCATGACTGATTTATTTACTTAATCAACACCCGCTTCATTTTAAAGTTTGTAACTTGGTTAGTAAAATTACCGTTATGGGACGCACCGTAATTGTCGGCTACAAGCCGAAACCCGGTAAAGAAGCGGCTTTAAAGGAGCTGATGAAAACCCACATGCCCCGGCTGTTGGCGCAGGGCCTGGTGCGTGATAAAGCGTCCTACGTTATGGAAGCGGCAGATGGAACGATTATCGAAGTTTTCGAATGGCTATCCGACGAGGCTATCCAAAAGGCGCATTCGAATCCTGAAGTGCAGAAAATGTGGGGCGAATATGCGGCGGTATGCGATTATGTACCCGTGGGAAGTTTAGCTGAGGCCGGAAACTTGTTCAGTAGCTTTACTGCGCCGGACTAGGCTCGATCCAGTTACCGTCTTCGCGGATGATGCCGATCAGTTCATCCAGCGCGTTTGCCGAACTGATATTCTTCTTTACCGCTTCCTTGCCGCGGTACAGCGTTACTTTATCCGTTCCCGAACCTACATAACCATAGTCCGCGTCGGCCATTTCACCAGGACCGTTAACAATACAGCCCATGATGCCGATCTTCAATCCTTTGAGGTGACTGGTACGGCTGCGGATCATTTGCGTAGTGATCATCAGGTCGAAGAGCGTGCGCCCGCAGCTCGGGCAGGAAATGTATTCCGTTTTGGATATGCGTGAACGCGTAGCTTGTAAAATTCCGAATGCGGTAGAAGTAATCACCTTGGTTTCAATTCCCGGCGCATCGATCCAGATACCGTCACCAAAACCGTCGACCAATAGGGCGCCGAGATCGGTTGAGGCGTTTAATTGTAAGTCCTGAGTCTTAAGTCCTGAGTCTTGAGTCTTGAACTCGTAGGATCTTTTGATAATTACGGGAACGTCTAAACCCAGTTCCTCCATCTTAAAGAAAAACTGTCGCTGGTCGGCCATCCCATGCAATTCGTCTGTCTCCAATACAAAAACCAGGCTTTTATCCATAGGTATCGTTCCGAAAACTTCTGATTCCACATCGGTATTTGTTACCCTGACCAAGTTCAACGCCGATGTGCGGTCTTCCGCCTCAACATATTCCTGTAGGGTAAATACCGGGTGGCAGAGGGTTTTGTCGGCCAGTTTTTGCCACGTACGATAATTATACAACTGTTTTAGGTTGCCCGGCAGGTTGAATGATGGCAGTTGATCAGCGAAATAAACAAAATCCACCGACTGCTCACCCATCGAATATTTATCCAGTAAAGGTGAGTAGATGTAACCCGCGTCGGTCAATATTGCGGGATCCTTCAGATTGGAATGCGAAAGATCAACAACCACCCTCGGTACCATATGCCCGCCGATGAAAGCATTTGCCTCGTAGGTCTCGCGCTTTTTGTAGGCGTAGGGATTGTGTAGTGAATGGTGAATGGTGAGTGGTGAATTGTAAGTGTCTTGACTCTTGGCTCTCGACTCTTGACTCCTAACCGCATATCTATTTACTAAAGCAATGGCAACCGGCGCTTCGGCTTCGGGTTCTTCGGTGAGGGAAACGCGCACGGTATCGCCTAAACCATCTTCCAATAAAGTGCCGATCCCAACGGCGGATTTGATGCGGCCATCCTCGCCGTCGCCGGCTTCGGTAACGCCCAGGTGCAGCGGGTAGTTCATGCCTTCGGCAACCATGGTTTCTACCAGTAAACGGTAGGCCTGCACCATCACCTGCGGGTTGCTCGATTTCATGCTGATCACCAGTTCGTAGTAATTCAGCATTTCGCAGATGCGCATAAACTCCATCGCCGACTCCACCATCCCCCGCGGGGTATCGCCGTAGCGGCTCATGATGCGGTCGCTCAGCGAACCGTGGTTGGTGCCGATACGCATGGCCGTACCGTATTCCTTACACACTTTTACCAAGGGCGAAAACTTCTGGTAGATGCGTTCCAGTTCATTTTGATATTCGGTGTCGGTATATTCGATCTGGTCAAATTTCTTTTTATCAGCATAATTGCCTGGGTTTACGCGCACCTTTTCTACTATCCTCGCAGCAACTTCGGCAGCGTTTGGGGTGAAATGGATGTCGGCTACCAATGGGGCAGTATAACCGCGCGACCTTAATTGTTTCTTGATCTCGGCCAGGTTTTGAGCCTCTTTAATACTCGGCGCCGTTATGCGCACATATTCGCAACCGGCCTCTATCATACGAATCGACTGCTCAACCGTACCGATGGTGTCCATGGTATCGGTGGTGGTCATGCTCTGGATGCGGATGGGATTATTGCCGCCCATAGGCACATCGCCGATGTGTACCTCGCGGGTCACAAAGCGCGAATATTCGGTTAATGAGTTACAATAACGACCAGGCAGCACTTTAACGGCATCAGCATTCATGGTGCAAAAATACGATATGTTGTTGGAAGGTTGAAATGTTGGTTGGCTGAAAGGTTATTATGATAGCCGTCATTTTTTAGAAATGAAACTATCTATTACCTTAGCTCCGAAATTGGTATTGCGGCCACGAATGCCGTTATTAGCCCTTTGAACTAAATTTATATGAAAAAGTTAGCCTACCTGGTATTTACCGCCTCGCTCATTTTAGGATTGACCAATGCGGCCAGCGCGCAAACATCGACGTTAAATGAGCCGGGCGCGGTAATTGCGCCCTGGACTAATAAGGAGCTGATCGAGCCGACGGTATTGGCCGCGCAACTTACTGGCGATCGCGATCATGCGATGATCTTAAATATCGGGAAGGTAGAGGATATTAAAGGGGCCACACACATTGGCCCGGTAAGCAAAGCTGAAAATCTTGAGAAACTAAAAAGCGAGGTAAAATCGCTGCCCAAAAATACTGAACTGATCATTTACTGTGGTTGCTGCCCTTTTGCCAAATGTCCGAATATCAGGCCGGCATTTACGACACTTAAGAAAATGGGCTTTACCAATATAAAAGTGCTGGATATACCGGTCAATCTTGAAACAAACTGGACCAGCAAGGGCTATCCACTAGCCGGAAGGTAAAGCTAATTATAGTTGGCAGCTACCAGTTTTCAGTTGGCAGGGTGCTTACTGCCCACCGCAAACTGCCAACTAATCCTTATATTAGGAAAGTCATGGCGGAAACTATCGAATACCCTTACAGTAAAAACTCGGCTTTACTGGGGCTGATATTGCCGCTGATCTTTTTCGCGCTCACGTTCAACAATTTCCGTTATGCGTGGGAACACGGGCAGGTTTTTATCTGGGTCGCCGTCCTCATAGCCAACTTGATATTTACCGCCTTCTTCATCTTCATTCTGCTCAAACGTATGATCCCGGCCTTGCGCAACCAGGTAGCGCTCGAATTCAATCAGGAAGGTATTACCGATTACCAGCGCGATATTATTATCGAGTGGGGCGATGTGAAGGACATCAGCCAGGAATATGGCCGCAGTTATTCCAAATTGGTCATCGATCTGAAGCAAGAAACCGACTACGGGATGCAGATAGCTATTTCGTTAAGATGGGTGGCAGGTAAAGACAAAGAGATTTGCGAAACTGCTATGGCGTATTGGGAGGAAATGACAGGCCAGACTTAATTATCTTCTTTCTCCAGCATCTTGATAGCAGCATCATACCTGGCTATTTGCGCCTGTGCGCGGTCAAAGGCCCAGCCCCGGTAATTATCGCGCATCAGCATTAAAGTTTCATGGATGTTTTCAGGCCTTCGCGATTCCCAGCTTAATATTACGCTGGCCACCTTTTCTTCCACTTTGTCAATTCGCGCCTGGTTATTGTAGGTGTCGGTTAACTCGACTATCAAAGCAAAATTTGCCTTTGTGGTTATATCATGGCTTTTTGCTACATCCCAGGCTACCGTATTCAGATCATGGTTTACCACGCCTTCAGGTGCTAGATAATCGAGATGGAACTCATCATTTGAGAGTATTTTTTGCTGGAAGGATTTTGACTTCAAAGCGGAGTCGATATTTTTTAATACCATTTTCTGATAGGTATATATATCGACTTCAAACTGCCGGTTACTTATAAGCTCCTTTTTAATATTATTCAGTAATTCGCGCGTTTCCTTTTTTTCGCGCTGGTTGTTGATGTATTCGGTCAAAACCAAAGCCAGCAAGACGCTGAATATGATCAGGAACGACTCACCAAGATATTCTTTCCAGTCGCGCAAAATATAGACTTCCGGCTTTGGCTTATGAGCAGCTGTTTTTGAATGTTCGGGGTGTGATGCTTTTTCGGTCATGGACTAATTTCGACCTAAAAATAAGAAAACATTTCAACCTTCAAACGTTACAACCTTACAACAAAAAAATCAAAGATTAAACATTGCTTTCAGCAAAATGATCCTGCCCGGCAGCGTATACGAATTGGCGATGAGCGTGTTGGCCGAGAGATAAAGCGCGTTGTAGGTTTTTACATTTAAAAAATTTACGGCGCTAAGCTCAAAATCTGTTTTCCATTTCTTGATCTTGAATTTTGCCGAGGCATCCGCAAAAAAGTATTTCAGGTCGGGATTGCCTTGCTGGCGGGTAAAGTAATGCTCGCCGGATAGCTTGAATTGCAGTTCATCTGTCGGGTTATAAAACACCGAGGCTTGCTGTTGCAATTGATCGACATGAAAAGCTGACGTCTCGACCGCCGAATGACTGTCAGTCTGCATACCTGAAGCCTTATAACTAAAATTTACCTGGTCGCTCACCTTGGTCTCGGCGCCCAGGTTTATACTTTCCGTCTCGGTGTTAAAGGGCAGCAGGGCATTGTTCTGTATTTGCACCGAACGGTTGCTTTGCCATTGGATGCCCCCGCTGAAAGTGGTACGCAGCGCAAACGAATACTTGCTGGCCGAGCCGCTTAACATCCAGGAATCGATGCTGTTAGCAAAGGGTAACATCACGCGTTTTTGGACGCTGTTAGTAATAATACTTGATGAGATATTATTGGCGCTGGTATGGCTGTAGAGCGCATTAACGCTGACGAAGAATAAAGTAAGTGCCTTACGATAATTGAAGCCTGCGCCGGCCTGGTGGCTTTGTTGCAGGGTCAGATCGGGGCTGTTGGCATATAGGCTGCGATAATCCGTCAGTATACTTCCCTGGTAAATATCTTCGATGGTGCCAACCTGGTTTCGGTAGCCGTACATCAGGTTCAGATAATTTTCCGCGCCGACCTGGTATTTCATTCGGAATTGCGGGTTAAAATACAACCGCGTCAGGCTCCTGTTCAGCGCGTAGGTTGTATCTGAATAATTGATTTGCTGGAAAATGAGCGGCAGCGTCAAATTGGCTTTGAGCTTATCGCCTGGTATATCGTAAGCCAATTCGGTATAAGCCTTCTTTTTCATCCAGTTGAGGTGATTGACCGCGCTATCTGATTCTAAGTTGAAACTATTATTATTCTGAACAACACCCAGGTTAGATGTAAGGCTTTGCGACTGCACACTGAAGCCCGCCCTGAAACTTTGGGTAACAACATTGCCCGGTATTTTGAACGAAAAATAATTGTTCGTATACCATGTCGGCACGTTCACGTTCTGGATCAATTTTGAATAGGGGTTACTGTGATTGAACAGCGAGTCGTTATAGTTTGGCTGAATGATGCGGTTCTCCGGTTCAATTGTATGGCTAAAATAGGAGTATGCCTGGATAACATAGTTTGACTTTATTGTTTTGATCAGGTTGAACTCGTTAGAGAAACTAAATGCATTATCCTTAAAATTCTGCGCAACCATGCTGCCGTTAGTATTAAGCGCTGAATTCCATGCGGAACGGTTAGCATCCATCAAAAGCGCATCGTTCAGGTAATACTTGTCCTGGTTAACGGTAGTGGTAAATTCGCCATGAAATATATCCGGCCGGTATTGGTTATGCTGCGTTTCCGTATAGTGCACCGTCTCGCCCGGCAGAAAAATGTTAGTGCTTTGGCTGTAATCCCGTTTCTGGGTATCGTGCAGGTAGTAAGCATTTACTTTTAGCTGAACTCCTTTTTTGAGGTTCACCAGGTTGTTCAGGTTTAAAATACCCGCCTGGTCAAAAAGGTAACGGCTCTCAGCTAAAGCCGGTGTGCTAGCAGCACCTAAAGAAAGTACCGTTGAGGGTACAGTGTTATCGATACGCTGCATATAGTCGTTATAGTTGTGCGATCGCAGGTCTTGCGTCAGGTCGTAGCCGGTGTTGTTGCCGTTCAGGTAATTGATCGCTTTGTATTTGTCCTTGAACATCATCGCGTTCAGTTCAGCATCATAATTACCGGGCAGCCCCGCGCCAATGCTTTCCTGTCCCACCATCTGCAGTTTGGCACCCTTTTTAATGGTCAGGTTAAGGGCCACATCATCGCTCATTACTTTATTTTGCAGCGCTTTAATAGGCTGGTTGTTTTGCAGCACCTGCACGTTGTCGACTACGCCCTGCGGGATGGTGTTCGTGGCGATACTATATTTATCATCCAGCAGGTTATCGCCGCCGATATACACGGTACTGATGGGCTTATTGTTATAGCTTATCGTCCCGTCTGTCGCCACGGTTATGCCGGGAAGCTTTTTGATCACCTCGCCTATGGTCCTGTCCTGTGGATTGGCGAAGTCGGAGACCTTGTAGCTTAGCGTATCCCCATTTACACGCAGTACCGGCCGGCTGCTTTTGATGACAACCGCCTGCAACTGGTTGACGGAAGCCTGCAACACAAAATCGACGGACGAGGTGCCTGTAATGCTTTTCACCTGGCTTTTGTAACCCATGCTCCGTACCTCAACTGCTAAACTATCTATGTTTTGTCCCTGGTGAAGCGCAATAGCGTAGGTTCCGTTATCAGCCGTTGTAGTGTAAGCTACAATAGCATTGCTTGCCTTGTTTTTCAGGCTAACGGTTGCGAATGGTACGGCTTTACCGGTGCTATCCTTAACCGTCCCGTGAACGTTTCCCTGGGCAAAACAGGATACAGAAAGTGCCATGCCGCATAGCAGCAGTATGAGGGATCGTATAAAACGCATATTATTTTTCCGTTAACTCGATAGGGTTATTCAATATCGGCGGCGGCCCAACTTTAATATCGATATCAGGCTTTTGGCCGCCGTTATTTCGCGCATTTGCCTTCATTGATTGTGCAATTACATTCGGATCCCGATACATGACGCTCTGCAGCTTCGCCAGTTCTTTGTCCGTAGTTTTAATACCATCGGTCGGTACACGGATGATATTTGGGTCGGCGCTGTCGGCATCATCGTCCAATGGTATCACTATCCTTCCATGCCGGTCTTTGATGGGTTTAGACGCTCCCAGTACAGCTTTTTCAACCCGGTCGAATTCGAAAACGACTTCCTTTTTCGCGTCATAGGCCTCCACAATCACACCCGGCAAGCCATTCAGTTTCCACGGACCGACGCGTACTGGCAGATCAGGGCAAAACCAGGCGGTATAATCGCGCCCTTTAAAATGGCAGGTCGCTTTTTGGCAATGCAGTTCGGCAAAATTTGCCTTGTCACCGGTAATTTGCCAATTGATTACGGGCAGCGCGTCAGTGATAATGTATGAATTCATCATCTTTTCTTTCCGTACCAGCTTTTTATAGTTGATAAACTGGTAATATTCGGAGCCCGAAGCGGTGATCTTATGATCTAACCTGATATTACCGTCGGGTGAACTGGTCATCGCTTCCTGCATCCGTCTTCTATATAGTTCGTTTTGCAACTGGCGGTCATAGCTTCTAAAACCGCCCGACGCTTTTCCTACAAAAAGTACCATGTTCTCCGTGTAAGGATGGGCGCGGTTGTTCGTGTCGCGCACATGGCTGAATTTGTAATGAACCAGTATCTGCGCGGTATCCGGCTTTTGTGCAGCGGCTGCCTGTAAAGTTGCCCCCAGCAATACGAATACGAGTAAATGCTTTTTCATTGGTTTTTACAGCATTATTTACCAGGTAATTCGATAGGGTTGTTGATAACCGGCTGCGGACCCACCTTGATATTTATCTTCATTTGATCCGAGCCCGCCGGCCGGTTGGCATTATGGGCGGCCATCATTGATTGGACAAACGCGTCAGGGTCTTTGCGCATAGCTTCCTGTAGTTTGGTAAATTCCTTGTCGGTAGTTTTGATGGCGTTTTTGGGCAGTTGTATAATATTGGGATCGCCGCCGTCGCCACCGCCTATGGTTATCATTCTTGGCCCGGGGCCATCACTTTTTACTTCAGCCAATTTTTCCTGTTTATCGGGTACAGTAATAAACACCTTTTCTACACCGTCGAACATAAACTGAACATCCTTTTTGGCATCATAAGCTTGCACGATGACGCCAGGGAGGCCGTTGAGTTTCCATGGGCCCACGTGCAGCGGCATATCGGGACAAAACCAGGCCGTATAATCCCGTCCTTTAAAATGACCGGTCGCCTTCTGGCAATGCAAACCGCCAAACGTTGCCGTATCGCTGCTTATTTTCCAGTCTATAGCCGGCAGAACATCATCTATCAGGTAAGTATCCATAACCAGCGGTTCTTTCCTGGCCAGCTCCTTGTCGTTGGGAAACTGGTAATACTCCACACGTGATCCTTTGCTGTTCCTGTGAATTTGAATGCGCCCGTCGGGCGAACTGGCCATTGCGGCCTGAACCTGCTTTTTAAATTCGACTTGCTCCAGCACATTGTCATAGCTCCTATAGACGCTCGAAGTTTTGCCGATATACAGCCCCATGTTTTCGGTATAAGGATGATCCCGGTTGGTGGTATCGCGCACGTGCGTGAATTTGTAATGTATCAGCACCTGCGCGGTATCGGTTTTTTGTGCGGAAGCACTTGCTACAATAGCTATCAGCACTGTACTTATTATCAATTGTCTTTTCATGACTTTTATTATTTGATTATTATAATTTGGTTCACTTTTTCTCCGGCAGTTCTATCGGGTTATTGATCACCGGACCCATTGGGCCAGGGCCCGCTTTGATCATGATATGGTCCATAGACGCATCTCCACTTGCGCGATTACCAGCCATCAAGGCTTCCGCAAATGCCTGGGGATCCTTCCTCATGCTCTCTTGTAGTTTATCAAATTCCTTTTGCGTGGTTTTGATCATCCCTGGCGGTGGTCCTATCAAATTCATGTCATCATCCAGGTCACGCAATACCGGCGGCATATCTTTTTCATCAACTGCAATCTGGCTCTTTTGCGCAGGGATCGCTTTTTCCACCCCGTCAAATTGAAACACCACTTCATTTTTTACATCGCGGGCGTCTACGATCACACCAGGCAACCCGTTGAGCTTCCACGGCCCGATATGCACCGGCAGGTCGGGGCAAAACCATGCAATGTAATCCCTGCCTTTAAAATGGCAGGTGGCTTTCTGGCAATGCAAGCCGCCAAAAGTTGCCGTATCACCGCTGGTCTTCCAGTCTATAACGGGCATTGGGCCTTCGATCAGGTAGCTGTTAACAAGCACACGGTCTTTCGTAAATAATTTTTGCCCATTCGGGAACTGGTAATATTCTACGGGCGTACCTACACCCATTCTGTTTATCCTGACATTTCCGTCCGGGCTGGCGGCTGCCGCTTCGGCGTACGCTTTCTTAAACTGCGCTTTATATACTACCCCATCGTAACTCCGGTAGGCGCCCGCGCTTTGGCCGACATACAGCACCATATTTTCTGTGTAGGGATGCGCCCGGTTTGCGGTGTCTCTTACCCAGGTGAACTTGTAGTGTACCAGCAACCGCGCCGTATCGGGTTTTTGGGCTTTAGCGGTAACAGACAGCGCCCATACTATGATAACGGGCAGTAGTTGCTTCTTCATAATCATAATAATTTTAAGCAATACTATATTTTGTGCTCCAGTCGATAAAAACTTTGGTACAAACACCATTTTAATATCTCCGAAATGGAGATATTTGTTATCCGCGATTTCAAAAACAGGCGGTTTATACCGTTATTGCACAGGTTAATAACATTATTTTCTCAAGCCATTTACAGTATGATACCTTTGTTGATATGATCAAGGTTAGGAAGAAAGACTGGATAGAGATCGTACTCCATATCGCATTCTGGGTTGGCGTTTTTTATACGCTTTTATCACTCACGGAAACACACGTAACAGTCCGTGTTAACCATGCCGTGGGCGTTATAAAAAAAGATCCTGTTATGATAAAGGACGTGAGGCATACCTTGTCGGCGCACCTGTTTATCGCACTTGGTTTCCTGGCCTTGTTATTCTATGGCAATATCTTTTTACTATTTAAAAAGGCGCTTCGCTACAAAAATATATTGATCAGGGTGGCTATCCCCGTGATTTATTTTGCTGCCATCTTCGCTGCGAATTATTATATAGATCATTTACTTTATGCACCGAAAAGCGACCGGCCGTTTCTAAGTACTTTTAAAATCGACCAGAAAGACGAAATTCCTTCCATGCCGCCTGTTATAAAACCCGACCTCGTGTTACGAACTGATGCTACGGCTATGATATTTGCCCGGGATGGTTTATCCAATACCATATTGTTCATTTTCATTATCGTGTTCGGCCTTTCTATAGCCTATTTCTTTTTGAAGGAATGGGCAAGAACTGAGCAGATGCGTTCACAACTGGAGGCGGTCCAACTGGATACCGAGATCAAATTCCTGAAGTCGCAGGTAAACCCGCATTTCCTGTTCAATACGCTGAACAACCTGTTCTCGATGGCGCAGAAAAAAGGCAACGACGACCTGGCCGATGGTATCTCCAAGCTTTCGGGGATGATGCGCTATATGATTTATGAAAGCAATGAAGAGCGCGTCCCCTTGAAAAAAGAGATCGAATACCTGGGGAATTGTATCCTCCTTAATGAACTGCGTTATGCCGAGGGCGAAGCAAAGGTGGTATTCAATTACCCTGAACAAACAGAGGGTATTTTGATAGCACCGATGCTGTTTATTCCCTTTGTTGAAAACGCTTTTAAGCATGGGGTTGCGATAGGCCGTTCATCAGAAATTGATATTTCGATCTCAGTAGCGAACAAACAGTTGATCTTTAGCTGTAAAAACACGATCTACAGCGTCAAAAAAATGGATGATGAAAACAGCGGCATCGGGCTGGAAAACGTGAAAAGAAGGCTTGAGTTGCTATATCCCGGGAGATACCAACTATCGATAAATAATGCCGGCAATAAGTATATTGTCAGTCTTGGAATTACTTTAGAATGAATTGCATAGCTATTGACGACGAGCCCAAAGCGCTGGAAGTGATTGAACGTTATTGCCGGAAAAGCGACCTGGTTGATTTAAAAGCTACCTTCCGTGAGCCGGTGCAAGCCATAGAGTTTCTCAGCCGTGAAAAGATCGACCTCATCTTCCTCGATATCAATATGCCCGATATCAACGGTATGCAACTGATACAAACGCTGGCGGCAAAACCAATGGTCATTTTTACCACGGCTTACAGTAGCTATGCGGTTGAAAGTTATAACCTGAATGCCATCGACTACCTCCTGAAGCCCATAACTTTCGAACGCTTTTTAGCGGCTGTTAATAAGGCATCCAACCTGCTTTCACTGCAAAGTAAACCGGTCGCAAAAGAAGATGAACCCGGAACAGTTTTTATCAAAAGCGGCCCGCATACCTACCAGGTGAAAGTTGCTGATATCCTTTACCTGGAGAAGGACGGGAACTATATCACCGTGCATTTGAAGGACAAGCAAATTTTGATCCGCGAGAATATGGGCGATATTTTCGACATGGTGCCTCAGGCCGAATTTGTGCGGGTGCATAAATCATTCGTAGTGGCTGTCAAACATATCTCGATGATCGAGGTACACCAACTGATCATTAACGGTGTGAAGATCCCCGTCGGCAGCACCTACCGCGAGCTTTTGCGGACGAGGCTGGGATTGAAGTAAGTCGGCAGTTGGCGGTGGGCAGTTGGCAAATATTGCTACAAACTGCTGCCCACTGCAAACTGTCAACTGCCAACTAAAACAATCTCCCCTTGATCACCATCGTATCCGTGATCATATCATGCAGGCATTGCTGCTTCCGGTTGAAGAAGCTCATTAGGTAACCCACGATACTTACGAATGAAAATACCTTGTACAGGTTGCGGCTGATGGCCTTGCCAACCGTGATCCTTTTTCCCTCGATATCGGTGACCGTTAATTTGAGAATTTGCTTGCCGTAGGTGGCCCGCCGGTCCGAACTTTCCATCACGATATGATAAATCAGGTTGGTTAGCGGAATCAATATTAACAAGCTTACCGCCAGGACAATTCTTGACTCTTTATCGAATATGAACAATATAGCCGTAAACCCTATGATGAAGTAAAATCCTGCTATGAAAAACCAATCGAGCACCGACGCCAGCAGCCGCTGATCAAAGGCAGCGAAATACTGCGGCGCTGTGATCCGTTTTTCAAAACCGAATATCCCTCGCAGTTCCTCAATCTCGTGCGCTTCTTTGTAATCGTCCATTTCCGGCGTTTTTAGAAAATCGCCGGGCTTAATGGTGCGCGCCTTCAACTCATCAATGGTAAACGGCCCCTCGGGCTTGCCGTTGATGACCAGTATGTAACTGTTGTTGGAATGTTGCAAAGTTGAAATGTTGGAATGTTTTTCTTTTAGACAAAACTAACCTTCCAACATTACAACCTTCCAACTTTTAAACTAATATTAGTACTTCCGCACTTTAAAGTCGGATACGCCACCCGTGAATTTTACCAGGATCTTGTTTTTTGCGGATGAATAATCGCCGGTTTCGTATGAGCCATCGTCTTTCTTGCTGAAACCGTCAAAAGTTGTTGACGACAGCGCGGCGTGCTCTTCGATACGGCATGCGGCGTTTTTGGGTATACTGATCGTTACATCGGCTGCGCCAACTGCAATTTTGATGGTAGTTTGTGTTAACGGCTGCCCGACCTTAACGGAGAATGAGCCGGCAGAACCACTGATCTTAAAATTGCGCAGTTTGTATTTGGAAAGGTCGAAATTAAGGTCGGTGGCGCCCGTGTTCACGTTAATATCCCATATGGGGGCAAGGTTCAATTTAAGATTTACTGAGTCGGATTGGTTGCCCACCTGCGTACGTGATTTCGATTTCATGCTAAAGTCTAAGCTATAAACCGCGTCCTCTTTTTCGCCGGTAAGCGCGTACCTACTGTGATACAGCACGGCATCAGCGCGAAACAACTGGTTGGTGGTATCGCTGATCTTGTAAATGCTTGTCCCGCCGTTCAGTGTAAGTTCAGCCGCTTCGACGGATGGATCAAAAGCTTGTTTATACGTAGTATCGAAGCGCTTGCCCCCGTATTTGCCCTCAGCTACTTCTTTTTTCCGGTTATGAAACCATCCCAGGGCACGTTTGGTACGATTAACAGCAAGCCAACCCACTGCTACGATCAAGGCCACCAGTACAAAGATCATCACTGCCCAATGGCTCCTTTTTACTTTAGGATTTTCCGGTTTGAACTGGTTGGGATCAAAAGGATTTGGGCTTGGCGTATTAGCTGGGTCCATAGGTTTGGATGTTTACAGGTCCAAATTAGCAAAATGATCTTAAAACAAAAAAGCTGTGATGTCGAATTCAACATCACAGCCCCTCAAACTATAAACCTCATATTAATACTTATGTACTTTAAAATCGGATACCCCGCCGCTGATGTGGATATAGTATTTAGTTTTTGCGGCATCGAAATTGGCCGTTTCGTAATGACCATCGTCCTTTTTGGTAAAGCCGGGATAGTCTGTCGATGACAGGCCCGAAGAGCTTTCTATGCTACAGGCAGCGTCCTGCGGCACATTGATGGTTACGTCGGACGCCCCGGTCGAAACCGTGATACGACTGGTAGCCAATGGTTCGCCCATTTTCAGTACGAACTGGGCAGCTCCGCCCTTCAGCACCACATCGCGCATCTTATATTTCGACAGGTCGAAATTAAGGTCGGTGGCGCCTGCGTTGATCTCCATTTCCCATTCGGGGTGAGTGTTGAGGCTGACCGTAACGTTATTCTTATCATCATCGCCCCAATTCCAGAACTTCGCGTCCTTTAAGCCAAAATCCATTACATATACCGAATCTTCCTTGTGGCTGCTAAACCGATATTTGCCATGCGACATTTTTGTGCTGGCCGAAAACAGCTGGTTGGTCGTATCGGTCAGCCTGAAAGTAGTCGCGCCGCCGCTGATGTTCAGCCGTGCTAACTTAACAGCAGCGTCATATGGCTGGTTGAATTGGTTGCTGCCCGAAACCTGCTCCCATTTGCCATGGTTGCCGGTAGTATCGCTATCGTCGTTGTCGTCGCTGTTATCGTTGTCGTCGTTGTCCGAATTATAGGAATAATTGTGGTGCCACCAAAACCAATTGTGCTTGTATCGAAAATTACCGAACAATAGAAGCACGATAGCGCCTACAATGATAACTCCCCTCAAAATCGAAACCCATGGAGAATTGCTTAGGCCCAGCAGCAGCAGGACGCCCGGAACTACGATGAATAATGGCCACAGGAAAGCGAAATTTTCCCAGTGAAAATGGACATAGCCGAAATTATGCAGCAGGAATGCCGCGCCGATCAGTACCAGGATCATGCCCGGTATCAGTTTATCGTTTTTCATGATCTTATCAAGTTAAAATGGTTAATTAAACTGCCGGCGGGTTATCTGCAGGCGGATTATTGTCGGTATCAGTTGTAGTGTCTTTTTTATCGTCAGACTTTTGGTTTAAATCCATTGCGGGCAGGGGTTTCCTTTTCTCACCCGAAAACATGATAGCGCAACCGATTACGATCAGAACAACGGGCCAAATTTTCCAGAAATCCCAATCGGGTAATAAGTCAAGATTGTTTAGCAATATCCAACCACCTACCGTGACCAGAACTATACCAAAAACTATTGCCACCGTGGATGTATTGCTGTGATTCTGCGGTACAGGCGGCGGAAAGGAACTGTTTCCAAACTGGTTTGGTTGGAAGGGATTGCTGCCGTATGGGCTGCTCCCCGGGTTTGCGTTAGCGTTTGGCGCACAAGCATTTTGAGGCGGCACCCTATAGTCCACAGAAGGGTCAAAGTACGGGTACGGTCGTTTGGGTAGTACGATCCATAAAATGATGTACACCAGGCCACCGCCGCCGTGGAATATACAGGTTAGTGCAAATATCAGCCTTACAATGGCCACATCTACCGTAAAATATTCGGCGAGGCCGGCACAAACACCACCTACCTTCTTGTGGTACTCGTCTCTATATAGCTTCTTTTCCATTTTTTTAAGTTGTTTTATTGTGATTAGTTAATTTGTGATTAGTTAATTTGTGATTTGTTAAATTGTGATCAGTGATTTCAAGTCTGATGGTTATTGAAATACACTAATCACAATTTAACTGATCACAGATCACTAAACCTGGCCCTCCGTCGGCCGTATGATGATTTCCTCAACATTTGCTCCTGTGCTCATCTGGTATGTGCTGATGATAGCCGAGGCTATGTCTTCGGGTAGTATAAATTTATCTTTACTGATGGTGGTACCATCCCATGAACTGGTAAGGGTAGAACCCGGTATTACTGCCGTAACCTTTACACCATATGGCATCATCTCCTGCCGCATTACCTTGGTAAGGCCCAGTAACGCGTATTTTGTTACGCTATAGGTGCCTGCTGAGGCAATTGGGTTTAAGGATGCTACTGAGCAGATGGTGAATATATGCCCCTCGCGTTTGGCCGCCATTTTTTTACCAAAAAAGCGATACAGGTGATAGGCTGGCATCAGGTTGGTGTTCAGCTGTTTTTCAAAAGCCGCGTCACTTTCGTCCAATATGCTCACCGGGTCGAACATGCCCAGGCTGCTTACCACTATCCCGATAAAGCCCAGTTCTTTTTCGGCCTCTTCGGCAAATTGCAGCAATTGTTCCTTTACACTGCCATCGGCTACCCCGGCGAATATTTTGATCTGTGGATTTACCTGTTGCAATTCCTGTTCGAAATCAGCGAGGCTTTTTTCATTCCGCGCACAGATGGCCAGGTTCACACCTTCTTTTGCGAAGGCTATCGCGATGGCCCGGCCCATGCCTTTGGTAGCTCCGGTGATGAGCGCATTCTTCATTTATATTGGTTTTTAGTTAAGCAAATCTAATACAGATACCAACAGGGTTCACATGCTTTTTGGGAAGCGTATCAAAATTTTCGGTGAATGACGGGAAAAAGACGGTAAATGGGATCGGCAGTAATTACCGCCAAATGAAAAATTATATAATTTTGTTTGTATTATAAGATGGACGAAGAAAAGGACCAATTACCCCTGGCACGGATGATGAGCATCAGTAAGCCATCGTTTTGGATATATTTTACAGTATGCGCCGTGCTGTTCGCCTATAGCATTCTGGCGTCGCGCGCTCCTGTAGCTGATTGGCGAATCCCTTCACTGATCGCGCTTTGTATTTTTACAGCGCTGCTGCTGGAGCTCGCCAGCCAGCATATTAAAAGCGAAAAGGCGGCCAATTTGCTCACCAATGGATGCTATATTTTTGAGGCTTTAAGCGTTATCGCCTTGCTGTTTATCATCATTAACAAATGACGGCCCCCGCAAGCCACTGTAGAGCCAAATCCCCGCTAAGGGAGGCTTATATGCCCGGTTTTTCACCAAAAATGGTCAAAATAGGATTTAAAGCCCTCTTTTTTGCTGGTATGGTTATTGCCTCATCTACGGTATCTAAACATATACAACATGAGTACAGCATTAACATACATAGGAGTTATTATTACATTAACCCCGATCGTTTTGATCATCTCGACGCTGATCATACGTGGAAAAAAATTGTTTGAATAACCAACTCAAATTGGTCGCGGGTTAAAAATCAAATCCAAGGCCAAACTTCGCCCCGGCCTCAAGCAGGTTGTTTGAACCGGGCGTGCCATGTTTGGCAAGGAGGCGTTAAGAAAGAAGGAAATCCGACCGATGCTGAATTTTCCTCCGATGCCCATTTCCAGTCCAACTCCCGATTCGTCATTTATCACACCGTCAGCCGTATAATTGGTTTGATGGTCGAGCGATATTCCTTCCTCCAAGAAAGCATATTTTAGAAAAGTAAATTTGACGTACGCCGGTACCGAGATCATCGTTACATCACCATCGTAGAAAAATTCACCCTGACCACCCCGGATGATAGATAACCGCACTAAACCTTTTGAATATAACAGGCCCGTTTCAAGCGAAAAATGGCCGGTCATATAGCGCGTATAACTCAAACCGAATCAGACGAATAGCCGAAATCGCCGTGAATATCCACGGTATCGGCGGCAACACCGTACACCAGCGCAAGATTATTTTTTGTTTGGGAAAAAGCCCGGATACTTAATAAAATAAGCGCAGAAAGGATAAATTTAAATTTCATAGATAAGGTGTTGATAGGTCATGATTGAATTACGCTAAAGATATCCGATTTGATAAAGTAAGCTCAGCTGATCAAAACATTTTTCATCATTGTCTCATTATTAAGAAATTCATGCGATTTTTTTTGCTGGTAAGAACAGCCGAATACAATTCAAGGGTAAAAAATGTATTTTTAGCCAGATTTATAAATTTTAAATGTTCCACAGTTTAGGGAGATATTTACTTTTACTGCGTTTAAGTTTCAAAAAGCCCGAAAAGCTCAGTGTTTACTGGGCCGAGATCATGCGCGAAATGGTATCACAGGGAGTGGGTTCACTGGGCATCATCGCTATTATTTCGGTATTTATCGGAGCCGTGGCAACTGTGCAGGTGGCTTTTCAGCTATCCAGCCCTTTTGTTTCTCAATCTATTGCCGGCAGTGTCTCCCGCGATTCGACCATATTGGAATTTAGCCCTACCATTTCCGCGCTGGTATTAGCGGGCCGCATCGGTTCAAGCATCGCTTCACAGATCGGTACCATGCGGGTTACCGAGCAGATCGACGCGCTCGAGATCATGGGCGTAAATGCCCCCGGCTACCTCATATCACCAAAAATACTTTCCGGCCTGACCATGATCCCGCTGCTGACCATCGTGTCAGTAGTATTAGGATTAAGCGGCGGTTACCTGGCCTGTATCGTTTCGCGCGATATTGCACCCACCGATTATATTTTCGGCCTCCGCGACAGTTTTAAACCGATCATTGTTACGGTTTGTGCTGTAAAATCCGTGGCCTTTGGCTTTTTAATTACCTCTGTTTGCTCTTATTTTGGTTTTTATACGTCGGGCGGCGCGCTCGAGGTAGGCCAGTCTGCAACCAAAGGGGTGGTTTTCAGCTGTATCTGGATATTATTTGCCGACCTGGTCATTACAAGTGTCATATTATGATCGAGACGCAGCACATCTATAAATCGTTTGGCGACAACGAGGTACTGAAGGATATTAATGCGCAACTCAGGCCGGGGAGAAACAACCTGATCATCGGCACGTCCGGCTCGGGTAAAACCACGCTTTTGAAATGTATAGTCGGTCTCTTTGAACCCACAGAAGGCGATGTGCTGTACGACGGCCAGAACTTTACCGATATGCATTTCCGCGAAAGGGTGCATATCCGCAAGGAAATAGGCATGCTGTTCCAGAACTCGGCGCTGTTTGATTCCATGACGGTGGAACAGAACATCATGTTCCCGCTCAACCTGTTTACCGATATGAGTAAAAGCGAAAAGCTGGACCGGGCCAATTTTTGCCTCGAACGGGTAAACCTGAAAGACAAAAACAAACTGTTTCCTTCCGAATTATCAGGCGGTATGAAGAAACGCGTAGGCATAGCCCGCGCAATATCCATGCAGCCCAAATATTTGTTTGTAGATGAGCCCAATTCGGGCCTTGATCCGCTAACATCTATATTAATAGACGAACTGATCAGCGAGATCACCGCGGAATATAATACCACCACCGTTGTGGTAACACACGACATGAACTCGGTAATGGGTATCGGCGATCATATCATATTCCTGTATAACGGCCAGAAATGGTGGGAGGGAACCAATAAAGAGATCGCACATACCGATAATAAGGAACTGAATAACTTCGTATTCGCCAGCCCTTTCATGAAAGCGGCGAGGGAGAAATTATAAGTCGGAAAGTCCGAAAGTCCGCGTAAGTCCGAAAGACAATTTTATATTTGTCCAATCTTCCGGACTTTCCGACTTTTGCGGACTTGCGGACTAAAACATGATCCAACTCCTCACACCCACCCACTGGAAAGATTACGAACTGATCGATTGCGGCGATTTTGAGAAGCTGGAACGTTTTGGCAATGTGATACTGATTCGTCCCGAACCGCAGGCGGTTTGGAGTAGGCAATTACCACAATCCGAGTGGCAGAAGCTGCATCATATTAAATTTAAGGGCCGCTCGGCGACATCCGGCGAATGGCTGAAAAAGAATACTAATATACCGGACCGCTGGTATATCGAATATAAGAATCCCGAGATAGCCATTAAATTCAGACTTGCTTTGACTTCGTTTAAGCACGTTGGGATATTTCCCGAGCAAGCCGTCAACTGGGATTATTCCTCGCATATTATAAAAAAATTCAAAACACCGCAGCCCAAAGTGCTCAACCTGTTTGCTTATACAGGTGGCGCCTCATTAGCCGCACAGGCTGCGGGTGCCGACACCACTCATGTGGATTCCATCAAGCAGGTGGTGACCTGGGCCGCCGAAAACCAGGAGCTTTCCGGCCTGACCAATATCCGCTGGGTGGTGGAAGATGCTTTGAAATTTGTAAAACGAGAAGTAAAGCGCGGTAAAAAATACAACGGCATCATCCTCGATCCTCCTGCCTACGGTCACGGTCCTGCCGGCGAGAAATGGAAGCTGGAGGATCATATCAATGAAATGATGCAGGACGTGGTGCAATTACTTGATCCTGATGAGCATTTCCTGATACTCAATGCCTACTCGCTGGGTTTTTCGTCGGTTATCATCGAGAACCTGGTAAAAAGCGCCTTCCCCAAAGCGCAGAATTTGGAGTGCGGGGAGTTGTATTTGCAGGCTACATCAGGGGTAAAACTGCCGCTGGGCGTGTTTGGGAAGTTTTATAAGGTAAAATAGAACTATTTCAGTTCGGGCAAGATAATACAGCCGATCTCAGTTATTGCCTTTAATCGGGTGTCATTGGTTAAGAAATAATCTGCTTTATTTTCTATCGCTGCCGCAACTTGGATAGCATCAGGCGTCCGAAGATTATATTTTGCCCTTAATTCAGCAGCACGTACCGCAAGATCATTAGTAACATCTGTAATTCGAATTCCTGCAGCTGTTGTAAGTATTCTTTTGTATTGATTAGCCAATTCTAACTGGCCTTCCTTCAATGGCTTGACAAGTACTTCGAGTAATGTAATTGAAGAAGTAACGAACGCAAAATCGCCCTTGTCATTAGCTTCAAAAATTTGCTTTAAATTGGTCTGATATTGCGAATTCCCTTCAATGAAGTAAATGAGAGGCGCGGTATCTAAAAAGATGATCTTATTCCGGAAATCAGCTATTACCATTGTCTTTCATTGTCGACATAATGGTCGATATTTACGTTATGCCACAAAGAAGATCCTAAACCCGATATTTCACTAAGCTTCGTAGATTTGCCCGCTTTTTCCTCCCTGGTTAGCATCAAAGTAATTTTTTTCAATAAGGTCACCTTTTCGGGCTTATTCAATTTTTTTACCTGTGATAATATCTCCTTTAAGCTTAATTCCGCATTCATAAATGACAGCATTTACATTTATAACAAATTTATGTTTTTTCCGACAATAATCAGCTAACATTTGCTAACTATGCAGGCATTAACGGCCATGCTGAACGTCAAAATCTTTACTGTTTTTCTTCTTTTTCCGACCCTGCTTTTCGCGCAAAAGCATTATGATATTATCATCCGGAACGGCAAGATCATCGATGGCACGGGTAACCCATGGTTCTACGGTGATGTGGGCATCAAAAAGGATAAGATCGTCAGTATCGGTAATCTGTCAAAGGCGAAGGCAAAAAAAATTATCGATGTAAGCGGATTGATCATAGCGCCTGGGTTTATCGATGTGCATACGCACATCGAGGGTGACGAAAAGAAAACACCTACCGCCGATAATTTTATTTATGATGGCGTCACTACGGTCATTACCGGTAACTGCGGCATATCGGAGGTCGATCTGAAAAAATATTTTAAACACCTGGATAGCGTCAGACTCTCGGTGAATGTGGGTTCGCTTATCGGTCATAATGACGTGCGCAAAGCGGTTTTAGGCGAAGCCGCTATCACGCCGGATTCCGCCCAGCTTAAACAAATGGAAGCGATAGTAGAAAAAGCTATGCGCGACGGCGCCATGGGCTTTTCAACAGGGCTGATCTATACGCCGGGTCTCTATTCCAAAACGGATGAAGTTGTGGCATTAGCCAAAGCAGCGGCCAAATACCATGGTGTTTATGCTTCGCACATGCGGAACGAGTCGGATAAAATATTCGACGCTATTAATGAAGCCATCGACATCGGCCGGCAGGCCAATATGCCCGTGGAGATATCGCACTTTAAAGTGGGCCTGCCTAACTGGAACAAATCCGGCCAGATGATCGCCATGGTGGAAAAGGCAAGGGCGGAAGGGTTGGATGTTACCGTCGATCAATATCCGTACACCGCCAGCAGTACTACGCTGAATGTGCTTTTACCCGACTGGCTGCTTGACGGTGGCCGTGATTCGGTATTAAAGCGGCTCGCTGACCCTGCTATCCATCAAAAGGTTGTCGGCGAAATGATCAAAGACATGACCCGAAGGACCCGGAGCCATTTTGATTACGCGGTGGTGGCGCATTGCGGAGGCGACAGTACCCTGAACGGCAAAAATATCATGCAGATCAATATCGCTAAAGGGAGAGAATCCACCATTCCCAACGAGATCGAAACTATACTCGATATTACAAAGGTCGGCAGCGCCTCGATGGTATTCCACGGCATGAACGAAGATGACGTTGAAAACATCATGAAATACCCGCTTACGGCCATTATCTCCGACTCGGGCATACGCGAATTTGGCGTGGGCGTTCCGCATCCGCGCGGCTATGGCAGCAACGCGAGGGTTTTGGGTGTTTATGTACGGGAGAAACATCTCATTACACTCGAAGACGCCGTGCGCAAAATGACCTCGCTGCCGGCGCAAAAATTCCACCTTGCAGGACGCGGATTATTGCAGCGTGGTATGTATGCCGATATAGTCGTCTTTGATGCCAATACGGTTAAGGACGAATCGACGTTTGATCATCCGCATGCGTACTCGACTGGCTTTAAGTACGTTTTGGTAAATGGTCAACTGACTGTTGATAACTTTAAGCATAATGGTACCCGAAATGGTGCTATTTTGCACGGACCCGGATATGAGGAAAACAAATAAAATGAAATTTAAAAAGATCGCTTTTTCTACCCTGATGGTGCTGGCCACGCTGGTGCTTTTTACCGATTGCAGCCGCAGCAGCAGTACCGCGACCGGCAGTAAAACAACTGCTGCAAAGAAAGATACAGTAAAAAAGAAATCAGCTGATACGGTAGCCGCTGCACCGATAGTTTACCCGCCGATTGACCATGCGAAATACGATTCGCTGATGAAGAAGCTGGCGAACGGCGATACTACAGGCCGTTGGCCGGTAAAAAAGGCGCCGTACCCGCTTCCTGGCGCTATTTTGCCCTACAAAAGGGTAGTGGCGTTTTATGGCAACCTGTATGCCAAGAAGATGGGCATTTTAGGCGAAATACCCCCAACCGAAATGCTGGCTAAGCTGAAGGGCGAAGTTAAAAGGTGGGAGAAAGCCGATCCGACTACTCCTGTGCAACCGGCTCTCCACTATATTGCGGTGGTAGCAAGCGGGTCGCCGGGGAAAGATGGCATGTACCGCAACAGGATGCCTTCTAAGCAAATTGACAGCGTTTTGCGCATGGCAAAAAGGATTAACGCGATCGTGTTTTTAGATATACAAGTGGCGCTGAGCAATATCCATAGCGAATTACCACTGCTGGAGAAATACTGGGAAATACCGAACGTGCATTGCGGTATAGATCCCGAATTTTCGATGAAGGACGGCATCCACCCCGGCAAAAAAATAGGTACTTACGATGCGGCAGACGTGAACTATGTATCCGGTTACCTGGCTAACGTGGTGAGGAAATATCACCTGCCGCCCAAGATTTTTATTGTACACCGCTTTACGCGTAAAATGCTGACCAATTATCAAAACATTAAGCTTCACCCCGAAATCCAGTTTGTTATGGATATGGACGGCTTCGGTCCCCCCGATTTAAAGACCGGCACCTACCGCGATTATGTTGCTCACGACCCGGTACAGTTTACCGGCTTCAAATTGTTTTACAAAAACGACTCCTGGTCGCCGCCGCATCACATGCTTACGCCCGAGGAGATAATGAAGATGTATAAACCGCACCCGATCTATATTCAATACCAGTAAGCTTATAGATCATAGTTCATGGATCATGGCCAATATTGCTTTATTTTGTAATATATGGCTATGAACCATGAACCATCTGCTATGATCCGTTTCGGCATCATCGGCTGCGGGCGCATCAGTCACCGTTTTATGCAGGGCCTGTCTGCGGTGGAAAGCGTTTCCTTAACTGCTGCCTGGTCGCGCCGGGCGGAGAGTGTGGAGCAATTCGTTTCACAATATGGCGGCAAAGCTTGTTCAAACCTTGAAGAACTGCTTGACAGCGACATCGATGCCGTTTATATCGCCACCTTGCCCGATAGTCATGCGCAATACAGTATCGCCGCTTTGAACGCCGGAAAACACGTTTTGTGCGAAAAACCGGCTACCGTCAATCTTAAACAATTGGACGAAGTATTGGCTGTAGCAAAAACTAAAGGGCTCCTTTTTATGGAAGGAATGAAGCCGCCTTTTTTCCCTTTATACCGGAAGCTGAAAGAACATTTACAGGTCGATCCGATCGGTCCGGCGGGGTACGTGCGTGCGGGCTCATCGGTTGCTGACCTGGCGCATGATCATCCCAATTTTAGTTACGAACTGGCGGGCGGCGCATTGATGCAGATAGCGCCTTATGAAACTTTCCTGGCTTTAGACTGGCTCGGGCCGATGACCGATATCCAAACCATGGGCCGCTACAGCGGGAAAGAAGTGGATATGTTTACCGTCTTCCAGACACAACATGACAACGGCTACGCGCAGCTTTATTGCGGTTTCGACCTGCACGGCAAGGGCGATGCTTTAATATCCGGACCCCTGGGCTATATTACCATCCATAAAAACTGGTGGAACCCGGTAAAGGCGACTATCAATTATTTAGATGGCCGCACCGTAGAACTCAACGAACCTTTTACCGCCGGGGGATTAAACTACGAAATCGCGCATTTCTGCGAACTCATCCGTAGCGGTCAAAGCCAAAGCCCTATCATTCCGCATGAGTTGTCGCGCGGTATGATGGGGATGCTGGATAAGGCGAGAGGCCAGATCGGGCTCAGGTTTGAGGGGGAGTACTAGCGCTTCGGTTGGCGCGCTTTTTGCAAAAGTTACATAAATTTAATCGCCTGCTATTAACCGGAGAGCGTATGCGCCAAAAAATATACCTTTTAGCCTCCGTTTTGTTACTATTTGCTTTCTTTTCATGTAAGAAAGCTGTGGATAATATTCCTCAAAAAACAATATCGACCACAGACAGCACGAAGATCACTCCACCTGATACCACACCGAAAACGCCCCCGGTGCAACCCCCTATAACATTACCATCTGGCGTGGTGACGACGTTTTACAATAATGCGCCCGGATGGCTGATCGCAATGCAAACCAACCAGCAAAGCTTCGCGACGGAATTTTCTAACCGGAATACTGTCGGTGCCGATGCATCGGGCAATGTTTACGTGCTTTTTACCTATTATGGGGCAATAGATATCGATCCGGGAACAAATGTAGTGGTAGGCGGTACGTTGCTGACACATGCCACGTTAGCCAAATATAGTCCCACAGGCGGCCTGTTGTGGTCGAAATTTTTCGATTCGGACGGCAGTACGTCGGCAGTTAAACTGATCGTTGATGCTTCAGGAAATGTATATTGTTCATTGTACTGCCTTGGCAACCTGAGCTATGTAAAATTTGATCAGTATAATTATACAGTTAAACACCCGCGGGATGCCGGTTTGATATTGAAATTCTCGTCGTCGGGTACCATGGAGTGGATCAATGAAATTTCAGCCGAAACGGGTCTGGGTACTTTTCGGATGAGTGATATCGCTGTCGATCAGCAAGGCAATGTATATGCTACGGGAACCGCCAGCGCCGGCCTTTTGGTTTATGGCGACCAGCTTACTACACTGACCTGCCCTAACAATGAAAATGACTATGCCTATTATGTTAAATATGATGCAAACGGAAAATATTTGACGGCCAAACTGCTTTTGGCGGTAGAAGGCGGCACTTTGATGACGGTGGACCAGGACCAGAACATTTATATATCTGGGTCTCTATCAACTCTGTACATTACAGCTACCAAAGTTATCGGCACGGCAGAGCCGGGCGGAGGTTTTATAAACAAATACGATAAAACCGGCAAATGGATATGGTTTTACGGAAGCCCATATTTATCCTATTCTGTTATGAAACCTGATGCAAGCGGCAATATTTACGTGGCAGGGAGCGCCGCTAATGTAAACGGCAGCGATCTCCTGTACAAAATTGGCGCGGACGGGACTAATTTATGGAGCAAGACCTTACAAACTAACCTGGGGCAAGGCAGCCCCCGAACCTTAAGCATCGGTAGCAGCGGACAGGTGTTGGTATGCGGCGATTACAACGCAGAACCCGGCGGTGCCACCGACCTGTTTCACCAGGCTTTGTATTGTGATAAATTTAACGCCGACGGCACCCTGGTGTATGCCAATAAGATACCTGGCACGGACCCCGTCGGCAGGCCATCTGTTTACGATGCCGCTTTCGACAATGCCGGTAACATTGATATGATAGGCTTCTTTATATACAATTTCAAAATATTCGGAACAAAAAACGACCCGGTAAATTCAACCAATGATATGTATTATTCGTTTTTTGTGGCACATTTTCCGGATCCTAAATAATTTCTTTTGATAATAATTCTCAATAGTCCCCCATAAAAATATCTGACGAAAAATGAGGATTTCTGGATTATACTATGCATGCATGTTAGCTGATACATAGGTAATACTGACTTATACGTCATAAATGTAATAAAAACATTATCCTGCCTTAACTAACTAAGCGCTAATTTCATAGTCAAAATTCCAAAAAACCTTTTGTCATGAAAAACTTCATTTTTATTTGCGGCTTTACCCTGCTCTTATCATCCTGCAACGTGATGGTAGATTATATCGGCGACAAGTACCCGCCGTCAAACTCGGTGGACGTGTATTATTCGGCTCACGACGTTACCAAAGCCTTTAAAGTCATCGGCCACATGAACATTCCTAATGTTGGTCAGGACCAGGCCAAAGCTTCGTTTATCAAATACGCCAAATCCATCGGTGCGGATGCTATCGTGATCACTGGTGCTAATTCGACCAAGGATGCCCAGACCGCCGTTATTAATGCCGATGCGCTGAAGTATAATTGAGTTGACTGAGTTGAATGGTTAACTCAATCAACGATTCCTTTATATGTTTACTCCAAGAACAGATGAAAGTATATCTTTAAATCTTTCGTATTCTTGGGTAGTTTTATCCGAGATTTTATCTAAATGAAAGAAGTGACTTGTGGTTGGCGATTCTGCTTTTAAAAAAGTATAGTCGATTTCAACACTAATGATGGTCATGAATTCAAAATAACCCCGGTTTCGAGCCTTTTGATGACTTTTTTCGGCTTCACCAATTCTGTTATGTATGTTTGAAATATCCTTCCCTCCCTTAATTTCGATAGAAATCAATCCTCGAGTACCCGTCGATAGCTTTTCCGTAATTTCAATATCAGGGTCAGAGGAAAATTTTATCTCAACTATCCTGCCCGAATCATTTTTAATATCAATGCTGGTAGGAGTCGAAGACAGAATATAGCTTTTGACGAATTCTTTTATCAAGCTAAAAGTTTTTTGAGTGGCTACCTGTCCGTATTCATTATTCTTGGAACCACGAAGTTGTGGCCCAACCGTTAATAGCTGAAGTTCTGTCAATGTTAAGATACTAAAATCCCCTATCTGCGAAATCAACGATTCAGATGTTTGAATAAGGCTGTTGCAAAGTGATTCTAAATTATCATTTGCTAATTTAGAAAGCCTTCCATTTTCTTCCATTGATTTAAAAATGCCAAAGGGGCCTTTCGAATAGAATTCCTTTTGAGAGAAGCCTAATAATAGGCGATAATATCCGATTAGAAATGGGTTTTCTCTCAGCAATAGCGGAATGGGAAATATCGTTTCGCCTCTTAACGAAAATGAAGCTAGTTTCGGTAAAGCTTCTTCTGACACAAACAGGTTAAGTTCATTATCGATATCAGCAATCCTGACATTTTTATTGTTTTGCTCAAGGCTTCGTTAAAGTACAAATCTTTAATAGCCCTTAACCTATAATGAAATCCTACTTGTAAATCAGCGGACAGTACAGGATAGTCGACTTTAGCTGCCATTCTTTAATCTCCTGTTAGCAATATCAATATAGTCCTGCTTTAGTTCGATCCCGTGGAATTTTCTTTTGAGTTTATTGCATACCACACCTACAGTGCCAGAACCAAAAAAAGGATCTAAAATGAATTCTTTTTCTTTTGAAGACGCTTGGATGATTGGCTTGATCAGTTCTTCAGGAAAAGTTGCAAAATGAGCATCAGGAAATGGCTCGGTATTTACCTGCCATACACTTCTTTTATTTCGTGTTTTTCCTTTTTCGGCGGCAGGCTCTTTAATGTTTTCATAGTCGTAATAATAATCCTCTGACTTGGAAAACAAAAAGATATATTCATGAGATTGAGTCGGTCTGTCTTTAACTGATTCGGGTTGGCAATTGGGTTTATACCATATTATATCTGATCTTAAATACCAACCATCCGCCTGCAAAGCAAACGCCAGGCGCCAGGGTATGCCTATCAGATCTTTGGGTTTAAGCCCTTGGGGTGTTCGTGGCCTGTAAGACATTTCCCGTGCCGGGTTCTTCTTGTCCTCAGCGCGCCATGTCCTGTTACCACTTGTATAAGAATCCCCAATATTCAACCAAAAAGTACCGTTATCTTTTAATTTCTTTTTTATAATCCTGAATATACTTACCAGGTGTTGGATATACTCATTAAGACTTTCTTCCGCACCTATTTGTTCATCATAACCATAATCTCTTTTACCCCAATAAGGGGGACTTGTGACGCAGGAGGAATAAAAATTATCCGGTAAGTCGTTTACAATGCTTCTTGTATCACCGTGTATTACCAAAGATTCAGACCATTTCTTACCCTTTATTTCAACTTCGGGAAATTCGAGCGCTAATGTTGACGACATATTTTTTTGTAAGACCAAATTTAATAAAGCTAAGGAATTTTATACTAAAGAAATTCGCAAAACCTAAAATATATTATTTCGTTTTCCGGTAGGGTGTCACTTCTTCACGACCCTCTTCAGCACCAGCAAATTCAGCGGGTTTTTGCTGATACCGGTGATGTTATCCTGGTACAAATTGACCAGTTTATCGTAGTACAATATCACAACCGGGGCATTTTGCATGATGATATTATCCATCTTGCGGTAAAGGGCATAGCGTTGTTGATCATTGGTTTCGTGGTAACATTGCTCAAACAGGCGGTCAAATTCTTTATTGCTGAAGCCGGTATAATTTGGGCCCCATGGTATTTTATTCTTGGAATAAAACAGTGACAGGTAATTCTCGCCGTCGGGATAATCGGCTATCCACGAGCCATAAAAAAAGTTGACCCCGTTTTTGGCCACCAGTTCACGCAGGCTGGCACTCTGCACGATCTCGATACGCGTATGGATACCCACCTGTTCCAGTTGGCCCTGCACATATTCTATCAGGTCGCGATAGCCGATGGTAGTGGTCAGCACGATCCCGGGCAGGTTTTTCCCGTTGGGATAGCCGGCTTCCGCCAATAGAGTCCGGGCCTTTTCGGGATTGTAACTGTAACCCTTAACCTGTTTGTTGTCAAAGCCAGGCATACCTGCCGGAACGAAACCCGCGTCGCCCGGCGTGGCCATACTGTTGCGCAGGTATTTGATCATTTTCTGCTTGTCGATAGCATAATTTACAGCCTGGCGGATCTTGAGCATCTTTAGCGGGCAATCTCTAACAATAGGCAAGGTAGTATCCACCAGCATACCCAGGTACATGGTATTCAGGTAAGGCGCGGTATTCAGAATAAATTTGCCCTTATATTTCTGCGTCACTTTACCCGATTTGGTGAGGATATCATCGCGATAGCTGCCGTCGATATCATTCAAAAAGTCGATCTTACCGGTCACAAACTCCATAAAAGCGGTTTGCTTATCGCCGATGAAGGTAGCGCGGATAGCATCCAAATGGGGCAGGGGGCTACCGTCTTTACCCTTCTCCCAGTATTTATCATTTTTCAGGAACACCATCACCTCGCCTTCTTTCCAGTATTTGAATTTGAATGGGCCTGTGCCTATGGGATGGTTGCGGAAATCCTTGCCATAATGTTCGGCCACTTCGTGCGGGATAACCGACGCGATCTGCGAGGTAAGCAGAGTCAGCAAGGGAGGAAAAGGCTGTTTGAGTTGAATACGGAAGGTTGTGTCATTAACAGCTTTGAAAGCCTCGTTGCACGTAGTTATCTTATCGCTGAATATCCACGAACCGGATGAAGCGATCTTTGGGTCGAGCAGCCTGCTAAAGCTGTAAACAAAATCAGACGCTACGGCCTTGCGGCCGATACCGTCCTTAAACAGCGGGTCGTCGTGAAAATAAACATCATTGCGCAGATGGAAGGTATATTGCAGATCGTCGGGCGATATGTCCCAGCTTTTGGCGATGGCCGGTTTTACCCGCAGGCTGTCGTCTATCTGTACCAGGCCGTTATACAACTGGTTATCCATCCAGATGGTGTTCTGATTGCGGCAAAAAGCGGGATCGAGTGAGGTAAGACCCTCATCCAGGTTAATATTGAACACTGTTTTGCGCGAAGATGTGTTATCATGACAGCCAAAAGCAAAAAGCAGAAAACAGAAAGCACAAAGCCTAAGGTCCAAAGCAGAAAGCGGAATGCGGAAGGCGAGCTGCGGAAAGCGAATCATTGAAGGGTAAAGATACTTTTTTGGACAGACAGCTTAAAACGAAAAACGGAAAGCAGCGTATACAAGTGCATTATTTACACATATCTGATAAAAAGCTTTTAGCTTTGGTCTTTCAGCCTTCAGCTAAAAAAAGCGAATGAGAAAACACCTTGCCATACTTTTAGCCATTGCTTCGTTTGCAGTGTTTTTCGCAATCGTCCCTGGTTGTAAAAAGGAAGAGTTGCCGCCTACACCTCACCAGGACAGTACTGTTGTTGCGGGAGCCGATTCTGCGGGTTTCGTTAATGGTACCGGGAGAGCCGCAAGATTCAACCATCCTTTTGGGCTGGCACTTGACAAATCGGGCAATTTATACATCGCGGACCAGGGCAATAGTTTGATCCGCTTGATGACACCCGACACCGTTGTGAGTACCTATGCAGGGATGCTGAATGTAACAGGCTCGGTTAACGGCCAGGATACGCTATCGAGTTTTAATAAGGCATTTGGCGTGGCCGCGGATAATTCGGGTAATGTTTATGTAGCCGACGCGGGCAATAATATGATCAGGCTGATCAGTCCTTCGGGTTCAGTCAGCGCTTTCGCGGGTACCGGTATTGCCGGGGCAGCGGATGGGAAGGATACGGCTACTTTCAACTCGCCGATGGGCGTGGCGGTTGATAATACAGGCAATGTATATGTAGCCGACTACGAGAATGATTTGATACGAAAGATCACACCGGCGGGACTTGTCAGTACCCTGGCAGGTAAAGCCGGTGTAAGCGGCTTAACCGACGGTGCGGATACCGCTGCGCGCTTCAACCTGCCCGAAAGCCTGGCGGTTGATGCTGACGGGAATATTTATGTAGCCGACAACGGCAATAATGCTATCAGGAAGATCACGCCGGCCGGCGTGGTGAGCACCTTAGCAGGCGGCGGAACCGCAGGCAATGCTAATGAAACCGGCAGGGCGGCATCTTTTAATTCGCCTTTTGGAATAGCGGTAGACGCGGCGGGAAGCATCTACATAGCCGATTCAGGCAATAATTTGATAAGAAAAATTACACAAGACGGTGTGGTAAGCACCTTCGCGGGCAGCGGCGCCAGGGGGGCCGGCAATGGGGCAGGTAACGCGGCGTCGTTCAATACGCCGGCGGGTGTGGCTGTTGACGCTGCGGGAAATGTTTATGTATCCGACGAAAATAATAATTTGATACGCAAAATAAGCGCTGCCGGGGCAGTTACTACGATTGCTATAAAAGGAAAGAAAACCATCTCCGGGTTTAGTAAAGGTCGATTGTAAACTTAGTGTAAATATTACAACAAATATTTTGTCACTTATTATTAGGATTAAACATTCCTTACCCCTACCTTTGTGCATTATCTGTCAACTACACACCAATTATTAACCAGTTGTTAACCATTTAATGGTTTCTAAAAAAGAGCTGCAACTAACTTATTCGAGTCTCCCGACCGAAAAGCTAATGGAAATTATAGACAATAAATTTGGCTATACTGAGCTTGCTGTGTCTGTAGCGTTTGAGGAATTGGCAGGCAGAAAAATATCCGAAGAAGAGATCAAAAACTATAAGTCGAAGCAGATAGAAAAACTGAATAATTATATCAGGAAAAATATCGCGCATGATCTTACGCTTTCGCAAAAAAACCTGTTCTATTTTATTTTTATCCCGCTTTTGACGGCCCCTTTCAGGCAGGGCTATAAAGAAAAAGGCTTTAAACTGAAGATCAAACAGGCCAATTACTATTCAGTATTCGGATTTATATTTTTCGGCTTGTCGGCCTTGTTTTTAAGCCAGGGACTTTCAAATCTTTTCGTTGCCGCTTTCTGGATGGGCGGGTTTATCCCGGCCTACCTGATGGACGAATTTTTTAACCGCCAGCGGCAGATCCGCAAGCTGCAAAGGTTATTCGGTCCGCTTGAATCCGGGGAAACCGGGAACGAACACCAGGACGCTTAATCATTTTTCATTTCGATGTTATTGTAATTCACCCCTTATGGGTGATTTTTTGTTTTGTCTTTGCCGGTATATTTGATTGTAACGTAAGTATTTAGACAATGAAAATTTTCAGGGCTTTCCCGGTAATGACGTTAATATTTTGCTGGAACAGCCTGGCGGCGCAGATAATTTACCCTGATAATGCACCGCCTACCGACACGCCAAAGCTATTTGCCAGGGGCATTTTGTCGGATGGGTTAAGCAACCGCGACTTTACCATTTCGCCGGCTGGCGACGAGGTGTTTTTCACCATCCAGCAACCCCGGTTCGCGCTAAGCGCCATTTTGCATTTGATCAAGACGGATGGTCAATGGGGTAAGCCCGAAGTGGCGCCCTTCTCGGGCAAATGGCATGACCTGGAGGCGACGTTCAGTCCCGACGGGCAATACATTTACTTTTCGTCCGACAGGCCGATAACAGGTAACGCTAAAAAGGATTTCGACATCTGGCGGGTGAAACGCCTGCCGGGCGGCCAATGGGGCGAGCCGAAAAATTTGGGGCTGACCGTCAATTCGGCAAAAGATGAGTTTTATCCTTCGATCACCAAAAGCGGTAATCTTTATTTCACAACTGAGCTAGAGAATGGCAGGGGGAGCGAAGACATTGTTGTTTGTAAACCCACCGCGAATGGTTACAGCAAGCCCGAATTACTGGCAGAAGATATCGATAGCAAATACGATGAGTTCAACGCCTTTGTCGACCCGGATGAGCAGTTTATCCTGTTCACTTCCTATGGCAGGATGGATGATATGGGCCGGGGAGATATTTATATCAGCCATAAAGATAAGAGCGGAAGGTGGCTGCCGGTGAAGCATCTCCCCACCTCAATTAATTCGTCGTCGCTGGATTATTGCCCTTACGTGACCCGCGACAAACAATACTTGATATTTACCAGCAACCGGTTGAACCCGGAATTTGCGGATGGTAAAACCAGGGATGTCGAACAAGTAAAAGCGCTGCTTTCAAGTCCCGGCAACGGGATGGACGATATTTATTGGGTGAAATTCAACCCGGAATGGCTTAAATAAAAATGATATGAAAAGAACATTACTTGTATTATTTATCGCGTTTGGTTGCCATGCGATGGCACAGCAAACAAGCCCCTGTGCGTCGGAACCGCACACGCACGATTTCGATTTCTGGATCGGCGAATGGGATGTTTATCCAACGGGCGCCCAAAAATTGGTGGGGCATAGCCTGGTGCAAAGCATATCGGGCGGTTGCGGGCTGCTGGAGAATTGGACCGCATCGCAGGGAGGCGACGGTAAAAGCGTCAATTATTACAACCTGGCTACGGGCAAATGGGAACAGGATTGGATAGGGTCGGGCGGAGGCGCACAACGCTACCTGAACGGCGTTTATAAGGATGGCGCAATGCAGTTTACCTATGAATTTACCGATAAGCAAGGGAATAAAAAGACCGGCAATTTTAAGTTTTACAACATAGACAAAAACACCGTAAGGCAATACCAGGACGTAAACAACGACGATGGTAAAACCGTAACCGTTTCTTATGATCTAACCTATAAACGTAAAGTGCAGTAGTCTTATTTCGAACTAACTACCACTGTAGCTCCCTGTAAGCCTTTTGAGCTTGCGGTAAGCGTGATGCTGCCTGCTTTCCCGTTGGACTGTAAAATAGCAAGCGCCAGGCCGTTGAAAGCATGACGATCTTTGGTTTGAAACGAATCGTGGTCGGTTTCGCAGCCGTTGTCTGTTGCCTTGATGGAGCCGGCGCCGCTCGACTTGAAATTCACCAGGTTATCAGCCGTAGGAACCACGTTCCCGTCTTTATCCAGTATTTTTACGGTGACGAATGACAGGTCCTTGCCATCAGCTTTGATATTTTTGCGGTCAGCAACCAGCAGTATCTTCGCCGGCTTACCAGCCGTATGGATCACTTCAGTTTTTACGATCTTTCCATCCTTGCGCGACACGGCTTTCAATGTGCCGGGTTCATACTTAATCCGCCACATCACGTGCAGGTCGTCACCTTCTTTCTTTTTCACACCCATTGATTTGCCGTTGAGAAAAAGCTCCACGTCATCAGCATGGTTATAAAAGGCCCAAACATCTACGGTTTTGCCCGCTTCCCAGTTCCAGTGCGGCAGGATATGCAGCACGGTTTTGTCGGTCCACTCGCTTTGGTACATGTAAAAAATATCTTTCGGGAATCCGGCCATATCGATGATACCGAAATAGGAGCTGCGCGAAGGCCATTTGTAAGGCGTTGGTTCGCCCATGTAATCCCAGCCCGTCCAGATGAACAGGCCCGACAGGAAATCATATTTTTTCATCACCTTCCAGGTGGCTTCGTGCGTGGAGCCCCATGCCGGGCGAACATTATCATAAGCCGATACTGTATTGTCGGGATTTCCGTCAGTAAAGGGCCTGTCCCAGCGGCTCGGCCACACACGGATGCTGTCGGACGGCATATCATAATGCCCGCGGGTTTCCAGCCCCGAAGTAGTTTCCGTGGCGATGAATTTTTTACCGGGATAACGGCTATGGAATGCCGCATAGTCAAACTCATGATAATTATAGCCGATCAGGTCCAAAGCGCCCGATTTGATGATCTTATTAGAAGTATCGGGATGATCGTTCGCCGTAGTGATCGGGCGGGTACTATCCAAATTGCGCACGATGCCGGCCAATTCAGGCGCTAAGGTTAGTGACCTAGGATCGCCCTGCTGGGGTATTTCGTTACCAATGCTCCAGATGATCACGCTCGGGTGGTTGCGGTCGCGCAGCACCTGGTCCTCCAGGTCGCGTTTGTGCCATTCGTCGAAGAACAGGTGGTAATCATATTTTACTTTGCCCACCTGCCAGCAGTCGAAAGCCTCGTCCATTACCAGGAAGCCCATTTTATCGGCGAGGTCCAGCAGTTCCGGCGCGGGCGGATTGTGAGAGGTGCGGATGCCGTTGCAGCCCATTTCCTTCAGCATTTCAAGCTGACGCTGAAGCGCCCGATAATTAACGGCGGCGCCCAAACTGCCCAAATCGTGGTGATCGCAAACGCCCAATATTTTCATCGGTTTGCCATTGAGCGAAAAGCCTTTGTCCGCGTCAAAGTTGAAATAGCGGATGCCGAAAGGAGTGGTGTATTCATCTTCAAGCTTATGAGATAAACCGAATATCCTGCTGACAGCCCTATATAGGTAAGGATCATTGACCGACCATAGATGCGGACTTGCTACCAAAAGTTTTTGAGTGAAAAGTTTGACCTCTCCCGCATGATTAGTTGCGCCGTCGGTAGTGATTGTCGCAATCGCTTTATTACTTGCATCATATATAGTTGTTTGCAGTTTGATAGGTACGACGCCAAAATCGTCCGAAGCTTTTTTGTCCTTTTCAAGGCCATTTTTTATACTGATGCTGAGATCAACCGTCGCGCTATTGTCGCTGATATTCGTGGTAGTCAGGGATGTTCCCCAGTGATCTATCGCGACTTTATTTGTAGTTACTATCCACACATTCCGGTAAATACCCGAACCCGAATACCAGCGTGAATTGGGCTGAACGGAATTATCCACCTTAACAGCTATCGTATTCTTCCCGCCAAAATTTAAATAAGGCGTCATATCATATTCAAAAGAGATATAACCGTTTGGCCTGAAACCCAATTCATGCCCGTTGACCCAAACCGTACTTTTCTGGTATACGCCGTCAAAATCGATATATACCTTTTTGCCCTTGGATGATGCGGGAACCATGAACGTTTTGCGATACCAGCCGATGCCGCCGGGCAGCGCGCCGCCTTCGGGTGTGGCGGGGTTATCCTTAGCAAACTTTCCTTCGATACTCCAGTCGTGCGGGAGGTTTAGCGAGCGCCAGTTTGCATCCTTTGCTGTTGGCGCTTCTGCCCCCTGCACATCGCCCAAATGAAAGCGCCAGCCCATATCAAAATCGGCGCGGCTGCGGGGCGATTGCGCAAAGCTTTTTGAAAAGAGAAAGACAAGAGACAGGAGCATTAAGGCCCTCAGGATTTTAACTGGAATAGACAGCATGGCGGTTTATTTAGATAATAAATGTATAATCGACACTAAATTATAAATTATTTATAACAACGCTAATTTTAATTGCGAAGATACGCCTCACCCCAACCCCTCTCCAAAGGGAGAGGGGCTAAAACCCGCTGCTCAATTAAGTCCGCTCCTTTGGAGAGGATGAGTGAGGGCTTCGCCGTTTAGGGGAGGCTACATTATTGGTTTCACAGTAAACAAGCTCATGTAATATTTTCTGTAAGCGTACAATAAAAACAAATTGAGCGCAAGTATAGCTGCGCCGAAAGGCAGATAAACGGGCATCATGCAGGCATGGAACACGCATATATTGACCGAGATAGGAAAGAGCGCGACCAGGAAGAATACCGTGTACCGGTTGACCAGCAAAAACAACCCGCAAATGATCTCGATCGATTTCAGGAACGGGAAAAAATAACCCGCAGCGCCAAGCGCTCCGAAAAAGCTATCGGCCTTATTACCCCCGGCGGGAAAATTTACAATATGCGATAAAAACGGCAGGAAATAATCAACGCCGAAAACTACGTAAATGAGGGCGAGCGCTACCCGTGCGATTAGTGCTACGGTTTTCATTTTAGAAAGAGTTTTACCTTTTAAACTTAGGCATTATTCCGACATTAGCGGGTAACTAAATAATACGTGTAAGAATTCCGTTTTTTAAAGATAAATAAATTGGGACTATGAAGGATAAATATGCTGCTTTAGCGAAGTGTTTGATGGAAACATTAAATGACAAATATGAAATAGAAGCTTATTTTAATGAAATAAGAGTTATAATAAGCGACGAAGACGATAAGGTTGAAAAACTTAAAGAATTGTCATGCTTACTTGATGAAGTCAATGCAGGTAAATATAAGGGGTATCGGTTAAAAGTAATGTACTTCGATGAATATCCTGATGGCTTTTCTCCTGAAAGAGCTATTATTAAATATTTATCCGAAAGGTTTCCAAACACACTAATTTTAGGACGAACAAAATATTCAGTAGTCGTTACGATGAATATCCCTGAGGCGGATGAAAAAACAGATTATATTTTGTCCTTAGTAAACGAGAGTTATCACATACATCGTCAAATTTACATTAACGTTCCACACAGGGGAAGGGCAGTGAATATTAGCTTAAGATTTGGTTTGGCCAGGTTTGATTTTACTATAAATAAGGACAATTCAATTGAAATGTATGGATATCCTAAACTTGATAGTCTATCTGCAAGAATTATTTTTTACATTATTTATTTACCGAAAGGCAAGTTTAATAAAGTTGAAAGTAGCTACTTTACAACCAATAATAGTGAGTTCGTTGAAACGTTGCAAGAACTAGTAAAATTGAGATACATTGAGGTAGAGAATTTAAGCACCAGTAATACAGAATTTAAAATTAAACTGCTAAAAGTTTAGTGGATTAGGGCAGTATCGGAAATCTCGATTAGCTGATGCATAACTCTTTCAAAATCAAATAGGGGCACAACAATTTTGTTTGTATAGATGCGTTGCCCGTAATTATTCCAAAAGAAAACTTTATCAAAAGTCAAGAAGGTTGCCATTTGTTCCTTTTTCTTGTTTAACGACAAACCAAAACGAATTACAGAAAGGCTATCATTGCCTTTATCTATAACTTGTACTTCGCATGAATTAGGGCTATCGTCAAGGAATTTAAATACGAATCTTTGCGATTCATATCCATTGTCAATAAGGTTTTTCAAATAAGAATAGTTTATATAATGCTCGTGCTTGTTCATACAATACAAAATTATCCGTTGTTTAATTCTCATCCAAATTACGTGGGCTTTTAATGGCTATGAAGGTTATAAATTAAACTTAGCAATAATATTGACATATTGGCACAATAAACTGAATCGGCATTAAATTAGCTATTGAACAGGTATGAACATACAGAAAATAACATTCGGCAACGGCTGCTTTTGGTGCACCGAGGCCATTTTTCAAACGCTGAAGGGCGTTAAGTCGGTAACGTCCGGCTATATGGGCGGAGATAAGCCAACCCCAACCTATACGGAAGTTTGCAACGGCGACACCGGCTACGCGGAAGTGATACACCTGGAATACGATGCTGACGAAATATCTTTCGACGAGCTTTTGCTGGTATTTTTCAGGACGCACAACCCAACTACATTAAACCGCCAGGGTAACGATGTAGGTACGCAATACCGCTCGGCCATATTTTATTATACCGAAGAACAGAGACAGCAATCGGAAGCGATGATCAAAAGGCTGACCGACGAAAAGGTGTTTGATAAACCTATTGTGACCGAAATTACCCCGGCATCCGACTTTTATAAGGCTGAGGATTACCATCAGAATTATTACCTGGACAATCCCAATAAATCGTATTGCTCGTTTGTGATCCAGCCCAAGCTAAACAAGTTCGCCAAAGAGTTTACGGATAAGATCAGGCCCGAATTATTGCGGTGATTTCGTGATAATTCTCAGTGTCTCTTTGTGACTCACTCTGTGCCCTTTGTGGTTGAAAATTGTAACCACAGAGAGCACTAAGATTTTCACAGAGAATCACGGAGGCATTTCGGACTCATTAAGTTTTTGTTAAATCGTCTTTTTCATTTGGCTAATTTGTAATTTTGGTTTCCCTATCCATAATTACCCATGAAATCAAAATTCCTTTTATTCAGTGTCGCGGCACTTATCGCTCTACAGGCTTCGGCTCAGCATCCCGGCAAGATCCAAAAAACCGGCCAGGTGTTATTGCCCAACGGGTGGAAACTGAGCCCCGCAGGCACCTCAATGCGGTTAGGCGATCTGCCGTTGAATATCCAATTATCCGCTTCGGGCCGCTTGCTGGCCGTTACCAATAACGGGCAAAGCACGCAATCCATCCAGCTGATCGACCCCAAAAATCAGAAGCTACTGGATGAACGGATCATCAAAAAATCATGGTATGGGCTCGCATTCAGTCATGATGAGAAGATGTTGTATGCATCAGGGGGCAACGACAACCTGATCGTCGCTTACCATATCGCAGGTAATAAGATCGGCGCAGCCGACACCATCAAACTTGCGCCACATGCCTGGGACAAGAATAAAGTTTGCCCTACGGGTATCGCTGTTAACCGCGGCAATACGCGCCTATACACCGTAACAAAGGAGGATAGCGCGTTATATGTGGTTGATCCGGCAAAAAAGGAAGTGATCAAACGCGTAAAACTGCCAGCGGAGGCGTACAGCTGTATCCTTTCGCCTGATGAAAAACTTCTCTACATATCCATTTGGGGAGGTGAAGGTATATCTGTTTATAGTACGGTAACCGGAACACTGACCAAAGAGATCAAAACCGGCAGCCATCCGAATGAACTACTATTGAATAAGAAAGGTACGCTTTTGTTCGTGGCAAACGCGAATGATAATTCGGTGTCGGTGATCAATACTGCGACCGGTAAAGTTATAGAAACACTTTCCACCACATTATACCCTACGAAACTAACGGGCTCGACCACCAACGGATTGGCTTTGTCGCCAGATGAAAAAACACTCTACATCGCTAACGCCGATAATAACTGCCTGGCGGTATTTGACGTGAGCAAAGCGGGCGGCAGCCACAGCAAAGGCTTTATCCCGGTGGGATGGTATCCAACCAATGTAAAAACATTGGGAAATATGATCATCGTATCCAATGGCAAGGGCTTTACCTCTATGGCCAACCCACAAGGGCCGCAGCCTATCAAGAAGAGTGATAAAAGCACCTATAAACAAAGTGCAAACAAACGGTCGGACCAATACATTGGTGGCCTGTTTAAAGGAACTTTGTCATTCATCAAAACTCCGCAGTCCGCTCAATTGAAAATATACACGAGGCAAGTGTATGCCAATACGCCTTTCACCGCCAAAAAAACTGAAATGGCCGATGGCCTGGCCGGAAATCCCATCCCGCGCAAAGTGGGGGATAAATCGCCCATCAAATATGTTTTCTATATCATCAAGGAAAACCGCACCTACGACCAGGTTTTGGGCGATATGCCAAACGGTAACGGAGATACATCCTTATGCATATTCGGGCGGCATGTAACGCCAAACCTGCATGCCCTGGCTGATCAATTTGTTTTGTTGGATAACTTTTATGTTGATGCTGAGGTAAGCGCCGATGGCCACCAATGGAGCACGGCTGCCTATGCTACCGATTTTATCGAGAAAACATGGCCCACGAGTTACGGCGGTCGGGGAGGAAATTATGATTCAGAGGGCACACGCCCCGCAAGTGACCCCAAAGACGGCTATATCTGGGACTACTGCAAACGTGCAGGGGTAAGTTTCCGCACCTATGGCGAATTTGCCGACGATTACAAACCCAATATCAAAGTGCTGGAGGGGCATTATTGCCGGCAGGCGCCTAGTTTCGACCTCGATATTAAAGACGTGAAACGCGAAGCCGTGTGGGAACATGATTTTGATTCGCTGCTGGCGATCAAAAAGGTTCCGCAGTTCAATTCGGTTCGTATCTGTAACGATCATACGAGCGGGCAGCACAAAGGCTCGTACTCGCCGATAGCCGCTGTGGGTGACAACGACCTGGGGGTAGGAAGATTCATCGAGCACCTGTCGCATAGCACGATCTGGAAGGAATCGGTTGTATTCGTTTTAGAGGACGACGCGCAGGACGGTCCGGATCATATCGACGCGCACCGGTCGCCGGTATATGTCGTGGGCCCTTATGTTAAACGCAATGCGGTTATACATGAGATGTATTCTACTTCCGGCGTGCTGCGTACCATGGAACTTATACTCGGCCTGCCGCCGATGAGCCAGTACGACGCTGCTGCAAAGCCTATGTACGAATGTTTCAGCAATACGCCCGATCTTACACCTTACAAGGCTAAAGCCCAGCAGGTTGACCTGGAGCAGCGCAACATTGCGGATAACGAAAGCAGCCGGAAGTCGCAGTTTTTCAACCTGGCTAAAGAGGATAAAGTGCCCGACCTGGAGCTGAACGAGGTGATATGGAAATATGTAAAAGGTGAAAACTCAGTGATGCCCGCGCCAAAGCGAAGCGCCTTTGTGATTTTAGAGCAGAAGAAAAAGGACGACGACTAAAGCGATAAGTATCTCTTTGACAAAAGAGTAGTTATAGCTCATCCTCTTTAAAATGTAAAAGGATAAGTACTAACATCAGAAAACTAACAATACGTTCAGCACTGGCCAGGCCATTCCAGGTATGGCTTTGCCACATCGCAAACCATTCCCCGCCTATTACTTCAAATCCTAAAAACCATATACCTATTGCGATGATAAGTCCCGCTACTGCCCAATTTTTGGCTGCGTGAAATGATGCGGCCCTGGCTCTTAGGTTTTTGTAGAGTACCCAGGTGCCTTTTACGCAACAGAACGCCACGGCCGCTTCCAATGTTATGATCAGAATGTACGATGCGTGAAAAATAAAAACACTATGGATACTCCGGTAATGAATAGTCCCACCCGGAAAGATCGTATCCATTTTCAGCACATGTTCTACAATTTGGTAATTGGTGAAATAATCTGTAGTGTTTCCAATAACGATCAGTACTGACATCAGGGCAATTGCCGCGACAGAAATTGTTTTCGCAACCCGAAACAGAAATTGAACAGAATACATATTGCGAAGGTTTTTTTCGAACAAATATGGCGTTATAATTTTAGAAAAGCCAGTATTCAAAATGGGGGGATTTTATGAAAGTTTTGCCGGTGGCAAATCGTCAAACAAGCCTTAGTTTTATTGGTTAGTATATCGAACTGTTCTTGGAAAAAATGACTTAATTTGTGTGTTCCAAATAATACTTTTCCGATCATTAATTTGCACCTATGACCACCATTGAAAACGATTTTCTAAAAGTAAAGATCCGCAACAAAGGCGGCGAAATGACCTCGCTGCATAACAAGGTGTCCGGCGTTGAGCATTTATGGCAGGGCGACCGGAATATCTGGCCCTGGCATGCGCCCAATCTTTTCCCTGTAGTGGGCGGCCTGATTAATGACGAACTTTTGGTGCATGGCAAGGCCTACCCGATGAAGCGCCACGGCTTTAACCGCGAAAGCGAGCTGCTGCTCATTGGCTCCAATGAAATTTCGGCGCGTTTCTCGCTGCCTTATTCCGATCATACGCTGGAGGTTTATCCCTATAAATTTGATTTCCAAATACACTACGACCTGATAGAAAATGCGCTGCGTATCACTTACAAAGTAGTGAACCACGAGCACGAAACTATTTATTTTTCGGTTGGTGGGCATCCGGCGTTCAATGTGCCGTTCCATGTGGGCGACAGTTACGAGGACTATTATTTGGAATTTGAGTCGGAGGAAAAATTGGAAAGACACATGCTTTCGGCGGACGGATTCTTTACCGGGGAAACGCAGCCCGTGAAACTGGATGGCAAGAAGCTGCACCTGACCCGGGATATGTTCAAGGATGATGCCTGGGTTTTCAAAAAGCCGCGATCACGCGAAGTGACGATCAAAAGCGATAAGCACGATCAGACATTGGAGGTCGAATTTCCGCATTTCAATTACCTCGGTCTCTGGGCCAAGCCAGGTGCGGATTTTTTGTGCATCGAACCCTGGCTGGGCTGCGCGGATACCGAAGGCAAACATGTGGACATCACCAAAAAAGAAGCGATACAACACCTGAAGCACGGGCACGTGTTTGAGGCGCCGTTTTACATAAGTATTTAGCGGCTGGCGCGAGGCGCATGACGTCGACTATTTAATTAATATCACTATCATTTAATGTCAACCGATCCTACCAAACGTTTTACCGACCGGGTTAGCAATTATGTGAAATACCGGCCGGGTTACCCGAAAGAAATTATCGATTACCTCGAAAAGGAATGCCATTTAACCGCAGAGTCAGCCATTGCTGATATTGGTGCGGGGACGGGTATTTTTACCAAATTACTGGCTGAAAAAGGGTATAAGGTTTTCGCAGTGGAACCCAACGATGCGATGCGCGAAGAGGCCGACAGGCAACTATCAAAATTTCCGGGCTATCATTCGATAGTTGGCAAGGCCGACCTGACCGGGCTAACATCCCAAAGTATCGATCTTATAGTTTGTGCGCAGGCTTTTCACTGGTTCAATACGCCCGAAACCAAAACCGAGTTCCAAAGGATATTAAAGCCAGAAGGACAGGTCGCATTGATCTGGAACAACCGTGACATAGAAGCGGATGCATTCGCCGCAGCTTATGATGCATTGCTCAAAACCCTCGGCGGCGATTATGAAAAGATCAATCACCAAAATTTGAAGGAACCGGATTTTGTAAGATTTTATAAAAACGGCAAATACACATTAACCAAATTCTCCAACCAGCAGATTTTTGACTTTGAACAACTGGCCGGGCGGGCGTTCAGTTCATCTTATATTCCGGCGGAAAACACCGAAGCGGGAAAGGCATTTAAGGCAGAATTAAAAAATGTTTTCGACACCCATCAACGGGATGGGCAGGTAGTTTTTAAATATGATACCGAGGTATATTTAGGCGAAGTGTAGGCGCTGACTCAAAGGGGATATTATTCTCGGCGAACTCCGTGACTCTCTTTGTGCCCTCCGTGGTTAAATTTTTAACACAGAGGTTCTACATAGAGGAGCACAAAGAAATGGATGTTATTTTATTGTTCCTTCACTACGGTATTCAAAATCGGCTTATCCAGTGCGCTGATACTGCGTTGACCATCTTTCAATTCATCAAATACCACGATTTGGTTTGTTCCCACTTTTAGCCATGATTTTGGCACATACAGCGTTTGTTGAGGGCCGATGTACCAGTATTTGCCTAAATTATGCCCGTTGAGAAACACAAAACCTTTGCCGAAATGGCTCATATCCAGATAGGTGTCGCCGGTTTTGGTCAAGTTGAAAGTTCCTATAAAAATTACGGGCCCATCTTCAGCAACTTCTCCTGTTGTTGGAGTTTTTGGTGCAGTGCTGTAGGGTAGCTTGTACATCTGCCAGCCTGTTAGCTCTGTTCCTCCTAAAGTCACTTTTTGGGTAATTCCCTGTCTGTTGTCAGTAAGAAATGGACCATAATTTATGCGGCCGTTGTTTTCTACGAGAATGTCCAGCCTGGCATTAGCGGGTATATTATTTAATTGCACTGAATCCTGTTTCAAATGCCTGTCAAGAACGGCCACCCGTTTGGCATTAACATAAACAATCGCGTAGTCACGCAGCTCTTTGATTTTCAGCAGGCCGCTTACGGCATTCTTCAATTTCGTGCGATACAACACAAAACCATACCCCTGGTTCAAATCTTCAAAGCATAGTGGTTTATCGGCAACAACGGGTTGTGGAAGATTCCAGAACAACGGGTACTGAAGGATCAGTTTGATATTCGGTATCGCTATAGCCTTATTACTCGTCGGCACGGGCGGCAGCTTTTCACCCGGCGGCAGGTGCTTTTGAATGATCTCGCGGAACTTATAATACTTTGGAGTGGGATTACCGGCCTCATCCAGAGGGGCATCGTAATCGTAACTGGAGGTTTGCGGCGAGTAGGGGTCGCGGCGGCTCATATTGGCGCCGTTCATAAAGCCTCGCGTTGTGCCGCCGTGGAACATATAAAAGTTGATCGAGATGCCATTCGCCAATACCGTATCCAGTTTGCCCGCGTCTTCGTTCAGGTTGCTGGTATTATGCTTGCTGCCCCAGCTATCGAACCAGCCGGGGTACCATTCGGCGATGTAATAGGGGCCTTTCCCGTCGTGGTATTTGTTGATGAGCGCTTTGACTTCTTTCGGGTTGTCCAAACCGTTCACCGCAGGCAGGTAGCCGGGTAAATATCCGGCGGGCATCTGCGAAGGACCGTCACAGGTAAACAGTGTACAATCAAATCCGGCTTCGCGGAATATTTTTCGGTTGATGTCTAAATACTCTTTATCGTTGCTGTACGAACCGTATTCGTTTTCCATTTGCACCATCAGGATATTGCCGCCATGTGTTACAAGCAACGGGTCGAGCTGTTTGCCCAATTGCATGACGTAATCGTGATAAGCTTTCAGGAATTTTGGATCCTTGCTGCGCACTTTCAGGGTTTTATCCTTCAGCAGCCACCAGGGGTATCCGCCAAAATCCCACTCGGCGCAGGCATACGGACTCGGCCGCATGATCACCCACATACCTTCCTCTTTGCAAATCCTGACAAACTCGGCGATATCGCTGTTGCCCGAAAAATCGTATTTGCCCTCTACCGGCTCGTGCATGTTCCAGAAAATGTAGGTGGCTACGGTATTCAACCCCATCGCTTTGGCCTTCCGGATGCGGTCGCGCCAGTAGGCGCGCGGGATGCGGTAGCAATGCATCTCACCCGAAATGATCTGCAATGGTTTGCCATCAAGCATGAAGGTGGAATCGCCAAGGGCGAAAGTGTGGGTTGCTTTTTGCGCGAAGGCGGTAAAACACAAAAACAAAATGGCACAGAGAAGGAGTATCTTTTTCATTTTTATAGAATTTTGTCATGTTGAGCGATAGCGAAACATCTATTCCGAGATACTGTCATGACCCTGCACACCGTAATGATCCTCGATAGATTCTTCGCTATCGCTCAGAATGAACAATTTATTATTTAGGTCAAAACAACCCCAACTGCCCTTTATCATCAATATCGATATCATCCGGGTTGGTGATCTCAAAATCTATTTTTTTAGGGGGAGGGGATTCCACCGATTCGGAAGATGATTCCACCGATTCTATTTTTGGGGATTCCACTGATTTAGAAGATGATTCCACCGATTCTACTTTTGGTGATTCCACCGATTTAGAAGATGATTCCACCGATTTTTCTTCTGATTCCATTGGTTCGGATGGCGATTCTTCCGGCTGTTCAATGGCTTCTTCTTCGTCAATAGCCGGCCCTTCCTCCAAAATTTCCGGTTCTGCTTCAGCTACCAGTTTCACCGATTTTACCGTATGTTGCGATAAGCGGTTGCCCATCGCCTTCATGCCTTTGACATCGATCAGTTCGGACAGATTAAGCTCGACGGTTTCCGGTATCTCGGTTTTACCTTTTAGCTGGTCGACCTTCACTACCGGCTGTTGCGAACCCGAGATGAAAGTCAGTTTTGACCCACTTTCATCGCTGATGATGCTGGTTTGCCTGCCGATAGCTGTGTTCTCGAATTTGAAACGCTTCACCATGTAATTCTTCGACTTGCCTTCCAGGTGAACCACAGTATAAACCTTTTCGGGGTTATACTTTTCGATCAGGATCATCTTATCATCGAAGTGGTTATTCAGGTCGAAGCTGGTTAGCTCATAAGTGCCATCGGTCAATACCGTCAGCACGCGATCGTCGCCATCAAATTCGCCTAAATATTTACCGCGTCCGTCAGCATTCAATCGTTTCAGGATATCGTCATACCAGATCTTTCGGCCCGATAGCGTAGAAACACCCTTGCTTTTCAGCACGATCTTTTTCACCGGGTATTTGGTAACGATGTTACCCATCGAGTTGCGGCCCTTGATGGCGATAGCAGCAAAATCTTCGTCGAACTGTAATTTCTTGAGTTTGGCATGCGGTTTCAGCTGGACATTTACCACTTCAGCTTCACCGTTCGGGTTGGCGGTGAAATACAACACCCTGGAACCTTTGCTGCCCTTGGTGAGGTCGTATTCCTTATCGCGGGTTACACCGACCACCGAGAAGCGTTTAATGTAGCTTACGCCACTTTGCCCGTCCTTGTATATCATGTTGTAAACCGTCCGCTCGTCATTCTTCTTAAACACGCCCGCGTGGATGATCTCCTTGCCCACAAACACTTTTTCCTGCACCTTGGTGATAATACATTTGCCGTCGGCGCGGAACACAATGATCTCGTCGATGTCCGAGCAATCGCCCACAAACTGGTCCTTTTTCAGCCCCGTGCCGATGAACCCGTCCTCCGGGTTCATGTACAGCTTCACGTTGGCCAAAGCCACCTGCGCGGCTTCGACTCTGTCAAATGTTCTCAACTCGGTCTTGCGTTCGCGGCCCTTGCCATATTTCTCCTTCAGCTTCTCAAACCAGGCGATGGTATATTCGGTCAGGTGTTTCAGGTGATGCTTTACTTCCTTGATCTCGTTCTCCAAAGCCTTCATCTGCTCGTCGGCCTTTTTCACGTCGAAACGGGTAATGCTGCTCATCGGTTTGTCGATCAGCTTCTTGTAGTCCTCGGGTAATATTTCGCGATAAAACTGCGGGAAGAAGGGCGTAAACAATTTATTCAATACTTCAACCACCACCTCAAAACTGCCAGAAGTTTCGTAGTCGGGGTTCTTATACATCCCTTCCTGGATGAATATCTTCAGCAGGTTGCTGAAAAATATCTTCTCCATCAATTCTTTCAGGCGTATTTGCAACTCCTGTTTCAGCAGTTCGCGGGTGTAATGCGTGCTTTCGGCCAGCATGTCGTTCACGCTCATAAAGCGTGGCTTGTCGTCCTGTATCACGCAGGTATTGGGCGAAATAGAAACCTCACAGTCGGTAAAGGCAAACAGCGCATCGATGGTCACATCGGGCGATATGCCCGGCGCCAGGTGGATCATGATCTCCACGTCCTTAGCCGTGTTATCTTCGATCTTTTTGATCTTGATCTTACCCTTATCGTTGGCCGAGATCACGCTGTCGATCAAACTGCCGGTCGTAGTGCCGAAGGGTATTTCGGTAATCGCTAAAGTCTTTTTATCGCGCTCCGTAATTTTGGCGCGGACGCGTACCCTGCCGCCGCGCTGCCCGTCGTTATAAGCCGAGCAATCGGCCATCCCGCCAGTCGGGAAATCGGGCAATAAGTTGGGTGTCACGCCATTCAGCACTGCTATGGAGGCGTCCAGCAGTTCAATAAAATTGTGCGGCAATATCTTGGTAGCCAAGCCTACGGCTATACCTTCCGCGCCCTGCGCCAACAGCAGTGGGAACTTCACCGGCAGGGTGATCGGCTCTTTGTTACGGCCGTCGTAGCTGGCCTGCCATTGGGTGGTATCGGGATTAAAGACAACTTCAAGGGCGAATTTCGACAGGCGAGCCTCGATATAACGTGGTGCCGCAGCCGAGTCGCCGGTTATCGGGTCGCCCCAGTTGCCCTGGCATTCTATCAGCAGGTTTTTCTGGCCGATCTGCACCATCGCGTCGCCAATGGAAGCATCGCCGTGCGGGTGATACTTCATCGTATTGCCGATCACATTGGCGGCTTTGTTAAAACGCCCGTCGTCCATCTCTTTCAGGGAGTGCAATATCCGCCGCTGAACGGGTTTCAGCCCGTCGTTAATATGCGGCACGGCACGGTCGAGGATCACATAGGAGGCATAGTCCAGGAACCAGTTCTCATACAACCCGCCGAGGGAAGTCACTTGATGCAGTTTGGTATCGTCGTTATTTTCAGGCAGGTCATTGCCCAGTTCTTCACTCATTCGCAGCTAAAAATAGAATGGGTAAATATATGGATTATGTGCTGATGTGCGGATATGCCGATGTGTGGATTTAACTTAAAAAGTATAAGAATTAATTAACATTTGCACAGTGTGGTTTGTTGAAGTTGGCAAGGCGTTTGGCGCTAGGCGTTTGGCGTATTGTCTGAACTAAGATTCGCAGGATTTAAAGATGATAAGATGGAACGCAGCCTCAAAAATCCTACAATCCTCTAATCTTAAGAATCTTAGTTCAGACAATTTTGGGCGTCCGGGCGGGCCAGGAGGCCTGTCCCGATAATTATTGGGATCATGCGCCTGCAGCCACATAGCGATGGGTCTAAAACCCATCGCTATGGGATAAGCCAAATCAATCCACCTCAGCCACCATATGCACCGGTATGGCGATACGGTTCCAGCTATTGATGGTGATGGCGATAAAGACGATCTGCGCTAAACCCTGCTTGCCGAAATGTTTCAGCGCTTCTTCATAAGTTTCGTCCGAAACGCCGTGCTCATAAACGCGGGTCACTTCTTCGGCTAATTTTAGGGCCGCGCGTTCGGAGTCGCTGAAGAAGGGTGTTTCCCACCAGGCCGACAGCGCCAGCAGGCGCTGCGTACTTTCCCCTAATGCCAGCGAGTCCTTGCTGTGACTGTCGATACAGTAACCGCATCCGTTGATCTGCGAAACGCGCACTTTGATCAGTTCCTTCAGCTTAGCGTCTATGCCAAATTCTTTTATTTGCTTGTCCGCAAAAAACATCGCCTGGTATATCCGGGGCTCTGCTTCGTTCATGTTCATTCTTGATTTCATGGTAATTATTTAGTTATAGAAATAATGGCAAATGCGGTAAGTATTAAGCGTAATGATGACCGCTTTGATAATTTCCTTTTCATGTATTTTGTTTTTATCTGACCGAGGTCGGTTTGTCTTTTTCAGCGATGAAGAATACCAGCAGTTTAGCGGTATCCGCCGCACTGTTATTGCGGGTGACGGCATGCAGACCGTTGGTATTTTCGTAGAAGGAATCACCTTTCTTATACAGATGATGTTTTCCTTCAAATACTGATTCCAATTCGCCCTGTAGCAAATAACCGAAGGTGGGGCAGGGGTGCCGGTGAGCCGGCGACGAACTTCCGGGAGGGAAATTCACCACCTCCATTCGCACCTCGCGGGTGCTGATGCCTTTTTCGTTGATGAGTTGTTTGAGCAAATAGTTTTCCGTGATCTTGCCGCCCGAATGATGATGATCCTGCGCATGCGCGTGCTGAACGATGCCCGTAAAACCGATTATTGCCAGCAAACCTCCTACTGCAACCAATTGCCTGTTGACCCCTCTTTTGGTTAACCAGTTGTCCATGCTCCATTCATAGGCCGGTAATGTCGCCAGTAAAAAACTTGCGGCGCTTAGGGTAAAAACTGAGTAACCCAGCGGCGAATCAATGCCGAACGAAATGGCCATGGATACGGCGAAGCAAAAGCTCAAAATCCCGCTCCCTATTGCTGCGGCGCGGGTAAAAAGCCCGGTCAATACCAATGCGCCGAAAAGACCTTCTCCGATGGTTGCGAGAACAGCAAAAACGGGCACAATGCCGGGAGGTAGAAAGCTCATGGTTTGGCGGGCGTATGCCATAAAATGCGGCCAGTCGCCCCAGCCTACATGCGGTTGACCGTGTGCGCCTAGCAAGCCGAGGCGGTCGGCAAATTCCCATAAATAAGCCGAACCAATGGCTATCCTGAGATAGAGCTGCGGCAGTTTGGTGTTTTGAATGATCTTCATGATGAATTTTTTATGCTAATCCGTAAATGCTTTTGTATCGGTCCATCGAACGGGCAAATATCCCATAGGCGTTGCCCGCCAGGTCCTGCCCTTCGAAAGTTGCTCCATAAAGGGTATCGAATTTCAGCTTTGAGACCTTCGCATAAAAAGCCGCGAATTCGTCTTTGAGCAATGGGATGCTGTTGGGATAGCTGAACATGACCGCCGTGTGGCGCAGGCTGCGCGAAATGTACAGGCTGTCGCCGCAAAGCATAGCGCCTTTTGCCGAGAGGTTGGCGATATGCAGCATGCTGCTTCCGGGAAAATGCCCGCCAACGTGTACCAGCTTGATGTCGTCCCAAAGTGGTTTCTCGTCGCCGTTCCAAAGGTTGACATTGGGGCCACGGTTGAATATCCAGCGCTTGTCGTTCTCATGGATATAAATAGGGCAGTTGAACTCCGCCGCCCACTCGTTCATATTACTGTAAAAGTGCGGGTGCGAAAAAGCGATGGCTTTCAGGCCGCCTTTGCTATGAATAAACTCCTTAGTGTACTCATCCAGCAGCGGGATACAATCCCACAAAATATTTCCGTCCCGCGATAGCAGCAGGAAGGCGCGCTGGCCTATAGCGAAGTCAGGTCTTACCGTCAAGTAATGAAGCCTGTCCCTGATCCTGCAGATCCTGACGGCATGGCACTTTTCCAGGTCTTCTCCGCTCGTCCAGCTTTGACCCCTGAGGCTAATGAACTGGCGGTCGTCATTGCAGATGGGGCAAAGCGCTGGCACCCTCTCGTTGTGCGGGAATTTGGTTCCGCAGGTGGTGCATATCGTATTTCTGTTCGTGAGAGTCATATCATTTTGTTTTTGACAATTCAAAATTATCACGATATTGGACTACTTTAATAGTCCAGAATTTACAAGAAAGGTAGGCCAGTATGTCTTTAGTCGAAAGCCTGGTTCAGATCAATAAAGAATCATCCGTACCGGTGTATTTACAGATCGCCAACAGTATTATCAGCCAGATACGAAGAGGCATTTTAAAACCTGAAAGCGCCTTACCCGGCAGCCGCGTTCTTGCCGATGCGCTGAATGTCCACCGTAAAACGGTAGTCGCGGCCTACGACGAGCTGTATGCACAAAGCTGGGTGGATAGCTTCCCGCGCAAAGGCATTTTTGTGGCAAAGAACCTTCCGGATATTTCGCCTAAGGCGCTAAGGGAAAATACTGCGGTTGATAGTTTTCCAAATAAGACCTTTTTTGAGGTTGACGACAAGCGGATGCCTGTGAGTAAGTTATATGTTAGCGCTCCGGAGCAAAACATCGTGATCAATGATGGGTTCCCGGATACCCGGCTTACGCCGATGGAACTGCTGGTGCGGGAATACCGGCGTTTCGGCAATTATCAATTTACTTCTAGATACCTGATGTACGGTCCCGAAATGGGATCGGAAAATTTACGCATCGAACTGGCGAAATTCCTGGCCGAAACGCGAGGCATGCAGGTGAGCATGGAAAATATCCTGATCACCAAAGGCGTGCAGATGGCGATGTACCTGTGCGCTCAGATTTTGTTATCGAAAGGTGATACAGTGATCGTCCCGGAGCCGGGATACCCTATGGGGAATAAGATTTTTGAATATGCGGGTGCACAACTTGCTTTCGCGCCGGTGGATGAGCATGGCATGGACCTAAACGCGGTTGAGGATATCTGCAAAAGGAAAAAGGTGAGGCTGCTGTATGTGATACCGCACCACCACCGTCCCACGACGGTGACCCTAAGCTCCGAACGGCGTATGCAACTATTGGAGCTGGCGATGCAATACCGTTTTGCCATCATCGAAGATGACTATGATTATGACTACCACTATACCAGCAGCCCGGTTTTGCCGCTGGCCAGTGCAGACTATTACGGCAGCGTGATCTATGTCGGCTCGTTTGCCAAAACCATCGCGCCAGGCATACGTGTAGGTTTTGTGGCCGCGCCGCAAAATTTGATCGGGCAACTGGCACGGCTGCGCAGGATGATTGACAGGCAGGGGGAACAGTTACTGGAAGAAGCTTTGGCTAATCTTCTAAAAAACGGCGACATCGGGCGTCACCTGAAAAAGACCAGCAAAATATACCATGAGCGGCGCGATGTGTTCTGCAACCTGCTCAAGAATCAATTGAGCGAACATGTTTCCTTCAAAATACCCGACGGTGGTTTTGCCGTATGGCTGCAATATCTGAATGGCATCAATGCAAAAGAGGTAGCGGAAAAGGCCGGAGAGATGGGATTGTCTGTAAGTAACGGCGAGGAATATTTTTATCGTTCACAGAATACGGAATTTATACGTTTAGGCTTCGCTTCATTAAACACGAAGGAGTTGGAAGAGGGGGTGGATATTTTGAAAAGAGCGGTGGGGAAGATTCTATAATCAGATTATGAATGTATGTGTTTTCTTGGTAAATTTGAGTTATGACGACGCTGACAGTTGAAATAGATAAAGAGAAGGATTTGCCTGCGATTGAGGCTTTTCTGAAAAAGATGGGAGTTGAATACCAGATCGAAACCGACGATGATGAAGATTGGGGTGATTTACCACCGGAAGCAATTGAAAGTATTAAAGCTGGATTAGCTGACGGGGAAGCCGGACGTGTGCACAGTCATGAAGAAGCCATGGCTCACATACAGGAAACACTAGCTCGTTTGCGAAAAGAGAATGGCTAATGTTTTAAAATGGACGGATAGGGCGATAGAGGAGTATGATAAACTTTTAGAATATTTATACGGCGAATGGGGCGAAGAAATAACACTAAGAGTTACCCTTGAAGTCGAAAAAGCAATATTTCGTATCCAAAATTCACCAGAACACTTTCCGGTAGTTCAGAAAAGGCGTAATGTACGCTGTTGCGTCATGTCTCCGCAAACTTCGATATTTTTTAAAATAAAAAAGGATTACATAGAAATATCGACACTGTTCGACAACCGGCAAAGTCCAAGAAAACTCAAATTATAGCACCCACCTGCACATCTAAAATCCGCATATCCCCACATCACCCCTCCTTCCTCATCTCCCTTAGCATCACGTTAAAACGCCATTTTCTTAACATCGCGTTCACGGTATTCACAATGCGTTTGGCGCGGGTTTCATTCGTTTTGGCTTCATTGATCCATTTGATAAAATATTCGCGGTGCGATTTGGCCAGGCTATTGAAAAAATCCCAGGTTTCGGGTTCAAAATCAAAACACTCCTGCAGATCGGGCGGTATCTCGACTTTATAATCCACGTCTTCTTCCAATTTGCAGTGCAGCATGGCGCCGGCGTTCTTATGCAGTTTTTTACGGATATCCGCCTTTAACGCCATGATGAAATTGCCTTCGCCCATGGGCATTAGCGCCAGGCCACGCACGGGCAAAGCATCCAGCATGCCGCGCACGCGGAACGATTTTTTGTTGCCGGGCTTCATTTCCTGAGCCATATCTGCGGGGATATCGATATAGGTCCAGCCGGTTTTTTCGCCCTGTTCGGCAAACTGCAGCATAATAGCGTCAAACTCAACCATAGTGCCAAATTAAGGCATTTGACCAAATGTTAAATACCAATTGTTAAAGAATGTTAAATAAGGGTCAAAACGGGGCGGGGCATGTAACGATTGGATTTATGGTGCTGTCTTATGGGTATAAAACGAAATAAAAACTCAACAACACATATTATGAAAACACTAAAAGCAATAATGATGGGCCTGGCACTGACGCTGGCCATCGGGGTAGCCAACGCGGCGCCAAAAACACATCACACCAGCCCGACGAAAGACGAGGTTATCGATACTTACCTGAACGCGATCGTGCACGGAAACACCGATAAAATTAGCGAAGCCATTGATGATGATGCGCAGTTCTACACCGTTCACAGCGACCGAGTGAGCCAGCTGAACAAAGGGCAAATGGTAGCTTACCTGAAAGCAAACCCGGCTGTGAGCCAGGATTGCAATTGCACCGGCACCGTATTGCAGGATAATGATGATGTGTATGTAAAGAAAGTGGATGTGAAATACGAAGGCGTTACCCGCACCGATGTGATCACCGCGCAACGTGCCGGCGACGGATGGAAAATTACGAAGGTGGAAACCTCATTTAAATAAATAGGTGGTTTATTGTTTGTTTTGCTTGAAGGGCCCCGTGAGGGGCCTTTCTTGTTTGGCTGAACTAGGATTCGTAGGATTCTAAGATGGTAGGATGATGTATGCAAAAAGCCCAAATGAAATAAATCTTATAATCCTCAAATCCTGCGAACCTTGGTTCAGACAATTGAATGATTTTCTAAAATAAATAAATTAATATTGTACTAAACCTATTCGTCTGAAACCTTAACTGCGATCATCATTATGCAATACGAAGAGCTCACCCATAAAATCATTGGCTGTGCCATGAAAGTTCATAACACCCTTGGCAGCGGTTTCCAGGAAGTGATTTATCAAAGGGCCTTGGCTATAGAAATGGAAAAGCAGGGTTTGGTATTTGGCCGGGAAATAGAAATGACCATTTTTTACGATGGGATCGACATTGGCACAAGAAGGGTGGACTTTTTTGTAGAGGATAAGATCATGGTTGAACTGAAAGCGGTTTCAGCTCTTGATGAATTACATCTTGCCCAGGCGATGAATTACCTTGAAGCTTATAAATTACCGGTTGGACTGCTCGTAAACTTTGGAAGCAGGAGTATGGAATTTAAAAGGGTGTTTAATATTAAACACCCGGATAACGCTGATTATAAGAATAAGAACTAAGACCCGTAGGATTTTAAGATGACAGGATTCGTATGCAAATCAAAAAAATCCTACAATCCGCTAATCCCACAAATCCTAGTTCAGACAGTTTACTGTCCCGGCTGAACCTTCATGATCTGGTTGGGCAGCAGTCCATGGGCTTCTTTGTGCGTGGCGATAACCGCTGCGGAGTCTGGTGCCTGTGACAGGCATACTACTGTTCCGCTTCGCTCGTCAACCCAATAATTAATAAAATTTACGCCGTGTTTATCCTGTACCGCCAGGTCTTTCTGATGTGCGCCGGCTACATCAGCAGCCGTCACTTTTCCTGCGCCGAGGTTATGTATGTCCAGGTAAAAATCCTTCCCCTGTATAATGGAGGCCTGCATACCTGGCGTAACCCGCAGTATTTGATCGGGTAAAAGGCCATGCGCTTCGCCATGCGTTTTTACTATAGCCGCCGTATCAGGGGCAGAAGAAAGGCAATAAACATTCCCTCTCTTTTCATCGACCCAAAATTTGATAAACTCTACGTGATACTTTTTCTCTACTGCCAGGTCTTTTTTATGAGCGGCGGCCACAGCATCATAGGTTACTTTACCCGCACCGAGGTGATGCACATCGATATAGAGATTTTTGGTATCAGATTGTGCATAAAGGGCCAGCGAAGCCAGGTTAAAAAGGGCAAGCGCTGTAAGTGTGATTTTAAATTTCATGATAAAAATTGTTAATAGATGAATAATATTTTTCGATACAAAGAACGCCCTTGATATGCAGTCGCATATAAGTGGTTTTCCCCATTTTTGGTAAATGCTATCCCCATTTTCTATAAGTCGGTGCGCTGTGGAAGCTTTGATGAAAAACTTACAAAATGGGGAGAGGCGCAACTTTATATAGGGAATATCCCGGTCATCACGTAAGTGTTCCTATTTTAACTTTGCCGGCATTATGAAAAAATATTTACCCGCCCTATCGCGGACCGCACATCGCAACCCTCCTTTGATCATTCAAATATTTTCTCCGAAGCTTTTTATGAAAATTAATTTAATGCGGTATCTTTAGGGAAGCAGCGCATTAGATTGACTAACAGGAACTTGTTACCACAATGGGTCGCCCATCTTAATAGGCGTGCTAATTAGTGATATTACTAAATATGGAATTGATCGAAAGAGCCGATTTTTTGGCCGCTTTACATACAAAGTTTGAAAATGTAGTAAAGGCGGAGGGGCACTGTCTTTTATTGTGCGGTGAAGCGGGTATCGGGAAGACATCGCTGGTGCGTACTTTTTGCCAGGAAATAAAAAGCAAGTGTAAAGTATTGCAGGGAACCTGTGACGCCCTCTTCACCCCGCGCCCGCTGGCGCCGCTACATGACATCGCCTGGCAAATGCAGAGCGATATTATGCAAAAGGTTAACGGGAAGACCGACCGCACGGCATTGTTCACTGGTTTCCTCCAGGAATTGAGTGCGCAAAAGGGCCCTACTGTACTGATATTTGAAGATATACACTGGGCGGACGAGGCTACGCTGGATTTCATAAAATTCCTGGCCAGGCGCATCACTCATATTCATTGCCTCTTCATTCTTACTTTCCGCGACAATGAAATTCATTCGGCGCATGCTTTGCGCAATGTTTTGGGCCAGCTTCCTTTCGATGCTTTTAGCCGATTGCAATTGACGCCCTTGTCGAGACAAGCGGTTGATAAGATGGCCGAAGAAAAAGGATATAGCGGAGAGGACGTTTATTGTATTTCGGGTGGTATCCCTTTTTATGTTAACGAGATTTTAGCCAGCTATAGCCCCGGCGTGCCCGACAATGTCAAGGATTCGGTATTATCCGTTTTTAATCGGCATAATGAAAAAACAAGGCGGGTGTGGGAGATATTATCCGTTTTGCCTACCGGTATCGAGACCAGGTATCTTGAAAAAATGGTGCCGCTTTTTGCCGATGCCATTGAGTATTGCCTTGGTTCCAGGATACTGATCATCGATAACGACATTATATTCTTTAAACACGAACTATACCGCCGGACCATAGAATCGGCGCTTTCGCCATTCGTCAGGATCGCGCTGAATAAAAATATCCTCGACCTGTTCAGGGAAAGTTTCGAGGAGGACGGAGAGATAGAACGTATTATTCACCACGCCAAAAATGCCAACGAGTATGAACTGGTGTCCTACTATGCCCCGCTGGCTGCGGCACATGCAGTAGCCCTTGGGTCGCACACGGAAGCAGCAAGATTATATTTAACCGCTATAGAATATTACCAGGGCAGCGATAAGGACAAACTAATTGAACTGTACGAATTGTACGCGTACGAATGTTACCTGACGAACAAACACAAGGAAGCTATCATCTATACACAAAAATCGTTGAAGCTTTGGGAGGACAAAAATGAAGTGGAAAAGATGGGTAATTGCATGCGCTTTTTATCGCGGCTTTGGTGGTTTGAGGGTAACCATAAACGAGCGGTGAGTCTTGGTGTTCAGGCAGTTGATATTTTTAAGGGCCTCCCTTCATCAAAAGCTAAGGCGATGGCCTATAGCAATCTTTCGCAGTTGAGAATGTCGATGGACCGATCTGACGAATGTATTGAATGGGGCGAGAAAGCCATAGCGATCGCGAAAGAAGTGGGTGATGAAGAAACTATCGCACACGCGTTGAACAGCATGGGCGCAGCGGTGATGTTGGATGAAGATACGAAGCAAAAAGGCATTGACATGTTGATGCAGAGCCTCGAAATCTCCGTGAAAAATGCTTACCACGAACATGCTGCCCGTGTATACATTATCCTGGGCGCGGATGGGATCACCATAAAAGACTATGCCCTGGCGAAAAAGGCGTTGGCAGAAGGGATCGCTTATTGCGAAGAGCGGGACCTTGATGCGCAGAAAATATATTTACTATCATCGAAGGCGAGATTGCACCTGGAGACGGGAGATTGGAACGAGGCCTACCGCATAGCGGAGGAACTGCTGAAAGATGAAATCCTGCTGCCTGTCAATAAGATTGTCGCTCTTATCGTGCTGGCAACGATAAAGATCAGACGGGGGGACCGGGATGTACTGCCGTTAATGATTGAAGCAAAAGCCCTGGCCTTTGAGGCAATGGAATTGCAAAGAATAGTTCCGGCTTTCCTGGTACAGATGGAATATGAATGGATCACCGGGAAAAGTTGTATAGAAGCCGATGCTCTTTCGCAGACCATAGCGATGATAGTCGAACTGGGAAAGTTTAAAAAGAAAAGCAGGCTTTATTTCTGGCTGAAAAAAACAGGAAGGGAGGACCTGCTGTCGAAGGCAGGGTATGAAAGCCTCCAGGATAGGTATAAAGGCGATATTATAAGCGATGTAGCTTTGTGGGAAGAATGGAGTGGCCCCTATGAACAGGCGCTTGCGTTATTTGAGGGGAATGATGCCGACAAGAAAAGGGCGCTGACCATGGTACAGGCGCTTGGCGCCGGGGCCGTGTACGAGAAAATGAAATTGGCAATGAGAAGCTCGGGCATCAAAAGTATCCCGCGTGGCATCAGGAAAACAACCCGTTCAAACGCGGCCCATCTAACCGGCCGGGAGCTTGATGTTTTAAAGTCTTTAAAGGAGGGCCTGCAAAACAA